>Ga0224558_1001898_pt1 | contig 20526 bp, 20 predicted proteins | sample 714S32024metaG_FD_180682 | JGI IMG/M metagenome (GOLD analysis project Ga0224558, IMG submission 180682) | Peat soil microbial communities from Stordalen Mire, Sweden - 717 S3 20-24 | ecosystem: Environmental > Terrestrial > Soil > Wetlands > Peat | place: Sweden: Norrbotten County, Stordalen...
GGCCCGAACAAGCTCGGCCCCAACAAGCTCGGACCCAACAAGCTCGGCCCCAACAAGCTCGGACCCAACAAGCTCGGCCCCAACAAGCTCGGCCCCAACAGGCTCGGCCCTGTGTAGTTGAAAACTACCGGATCGCAGAGGCTACGGTTTTCCGTAGCCTCTTGCATTTACGGTAATTACCAGAGCTTGCGCCCGAGGAAGTCGTCTACACCCTGCCACGCGAAGCCGGCCAAGTTGCGCCGACGCACGAAAATCTTGGCAGTGCCGGTAAAACCGTCTTTGAGCAATCCGCCAGAATTGGGAACCGGGATCTTGGCGACATAGTAGCGGGACGACTCGATGCCCTTGTATTCCTGCCCGCTGAAGAGTCCTTTTTCCGCCTCGGAAGAGGCCGGAGCCAGGGAGGTAACATTTCCCAAAATTGACCCAGCCAGGGCATCCAGGTGCAGAGCTGCAGGTGCGCCAAGCCGAACCTTGCCGACGTCCGCTGCTGAAATGAAGACCAGGGCCTGGAGCATGGAAGTGTTCGCAATCTCCATTACTTCACTTCCAGGGGGCAAGTACGCGCCCAGCAAGTCATGTACCCTGGGAGTGACGACTGTCCCTGCGACCGGGCTCAAGACGGTGAGCTGGTTCATTTTTTCTTGCAAGGCCCGGTCGTGTGCAGTCAATTCTTCGCGGTGACGTTCGGCAGTCGCAAAATCTGTATACCTCATTTGCGCTTGGAAGGCGCGGGCGGAAGCGAGCCGGAGGTCCGCACCCACCCTCGCCGCTTCGGACTCCATGCCCAGGTTGCTGAGCCGCAGCAGCGGTGTGCCGGCCGATACATCTTGGCCTTCTTCGACATTCGTCTGCATCACTGTCCCTGGAACCTCAACCCTCACCACCGCGCGCTGCACGGGTTCAAGCACCAGCCGTCCCTCCACGGTCTCTCGCCACACCGGCGCCAGCAAAACCAGCAGGCCCAAGCAGGCAAAAACCGCGCTGTGTCGGGGCGTGAACCACGCTTTCACCCGGTCTTTCTTGTCCAGATAGAGGAGTCTCATAAATCTCCATAGCGTCAGGATGCGCGACTTGAAGATAACCAAGGCGAGCAATGCTGCGGGGACAAACGCCCACTCAGGGCTATAGCGGTGGATTACATTGTAAGCAAAAGTGACCACGAAGTAGAGCAACCCGTAACTGTAGAAGCTGGAAGCCATCGTGTAAGGAACATAAAGCAGCCACCGTCGCCAGGTTACGTAGGGCACATCGACGGGCAAATGCCAAATATTCTTTTTTACCCAGTTGTTTACATAGATGGTGGCGTTTTCCTTCAGCTCCGGCATGTCGAGCAGCTCCGTGAACATGAAGTAGCCGTCGAGTTTGATCAGCGGGTTCAGGTTGATCAGGACAGGAAGGATGCCGGACGCCAGCATCACGACGTAGACGAAGTTGTGCAGCGTGCCAGCAGCCGCGGTTCCCCACCACACGAAGCTCGCGATGGAATAAATAATCAGGCTGGACCAGATTCCCGCGGCGCCGGTGGCGATGCGCTGCGATTTGGTCCCGTAGACATACGCTTCGGTGGTGTCGCAGTAGAAGCAAGGGGAAAGATAGATCAGCAGGAAACCAATGGCGTGGACTTCTCCTCCAGTCTGCTTGCAGGCCAGACCGTGGCAAAACTCGTGAATGCCGCCGATGACAAAGATCAGGACCCAAAACTCGATGATATCGGCCAGGCCCTTGTGGGTGAAGTTATAGAACTCCAGATTGTCGTGTCCGATTTCGGTCCAATGGCTTACCAACACATACGCCGCGAAAGCGAACATGGCGAGACTCAACAGCAGGAACTGGTAGGTAAAAATAAACCTTACCCGGTCGTGGACTTTGGTGAGCGTAGCATCTGGATCCCAGGCAGGGAACGTGATCTCAGCCAGGTTGCTCCACTTTGATTTCTTTTGGGTGCGTGCGCGCCGCTTTTCCACCACCTCTTCGCGAAAGCGAGCGCTCTTTTCCAGCAGGGTCTTGGTCCAAAACGGGGCTCCGGCATTTACGGTGGCATATTCCAACACCCACTCGCCCGTGGCCGCGATGCCGGTGCGCGCAGTGAACAGAGCGGCGATTTCTTCATACGTCCGTTCTCCGTCAAAAAGCTGAAGCAATTCCCAATCCCGGGGAGGTAGCGTGTAATACCGGTGGATATCCGGGATCAGGACACGAATTTCGGGTACGCCGTCCGATACGTGTTCACGGGCGACCAGCCGCGGGTCCATCTTGGGCACGCGTTTTTGTCGCGTCAGCCGCTCCGGCATCTCCGGTAACGCAACATTGAGCGCTTCGGCTATATTCATGCTGGATCACCTGCAGCAGGGCGCGAAGTCCGGGTGCTTCGAGCCGCGTCGAGTGCTTGAGCGATGTTCATTGCGGCAGGTCGACACGGATGGTGGCGAGCATCCCTGGCCGTAAGTCAGGGGCAGATCCCTCAATCTGAGCCATCACTTCAATGGTGCCGCTCGATGGATCCACGACCGGGCTCACATCGATTATTTTGGCGCGGTGCTTCTCAGCGGAAGCGGCGTCGGCCGAGGCTACGGAAACCTCTTGCCCCTTCTTGACCGCCCAGAGTAACCGCTCCGGCAAGGTGAATTTCACCTGCAATGGCGCTATCGCTGTGACCCAGAAGAGCCGCTCGCCGGCGGAAACCTTCTGCCCGGCGCGGACGTAACGGCGAGCCACGATTCCGTCGAAGGGAGCGATGATGCTGGTTTTTTCCCGCTCCAGTTCGAGTGACTTCAGCACCGCCTTGGCATTATTCAGGCTCTCGGCTTCACGCTGCACTTCGTATTCGTCGGACTCTTCTTTATATTGCACATGCTCCAGCTCTTCCTTCGGGATCACCTGCGCCTCATACAATTTTTCAGCGCGCGACCGGTCGGCCCGCAGGACATTGGTCTCGGCTTCCCAGTTCTTCAAATTTGCCTCAATCGACCGGACCTTGGCGGCGGCGGCCTCGACGTCGGCGGAAATCTGGCGGTCATCCAGTTTTGCCAGAACCTGCCCCTTATGCGCCAGGGTGCCCGGCTGGGCCAGGATCGACACCACCAAACCCTCCCGCAATGCCGCCACGTCCACCTGGTTTTCCACCACCACCGGACCCGAGGCGACGAAAACGCTCTCCTTTGCGACGCTCGATGGCTGCGCTGTTTCCCCATGCACCGGAGCGGCAGCAACCACGGCGGCCTGTCTTGAGCCGCTGCAGCCGCTGAAACCGAGTACCAGAATTGCCACCCCTATCACGATGCAACGTTTCATGGCTTCCCCTCGCTTCACCAGCCAAACCATTCACCAGCCAAACCAAGACCAGATCTTCCCCCACAACCACATGCCCGGCCGCCGGAAGAAGACCTCGCCGGCGGGTTTCCATGCGGCAAAGATCTTGCTGCGGCCTTGCATTCCCGAGCGGATCAGGCCGTCGTCGTTGGGTATGCTGACCCGCGCAAAGAAGACGTGCTCCTCGCCCTGCAACTGGCTCTTCTGACTCACCACCGTGACCTCGCCGCGAAATGTGCGCGTCGGAAATCCCTCGAGCTTAACCGACGCCTTCCCGCCCGGTCGGAGCTGAGCGACATCCTCCTGATCGACGGCAACATCCACAATTGCCCGCGAGGTATCGACGACTTCTGCAAAAGCATCGCCCGGCTTCAGATCCCGGCCCACCCAATCCTCGATATGGGGCGTGGCCACGACGCCATCGATGGGCGACCGCAATAGTGTCTTTTGTAAACGCTCCTGGGCACGGACAACTTCAGTGTTCCAGTAGTCCGCTTGCACGGTCTCGATTCCGGCCTCGGTACCGTCGTTGGCCGCGAGTGCCCGGTTCATTTGTGAAACCGCAGTTTCGTATTTGGCCTGCGCCGCAGCCAGTTCGGAGCGATATTGCCAATCGGCGAGAGTAGCCAGCACAGTCCCCTGTTTGACGGCATCGCCTTCCCGCACCCTCACTGTCTGCACCACGCCCGCGACTTCAGGTTGCACGAGCGCACTATGGGCCGGAGCCACCACCGCAGGCCCATCGATACGCATCGGCAACGGGAACGCCGCCAGAAAAAGCAGCCCGATGACCACACCGGCAACCAATGCCCAGCGTCGCCGTTTCTCCAAAGCCATAAACTTCCGCTTTTTCGCCAGGAGCGGTTGCAGCACATCGATAAATGGCACTTCGCGGTAGAGCGAAGCGTTGCGCAGCGCCACCGTCGCCTGTCCCGCCAGCACCTTGATCATTTCCAGGTGTGCCGTGCTCAGGAAATCGGGATCGCTGCTCTCGAAGGAGAGGACGCCGACCCGGCCGTCGTCATCCGCCAACGGCAGCGCATGGAATGCCCGCATGCCGCTCTTGGCGAAATACGCCTCGAACTTCGCACGCGTCTCCTCGCGTTCCTCCGAGACTTCATCGCCGTGCTGGGTCACTAGGATGGGCGCGTTCGACAGCGAAGTCCACTCCAGCAACTCCTGCAGACGCGCCATGTCCGGGTCCTCGGGATTGATCTTGGCCACGCCCGACACGGCCTTCAGTCGCAGCCGGCCGCGCTGATCCAGCGCGATGGCGGCTCGCTCATAAGCGATGACCGTAGCCGGCCCATTCACAATCGCATCCAAAACCCGATCGATGTCGAGGGTGGAAGTGATCTCGCTACTGACTCTTACCAAAGCCTCCAGAATCTCGACCTTCCGTTCCGCCTGCAACAGGCTGGCATTGTGCAACGCGTTGCTGGCGGTTTCGCAAATGTTAGTCAGCAAAAACTGGTCGTCGTCGTCGAAGGGGAGTCCGTCAAGGCGGTTAACCGCCTCCACCACCCCCACTAGATTCTCGTGCTCCAGCAGCGGCACTGCCACAATCGAGAACACCCTACCTTCTTCGATCCCGGCGTTGCGCTTCTGCAAGCGTTCGTCCTCGGTGTTTTCCACCAGCACGGCTTCGCCGCTATCGGAGATGTCTCCCGCAATGCCTTCTCCCAGCCCCTGCACCATGCCCAGCTCCACCGTCGGGTCGACTCCGTCGCATCTGACCAACTCCAGGGCGTCGTTGCTCACCATCCATAGATTGACCCCCTGGACGTTCATCACCTCCTGGAACTTCTTCGCAATCGTGTCCAGCAGCTCATCCATCTCCAGGGTCGAGTTGAAAACCTTTTCCAGGTCATACATTTGGGTGACGCGGCTGATGGATTGCAGGCTGGTATTGCGCTCGCTCTCGTACGAAAGCGCCGTGGCGATGGCTTGGGTGGCGAGTTCTGGCATCTCGCCCAGCATCTCCAACAGCCCTTCTGGCAACGACTGATCGCAGCTCACCAGTTCGATCGCGCCAAAAAGAATTTCGTCAAGCACCAGGGGAACATACGCCAGACTGGTCACCGTGCGCCGGATGTCAAGATGACCGTACTCTTCGCGCTGCAGGTCGCTGCCTTCGAACTGCATGAACGCCTTGTTGGCGGCGACCGTGCCCAGCGTGCCCGAATCAAACTCCGTTACGTCGCCCACCGTGATCTCGCCCGCAATCGCTTTGGGAGTCCAGGTGGGATTCTGCTGGTCCTCGATGACATAAACCACGACCGCGATGCCCGGCAATAGCTGCGCGATCTGATCGGCGATGACTCGCGCGCGCGGGCCGACTTCCTGTTGTGTTAACAGGGCCGAGGCAAATGGGGCCACGGGAGCATCAATCCCCGGTCTTCGAGTCGTCATAAGCGGTCTTCCTGATTGCTGCAAACTACGGGCTGACAACTGCCCGGGCTATATGGGGGTAGCCCGGCTAAATCGCGGAAGCATTCTTTCTAGCGTGGCATCTTAAGCTGCTTGGATTGGTAGGTCAACAGTCCGTTTAAATAACTGAAACCCCCAAGGAATATCTCCCGCGACGAGCTGTGGAATAATCGTCCTGGCGATCTACTGGGGGAGGGGCGCTTATACGAACTGGTTATTGCCTTCGGAGTGAACAAACGGCTGCCGGAAGCATCATCGTACGAGCCGAGGTTTTTGGGTCGGCGCCTTTGCCCGCTGTGGCGGAGCGTCCTCGTCCGTCGCAGCCCACACCATCACATGAGAAACGCCTTGCGGGACGGTTTGTGCATCGAAACAAAAATGCAAGGGCGTAGTACGAGTTCAGTGTTTTACCGCGCTCTCACCTGTGGAGCCGCGCTGCTCCTCTGTATGGCAAGTGCGCACGCGGAAGGCACGCCCATCCCGCACGGCACGCTGGAGCTCATCGCCCGCAACCAATGGATCGCCGCCGGACATACGCTCGATCTCGGGTTGCGTTTCCAACTCGAAAAGGGCTGGCACATCTACTGGATCAATCCGGGCGACTCGGGCGGGCCGCCCCGCGTGGAGTGGCAGTTGCCTGCGGGTCTTGCCGCTGGGTCAATAGAGTGGCCTGCGCCGCGCCGGCTGGAGACGGGTAGCATCGTGGACTATGGCTACGAGGACCGAGTGCTGCTGATCGTGCCCTTGCATGCTGCGGCCAGCCTGGCGGCGCAGCAGCCAGTTCGGCTCGGCGCCGAGGTAAAGCTGCTGGTTTGCAGCCGCGAAATGTGCATCCCGGGCAAGGCAGAACTCTCGCTCACGCTCCCCATCAAATCGCAGCCGCCTGCGGCAGATGCCCAGAACCTGGACGCTCGGAACCATGATGCTCGGAACCATGATGCTCGGAACCATGATGCTCGAAATGACGAGCTGTTCACTGCCACGCGCCGTGCCTTGCCGCATCCAGCGCCGGGAAACTGGAGATTCAGCGTGGCCGACGCGAACGACTCTTTCGTGCTTAGCGCGAACCTCGGTCATCGAATCACGCAGGCGGTTTTCTTCCCGCTGGCTGAGTCGCAGATTGAAAACGCGGCGCCGCAGAAGCTGCTATCTGTAGCCACTGGCTTCCGGCTGACACTGCGGAAGTCGGATCGGCTTCTCAAACCGATCGCGCGCCTGAAGGGCGTGCTTGTGCTCTCCGCCGAGGGGTCCTATCTAATGGATGTGCCTCTCAGCAAGCCTGGCGCAGCCAGAAGCAAGGCAGCGACAGTATTGGAATCCACCCAGTAAGATCCTTATTAATGAGGACAGATATGAAGCGCTCAACTCTATACCCCATGCTTCTATACCCCATGCTCGTTGCGCTGGTGCTATGCGCAGCTCCGCCGCTGATCTCGGCTGCGAAAATCGGCGCGACGGCTCCGGATTTCACAGGTACAGCGAGCACTGGCAAGACCTTTCACCTATCGGACTATCGCGGAAAGTATGTGGTTCTCGAATGGCACAACAACGGTTGCCCCTTCGTACGCAAGCAGTACAACAGCGGCAACATGCAGCGGCTGCAAAAACAATGGACAAGCCAGGGCGTAGTTTGGTTCACGATTCTGTCGTCCGCGCCGGGCAAGCAAGGCTATGCGACCGCACAAGAAGAGAACGACTACCTGGCGAAGACACAGGCTGCGCCCACCGCCGCGCTGCTCGACCCGACCGGTGAGATTGGACATCTATATGACGCCAAGACATCTCCGCAGATGATCGTCATCAATCCCCAGGGCATAGTGATCTACGATGGAGCGATTGACGACAAACCGACAACCGACCTGAACGACGTCGCGGGTGCGACCAATTACGTCAGTCTCGCGCTGCAGCAGGCTATGGCCGGGAAACCGGTGGAAACGTCGGCGACGCGTCCCTACGGCTGTTCGGTGAAGTATGCGGATGCGACACACTAGCGAGAGTAGACAGAACATAAGTGCCGACAGTTCACCGCCCGATTTCAACGGCCCGATTCCACGGAGCACCGGCAGTAAGCGCGAAGAGTTCCCACGCGGCGATTGGTGTACACTACCTTGGCCCTGGCGTACCAAGAATTGCAGATCCTGGGCTAAATTACGGAGGATGAAAAACATGAACATGAAAGTGTGGGGAGTTTTTGCCGGGCTGTGCGCGCTAGCGATGACGGTCACGCCGGCACGCGCGCAGATGTCAGAGGTTAAAGAAAAACCGCCGATGTACTCGTACGTCTCGTTTTGGAATATTCCCCGCGCGCAGTGGGCAGAGATGGCAAAGGCAGACGCGGCTGACCAGAAAATCCTGGATAAGGCCATCGCCAGCGGGACCATCGTGGGATATGGCAACGACGTGAATTTGGTTCACCAGCCCGAAGGCTCAACTCATGACGACTGGTGGTCGGCGATGTCCATGGCCGGGCTGCTCAGCGTGCTGGACCAGTTCTACAAGTCCGGTAGTACCAGCTCTCCCGTCCTGGCCAGTGCCACGAAACACTCGGATAGCATTTTCGTCAGCCGACATTACAACTGGCATTCCGGATCGTGGAAGGATCTGTACACCCACGGGGCGTCCTATAAACTGAAGCCCAATGCGCCGGACGAAGCGGTGGAGACACTCAGCAAACACATGATCGTGCCGCTGATGGAGAAACTGCTCGCCGACGGCACGATTCACGAATACGAAGTCGACACCGAAGCAATCCACACCCAAGCGCCCGGCACGTTTTGGATTTTTTACCTCGCGACGAACGCGGAAGGTCTGGATAAGGTCAACGCGGCGCTGCGCGAAGCCTTCAAGTCGAACCCGCTCCACGGCCCGGCATTTGATTCCATGGTGGACTTCACCGACCACCGCGATTATCTGGCCCGCACCAGCGCTACCTACAAGTAGTTCCCCGCAATTGCCTTCCCGGTCCGCGAGCGACTCGATCTTTGTGGCTCCGCTCGCGGGCCGACAACTTAATATAGCCCTGTCACAGCGCCGGTCATTTTTGCCAGATCGGCCATTTTGTCACCGATATTATTGCCCCAGTTAGGACTTGGGCCCTGTTTGAGATAGCCAGGCACCCGTCGCGACCGTCCCGTGCCCGGGTGCAGACGATGGCGCGCGGTGGAGTTTTTCTTCGTACATGTTCCGGTCGGCGAGATCGAGCATCTCGTCCAGCGTTTTGCCGTCGGTCCATTCCGCCATGCCGATACTGAGGCTCACCGTAAAGTCCTCAAGGTTGCTCGATTGATTCCAGTCATTCAGGAAAGCCTGAATCCGGGTTACTACGATGGCAGCGCCGACTGCGTCGGTATTCGACAGTGCGATCAGGAATTCGTCGCCTCCGTAACGAATGGCAACGTCCGTGCCTCGGATCGATCCTTTGAGCAAGGTGGCGATCTCGGTAAGGACAAAATCGCCGGTCAGGTGGCCGAATCGCGTATTGACCTGTTTGAAGCGGTCCACGTCAATCAGCAGGAAGGTGAGCGGTTTGCCTAGACGCTTTGCCTGGCCGATGAAGCGGCTAGCCAGTTCCTCGAGCGAACGCCGATTGTAGATTTCAGTCAACGGATCGGTAAAAGACTGGAGGCGAATGAGCTCATTCTGCATCGCAGTCGAGATCATCTTCTGTCGCAATTTCCGGAACTCGATGCGGCGGGAAACGATGTAGGTGTTGGCAAGGGTCAACAGCACGAGCAGACCGCAGGCCAGTTCTTTCGATACGGTGATCTCGAAATGCAGGTTGCCGGACTTCAGGAAGGCGGCGGGCAACAGAACGGCGAGCAATCCCGCTCCCGCCAGGATCCCGGTGGCAGTTACAATCAGCCACAGCTCCCAGTCGCGCTTCTCCAGCTTTCTAAGTTGCCAATTGACATTGGCCAAAACGTTGTCGGAATCGTGCCCTGCGCGTGCGGGTTTTGTTGAGTTATCCACGGGTTGATTTCGCCGGCGAAGATATGAACTGGCCCCGCAAGTTCGTTTCAAACCGACACTTTTGCCGGAACGGGACCACAAATTCTCCCGCATGACCGGCGCCGGCCGGCACTGCCGACAATTCTTCCAGTCGTTGGCTCAGCATACAAAGCTGGTGTTGCACTTCACATTGTTCGCCGTTCGGCATAGCCAAGTCGGTCCGAAAAGGCCAGGGCCCCATTTGCACGAGTCTACCCGGCAATTTCGGCGCTGGGAATGTTACGAGGGTAATGAGCAGCCCAGCGTCTGGCATACGATTCAAGCTCCTGTCATGTTTCGCGCAACCCCTCGGTATCTTTGTTCAACGGGCTAGAGAGATTGGGAAAGAAGCGTTACGAATCAGCAGGATGGAAAAGGCTGGTAGCGCTACTGGCCACAGCACGAGCCCACGCCGAGAAATATCCGACCTGAGCACGGTTACAACTACTACGAAAACAACACGAATGCTGTTGACCCAGGCCTGACCGGAATAGGGGTGATTTTTAGGCGTCGCTTACAATCGCCAGGTTGGAACCTAAGGTCGGGATCCCTGCGGCGAAGCGGAGTTCCATTTCATGCCATCATTTTCATTTTGGTTACCAGACCTCTTGGGCTTTGCCGTTGCTTGAGCCGATCCCGATGCTGCTCCATTACCGGGCTTGCTTTTGGGCTCTCGTCCCCAGGACAATCAGGTGATCTGATCCTGCATGGTTTTTTGAACGACGGGGAGGTAGCCACGGGGATGGGCCGACGCCGCGAGCCGCGCAAAGAGATGCAGACGCCAGTGCGCATCTTCGGCACCAACAGCAGTGGCCAAGTCTTCTCCGAGAAAGCGGTTACGGTCAACATTAGCCAGCAGGGGGCCGAGTTGAGCGGTGTCCAAGCCGAGCTCAACCTCGACGAGATCATCGGCTTGTCCTATGGCAAGAACCGAGTGTACTTTCGCGTCAAGTGGGTAGGCGCGCCCGGCACACCGCAAGCAGGTCATGTGGGCTTGGTCAACATTTCTCCGGAAAAGCCGCTCTGGGATTTTCCACTACCCGCTCCTACAACGGACAATCACCAGCCACGAGTGGTTGAGCAGCGGAAGAACCCCCGGTTCAAGTGCCATAATTCGGTGGAGCTCCATACACAAGGCGGAGCCTCCTTTTGGGCAACGATTGCAGATCTCAGCCTCAGCGGATGTTACGTTGAAATGGCGATCCCATTGCCGCCGGGAACGAAGCTGAAAGTGGGTATCTGGATCGGAGAAACGAAGTGCTGTGCGGATGGCGAGGTCGTCTACAGCACAGCGGGGCTCGGAACTGGCGTGAAGTTCAACCGGATTTCTGAACCGGATCTAGAGCGCATCCGGCAATTCCTCGGAACCTTCGCGCTTTTCGCAAAGAAGCCGACTTATTGAGCAATGACCACTGGGAAAATAAGGATGGGCTGATAAGTTGAGGGAGCCGACATTGTCGTGAAATCAACAACCCTTTCGACGACGCTGCCAACTCCACGGCTTTGATTGACTTGCCAGGTTCACCGACGTAAGATTTGCCCCTGATGATCGGCCAAACCATCTCGCATTACCGCGTCACGGGACAGCTTGGCAGCGGCGGTATGGGCGTCGTCTATGAGGCGCAGGATCTCACGCTCGGACGCCGGGTTGCCCTCAAATTCCTCCCGCCGGAACTCGCTCGTGATCAGGCCGCGCTCGATCGTTTTCTTTTGGAAGCGCGCGCCGCTTCTGCCCTGAATCACCCCAACATTTGCACCATATACGCGGTGGAGAATGACGGCGGCCATTCCTTTATCTCCATGGAACTGCTGGAGGGACAAAGCCTCGACCGCAAGCTGGATGCTGGTCCCGTGCCTCTCGATCGCCTGCTCGAGATCAGCACTCAGCTAGCCGACGCCCTCGATGCGGCCCATGCCAAAGGCATCGTGCACCGCGATATCAAGCCGGCAAACATTTTCATCACGCAGCGTGGTCCGGTCAAGATTCTGGACTTTGGCCTCGCCAAGTTGACGCGAGCGTTGGAAATGGGGATGGAGACAGCGGCCAGTTCCGGTCGCCTGCATTTGACCAGCCCGGGTTCGACCGTTGGGACAATCGCCTACATGTCGCCCGAACAAGCACGCGGCGAGGAACTCGATGCCCGCAGCGATTTGTTCTCCCTCGGGACAGTGATTTACCAGGCGTCCACCGGCCAGCTGCCGTTCGCCGGCAATACCTCGGCGGTGATCTTCAACGCAATTCTGGAACATAATCCCGTTCCCCCCACGCAGATCAATCCAGCCCTTCCGCCAAAACTGCAGGAGATCATCGAAAAGCTGCTTGATAAGGATCGCGACCTGCGCTACCAATCCGCCGCCGATCTGCGCGGCGACTTGAAGCGTCTCAAGCGTGACACCGAGTCCGGTCAGACGCCTCGCCAAATCGTTGGCCCTTCGAGTTCCAGGATCACGCCAGCACCCTCGACCCCACATGCCGCAAGCAGTTCAGCCGTGGTCGCCGCCGCCCGCCAGCACAAACTAGGAGTCGGCATCACCAGTTTGATTGCGATTCTGCTGCTGGCGGCGGCCGCCTATGGCATTTATGCCTTTCTTTCTCGTACTCGCCCGCTTCCATTTCAAAGCGCTTCCGTTAACAAGATTACCCAGACCGGCCAGGCCAGACTGGTCGCCATCTCTCCCGATGGCAAATACATCTTGAGTGTGGTGGATGACAAAGGGCAGCAGAGCTTGTGGCTGCGAAATGTTCCCACCAACGGCAACACCCAAGTCATGCCTCCCGAGCCGTTGGACTACGTCGGCGTGCGATTTTCTCCCGATGGAAACTATCTTTACTTTGTCCGCGGGGAGATTGGCCAGCCCCTGAAGTATCTTTATCGTGCGCCCGTCTTAGGTGGCACCCCGCAGAAGCTCGTCACCGATGTTGACTCCAACATCACTTTCTCTCCGGACGGCCGCAGCCTCGCCTATGTTGTGCAGAACAACCCGCAGCTCGGCAAGTTCCGGCTGGTGATCTACTCCGTTGAAACCGGCGAGGGAAAGACGCTGGTCGCCGGCGACATGAGTCAACTCTTGGATTCCCCAGCCTGGTCGCCCGACGGCAAGACCATCGTTTGCGTGACCGTTCAACAAGGAGATGCCCTTAGCGGTCTGGTGGCGATCGACCCGCTCACCGGCACACAAAGGCCTTTCTTCGAGTCCAAATGGGGACTTCTCAGCCGACCCGTGTGGCTGCCCGATGGCAGCGGTTTGCTTGCTCTTTCGCGTGACAGAGAATCAAACTTTAGCCGCGGTCGAATCGAAGAAATCTCATATCCGCATGGGACAGCCAGAGCCGTAACTCATGACGTAAGCGACTATGCCGACCTCAGTCTGGCCGCTGATGGACACACCCTGGCAACCGTGCTTCAACAAAACCACTACGACCTGTTCGTAATGCCCGCCTCGGCTTTGGAGAGCGCCCAAACTGAGCAACTGACCTCCGGCACCCCCTCTAATGAGTTTTCTTGGACACCAGATGGGCAAATGCTTCTGGTTCAGGATTTCACCTTGAACCTTTTCAACATTGGAAACCGAAGCCGGACGCCACTTACCTCACCACAACAGGACGGCCTCGCATTTCAGCCCTCTGCCTGCGCCAATGGCCGCTACATCCTGTTTACTCTTGCAGGACACGGCGGTGCGAAGACGCAAACCATTTGGCGTATGGATGCGGGCGGGGGGAACCTGAAGCAACTGAGCGATGACAAGTCTGATAACAATTCCGCGTGTTCTCCCGACGGGCAATGGGCTTTTTATGTCGATAATTCTAATGGCGCAAAGCTAACCAAAGTATCCATCGACGGAGGAAGGCCGGAAAGACTCTCCGAGCTTCCCGCCCCCTCTGGATTCGACATTTCTGCAGACGGCAAGACGGCCATTTTTGGAACCTTTGGCGCGGGTGGCAATCCCAGGGAGGTGCTGGCGTTGCTGCCTGTCGATTCCCCGCAAAACACGAAACTTCTGGAGTTGCAACGTCCGCTGGAGGGAACTATTCGCTTTACCCGGGACGGCAAGGCTGTGCTTTATGCCTTCCGCGACCAAAACTCGGACAATCTCTGGCTCCAGCCTCTCGACGGTTCGCCAGGAAAGCAGATCACCAATTTCAAGTCGGAACGCATCGGCGCCTTTCACTGGTCTTTCGATGGCAAGCAACTCGGTCTGATCCGTGGCCACACCGACTCCGATGTCGTCCTTCTGCAAGAGTCCAAACCGTAAGACGTTGCCAAGAGCGTCCTCAAGCGCTGGAATGACACCGGCCACGCATTCCCATCCTGAAGTACTGGAAGCACGAGCGGTGCTGGTAAGCTCTCGACGACTCTGCAGCGCACTTTGAGATCAATTTTAGTCACACCGTTTTAGGCGACCGTGTTACGGGATGGCGCAAGTGATTGATAGCAGAAAAGTTGATTTGGTAGCGCTACCGGGAATCGAATCGCCCTTCTTTAGAATCAGACACTTATCGTGAAAGGCAGGAAACAAAGGGTTTACGGTCCATCTAACTCCTTTGTTTGCCACTCGGCTGGTATCCCAGGCGGAGTTCTGTGCTAACTGTGCTAACTCCAGAAGTTGCGTGTCAAACGATCCCGCCTTGGGACAAGATTGTCCTGCCTCCCCTGGCTCGTATACCGAGTCAACCCAAACGAGGAGAATACCAATGAAGAAGCAAGCGAACGGGAAGCGGGCAGCAGGGAACGATAAACCGGAGCCAACGGAGACCAAAAAGGCCGATCCAGCGAAGGTTGAGAAGCCGGTCGAAAAATACACCATCGGCCAGACCGACACGGTACGAAGAGGGCTGCTTTTGGAGTTCTGCACCTTCGTCCGGAAGAAAGGCACAGTCACCCTGGAGCAACTCGTGGCTGAGTTTGCGGGCAGGACCATTGATAAGCACCCCGTTACGGCAGGGCGAGTTGCGCGATACGTGGGCTACGCCAAGGCGCACGGCCACATCAAGGTCGTGAAGAACGGCGGCACCAAATGAAGTTCGATCCTGGGCAGATCGTAGCAACGCCCGGAGCCCTTGAAGCGTTCGAATCCAGCGGCGATCAACCGCTGGATTTTTTATTGAAGCATGTCAATCTTGATCCGGGTGATCTTTCGCCAGAGGACATTCAAGAGAACCAGCGTAGCGTTGAGAACGGATGGAGAATTCTGTCCGCTTACCGGCTGTCTGACGGCACACGGATCTGGCTGATAACGGAGAGCGACCGCCGTTCCACCTGCATTCTGCTACCGTCTGAATATTAAACGCGAGTTACGGACCCTCAGGCCCATCGACGAAATCTGGTGGGCCTTTTCCTTTGCCATCAAGGATGGCAAGTGTTTCTCTGGGCGGGGGCAGAGGGCGATGCCGAAGCCCGATCCGCAAGGAGCCTGCCATGGCGTCTCCTGTAGCACCAGCCGTGGCCCCGTTAGCCACTCCCGAATTCGAAAAGTCGGGTTACTTCTGTACCGTTCACGGCTGCCTGTCTTTGCTGACAGAATGAGTGGATGGCAGATTTGTGGACGATTAAATATAGAGCGTTAAAGATGTCAGCGGGTGAAGTGTTCGAAGTTCAGGCTCTTGAGCCCAGCAAGGCACTCACTGACTTCCTTGGTAGCTATCGAGAAGACGTCGCTGAGATTAGGCAGCCCGATGTGAGCCTGATCCTGACCAATGGTTGCATCCTCAAGTTTACTAAGACGATCCACAAGCGGCTGCTTCGCAACGAAGTTGAGCGCGTCAGGTTTCACTCGCCAAACTATGCTTTTGACGTTTCAGCACCACAGTCCGACGCTGTCAAGCGGATACAGGAATTGACAGGCTGGAACTTGAAGCAAACCAGAGCATTTGTGAGCAAGGTCTACAGAGATAACGACCGCAGACACCGACGTGTTGAGAAGAAAATGTTAGACGCTCCTCGCAAGAAAGAAGCAAAAGTCAAAGGTTCTCTCACACGTTCTGGCCGGGGAACCGCTTCTTAGTCTCCCGGTGTTTCTATTGCGTCGCCGCTTTGGGCGAGGAGCAAAAGCCCATCCGCCGCCACTTGAGCACAAGTGGTACCGAAAGTCTCATTCTCTAGGCATCTATTTCTCGTTTGGGGAAAGGTCGGCAGCCTTCTTTTCGAGGAAATCCTTGTTGAAGATCTCGTTAAAACTCTCTCCATTCATAAGCCGCTTGTATTCGTGTGAGGCCAAGTATTTGCCTACGTATCCGTATGCGCATGCCAGTCTCCTTCCCCATCCCCTAGGCACAAGCCAGTGCCTCATCTTCTCAAGCTTTTCCCAATCAGCCATCGGCCAAGTGAAGTAGAGCCGTTCCCCTTCAACCACCTCGAATGGATCGGGTAAGGTTTGAAACCACTCAATGGGTCGAGCGTAGATCGCTGCCAGCCGTTGCATTCGAACGAAGTCAACTCGTCCGGTTCGTTCGACTTTGGAAAGATAAGACTGGGAACAGCCCAGCATATAGGCGACGACCTTCTGAGTGAGCTTGGTTTCCGTTCGCGCCTGCCGTAGTTTTTCACGCAGTTTTCGGCGACTTCGCTTGTCCTCGTCTCCGATTCTCCTAGCGAAAGTGACCAACTCTTCTCGCTCCAATTTGTAGTCTATTTGGAATATAGCACAGTTCTTGTTCGTTGTTAAATGCAACTGATTGACGCCATGGATATTATATCTCGCTTAAAACTTAGCTGAATTTTATATGCCCTCAGTAGAGCCTTCTTACCAAGCGGCAGGAACGGAGAGGCGGCTTGGCAAGGAGAACAACGTGGACAACGCAAACGCTACTTCGTTGGAGGGCAAAGTCGGACCCGCAGCCGTGTTGACGGCTGCGGTCGGGGAGGACATCCGGGACTTGAAGCAGGCAATTCTTACGCGCTGGGGTCAGAGCGAGAAAGAACTGGGGCCACTGTTCTCAAAGTTACGCTCCAAGCTGAAAGCATCCGGCAAGAAGGGCCAGGGCTTCGGGACGTGGCTTGATGCCCACGGCATTCCGCGCAGCACGGCTGACCGTTGGGCCAATAACTACGAAATCGCTATCGGCCTGCGGCCCGCTAAGCCAATCACGCTGAAGCTGGCCACCACCCACGCCCCGGAGGACGCAACCTTTCCCCAAGTGGAGAAAGGTGCCACCGACGCGGACGCTGTCGATACCGTCGATACCGGCGCGTATATCGAGCGCGTCATCCTCGATTTCTCGAAAGAGAAACGCGAAGCGTTCTTGAAGGCCGAGCAAAAGTTGCGGCCGGTTTATGGCACGGAGAACGTCACGGATACCGTGTACGCCGTCGTCATGGAACGCTCGGAACGCTGCGCCGCCACGCTCGCGATAGCGACGGAAGCGATGGAGGTGGGCCAGTGAAAACTGTCTATCTCCAAACCCAATTGCCGGACGCAACTGTCGAGGGACTCAAAGGGCAGTACCTCGACACGCCCGACTACGACGGCCAGCCCGTGGCGGAGGACGCAGTTGTGTACAAGCCGAACGGCGACGTGCTGTTCAAGCTTGTTCGCAATGCACTTCCTCTGGACTTGTGCAATTCGGCTTGGGAGGCTCTGCGGTCCGTTTCGGCGGACGCCTCCCATCGCATTGTTGCCTCAGGTGGGGCTGGTCCCAGGCAGAATGGGGTCTCCGATGTAGTGGGATTCCTCGACCGCACGGGACGGCATGGGCTGGATTACTGCCGGTTGACTGGCTGGAGCATGGGGAATCCTCAGCGATTCGCGCAGGCGATTCCATTCTTTCAAGCGGTTGACCGGGTTTTCCAGACCCACATGCCTGAGAGACACGCGGCACAGATGGCGAAGGTACGGCAGACAAATCCAGCCTTCGTCATCCCCCGCACCGCCTTCACAACCGTAACCGTGAACAAGAACTTCCGAACCGCAGTTCACACCGACAGCGGTGACCTGAAGGAAGGCTTCGGCGTCCTCACCTGTCTGTGCGCGGGCGAGTTCACTGGCGGAGAACTCATTTTCCCCAAGTATCGGAGCGCGGTGCGCTTCGGTACGCAAGACGTGTTGCTTTGCGATGTTCACGAATACCACGCCAACGGGCCGATCGTGGGCGTGGAGGGTGAGTTCGAGCGGATGTCGTGCGTTCTCTACTACCGCAGCGGGATGGTCGATTGCGGCTCTCCCGCTGAGGAGTTGGAGCGACTGAAGAATCGCAAAGTGGTCGTGGTCAACGGGCATCGGAAGGGGGTCACGCGATGAATGAGCGAGTTGCCCGCCCGAAGCAATCGCGTCGTAGATACCAAGTGGAGGCAGCGTGAAAAACCTTCTGGAGCAGTGCAAGCGGGAAGTGAGGCACAAGTACCCGCCGAAGATGGACGAGGTTGACAAACGACGGTGGCAACAGGAAGCCCTGGAGATGCTTGCCTCTCGGTGCATGAATGAACTGATGACAGGGTTCCTGAACGAGATGGAGTTGTTCATGGCGAATCGCGGGAATGCCTACGGGCCAGCAGCGCAGGAGCGAATTGCCGAGACGCTCCACTCCTGCACAATGGGCATGTGTATCAATCGCCTGCTGCACAATGGCGCGACGCAGGCGGAGATCGCGGCTGAACTCGAGTGCAATCCGGCGTGGTCAGTCGCTGCGTTCAAGGCTTGGAACACAATGTACGCAAGGCGTGGCGGACGGAGGAAAAAGTAATGGAGAACTCCAAGATTTCCTGGACCGAGCATACCTTCAATCCTTGGATTGGTTGCCGCCACGTAACTCCAGAATGCGACCATTGCTATGCCGACAGAATGGTCACTGTCCGGATGGCTCGAGATTTCTCCAAGGTCCAGCGGAGTAAGACCTGGGCATCCCCTCTGAAATGGAATCGCGAAGCTGACCGGCTGGCTCAAAAGTTAGGGCGTAGGCCGCGAGTGTTTTGTGCATCTCTGACCGACTTCTTCATTCAAGATGCCGACCCCTGGCGCACTGAGGCCTGGGAGTTGATCCGGAAATGCACAAACCTGGACTGGCTGATTCTGACAAAGCGGACAAAGCTGGCTGCTTCCAGGTTGCCGAGTGACTGGGGAACTGGTTGGCCGCATGTGTGGATCGGTACAACCTGCGGTTGCAGGGCGAGCGAATATCGCCTGGATGAACTGAGAGCACTCCCAGCAGCCGTGAGATTCGTAAGTGCTGAGCCACTCCTGGAATCCATGACCCACATGAATCTGACCGGCATCAACTGGCTCATCGTGGGTGGAGAGAGTGGTCCCAAGTTCCGCACGATGGAAGACGTGTGGGCAATTGGCCTGCGCGACAAGTGCAAGGCTGAGAATGTGGGATTCTTTTTCAAGCAGCACTCCAGCTTCAGACCAGGACAAGGCGCGACGCTTGAAGGAGCCGAGCATCATGAAGGGCCATTGACCGCCCGAGCGAGCCGCATCGTAGTTAGCGAGTGGAGGAATCTTTGAAAGACCAATACGACCGACCAACAAGCTATGTCCCCAAGGACCATCCGCTGCACGATGCTGCGCCCGTGATGCGTAAGAAGGAGCTCACGGCCAGGGTCACGGTCAGCGAGGCCTAAGGAGAATCTCACGGTTATCGTAACCGTGCAGCCCATGTGCCAGAACTGCCAGCGTAACTTGGCGGTAGACGGTGAAATTCTGTGTAAGAGATGCTTGGACAAACTATGACCGACACCGAGCGCATAGCGAAGCTGAAGGCCAAAGTTCATCGTCACCGCAAGAAGCTTTGACCGTTTGAGCAAGGCGCGTCGTAGATAGCGAGTGGAGGTTGGATTGTGAAAAAGCCGATGCAAATAACTGAAGAGGGAAGACAGCTGGTAGCTAGCAAAGAGTTTCAACGACACATGCGGGAGTTCGCCACCGAATTGCACGCCGATGGCCTCTCTCACGATATGGGCACTGCTGTCTTGGTTACCAAGATCGCGTGGACGCTGACCGGCCATGATCCTTATGGCGAGATGACCGGCGACCTGGACGAATTGGCAGCACTGAAACTTTTTGTTGACGGCCACGTCGCGGAGATAAATGCGATTGGCGATACTTGTCTTACAACGGCGATGGAAGACGACGCGGAGCTTCTTCCCGGCGGCACAACGCAAGCCTAGAGATCACGGGACGATGTTTGAACTGAATGAAACACCCACGCTTCATCATCGTCGCGTGTTCGATAGGATGGTGCCACTGGAAGCGATTCCGGCTCTGGTTCACCGGAGATCGACGCACGTTGACCGCTCGTATGGTAGCCATCGCCCGTCGCGAAGCTATTCGGCTGGGTCGAGAGATCTGCCGAATTCTGTCCCGCCACCCGGATTTATTTCTGACTCAACAGATAGAGATCGGCGTGACCGCCGGGGTGCGCATAGACGATGGTGGAAAGGTCTTGGGAAAGATCGTAGACGTAAGTCCCGAATGTGAAGGGGACTTCCAACGCGACCTGGGGCGCACCAATGGGCCGCCGCCGGTTCGCATCGGCGAAGGGATTGGGCTGGCGATTTCTCCCGACGGCAAGTGGGTGATCACGAGACCGGCCAAGGGCGGCCCGTTAAGCGTGGTGCCGACGGGCGCGCCGCATTCGGCCTCTGCTGTTCGGCAGGATGGTCGGAATCTTGCGAGCGAGTGCGGGGAAGAACGACGCGGTGGAATCTTGGGTGATGCTCCGAAACTGCCAGAGTGACAACTGCTATCCCCGCGATTTCTTGTCACCAGCGGTCACGTAGGTGATGGGAAGGCCGGTGGCATCGTCCTTGCCCCGGAAGAACACCTCCAAGTCCAACCCCCGCTCCTTGATGAATTTCTGCAGCT
>Ga0224558_1001901_pt1 | contig 20497 bp, 19 predicted proteins | sample 714S32024metaG_FD_180682 | JGI IMG/M metagenome (GOLD analysis project Ga0224558, IMG submission 180682) | Peat soil microbial communities from Stordalen Mire, Sweden - 717 S3 20-24 | ecosystem: Environmental > Terrestrial > Soil > Wetlands > Peat | place: Sweden: Norrbotten County, Stordalen...
GGTTTGCGGCACGGCTGAAGCCGTGCCCTTTCAAAGCATCGACTTAGTCAGAGATTCCCCGGAGCTTTCCGTCGAGCCAGTTTGGAAGCCGCTCGATGGGCAGGCGGACGCCGATGTAGAACTGGCCGAAGAGGGCGTAGACGGCGCTGACTTGGTCGAAGCGCATCTCGTAGATCAGCTTCTTGAAGACGAGGGGGTCTTCGGCGAAGAGGTCGACGGCCCACTCCCAGTCATCCATGCCGATGGAGCCGGAGATGATTTGCTTGACCTGGTCGGCGTAGCGGCGGCCGATCATGCCGTGTTCGTGCATCATGCGCTGGCGTTCGGCGAAGGGGACGGTGTACCAGTTGACTTGTTCGCCGCGCTTGCGGTCCATGGGGTAGAAGCAGAGGTATTTTGCCTCGGGGACGGCGGGAAAAATGCGCGGGGCCATGGCGGCGGCCGAACGCTGGAGGGAGGCGGCGATTTCGGCCTGCCACTCGGGCGAATAGGTTTCAAGACCCTTTGTGGAGGCGGCTTCGTAGGTCTTGCGGCTGGACTCGTAGAGGCCAAGTTCGACCACGGAGACATAGGAGTGGGTGGGCGTGAGGTAGTCGTAAAGGCCTGTCTGGGCGAGGTCGAGTTCGATCTGGTTGAGGGCTTCGAAGGAGTCGCGGAAATGGATGAGAATGAGGTCGCCCTTGTGGCCCAGCTGGGAGAAGAGAGCTGAGCGAATGGGGGCGTCGGGATTGGCGCGTTCCAATCCTTTGAGGGCCTCGACGGCTTGGGCGGCGATGTGGTCGCGGTCGGCGGAGGGAGTGGCGCGCCAGGCTTTCCAGTCGAAGCGGAAGAACTGGTGGAGCAGTGTGGAACCTTCAAGGGTGAGCGGAACGGGGGGGAAATCGGCCAAGGGGATTACCTTTCGTTTGATTACCCCTCATCGTAGCAAACCACCTGCGGTGGGGCAGACGCCTTGGGCAAGGCTATCAGGCTACAGGCCGGGCTGCGGATGGGATTCTCGCCATCCCACCCTAGTGTAGGCCACCGCAAATAGAGTCCTTTACCGATGCTCGCAAATGGGCGGAATTCGCAGAAGAGACTTCCCTCAGGAGCTAAAGCCCGGCTCGTTTTTCGCCATTTATGGCACGACTGAAGTCGTGCCCTTTCAAAACATAAACGACCATCTGTGTGGCGGACACCACCAGGTCCGTGACCGGATGAAGATGTTCTATCCAATGAACGAACGTGGGCCGGGAGGCCCACGCTACAGCCGGCCAGGAGGCCGGCGCCACATTTCCAAAAGGAACATTTTCATACGGCCAAAGAACTAGCCACAAACACAAGTACGTGGCGAGGGTGGGGCACGCAGCATTTGGCGGGCTTCGGCGACAAACGTGTGCATGTGGATGGAGGTTGCGGCGCGGGGCGCAGGCCCGGCATCGGCCTATATACTGAAGGCGCATGAACGAAAAGATTATTGCCATCCTGGTGCAGTTCGTAACCCATGTGATCGATGTTGGCGGATACGCCGGGATTGCCGCGCTGATGGGAATCGAATCGGCCTGTATTCCGCTGCCCTCAGAGATCATCATGCCGTTTGCCGGCTATCTGGTCTATCTGGGCAATTTTGGTGGCGGAGCCACTTGGTTTGGCATGCCCGTTGGCTTGGTGTGGGCAGCGACAGCGGGGGCTGTGGGTTGCAACGTGGGTTCGCTGGTGGCCTATTGGATCGGCGCCAAGGGCGGGCGGCCGCTGGTGGAGCGTTACGGCAAATGGGTTCTGATGAACCACCACGACCTGGACCGGATGACGCTGTTCTTCAACCGGTACGGGGCGATTACGGTGTTGGTTGCGCGGCTGCTGCCGGTGGTGCGGACATTCATCGCATTTCCGGCGGGAATTGCAAAGATGCCGCAGTTGCGATTTCACATCTACACATTTCTGGGTTCCTGGCCATGGTGTTTCGGGTTGGCCTACGTGGGCATGAAGCTGGGGGAGAGATGGCACACGGACCCCCGTTTTTATGAGGCTTTTCACCGTTTCCATTTGGTTGTTGAACTGGCGCTGGTGGCGGGGATTGCCTGGTTTGTGTGGTCGCATCTGAATCGCGGAAGACAGGCGAATGCAGTGTGAAGCACGAACCTGGGATGAAAGCATTGTGCAAGGCGTATACGGCGCCGTTGGCCGGAACAAGATCTGGAACAGCTCGAGTATTGCGGGCAATCAAATTGAGGTAAGGAGAATCAATGTCAACTGAAGAGCAAGGCGGCCAGAAGACCGCCGCTGCATCGAATGTCGAGCCCGCCAAGGGCAAACTCGGAGTGATGGTCGTTGGCCTGGGCGCCGTGGCCACAACGATGATTGCCGGAGTGGAGGCCATCCGCCGCGGACTGGCCAAGCCCATCGGGTCGCTTACACAGATGGGCACCATCCGCCTGGGCAAGCGCACGGACAACAAATCTCCGCTGATCAAGGACTTTGTGCCGCTGGCCGATCTGAACGACGTTGTGTTCACCGGATGGGACATCTTCGAGGACAATGTCTACGAGTCCGCCGCGCACGCCAAAGTGCTGGACAAGGAGACGCTGGAGCAGTTGAAGCCGTATCTGGAGACGATCAAGCCGCTGCCTGCGGTCTTCGACCAGTACTACGTGAAGCGCCTGCACGGCACACACGTAAAGACGGGCAAGAACAAGCGCGACCTGGCCGACCAGGTGATTGCCGACATCCAGGCATTCAAGAAGACCGTTGACCGCGTGGTGATGATCTGGTGCGGGTCTACGGAGATATTCTTGCAGCCTACGGCGGTGCATGAGAGCATCGAGGCCTTCGAAAAGGGCCTGGAAAGCAACGACATCGGCATTTCGCCGTCGCAGATTTATGCGTACGCGGCGCTGAGCGAGGGCGTGCCCTTTGCCAACGGGGCGCCGAACCTGACGGTGGACACAGCGGCGCTGATCGAGCTGTCGAAGAAGAATGCGGCTCCCATCTGCGGCAAGGACTTCAAGACCGGTCAAACGCTTATGAAGACGATTCTTGCGCCGGGCTTCAAGGCGCGCATGCTGGGCGTTTCCGGCTGGTTCTCGACCAACATCCTGGGCAACCGCGATGGCGAGGTGCTGGACGATCCGCAGTCGTTCAAGACCAAGGAAGAGTCGAAGCTGGGCTCGCTGGATTACATCTTTCAGCCGGAGCTTTACCCCGATCTCTACAAGGACGTTTACCACAAGATTCGCATCAACTACTATCCGCCGCGCGGTGACGACAAAGAGGCCTGGGACAACATCGACATCTTCGGGTGGCTGGGTTACCCGATGCAGATCAAGGTGAACTTCCTTTGCCGCGACTCGATCCTTGCGGCTCCGATTGCGCTGGACCTGGTGCTGTTCCTCGACCTGGCGAAGCGCACTCCGGAATTGCGGTCGCGCGGCATTCAGGAGTGGCTGAGTTTCTATCTCAAGTCGCCGCAGACGGCTGCTGGGCTGTATCCGGAGCACGACTTGTTCATCCAGTCGATGAAGCTGAAGAACACGCTGCGGCACATCATGGGGGCCGACCTGATCACGCACCTCGGCCTCGAGTACTACGACTAACCACGTGCGGTGGGGCGAAGGCTCCCGTTGGAGGGCAAGAGCAAAAGCTCCATCCGAAAGGGTGGGGCTTTTGAGTTGGGTCGGGGAGTTTTCTTAGCGAACGGATTTACGCTCCGCATAAAATCCTGCGCGATGAGCCTCGGTTCAAAGCGTTCCTTGCAGCGGATGAACTTGTTATGCGGCGTGACACTTGGACGCTGCGCGGTGGGAGAGCTATCGAGAAGCAACTGCTGTTCCAGCCCTGTGGTAGAGTTGCAATACACCCATCACCTGTTTCTGACGCAGATGGCTTCATGCGGCGAGAAGCCGGTACCCAATGACACAAGCCGATCCGAATACAACCAATTCATGGATGTCTGGCCGGCAACGCGTCCGCCTGGAGATTGCAGGTGTGGCGCTGCTTGCCGCGGCAGCATTTGTGGTGCGTTTTTGGGGACTGTCGAAGATGCACTTCTGGGACGAAAACGTCTATCTTCTGAACGCTGAATACATCTTTTGCGGCAAAGCGGGATATCTGGAGATCGATAGCCGCCCTCCTCTGCTTTCGATTTTGTTTGCCGGAGCTTTTCGATTCTGGCACAGTGACTACGCCGCCGCGGCTGTTACTGCCTTGCTGAATGCGCTCGGCCCCGTCTTTCTCTACCTCGCCGGACGCAAGGTTACAGGCAAGACGCCAGCGGCGCTCGCGGCGCTTCTGCTTGCGTTTTGTCCATTTTTTGCAGGTGTGTTTCCCGATGGTTCAGGCGGTTTTGTTTCAAACTACACCGGCCATAGCCTGCTGACAGACTGTCCCGCTCTTTCCCTCATTCTGTTTTCGTTCTGGCTCCTTGTCCGCGCTATCGAGAAGCAAACGGACCTGCGATTTGCATGCGCCGGATTCAGCCTTGCGATGGCTGTACTCATGCGGTTCGGTTCACTGTCGAGCATTGCCATGCTCTCGCTCCTGGTTCTCGTTGCAAATCGACGAGTGAGGGCCGCCCTCGCCTGCGCGGCCGGCTTTGCTCTGGGAATGGGACCGTACCTATGCTGGTCCCGTCTTCGTTACGGAGGGTTCCTTGAAACCTTCCGCAATGGATGGTCGAACCTGGGTGGCCCCACGGAATCATTTTTCTATTATTTGAAAAACTCCGCCGCGATGCTTTCATGGCTTACGATCGCGGGATTGGCCGCCTGGGTCATCCGAAGAGCCTGGGACAGTTGGGGAGCAGGGAAACAGCGGGATCGAGCTACCGCTGCCGAGCGCCTGTTGAGGGAGCACCGGCGACGGTGGGAAGGCTTCCTGTGGCTGTGGGCATTGGCTGTCATGCTCTTCTTCAGTAGCTTGAGCCATAAGGAGCTACGGTACGCCATTCCCGTTGCACCTCCGCTCTTTCTGCTGGCGGGTGTGGGCCTGGCTACGCTGGTGGAAAGCAGGAGAGCAGCCATCCGGACCGCGGGAGGCATTGTCCTCGCCAGTGCCATGGTTTATACCTTTTGGCCGGTGCATCACCGCTTCGATACTGGATTCATCGATCCTTCGGTGTCGGAGGAGATGACGGTGTCGGATTTCCTCAAGCACAACTTGCCGCCGACTACCATCCTCTACGCAAACCAAAACTACCCGGACTTTGCCTACTACACGGGCATGACGGTGGAGGCGTTGCCGGAAAGTGGCGACCCATTATATGACTCATTGAAACAGCTGCCGGATGACGGTATCTTGATCGCATACAAGGTGAGCGACGATGGGGACAACAGTGTCCCCGTGGAACCTCCCCTGGACTGGCTGGACTCAAACTCGCACTTTCGCCGCTTTCGGGAGTTCCCGTCCCTGGTGCTGTACAAGTACCATGCCTTCTGAGCAAAGGATTCGATGCCTGTGGCAGCATCGCGGCTATCTCGAAAGTGGGTCAAAGGCGGGGGAAAAGCATATCTCTGGGGCTAAACAGGCTGCGGAAAAAGGCCCGAATTCAACCGAAATACCCGAAAAGCATACCGCAGGGGCTAAAGCCCGCATTGATTCTGCTGCCTTTGTGCCGGGGATAAATCCCCGGCCTACCTCCCGAGCGAGTTTTTCCGCAGCCTGTAAAGCCCGCGTCGATTTTGTTGATCTTATACCAGGGATAAATCCCTGTCCTAGCGCTCGAACGAGTTTTTCCGCAACCTGTGAAGCCCTCTTCTCGTCCCCAAGAAAGAAACAAGATTCCGATTGTGCTGCAAGTTGAACAATACAAGCGGAAACAGCGTGTTCGGGCAAGAGCAGCGAGTTGGCCCCCGCTGATGCGGGGATGGCAAGTTAGCAGGTTAGCGGCGGCATCGCTAGACGCAGTTTCATCCCCCCGTGGGTCGGCAACGCCGGTGGGAGACTCATAAGCGGCTGAAGCGCTCTCATGCCGCCAGGGCCTGCGCCAGCCGGCGGACGGTCGGGGCAGGCCGTTCAGGCGGACTCCTCCCGTTAGTCGCGAAGAGCAAAAGCAGAAGCCTCATCCGCGTGGGTGGGGTTTTTCTGTGCAGAGGCTATTTCCCCAGCAGCGGAACGCCTTCCTGCTGAGCGGCTATGCGCAGGTCTTCGTCGAGCGTGGCAAGCGGCAGGGAAAGGCGCAGTGCAAGTTCCAGATACGTGGCGTCGTAGATGGTCAGGCGATGGAGATCGGCCAATTCCAGCGTTCTGCCCCAGACATGATCATTGGTCTCCTGGTGGCAGTAGATCGGCAATAGTTTCAAATCAACAAGTGATTCCCGGCGTTGCAGGGGCGTGATTCTCCCTCGGCGGAGTTTGACGGAAAGGCTATTTGCAACCTCGATTCGCCACAAGCCGGGGACCCAGGCACAATCGTCCGCGATCAGGTCGAAGGCTGCGGTGATTGCGCCGGTAAGCTCCTCCGGTAAGAGCCACGCCAAGGTCGCCGAGGCGTCAAGGACCAGGCTCATCGGCGCCCCTCATCGCGATAAGCCTTCCATTCTTCCCAGTCAAAGGGACCAAGCTTCATTTCTTTGGCCCGCTGCCGGATGCGCTGCATTGCCGCGCGCGCAATCTTTCTTTGTTCTTCCGTGATGGCAGGACGGGGCACGATGTGGGCCACGGGGCGGCCATGGCGGGTAATCTCAATTTGCTCTCCGGCTTCCACGCGGTCGAGCAGAGAACCAAAGGTATTCTTAGCCTCAAAGGCGCCAATTTGTTGCATCGTCCCTCCGTTGTTCCGTCTAGACTGATCCAGCTTAACATATTCACAATATATTCGCCTGCTAAGGTAGCCGGCACTCTTGATAATCCGCGCCTCCGATACGGAAGCTACGCCGCCAGGGCCTGGGCCAGGCGGCGGACCGTCAGCACGGTGATGTCGTCTTCCTGGCCGAAGGCTTTGGCGGCGTCGGCGATGTAGAAGGCGGACTGGTTGCTCAGGTTGTGGACGCGATCGAAGCCGAAGAGTTCGCCGGATGGCTTGCGGGCCTCGACGACTCCATCGGAGAGCAGGAGCATGCGGTCGCCGGGGTGCAGGTAGAGGCGGACTTCTTCGTAGCTGACTTCCGGCAGGACTCCGAGCGGCAAACCGCCGGGAAGGGCAACGTCCTGGGTGTTGAGATAGGGCGGCAAGTGGCCGGCGTTGGCCAGCACCAGCTCTCCGTCGGCTTTGAACAAGGCAGCCTGACAGGTGGTGAAGCTCTCGCTGCCAGTGAGTACGCGGTTGAGGAATTCGAGAATTTTTGCGGGGCTTAATTCAGGGGTACTACGCAGGGCTCCCATCAGCATGGAGACGTTCATTGCGGCTTTGAGTCCCTTGCCGGCGACGTCGCCAACGACCACCAGCAGTCCGCCATCGGGGGTGGGTTGTATGTGGAAGAAGTCCCCACCGACCTCATTGGCCGGGTCGTAGATCGAGTCCACCTCAAAGCCTGGAGTTTCGATCTTTTCGCGGGGGATCATCAGTTCCTGCACGCTGCGCGCCGCGGCTAGCTCACTGGAAGCGCGCTCCTGGTCGCGCTGAATGCGCAGGAAGCGGACAAAGATGATGAGCACAATCACAAAGAGTCCGGTGAAGTCGGCGATGGAGGCAAAGTGAATGGGGACGGGTCCGGCGTGGAAGGTGAGGAGGGAGTGGAACGGGTGGCCACCCCAGTCGCTCATGCCAGTGGTAAGAATGGGCTCGATGATGCCAACCAAGGTCAGCAAGAGGGGAATCAGGAGCAGGCCGGCCTCAAAGTTGCGGCGGAACGTGGCCACGATGAGGGTGAGGAAGATAAAGAGGATCCAACCGAGTAGCCAGAAGATGCCTATGCCACAGACGACGACCAGGACGATCGGGGCAGCTGAAGTATGACCAACCAAGAGGACGGAGGGACCTACCAAAGCGAGAATGGGAGCCGTATAACGAAGCAGGACGATATACCAGCGTCTGCGCAAGGAGAGGAAGGCTATGAGGAATTCGAAGTAGAGGTAGGCTGAAACCGCCAGCAACTGGGCGAAGATGGCGATGTACCACAGATTGTCCAATCGGGCAGAACTGCCGGCCAGCTCCACAAACCCGATGGGCGCCTGAAGCAACTCATACAGGGCGAGCCACAGATACTCGATATGGCCTTTCTGAGTGAAAAACAGGGCGAGAAGAAACATGGAGAGCACGGTCAGCATGATGTTGTTGACCAGGCGCGGCAAGCGTTCGAAGAGGCTGTGAACGGACCATATTTCGAGATCGCGGTTCAGGTCGTCGGGATATCCCAAGCGCAACTTGTGGTTGGCAAAGAAGCCGGTATAGGCCTGGGGCCCAAATGGCTCGTAGAAGCTCCGGACGACCAAGGTAAGGGAGGTTTCGGAGGGCGGGATGTCGAGTTTGTAGAGGCGGGTAATCGCTTGAAAACGCTCGGGGGCATTGCTGTTTGGTCCCTCGGGTGGGATCTCTTTGCCGTTTGCAAAGACATCCAAGGCAAACGAGCTGGCTCCCATCTGGACATTTTGCGACACTGGCAGCTCAACGAGAAGTGCGACCGGCATGTGGTTAGGAGCCAGCTTGAGATGGAGACGGAACCAAACAAAGGGGCGATGGTGAGTTTTGGGAGAGCCGGGATTTCCGTTTTGGCCTGGTTTGCCAGTCGGATCGAAATCGCCTTCCATGTGATCTTCGCCGGGAACGTCGGCGAAGAATTCACGGGCATCGCGGATTGCCCAGGCTGAGTCGTCGAAGTCGGGATTTGCTGCCGCAGGGTCAGCGGTAATGCCGACGCGCCAGCCTTTGTCGAGGGTTAGCGGGGAGCCCAGATTGCTTGCGTCGAAGACTACCTGAGGACTGGGCGGGGTATTGATCTGAACTGGCCGGGCATGGTGATTTTGGGTCAGCAGGTCCGCGAGCGAGGGATTGCGATGTGGGGGCGGCTGTTGGGCAACGAGTCCCATGGCCCCCAATACGGCGATCCCGGCAAGCGCAAGAATGGTTCGGTGCAAGATTCCTCCCAACTTCCGCGTGCATTCCACTCTAATGCAGACGAATGCCAGTTCCAAGCAGAACGCGATGGGTACCTGCGGGTGAGATCCGCCCGCATCCTGGACAAAAGGGTCAGGAATCGGCTTTGCGGTGGAATTATTCTTCCCTTTTGCTGTCAAACAAGCGGATACTAACGTCTAAATAGTGGAGCGAAGCGGGCGGACGAGGGCCTCAACGACAGGTCTGCACAGTTGGATGGTTGACAGGCGAGTCGGTCTTCGCGGTGAGGTGAGGTCATGAGGGCAGATTTCAAGAGCTCGAGAGCAGTGGCGCTGGCTGGGTTGGCGTTGGGGCTGGCCACCACACTGTGGGCGCAATCGACTCCGTCGAGTACGGGGCCATCGAGCACCGGGACATCGAGCACGACTTCAGCCAGTACGCCGACGGCTCAACCAACTCCCGGGACGGCTCCTGTCGGTGGCGATACGGCAGCCACGCCTTCCGCAAAGCAGCCAGCTGCCGGAGTGGCGCCTGCTGGGAGCGGCACCGCAGCCACTGGCGCCGCGCATCAGCCGACACCCGGAACGACGCCTGTGGGGGGCGATACGCCAGCGACCCCATCCGCAAAGCAGCCGGCGCCTGGAACGACTCCTGTGGGGGGGGATACCGCAGCTACCGCGGTGAATCCTGAAAAGGTGATTGAGCCGGGCAGCCAAAAGATCAACGTGAAGCCGGGCAGCATCGACGATGTGAGCGCAGTGGGCAACCGCGATATCGGCGCCCGTGGCGTAGGCAACTGGTACTCCGTGGACTCCGAAATCAAAATGGGCAAGATGTACGCTTCGGAGATCGAGAAGAGCACAAAGTTCATCACCGACCCGGTGGTGGTTGAGTACGTGAATCGGGTGGGCCAGAACATCGTAAAGAATTCCGATTGCAAGGTTCCGTTTACGATCAAGATCATCGATTCAGACGTGATCAACGCCATGGCGCTGCCGGGCGGCTTCTTCTACGTGAACTCGGGGTTGATTTTGAACGCGGATGAAGAGGCGGAACTGGCCGGGGTGATGGCGCATGAGACCGCCCACGTGTGCGCACATCATGCGGTGCGTGAGCAGACCCGCATGAACTATGCCCAGTTGAGCACGATTCCGCTTATCTTTATCGGCGGCTGGACGGGGTATGGAATTTACGAGGCAGCTTCGCTAGCCGTACCAATGACCTTCCTGCACTTCTCGCGCGAGTTCGAGGCCCAGGCCGACTACCTTGGCGTGCAATACATGTACCGGGCGGGCTACGATCCACAGGCCTTCATCAGCTTCTTTGAGAAGGTTCAGGCGCTGGAGAAGCGGAAGCCCGGGATGGTGGAAAAGGCCTTTGCGGACCACCCGCAGACCCCGGATCGCATTTTGCACTCCCAGGAAGAGATTGCCCGCATCCTGCCTCCCAGGGACGAGTACACGGTGACCACCTCGGAGTTCGACGATATCAAGGCCCGGCTTGCGCGGATTGAAAACAAGCGCCGCCTGACCGACTCGAAGGCTGGGCAGAAGCCGTCGTTGCGGCGTGCGAGCACGGGGTCTAGCGACCCAACCAGTCCGTCGAGTCCATCAACTACTGGGAGTGGCAATAGCACATCGAGTACGACCGACGATGGCCCACCGACGCTGCACCGTCGCGACGACCAGAACTAGGGCGTTGTCCCACTACCAGGGTCTTCTTTGATCATGAAGAAAATTGCCGTCTTTGCAGCCTTATTCCTTCTCATCTTGCTGCTGACGAAGATCGCGAACCAAGTGCCTCCGAAGCCGCCTCCGGGGACGGCGTTCTCGCTCAAGGCCCAGCAGGTGGTGCAGTGTTCTCCCGAAGAGATCACGTTCGTGGATAACCATCAGAAAGCAACCCATCTTGAGAAGGACTCTTCCTGGCCGGAGTGCTCCGTCTTTCACAAGGACGATGTTCTGGATTTCTACCTGTCGCGCGGCGAAAGGACCAAATTCCTGAGCTACGAACCGACAGTATGGTGGCGCAAGGCGATGTAAGGCCACGCAGAAAAGCCGGTTTGAAGTGAAGGGGACGGGATTCAGTCCTTAGTGGAATCGGTTTGGGGCTGTTTGCATCCACTCGGCGGCTTAACAGGCTGCGGGAAAAGGGCTGATTCTGGGCAAGGGGCCCGAAAAGCGTACCTCAGTGGCTAAACAGGCTGCGGAAAAAGGCCTGTTCCGGGTCAAAAGCGGCAAAAAGCATACCTCAGGGGCTAAAGCCCGTATTGATTCTGTTGATCTTATACCAGGGATAAATCCCTGGCCTACCGCCCGAACGAGTTTTTCCGCAGCCTGTAAAGCCCGCGTTGATTCTGCTGCATCTATACCGGGACTAAAGTCCCGGCCTACCGCCCGAACGAGTTTTTCCGCAGCATGTGAAGCCGCGTCCTGACAAAGCCGGGGGTTTCCGCAGCCTGTGAGGCAGTGCGCTTTTAAGCAACTGGCATTTCCGTTGTTCCGCAACCCGATCATCCCCATCTGACCGCACCATCCGTTCCAACAGCCCAATGGATTGGGCCTGGAGTATGCTGAGACCCTACCGGCTGGGTTTGCTGGCCGAATACCGACCGGTGGGCTTTCTGACAGGGAAGCGGAAAGTCTATGAATTTCCTTTAACTCCCTGAAAATCCTTGAAATTGTGGGTGAAACCGCGTTATATACAAGATTACCGGCAGCGTAGCCGGAATATCCCTTAGGCAGTTCTATTTCGAGGAGGCAACCATGCGCAATGCTGCGGCTCGTTCCAACCTGCTGGTCCCCGAGGTGCGCGAGGTGATGGACATTCGCCAGGCCTCCGACTATTTGGGCATCTCCCCCGATACTCTTTACAAATATGCATCGGAGGGCTTTGTGCCTGCTTTCAAGCTGGGCAATCGCTGGCGCTTCAAGCGGTCGCGTCTGGACGAGTGGATGGATCGGCAGTCTGACCTCCACGCGGCGGAGGCGGAGATCGATCCGGGGATGAAGAAGCCGGTGCGGCCGGCGTTGTAAGGCAGGGAACAGGGAATAGGGAACAGGGAGTAGGGAACAGGGAACAAAAGACCGAGGGCATCGCCAACAAATTTGATAAAATGAACAATGAAAGGGGACGGCGTGACTGTTGGAATTGCTCCCGTCATTACACCTAATTCAGCAGAGCTGGATGATCGTCGCCTTGCAGTTGAAAACGCAATCGGCACCTTGCGGATCGAGAACATGAAAATCGATGCGGTTCCCAATCGGATACTGGAGCAATACGCTCAGGGCGAAATTCGTCTTGACGAAATGAGTCGCCTGATGCACGAGTACACCGCCGCGATCATCTGAAATCCAATGTCCAGTGGCTCCCCAGGTATTGACCCGCATTTCGATTACCTACATGGGATTCTGAGGAATGTGCCCGGCTTTACAACGCAAGCTAAATTAGACAGGTTCGAGGCCGCCGAGGCTGCGGAAGCGCTCGTCAAAATGTCGGCCGATCCCGTAGAGGGCAACTTTGACAGCGCCCATCTCAAAGAGATTCATCGCCGCATATTCCAGAACATCTATCCATGGGCTGGGCAGTTCCGCCAAGTCAATATGAACCGTCTAGCGTCATATCCGTTTGCGGTGGTTCAATTCATGGAACAGAACCTCGATAGCACCTTTTCGGAATTGGCTGCGGAAAAACATCTGAGAGGCTTGGATGTCGATGCCTTCGCCAGCCGCGCGGGGTACTATCTCGGCGAATTGAACTCGATCCATCCGTTTAGAGAAGGTAACGGACGCACGCAACGCGAGTTCATCCGGCAGCTGGCTGCTAAGGCCAGCTACCGCATCAACTGGATTCGCGTTTCTCGCGGGCAGATGTATGAAGCATCTATTGAAAGTCACAGTTTTGGGAAAAATGCTGCATTTGCTGCGCTCATCGGCAAAGCCATTGAGCCGCCGCGCCCTTCTGATCTCTGACCCCTGTTATCCTTTCCCAGTGGACCACTTCCGCCGCATCGGGCAATTGCGCCGCCGCTTGACTGGAGCCGGGCTTTCGGGGCTCGTGGTTACGCACCTGCCCGATCTGCGCTATCTGTGTGGATTTACAGGGTCGAGCGCCGCGCTGGCGGTGACCAGGCGGGCAGCTAGCCTGTTTACCGATGGCCGGTATACTTCGCAGGCCGCTGATGAGGTTCAGGCCGCGAAGGTCAGGATCATCTCTGGCGCGCCGGCGGTGGCTGCCGTGGAGTGGCTGGCCGCGCAACCGGGCGTGGATTGTGCTGGATTTGACCCCGCACGGACCAGTGTGGCCGACCTGACCCGCTGGAGGGCCGCGTTGCCTTCCCGGCTACGGCGAGGCTTTCTGACCGCATTGGCGGCGCCCCTGATTGAGCCGCTGCGCCAAGTGAAGGACGAAGACGAACTGGCGCTGATGAGCGAGGCTGCGCTGGTGGGCTGCAAGCTGTTTGAACACATCCTGGGGTTCATCCGGCCGGGGATGGCGGAGATTGAAGTGGCCGCGGAACTTGAATACAGGGCCCGGCTTCTGGGCGCCGAGGGGATGTCGTTTGAGACCATCGTCGCCTCGGGTGTGCGTTCGGCGTTGCCGCATGGACGCGCCACGAGTGCCCCGCTGCCTCGGAGAGGCTTCCTGACGCTCGACTTCGGTGTTATCCTCAATGGTTACTGCTCGGATATGACGCGAACCGTGTACCTGGGAAAGCCCAGGGCCAAGGAGCGGAATGCATACCACGCAGTGCTTTGGGCTCAAGAGGCTGGGGTGTCCGCGGTGGGTCCGGGGGCAAGTTGCGGGGAAGTGGATGAGGCCGCACGCGGGGTGTTGCGCAGGGCGGGTTTAGCACAGGCTTTCACCCACTCCACCGGCCATGGCGTGGGCCTGGAGATTCATGAGTCGCCGCGTATTGGCGCCGGGCAGACAACCAGGCTGCTGGCCGGCATGGTTGTGACGATCGAGCCTGGTATCTATCTGGCGGGACAGTATGGAATCCGTATCGAGGATATGGTGGCTGTAACAAGAACCGGAGGGCGGGTACTGACTCCCGCACCCAAGGCCCTGATTGAACTTTGAAACCGCTCGTCCCGGCAAGATGAGGGAGAGTTAAGGAACGAATGAATCCACTGAATCCAGAAGATATTCAGGAACTGCAACAACTGATCGACTTCCTGAAGGAAAACAAGGTTGCTGAATTCGAGTTGAACCGGGGCGAATCAAGTGTCCGGCTCAAGTTCGATCAGGCCCAGGGCTCGCAAACCGGATTGTCGGAACTGGCGAACTTATTGGCCAGCACCCGGGCAGGCTCGTCTCAGGCAACAGCCCCGATCCCCGCCGCATCTCCGGTGGCCGAAGAAGCTCCGGTGGATCCGGATGCGGGGCTGCACCTGGTCAAGTCGCCCATTGTCGGCACTTACTACGGCTCGCCTTCGCCGGGCGCCTCGCCCTTCGTCTCCCCCGGCGAGCATGTGGACAAGGGGCAGGTGATCTGCATTGTCGAAGCCATGAAGCTGATGAACGAGATCGAATCCGACGCCACTGGCGAGATCGTCAAGTGCTTTTGTTCCAACGGCCAGCCCATCGAGTTTGGGCAGCCCCTGTTTTCTGTCCGGCTGGGGTAGGGGAGACGAGCTGAGTTAGCTTGGTGAGCGGAGTTAGATTGGCCAACCGACTTATCTTTGCTTCTGTATCTCAAACGCCGGAGGAGGTGGGCGATGTATTCGATTTCTACGATCTTGCCCATTCTCCGAATGCCTTTAACTCCGCTAACCGCGCTATCTCCGCTAACTTCGCTCAAAGGGTCCTGAATGTTTCGTAAGGTACTGATTGCAAATCGTGGCGAGATCGCGCTGCGGATTCTGAACGCCTGCCGGGAACTCGGCATCCGCACGGTCGCCGTCTACAGCGAGGCCGACCGCAACTCGTTGCACGTCCGATTTGCCGATGAAGCCATCTGCATCGGCCCCCCACGCCTGGCGGACAGCTATCTGAACGTACCCGCGGTGATTTCCGCGGCGGAGATCGCGGATGTGGACGCGATCCATCCGGGCTATGGCTTGCTGAGCGAGAACGCGAACTTTGCCGAAGTCTGCCGCGCCTCCAACATCAAGTTCATCGGTCCTCCGCCTGAGGTAACGCGGTTGATGGGGGAAAAGGAAAAGGCGCGCCAGGCGATGAAGAAGGCGAAGGTGCCCATTCTGCCCGGCTCCGATGGCGTGATTGGCACGACCGAGGAAGCGCAGGACTGGGCAAAGAAAGTGGGCTACCCGGTCATCCTCAAGGCCAAGGCCGGCGGTGGCGGGCGGGGCATGAGAATCGTGCGCAACGCCGAGGAACTGCCCAATCTTTTTCACGCGGCAACCGCCGAGGCGGCCAATGCGTTCGGCAATGGCGAATTGTACATGGAGAAGTTCATTGAGCAGCCGCGCCATATCGAGTTCCAGGTGCTGGCAGATGAGCACGGCAATGTGGCAAGTCTCTTTGAGCGAGAGTGTTCCATCCAGCGGCGCCATCAGAAGCTCATCGAAGAAGCTCCATCGCTGCAGGTGACGCCCCGGCTGCGCGAAGAACTGGGGCGCACTTTGTGCCGCTGCTTGACAGATATCGGCTATCAGAACGCCGGGACCGTCGAGTTCTTGATGGATGAGGACAGGCAACTCTACTTCATCGAGATGAATACCCGCATTCAGGTAGAGCACCCCATCACCGAGGCGATCACCGGCGTCGACCTGGTGAAGGCGCAGTTGCGCATCGCCGATGGGGAACGGCTGGACGCTATTCTGCCGCGCAAGCTTGAGATCCGCGGCCACGCCATCGAGTGCCGGATCAACGCCGAGCACCCCGAGAAGTTTACCCCTTCGGCGGGCAAGATCACTGCGTTTAACGTGCCAGGCGGCAATGGTGTGCGCGTGGATACGGCACAGTACGCTGAGGGCGTGGTCCCTCCCTACTACGATTCTTTGATTGCCAAGCTCATCGTTCACGGGGTAGACCGCGCCGAGGCCATCGCCAAGATGGAGCGCGCGCTGAGCCAGTTTGTGGTGCAGGGAATCGAGACCTCTGTTTCAATGCATCAGGGGATCTTTGCGGATCCTGGCTTTCGCGCCGGAGAGTTCGACACCAAGTTCATGGAGCGATTCCTGGCCGAGAAGGCGGAATCAGCCAAAACCACTGATTCATGAGACCGTTCAAACGCAGGGAATCGCAACGAGGGACAATCTTGAACCCACGGCATCGTTTCGTCGCAGTTCAATCCCTTCTGGCGTTGTTGCTATGCGGGTTTTGCGCGGGGCAGAGCTCGACGGGCTGGCCTGTCTACAATGGCGGCGCAGATGGCGACCACTACTCCAGGCTGACCCAAATCAATCGAACCAACGTCAACCTTCTCAAGGCGGCCTGGACCTTCGATACCGGCGAAAAGGGCGGCCTCGAGGACAATCCGCTGATCGTGGGCCGGACGCTTTACGCGTACACGCCGACGCAGAAAGTGGTTGCATTGGACGCAGCCACCGGCAAGCTGAAGTGGAAGTTCGACTCCGGCATTCGCGGCACCCAGCCGACGCGCGGCATGGCGTATTGGACCGACGGCAAGCAGGGCCGCATCCTTGCCGGAGTGATGAACTTTCTCTATTGCCTGGACGCGGCAACGGGGAAACCGGTGGCTCAATTTGGCGAGTCGGGGCGGATTGACTTGCGCAAGCAACTGCGCGGGGACTTTGAACAGCAGTCGATCGCGCTGACCACGCCGGGGATCGTCTACAAGGACCTGATTATTGTGGGTGGACGCAACCCGGAGACCCATCCGGCTCCGCCGGGGGATGTGCGTGCATTTGACCTGCGCACCGGCAAGATGCGTTGGAGCTTCCATACCATTCCGCGCCCAGGCGAGCCGGGCTATGAGACATGGCCGGCGGAGGCGTGGAAGACCGCGGGCGCAGCCAACAACTGGGCGGGGATGGCGCTGGACGTGAAGCGGGGCATTGTTTATGTGCCTACAGGCTCGGCGGTCTTCGACTTCTATGGTGGAGACCGCGTGGGAAACGATCTCTATGCGAATACGCTGCTTGCGCTTGACGCGGAGACGGGGAAGCTTTTGTGGCATTTTCAGGGTGTGCATCACGACATCTGGGACCGGGATTTCCCTTCGCCTCCCGCGCTGTTCACCCTCAAGCGCGACGGAGCTATCGTGGAGGCTTTGGCGCAGACCACCAAGCAGGGCTACCTCTATCTCTTTGACCGGGTCACAGGGCAGCCGCTCTTTCCCATTCATGAGCACCCGTATCCGGCAAGCACCGTGCCTGGTGAGGTAGCCTCGCTCACCCAGCCCGCACCGGATTTGCCTGAGCCTTTTGCGCGGCAGCGATTGACTGAAGAGATGCTCACTGCGCGCACCCCCGAGGCGCACGCCTGGGCCGTGAAGGAGTTTCGCACCTTCACGAGCGACGGGCAGTTTGTTCCCTTTGCCGTGGGCAAACAGACTGTGATTTTCCCAGGCTTCGACGGCGGGGCAGAGTGGGGCGGACCGGCAATCGACCTTGCGACGAACATCCTGTATGTGAACGCTACGGAAATGGCCTGGACCGGCGGCCTGGCGGTTGCCACACAAGGCGCAAGCAAGGGGGCTCGGATTTACCAGGACGAGTGCGCACTCTGTCATGGCTTGAACCGTGCCGGAGCGCCGCCTGCGTTTCCGTCCCTCATTGATGTGGGGAAGCGCTTGACCGCGGAGAAGATCACGGAGGCGATCAGGCAGGGTACGGGCCGAATGCCTTCTTTTCCCAACATTGAAGAGACGAGGCTTGCCGCGTTACTGGATTACTTGCGCACGGACGGTCAGACGGAAGCTCTAAATGGAGCAGGGAAAGAATTGGGAACAGTGCCAGCGCCGGCATCGGCAGGGCCGTCATCCACGAACCCCGGCGGGGCGGCTGTTTACCGGAACCAGTGCGCCGCCTGCCATGGGGAACATCTGGAGGGAGTCCCACCGTCGTTCCCCATGCTTATCGGATTGGATAGGCGGCTCTCGGCGGCCCAGGTCACCGAGATCATCCACAAAGGCAGAGGCAACATGGCGGCCACGCCGGAGCTGCAAGGACCGGAGCTTGAGGCGCTGCTGCTGTATTTGGGAGTGGATCCTCGCGCTCAATCCGCTGCACATGCGATGGGGAGAGAATCCGAGGATTACACCTTCACCGGCTATCGCAAGTTTCTCGACCCCGACGGCTATCCCGCCATCGCGCCGCCCTGGGGAACGCTCAACGCCATCGACCTGAAAACAGGCAAGTACCTGTGGAAGATACCGCTGGGCGAATACCCCGACCTGGCTCGCGATGGGCTGAAGAACACGGGTTCGGAGAGCTACGGAGGCCCGATTGTCACGGCTGGCGGTGTGGTGTTCATTGGAGCCACGGTCTATGACCGCAAATTCCGCGCCTTCAACAGCCGGAGCGGGGAGTTGCTTTGGGAGACGGAACTTCCGTATGCGGGAGTCGCTACGCCCTCGACCTACATGATCGATGGACGGCAGTACGTGGTGATCGCGGCCAGTGGCGGGCGCGACCCGAAGGGTCCGGTTGGCGGAGCGTATGTTGCGTTTGCGCTGCCGCGCTGAGTGTGGCATTGAAGTCGTTTGGTCGCTCAGGCTTGGCCTCGTATATGGCCGGAGATTAATTCTCGTAAATATTATCGCTTGTTGTTCGCCTTTTGTGCGGAGTTGAGTTATGCTTAGGTCGCAACATAGGAGGTTGCACGATGGACTTTCAAAAGGAACTGATTGCCGAATACGACCGCGAGACCGCCAATACGCGCAAGATGCTTGAGGCGATTCCGGCCGATGCTGATTTCACCTATAAACCGCACCCCAAATCCATGAGCCTGGGCCGGTTGGCCGGGCATGTGTCCGATACAACCGGGGAGTGGGCGATCTCCACGCTGACGACCGACAAGCTGGAGTTTCCCCCGGATCACAAGTTCGAGCCTTACATTCCCGCTTCCAAGGAAGCTCTGCTGGAAAAGTATGACCAGGGGGTCGCCGAGGCTAAGAAGGCGCTGGCCATCTTTCCGGCGGAGAAGTGGGACGACAATTGGAAGTTTGTGGCTGGCGGCCAGGCCTGGATTGACGAATCCAAGTATGAGGTCTGGCGCAACTGGGTTCTCAACCACCTGATTCACCACCGGGCTCAGTTGGGTGTTTACCTGCGCCTGCTCGACAAGCCGATTCCCGGGATGTATGGGCCGTCAGCGGACACGATGTAGAAAGCAGTGGTCAGTGGTCAGTGAACAGTGAACAGTGAACAGTGAACAGTGAACAGTGAACAGTGGTCAGTTTGCAGCATGCACGTTTAGTGGGTCTTGGCGGGAGAATTCAGGGCTGGTTGGGCGCCTCGGGGTTTTGACCACTGACCACTGATCACTGACCACTGCTTTGGTCACTGACAACTGACAGCCCATTCCACTACCCTTGTTCCATGTCCAATTCATTTCCGAAGATTTACCCGATTCTGGATGCTTCGATGATTCCGCCGACTGGACGCGAGGAGTTTCTGCGCAGGTTGGGAGGGTCGCTGGCTGAGGCTGGTGTGACGCTACTGGAGTACCGCAACAAGACAGGGGCCGACGACGAGCTGAAGGCCGATGCGGAGGTTCTGCGTGCCGCGCTTCCCGCAGGTCAGGTGAAGCTGATTATCGATGATCGGGCGGATCTGGTTGAACAATTTGGATTTGACGGAGTGCATGTGGATGCCGGCGACCTGACGCCAGCCGCAGCCAGGCGTCTGCTGGGGCCGGACCGGATCGTGGGCACCTTCGGGGGCAGCGAGGCGCTGGTTCCAGGGATTCTGCAAACTTCGGCAGACTACTTTTCCATTGGCCCGGTTTTTCCGACCCGGACGAAGCAGACATCGAAGCAGCCGATTGGTATCGAGGGCGTACGGCGGTTGCGCACACAGGCAGGACCGGGGCCGGTGCTGGTGGCCGTGGGCGGGATCACGCTGGCCACGGCGGTTGAGGCACGGGTCGCCGGAGCCACGATTCTGGCCGTCGCCGGGGCGATCTTTCGCCAGCCGGACCCGGCGGGCGAGTATCGCAGATGGGTAGCCGAACTGGGCTGAGTGCGGCCCAGGGCGGGGAATGGTCTCCCATGCTTGTGGTGTCCGCCGCAAATGGCATCATTTACCGATGTCCGTAAATGGGTTGAATTCATACAAGAAGCTTCCCTCAGGGGCTAAAGCCCAGCTCGTTTTAGGCCGTTTACGGCACGACTGAAGTCGTGCCCTTTCAAAACATAAACGACCATCTGTGGGGCGGACACCACTAGCGACAAAGAAAGACGTGGCGCGGGTGGGGCACCCAGATCGTGGGGCCTGGCAATTCGCTGGAACCTTCCGGCAGTTGGAGCCGAAACAGAGGCAAACTCATGAAATTCAAGAAAACTAAAGACATCCGCACGAAAATCGGCTAAAACTTTGTTTAGGTGACGACTCCAGGAAATATCCCCGATTCCGAGGCCGCAGATTCCTCCAACGC
>Ga0224558_1001902_pt1 | contig 20483 bp, 3 predicted proteins | sample 714S32024metaG_FD_180682 | JGI IMG/M metagenome (GOLD analysis project Ga0224558, IMG submission 180682) | Peat soil microbial communities from Stordalen Mire, Sweden - 717 S3 20-24 | ecosystem: Environmental > Terrestrial > Soil > Wetlands > Peat | place: Sweden: Norrbotten County, Stordalen...
CGTGATGTTGTGAGGACCAGCGCTCAACGTGGACGTACTAAAACTCGTCTTGCCTCCCGCCAAAGTTCCTGTTCCCAGCGTCGTGCTGCCGTCCATGAAGGTCACCGTCCCCGTCGGACTGGTTGTTAGCGAGGTCACCGTCGCCGTAAACTTTACCTTTTGTCCCGCCCCGGAAGGATTCACGGACGAACTCACAGCCGTGGTGGTCATTGCCTGGTTGACGGTTTGCGTCACGGTTCCCGAACTTGGGCCCACCTGCGTGTCACCGCTGTAGGTTGCCGTGATGGTGAACGATCCTACCGCTAGCTTCGTTGTCGATAGCGTGGCCGTGTCTCCGCTCAGAGTTCCCGTGCCCAGCGTGGTCGCTCCGTTCTTGAACGTCACGGTGCCAATCAGTCCGCCTGGCACACCCGAGGTCACCGTAGCAGTCAGTTCAATCGTCTGTCCGTAGCTGGAAGGATTTGGGCTCGAGGTAACGGTTGTGGTTGAGGCATAGAGGCTCACCGCTTGCGTGACCCTTCCCGAACTACTTTTCAGGTTCGCGTCGCCCGAGTAAGTTGCTTTGATGGTGTGCGTCTTTACTGATAACGATGCGGTCTGGAACGTAGCTACTCCGCCAGTCGTGAGCCCGGTCCCAATCGCGGACGCCCCGTCGTAGAACGTGACCGTTTCGCCATTCGGGATTGGGCCGTAGGCCGAGGTGATCGTAGCTGTGAAGGTCACTGTTTGACCAATGAACGACGCACTTCCCGAAGTCACAAGCTGGGTAGTCGTAGCAGCCGGCAGGGAGTCCACCACTTGATCCACAACCGCCGAGGTGCTGGGCAGGTCATTGCTGTCGCCCGAGTACACGGCCGTTATCGCGTGTGTTCCCGCCGTGAGAGATGTTGTTGTGTACGCAGCTTGCCCGTTAAGCAGCGTCACCGTCGCCAACGTCGTCCCTCCCTGTTTGAAAGCGACGGTGCCGGAAACCGCACCACCGTTTTGTCCGGTAACCGTTGCAGAGAATGTCACCGGCTGTCCCAAGTAAGACGGATTCCTACTAGAGGTGAGTGCAACCGTGGTTGCAGCTGGGTTGACCACCTGCGCGATTGGGGACGAGGTACTCCTGGAGAAGTTGCTATCGCCGCTGTAAGTGGCAGTGATCGAATGCGTGCCCGCCGCCAAGGACGTAGTTGAGAAACTCGCAGAGTTTCCCACAGCATTGACGGTCGCTAGCGTCGTGCCTCCGTCACTGAAGGTAACGCTGCCCGTACAAACACCGCCATTCTGCGGAGCAATAGACGCTGTTAAGGTCACGTTTTGGCCATAGACCGTTGGCGAACCGCTCGAAGTCAGCACAATGCTGCTTGTCGCCTGATTCACCGTCTGCGTGATGGTTGCCGAACTCGATGTGAAGTTCGAGTTACCGCCGTAAGAAGCAGTAATCGTGTGCGACCCGACCGCTAGCGAAGAACTGCTACTCGTCGCAATCCCTCCTGCCAGCGTTGCCGTTCCAAGTTGCGTTGCGCCGTCGGTAAACGTCACCGTGCCAGTCGGCGTACCGCTCGCACTGCTGACACTCGCCGTGAAGCTTACCGTCTGGTTATAGCTGGATGGATTCAGCGACGAAGCCAGCGTTGTTGTGGTTGGGCTGGTGCTGGCGTTGATCGTTTCCAGCAATGCTGGAGACGTGCTGGGAAGATAGTTCGAATCGCCGCTGTAAGCCGCGGTGATGGAGTGCACCCCGATCGTCAAGGCTGCGGTTGGGAATGTGGCCGTCCCTCCGCTAAGGGTTGCCACTCCCAATGTGGTCGTGCCGTCGTAGAACGTGACGCTCCCGCTCAGCGCACCCACATTGAAAGCGGGCGTAACCGATGCAGTGAAAGTGACCGGCTGGCCGGCCGGGGCTGGGTTGAGCGAAGAGGTGACAGCCGTCGTGGTCGCATAGTGGAAGTTCGCGGCGATGTTCCTAAGAATTGCAACTCCCCCGACCGCTAGATCGGGCTTGCCATCGCCATCGAAATCTCCGGCCGCGACGCCTGGGCCAGCGCCCAGAGTGAGTGGAGACTGGAAGGTTCCGTCCCCGTTGCCTAGCAACAGAACGCTACCTCCAGCGGTAGCAACATCCAGTTTACCGTCGCCATTGAAATCTGCCAGGGCCAACTGACAGCAAAAGCCAGGCTGTGGCGTTGACGAAATCACGGCTGCCTGGAAGGTTCCATCTCCCTTGCCCAGAAGCACACCCACCGTGCCATCCCCGTTGCAACTGCCACCGATGACGCAATCATTTTCTACAACCAAGTCCGGCTTCCCGTCGCCGTTCACATCCCCCACGGCCACGGCCATCGCAGAGCGCCCACCCGAGTTATAGCTTACCGCTGCCTGGAACGTCCCGTCGCCGTTCCCCAGCAGCACACCGACAGAGCCCGTTGCACAGTTGTCGTCGACACACGAGTTCGTTACCACCAAGTCCGGCTTGCCGTCCCCGTTCACGTCCTTCATCGCAACAGAAAGGGTTTGACCGGTGCCACCCGAGCCATAGCTCACGGGCGACTGGAAGGTGCCATCGCCATTGCCCAGCAGCACGCTGACGGAGCCATTTCCGTAGTCAGCGGCAGTATTCGCCACCACCAAATCGGGCTTGCCGTCCCCGTTTACATCCCCCATCGCCACGGACGAGGGGGCGTATCCGCCCGCGTCGTAGCTTGCCGCCGTCTGAAACGTTCCGTCTCCATTGCCAAGAAACACGGTCACCACTCCATCGCCAGTGCCTGTGCAGTTGTTCTGGGCGGCGCATTGGTTCGTCACGATCAGATCGGGCTTTCCATCCCCATTTACATCAGCCACCGCAACGGAGAAGGGGTTACCCGGCGTGGAGTAGTTCATCGCAGGTTGGAGCGCGCCGTCCCCATCCCCCAGCAGCACGCTGACTGACCCGTTCGCGCAGTTGACACTATTAAGACACCCATTCGTCACGACCAGATCGAGCTTGCCATCCCCATTCAGGTCTCCCGTAGCTAGGATTCCGCCCCCATATCCTCCCGAGCCATAAAGGGGAGCCGCCTGGAAAGTACCATCCCCGTTCCCCAGCAGCACACTAACCGAGCCATTGCTCGCGCAGTTGGCAGAGTCCCCACAGGAGTTTGCCAACACCAAGTCAAGCTTGTGATCGCCGTTTACATCCCCGATGGCCAACGAAGCGCTAGCAACCCCGCCTGTTCCGTAGCTCGCGGCTGGCTGGAAAGTCCCATCACCATTGCCCAGTAAAATGCTGGCAGCGCCAATGCCCCCGCAACCGCTGCTGACGCAATAATTCGTCACCACCAAGTCGAGTTTGCCGTCGCCATTCACATCTCCCGCCGCCACGAAATTGGCGGCAATTCCGCCCGAGTCGTAGGTCACCGCCGAGCGGAACGTCCCATCACCATTGCCCAGCAGTACACCCACAACTCCCTCGCCGTAAGAGCAGTCGCTGCTGTTTTCGGCACAACTGTTTGCCACGACCAAGTCGGGCTTGCCGTCCCCGTTTACGTCCGCAGCCGCTACTGCAACGGGATACTCTCCACCCGAGGCAAAGCTCACCGCCGTTTGGAACGTCCCAGTCCCATTACCCAGCAACACACTGACGGACCCGTTTGTGCAGTTGCTCTGGCTGGCACAAATATTCGCCACCACTAGATCTAGCTTACCGTCTCCATTCACATCGGCCACCGCGACAAAATCCGCTGTTTGGCCGCCTGAACCATAACTCACCGCCGCTTGGAACGTTCCATCGCCATTGCCCAGCAATACACCGACCGACCCACTGGAGCAATTATTGCCACAATTGTCATACCCTTCATTCGCCACCAGCACGTCCAGTTTTCCATCTCCATTCACATCTGCCACCGCGACGGAAACTGCCGTTTGGCCGCCCGACTCGTAACTCACCGCCGCCCGGAACGTTCCATCACCATTGCCCAGCAGCACGCTCACCGCTCCGCCCGGGCAGGTTAACTTCGCACATTCATTGGCAACAACCAAGTCCGGCTTGCCGTCGCCATTCACGTCCCCCACTGCCACGAAATAGGGACCAACTCCCCCTGCGTCGTAACTTACCGCGGCCTCAAACGTTCCATCCCCGTTGCCCAGTAATACGCTGACCGACCCATCCCCATTGCTGCAGTCGCCAGTACTGGAACAAAAGTTCGTCACCACCAAGTCCGGCGTGCCGTCACCGTTGACATCCGCCATTGCCACGGAATCGGCGCTGATCCCGCCTGAGTTGTAAGTCGGCGCGGTTAGGAAAATCGGGTTCGTCGGAGACATCGGGGCGCCCACTGCGCGGCTAAGGTTTTTTTGCGATGGTCGGTGTGCCAGATGTGCCGGTGTCATCGGCCCCCCATGCGTCGACCCGCCTGGCTGCACTTGTCTCGGGATGAGCAAGGGAAGTGTGCCTGCACCTTGAGAGGGTTGCTGCGGAGCAGTTGACGCGCTCTCCGCTACCCCCTGCCAAATAAACAGTTGACCAACCATAACTGCTGACAGAACAACGAACAGCGACGCGACGCGTTGCGAAACCATAGTTCTCTCCCCGGCAAGAATTCTTAATCAGATGTGTAACTGCAACACGCTCTGACTTCAAAACCGTTGGGTGCCCACAACCATGCCGATTTGCGGGTGATCGCGAATCTGACGGAGGATGCGATGCGATTATCCAGTTCGTTTCACTTCACCGTCTGTACCAGAACCGCCGACGTGCTTCCTTCGATATTCGCGGTTCCGTTGTACACAGCCGTGATGTTGTGAGGACCAGCGCTCAACGTGGACGTACTAAAACTCGTCTTGCCTCCCGCCAAAGTTCCTGTTCCCAGCGTCGTGCTGCCGTCCATGAAGGTCACCGTCCCCGTCGGACTGGTTGTTGGCGAGGTCACCGTCGCCGTGAACTTCACCGTCTGTCCCGTCTTGGAAGGATTCACCGACGAACTCACAGCCGTGGTGGTCATTGCCTGGTTGACGGTTTGCGTCGCGGTTCCCGAACTCGGGCCCACCTGCGTGTCACCGCTGTAGGTTGCCGTGATGGTGAACGATCCTACCGCTAGCTTCGTTGTCGATAGCGTGGCCGTGTCTCCGCTCAGCGTTCCCGTGCCCAGCGTAGTCGCTCCGTTCTTGAACGTCACGGTGCCAATCAGTCCGCCTGGCACACCCGAGGTCACGGTAGCAGTCAGCTCAATCGTCTGTCCGTAGCTGGAAGGATTTGGGCTCGAAGTAACCGTTGTGGTCGAGCCATAGAGACTCACCACCTGCGTCACCGTTCCCGAACTACTCTTCAGGTTCGCGTCGCCCGAGTAAGTGGCTTTGATGGTGTGCGTCTTTACTGTCAGCGATGCGGTCTGGAATGTAGCCACTCCGCCAGTCGTGAGCCCGGCCCCAATCGCGGACGCCCCATCGTAGAACGTGACCGTTTCGCCATTCGGAATGGGTCCATAAGTCGAGGTGATCGTAGCTGTGAAGGTCACGGTTTGACCGATGAACGACGGGCTTCCGGAGGTCGCGACCTGGGTAGTGGTCGCAGCCGGCAGTGAGTTCACCACTTGATTCACAACCGCCGAGGTGCTAGTCAGGTTATTGTTGTCCCCAGAGTACACTCCCTTAATCGAGTGCGTACCCGCCGTCAAAGACATTGTTGTGTAGGCCGCTTGCCCGTTAAGCAGCGTCACCGTCGCCAACGTCGTCCCTCCCTGTTTGAAAGCGACAGTGCCGGACACCGCACCACCGTTTTGTCCGGTAACCGTTGCAGAGAATGTCACCGGCTGTCCCAAGTAAGACGGATTCTTACTAGAGGTGAGTGCAACCGTGGTTGCAGCTTCGTTGACCACCTGCGCGATTGGGGGCGAGGTACTCCCGGAGAAGTTGCTATCGCCGCTGTAAGTGGCAGTGATCGAATGTGTTCCTGCCGCCAAAGTCGTGGTTGAGAAGTTGGCAGCGTTGCCCGCAACGGTGACGGTCCCGAGCGCAGTAGCTCCATCATTGAGAGTAATGGTGCCTGTGGCGATCCCGCCATTCTGCGGAGCAATAGACGCTGTGAAGGTCACGTTTTGGCCATAGACCTTTGGCGAACCGCTCGAAGTCAGCACAATGCTGCTTGTCGCCTGATTCACCGTCTGCGTGATGGTTGCCGAACTCGATGTGAAGTTCGAGTTACCGCCGTAAGAGGCAGTAATCGTGTGCGAGCCGACCGCTAGCGAAGAACTGCTAATCGTCGCAATCCCTCCTGCCAGCGTTGCCGTTCCAAGTTGCGTTGCGCCGTCGGTAAACGTCACCGTGCCAGTCGGTGTGCCGCTCGCACTGCGGACACTGGCCGTGAAGGTTATCGTCTGGTTATAGCTGGATGGGTTCAGCGACGAAGTGAGGGCCGTCGTGGTTGAACTGGTGCTGGAGTTGATCGTTTCCAGCAATGCTGGAGACGTGCTGGGAAGATAGTTCGAATCTCCGCTGTAGGCCGCCGTAATGGAGTGTATGCCCACCAGCAGCGACGACATGCTGAACACGGCCTGACCGTTCGCGATCGCCACGGTGCCGAGCGCGTTCGTCCCATCGTAGAACGTGACGCTCCCGCTCAGCGCACCCACATTGAAAGCGGGCGTAACCGATGCAGTGAAAGTGACCGGCTGGCCGGCCGGGGCTGGGTTGAGCGAAGAGGTCACAGCCGTCGTGGTTGCATAGTGAAAATTCGCGGCAATGTTACTAAGAATCGTTACACTTCCGATGCCCGCTACCGCCAAGTCGGGCTTCCCATCGCTGTTAAAGTCACCCACAGCAATGCCATTGCCGAATGCGCCCAACGTGATCGGCGTTTGGAAGGTTCCATCGCCGTTGCCTAGAAGAAGAACATCGCCACCAGCAAAGGCCACGTCCAACTTGCCGTCGCCATTGAAGTCCGCCAGCGTCAGGTAAGATCCAGGTCCCCCAAACATCGGAGGCGTTGTGGTACTCGTTGCGGTCTGGAATGTCCCGTCCCCGTTGCCCAACAGCACACTGACGGAGCTCCCGTCAGCCGGGCAGTTGGTCCCGGCGCACGACGTATTCACGACCACCAGATCCGGCTTGCCGTCGCCGTTTATATCCCCGATACTCACAGAAATGGCAGAAATGCCACCCGACCCGTAGCTAACTGCCACTTGGAACGTCCCGTCGCCATTGCCCAGCAGTACCCCCACGGTCCCTGTGTCGGTTGGGTTTACACACGGGCCAACCGCGCACACGTTCGCCACGATCAGGTCGAGTTTTCCGTCACCGTTGACGTCACCTACGGCAAAAGAATAGGGAAAGCCACCCCCCGAGCCGTAGTTCACCGCCGCTTGAAAAGTCCCGTCTCCGTTCCCTAGCAGCACACTGATTGTTCCGTTCGTGCAGTTACTGTTAGTCGCACAGTAGTTTTCTAATACCAAATCCAGCTTGCCATCTCCGTTCACATCCGCAAGCGCCACGGAATAGGTATCGGGGCCGCCGGACTCGTAGGTCAACGCCGTCTGGAAGGTTCCGTCTCCGTTCCCTAGCAGCACACCCGCCGAACCGTTCCCGCAGGGATAGGCGGTGCAGGCGTTTGACACCACAATATCGAGCTTGCCATCGCCGTTCACGTCCCCAACTGCCACTGAGTAGTCCTCGTCATCCCAACCCCCCGACCCATAGCTCAGCGCCGGCTGGAAAGTACCATCGCCGTTTCCCAGCAGAACTCCGACTCCTCCGTTTGCCACCACCACATCCTGCTTACCATCCCCGTTAAAGTCCCCAACCGCGGCTGCTGCGGGGATTTCGAATTCCAGCGCGCCCGAGGAATAGCTCGGCGCCGACTGGAACGTCCCATCGCCGTTCCCCAGCAACACGCTCACTGAACCTCCCTGACTGCCGTCAAATTCGTCTTGGTTCGCCACCAAGAGGTCGGGCTTGCCATCGCCGTTCACATCGCTCACCGCCACCGAAGTTGCGCTACTCCCGCCCGACCAGTAGCTCATGGGCGACTGGAAAGTGCCATCGCCGTTCCCCAGCAACACACCTACCGAACTATTAGCTTGGACTTCACAGTAGCCATCAAGGTAGCCAACGAGGCACTGGTTCGCCACCACCAGATCAGGCTTGCCGTCCCCATTTACATCCGCCACCGCCACGAAAACGGCGTTTCCCCCGCCAGAGTCGTAGCCGACCGCTGCCTTAAACGTCCCATCGCCGTTGCCTAGGAGCACGCCTACCTCGCCATCTTGACCGTAGTCGCCGGCGTTGTCGGTCACGACAATATCCGGCTTGCCGTCCCCGTTCACATCGCCAAGCGCTAAACTAGCGGGGATCCCGTTTCCGCCTCCCGACGGATACCTTACTGCGGATTCGAGCGTTCCATTTCCTAATCCGAGTAGGACGCTGACTGCGTCGATATTTTCGACTACCACATCTAGTTTGCCGTCCCCGTTCAGATCACCCACCGCCACAGAAAGGGCGTTATATCCCCCGGACCCGTAGCTTACTGCTGTCTGAAACGTCCCGTCTCCGTTGCCTAGAAGCACAGCCACCGTTCCGTTGGCACAGTTAACGTCGACGCACAGATTGGCCACGACCAAGTCAGGCTTGCCATCTCCGTTCATGTCTCCAACCGCCACAGAATAGGCATCCCACGCGCCCGAACCGTAGCTTATAGCCGCCTGGAACGTCCCATCGCCGTTCCCCAGCAGTACGCTTATCGAGCCGATCGTGTAGGTATTGTCGGCGTACTGGTTTGCAACTACGAGATCCGATTTCCCGTCGCCGTTAACATCCGCCACAACTACGGCAGCGGTGAACAGGCCCCCTGACCCGTAGCTCACCGCTGTCTGGAACGTTCCATCTCCATTGCCCAACAGCACGCTGACTCCTCCGCCTGAGCAATCATCACTGCCGCAGACGTTGGCCACAACCAGGTCTGGCGTGCCGTCGCCATTCACATCCGCCATCGTCACGGATTCGGGGTTAAATCCGTCCGACCCATAGGTTGGTGCAGCGAAGAAAATCGGGCTACCTGACGTTGACGAGGCCGCTGGCAGCCGCGGGATCAAATCGCGCCGCGACGCTCTTCGCGCCGGATCTGCGGGCGTGATCGGCCCGCGATGCGGCTGGCCGCCCGGTTGCACTTGCCCCGGGATGGGGGACGCAAGTGTCCCCGGCACTTGCGCCCCGTGCTGAGGAGCACTCGACGCGCTCTGGGCCGCTGTGAGCGAAACAAACAATTGACCAACCATGACTGCTGTCAAGGCAACTAGCAACGACGCGCCGCGCTTAGCGTTCATACATCCTCTCCTCAGTAAGGACTCTCGCTTGTATCGCATCCAACTTGCATCCACGGAGACTTCGTTAGAACCGGCGAGACCGCGGGAAAATTGCGGGTCCCGGAATCTTTCGATCCGGAACCCGCTCTGCTTCCAGGTTAGTTACGGCTCACGAACATCGTTAGGTATTGCGTCAGTAGGTACTGCCTCAGTGGGTCGTGAAGTAGAAGTACGTCCCGGGCAACCGATTCCCGCCCAAGTCATAGACGCCGGACTGGTAGCCAACGTACATGTAGTACTGCGCCCCACTGAGCAGGGTCGCGTTGGATGTCAACGTGGCCGTGGTGTAGTTCGCCGAGAAGGTGATGGTCGCGGGGACTACATTGTTCGAGGGATCATAGAGCAAGAAGCTGTTGTTCGGATCGAACGACGCCGGATCCATCGGCTCGCTGAACACCACTTGGATCGTAGTGTTATCGGGAACGTTCGACTGGCCGTTCGTTGGGTTCGTCGACACGACCGTCGGCAGGACCAGATCGGTTCCCGTTCCCGTGGTGAAAGATTGCGACGGGAAGCTGGACTGAGCGTTGCCGGTAATGTCCAGGACTCCTGTCACATTGATGGTGTAGGTCGTGCTCGTGGCCAGCGGCACCAGCGGCAGCAGTTGGACACCTTGGTCGCCGTCGAAGAGCGACATGGTAGTCGGAATGACCGAGCCGCCATGCTTCAGCGTCACGCCCTCAAGGGAAGCGCCATCGATGGCTTCATTGAACAAGATCTGCACGGGTGCATTGATAGGCACGCTCGTGAATCCGCTCGGCGGACTGACCTGCTGCACCACCGGGCCGGTCGTGACGGTTCCGGTTCCGCTGTAGAAGTAGCCCACTACAAAGGACTGCTGCGGATTCCCCGAGAGGTCCGTTATGGAGGAACTGTACATGTAGAACTGGTGGCTTGGCGGGAGGTTGGCTGTCGGCTTCAGGAAGACCGTTGTCAGGTCGGCGCTGAGGCTGGTTGTGAAAGTCACATATGCGTATGCCGTGTAGTCGAAGATAGAAGCGTTACCTGCGTTCTCCCCAGTGATGGAACCGGGATCAATCGGCTCGTTGAACTGCATGGCAAAGGCAGCATTCGTCCCGACGGTTTCTCCACCGGCCACGCTGGCGTTGACCACATAGGGTCCGTTGAAGTCAGCGCCCCCCAGGGTGGTGAAGTGGGTGGTCTGGCTGGCGACGGACACCCCGGCTTGACTCGTAACGCCGCTGATCGCGATTGCCATCTGCGTGCTTACGGGCAGCGGAGCCTGCGGAATAATCATAGTACGTGTGTAATCGGGCGTGAAGCTGATACTCGATGGCACCTCCGTGATCGAACCTCCACTCAGCTGGACCGAACTGCCGGTGACCGACACCGGATTGATCGACTTGTTGAAGGTCACACTGACGCCCGCGTTGGTTCCTATGTTAGTGGCGGAGTTCGGAGGAGCGAGATATGAAATGGTGGGTGCGGCTTTGTCCACCGCCGTGCCCACCGTGAAGTTGAGGTTGAAGTACTGCACCGGCAGGCCGTCAGTGTTGGTCACGTTGCTGTTGTTGATCAACAACTGATACTGCGAGCCCGACACCAGGTTGCTCGTCGGCGCGAGGTTAATCACCTGTCCCCCGCCTATCAGCGTAATCGTCGGAGTCAGATAGGTTCCGGTGGCGTACTCGTAAAGAGTCACGTTCGCATTGTTCACCGTGCTCGCCAGCAGTGCCTGGTTGTACTCCACCTGGATGACGGCGTTCAGCGGTACGTTGGTAGCGTTCGGGAACGGGTTGACCGCCTGCACTGTGGCCGCGGTGTTGGTGGGCGAACCGGCCACGCTGAACTGTCCGGAGAAGGATGTCAGGTAATTGCCGTAAATATCCTGCGCCGTCGAATCGAGGAAGACCTGAATTGACGCGCCCGCACTGAGGGCAGAGCTTGGTGTGAATTCAATTGCCTGCCCGTTGCTGCCGACGTTGGTGGTGCCTGAGATTATCACTCCATTTTGTGAAATGTGCAGAGCGCCGGTTAGCGTGCCAGCATTCATGGGAGTGCTCGTAAACAGAGTGATGACCGTGTTAGCGGGAACGCTAGCGCCGCTGCCGGGGCGCATGCTGAGCACCGTCGGTGCTGTGTTCAGCGCCGCCGCCGTGGTGGTGAACTGGCTGGTGGTGTTGGCGAGCGCGTTGCCAGAGAGGTCGGTAATCAAGTTTGTGGCTGTGACGGTGAGGGTGGCGCCTGCTGGCAGTGTAGCGTTGTTGTAGTTGAGAATCACGGTGCGGTTGTCGCGCGAGATGGAGATGGAGGTGGATGGGTTGATCGGTACGTCTCCATTCAGCAGGTTGACGCTGCTTTGCGTGATCGTTGCCGGGTTGATGGATTTCGAGAACGCCAGCACGACTTGCGTGTTCAGGCCGGCGTTGGTTGTGCCGTTCGTCGGGGTGATGCTAACAGTTGGGGGCGTGTGGTCCACGGTGCTCGCAGTGGTGAATGTGCCTCCATTGTTATAGGTGGTATTGCCCGCCTCGTCAGCCAGGTTGGATATGTACATCTCCATTTGCGTGCTGGCCGGGTACTGTGTCAGCGGCGTAAAGGTTACTGCTGCGCCACTTACGCTGTATGTGCCCGCCACGGCTGCGCCGGTGTTGTACTCGTACACCTGAACATTGGCCGAGGTTGCCGACGCCGGATCGATCAGGTTACTCATGGTGAACGTAACCGGGGTAGTTACGGGAACGTTGGTGGCACCGTTGACTGGACTGGTGGAGACCAGTGTGAACGATCCGCTGCCGTACGCAGTCGTGCCCGTCGTGAATGAACTGGTGAAGGTGGTGACCGAATTGCCCTGGGCATCGTTGAAACCACCCACCGACACGTTGTAGAGCGTCGAGGCATTCAGGGCTACGCCTGGCACGTAAGTTAGCGTAACGCCGTCATTGGCCAGTGTGACAGTTCCGGCGATGGCGCTGCCGCCCTGGGGCGTAAGCGTAATCGAGTTATTAGTGATCGTCGTGGGATCGACGGTGTCACTGATCACTGCGATAACCTGCGCGTTCAGCGGCACTCCCGGCTGCGCGTTGACTGGACTGATGGTGCTGACCGTGGCATGGGTTGTGTCCGCGCCAGTGCTCGTAACGAAGCTGCTGCTGTAATAGCCGCCGTAGTTGCCGGCAACGTCGTAGTAGTACTCGGAACTTCCCACACTGAGTTGGTACGAAGTATTCGGCTGCAGCGCCGAAGTAGGCGTCAGCGTAGCCGTCAGCCGGTCGGAGGACATGCTGACCGTGGCTGGTACGTACAGGGCCGTGGCGTTGTTATACAGCGTGACTGATCCGTTGTAATACAGCTCGTTCGAGCTGCTGACGACGCTCAGCGGATTGAGGCGTTTGCTGAAGACAATGCGCGGCGCCACGTTGGTGCCAATGCCGGTCGCGCCGCTCGGTGGATCCGTAAGGGTTACTTGCGGATTGCCCAAGTCGAATGTCGGCCCGGTCGTGAATGTATTGGTAACCGTGCTCGTCATTTTATTGCCAGCCGTGTCCTGGACTCCGGTAATCGTCAGCGTGTAGCTGGCGTTGGCGAGCAGCGGCAGCGTTGGCGTCAGGGTTAGCAATTGGTTGGCGTCGGTGAAGGTTGGCGTAACGGCGACCGAGTTGCCGCCGGTCTGGACGGTGATCTGGCTGATGGTCGTCGGGTTAATCGGCTCGCTGAACAGAATCTCAACCGGAGCATTCACCGGGACTGCCGTCAAGGTATTCTCCGGGCTGGTGTTGATGACAGTCGGCGAATTGGTGTTCGCGACGAAGGCCGTCGTGAAGGACACCACGAAAGCGGTCTGGGCATTCCCCTCGAGGTCCATCAGGTCATTACTCGTCAAGCTGTACTGGGTTCCAACGGCCAACGGGCTGGTAGGTACGATGAAAATCGTAGTTTGGTCGGCGCTCCACGAAATCGTTGCCGGTAGAAATTGGTAACCGTAGTAAATGCAGTTATAGCCGTAGCTGTAAGGGCAGACGCCGACAGTCGCAATATCGATACTACCAATGTCGATCGGCTCGTTGAACTTCATGCTGAACCCGGAGTTCACCGGAACATTCGTCTGGCCGGCCACCACGCTGCTGGCGATCACATAAGGGCCGTTGAAGTTCGGCTGCGCCGCAGTAGTGAAGGTCGTCGTCGTTTTGGCGACCGAGACTCCCGCCTCGCTTGTCACGCCATTGATCGTGACTGTGATCTGGGTGCTTGGCGGAAGTGGGGCCTCAGGGGTGATGGAGACGCGGGTGTAGTCGGGGCTGAAGGTGATGCTCGACGGCACCTCAGTGGTCGACCCTGCGGTTACCTGGATGGTGCTGCCGGTTACAGATATCGGATTGATGGCCTTGTTGAAGTTCACAGAAACCAGGGTGTTGGTGCCGATGTTGGTGGAGTTGTTGGTTGGCGCCAGCGACGTGATCTTCGGCGCAACGGTATCCGCCGCCGTTCCCGCAGTGAAGTACAAGTTGTAACTCTGCACCGCCAATCCGTCCGTATTGGTAACGCCGTTGCTGATACTTACAGTGAAATAGTCTCCAGCAGTCAGGTTGCTAGTGGGGGCGATGTTGATGACTTGTCCGTTGCCCACCAGCGAGAGTGTCGGAGTCAGGTAGACCCCGGCAGTGTTGTCGTACAGCGTCACGTTCGTGCTGTTGATCGTGCCGGACGCCAGCGCCTGGTTGTACTGCACCTGGATGATGGTGTTCAGCGGCACGTTGGTGGCCTGGTAGATTGGATTGACGGCCTGCACTTGGGCCGTTGTGTTCGCGAGCGATCCGGCCACGTAGAACTGACCCGGGAAACTCGACAGCGGGACACCGTCGGCGCTGGTTGCGGTCGAATCCAGGAAAACCTGAATCAAGTCGCCCGCACCGAAGGGAGCGCTCGGCGTGAACTCAATCGCCTGCGCGTTGCTGAACAGTTGCACTCCTCCCGAAACCACCACGCCGTTATCGGTGACATGCAGGGCTCCTGTGATGGAGGAAGGATTCATCGGGGCGCTGGTGAAGAGCGTTATCACCGTATTGGCTGGAACATTCGATCCGCTGCCGGGACGCATCGAAATCTCGGACGGCGCGCTGCCCGGCAGGGACGTCGTCAAGGTGAACAGGCTGCTGATTGGGGCCAGAGCGTTGCCCGATAGATCCTGAATGCCGCTGCTAAGTTCGACGGCGATGGTTGCGCCCGAGGTCCACGCACTGTAGCCGTTACTCGGTGTCACGACAATCGTGCGGTTATCCTGGGAGATACTTTGGCTGTAGCTGACCGTAGTACCGCCGCTGAACAGCGCCAGCGTATTCGCGTTAATGGTGGAAGTGTTGATCGACTTCGAGAAGGTCAATATGACCTGGGCATTGATCCCGACGTTGGTAGCGCCGTTGGCGGGCGAGATGGTCACCGTGGGCGGCGTCTTATCCACCGTATTGGCGGTCGTGAACGTGCCGCCGCTGTTGTAAGCAGTATTACCCGCCTCGTCGGTTAGTCCATATACATACATGCCCATTCCGGTATTGCCCGGGTACTGGGTCAGGGGCGTGAAGGTGACGGTTGCGCCATTTATGCTGTAGGTCCCGGCCACAATTTCATAGGTGGCGTAGAGGTAGACCTCGACAGAATTCGGCGTCACCGACGCTGGGTCGATCAGGTTGCTCATGGTGAACGTAACCGGGCTGGTCACCGATACGTTCGTGGCTCCGCTGACCGGGTTGGTCGAAACCAAGGTGAACGATCCGCTGCCGTAAGAGCTTGTGCCCGTCGTGAAAGAACTGGTAAAGGTCGTGACGGTGTTGCCTTCGAGGTCCTTAAAGCCGCCGACCGAAACATTGTAGGCCTTGGACGCGGTTAGCGCCGAGGTGGGCACAAAGGTGAGCGTGACGTTGTCGCTGGCTAGCGTAACCGTTCCAGCGATGCTGTTGCTGCCTTGCTTGACTGTGATGGAGCTGTTGGTGATGGTCGTGGGATCGATCTGTGCACCCATCACAGCGATGACCTGAGCATTAGTCGGCACCCCGGTCTGGCTGTTCGTCGGGCTGATCGTCGCCACTGTTGTAGGGTTGGTGTCGGCGCTGGTTCCGGTGTAGAAGTAAGTGTTCGAGCCCCCGCCGTAGTTACCGGCGATGTCAGTTTCGTTACCATTTAGGTAGAGGTAGTAGAGGGTATTGGGCAGCAATGGCGCGCTGGGCGTGAACGTGGCGCTCAAACGGTTCGCGGCCACAGTTACCGTCCCCGGAACTGGAAGGGCGTAATAGCAGTAATAGTAATAGGTGGTGTCGCAATAGTTGAGGACGAGTGCGCCGGGAAGTGTTAGCTCGTTCACCGGCTCACTGAACGTGAGGTGCGGCGTCACGTTCAAACCCACTCCATAAGAAGCATTGGACGGCGGATCGACGAGCACCACAGAGGGACCGGATGTATCGGCGCTGGTTCCGCTCGTAAAGCTGAAGCTGCCTGGGTTGCTAAGCGGATTGCCAGTCGTATCGGTAATCTGCGTGGTGTAACCGACGGTGTAAGTGGTGCTCGCCGCCAGCGGATTGACGGGCGTAAAGGTGACGGTCTGGTCACTGGTGGAGTAAGAGAAGTTGCCCGGAACAGGGTTGCTGCCGCTCTCCATGGAAAAGCCGGTTTGCGCCGTGATCGGATCAATCGGCGTGCTGAATTGCAAAACAACCGGCGTTCCGCCACTCGCATTCCCATTCAGCGGGATATTCGTGTCGCCGCTGACAGGGCTGGTGCCGGTGAGGGCGGGTCCAGTCGTGTCGGGGCTGAAGGCGGTGGTGAAAGACAAATTCGTATACGACAGGTTATTTCCGCAGGTATCTTGGATGTAGGCGTAGTAGCTTAGTTGCGTATAGAACTGATGCCCGGCTGCCAATAATCCGCTGGGCGTGATCGTGGCAATCGTGCCGGAGGCATCCACGCCGATCGTACCCGCTACTGCCTGGCCGGTGGTCGTGTCGTAAAAGTAAACACTGTCCCCGCTCCCGAGCGTGAACGTGCTGCGATTCATGGGCACGCTGAACTGTAACTGGAGCTGTGTATTCAGCGGCACATTGACGGCGCCTTGGACCGGACTGAAGAGCAGCACGGTCGGCGCATTAGTAGTGCAAGTCTGGATGAACATTCCGTTGTTTACGGAGAGAGTCTGCGAACCGGTTTGAACCTGCACGGTGTTCGAACCATTCGCGGCGCCTGACGTGACCAAATTTGCCGTTAGACTAGTGGCTCCATTGACAGTCACTGGCCCAAACGTACCTGCGGGCGCGCCCCCCACCGAAATTCCGGGGCCAAAGTTGGCTTTCGTCGTTCCGCTCGCCCAGTTAGTGAATGCCCCCGTTACGCTCACGCTTTCGGTCGCCGTCGGCCCAATCGTATTCGGGTTGATCAGCGTAATCTGCGGCACTCCCGCGATCACGGTGAAGGTTGCGGTCACCACTTGCAACCCCGTGGTGATGGTTACGGTGCGCGTACCGATGGTCGCCACGTTATCAATGGCGATTGGGATCGACGCGCTGGTTGGACCATTCACAGTCAGCGTGCCGGTCGTGATGTCGGATCCAAAATTAACCGTCGTGGTCGGTCCGAAATCGGTGCCGGCGCCCGTGATCACGATGGTCTCGCTCGATCCCTGGTGCGCTGAAGATGGATTGAGCGATGCCGTCTCTGAGCTGCCAGCGCCGGTGCCGGAGAGTGCGATCAGCAGTGGATTAGGGTTGCCGGCATTGGCCACCGTGAGTGCACCGACGACAGATCCGTCGATAGTCGGCGCAAACTGGATCTCGATGGTGCAGGCTTTCCCCGCCCCCAGCGTGCCGCCCGTGAGAGAGCAAGTGGTGCCGCTGGACTGGACTTGGAAATCGCCGGAGGGAACAACGCTATTTAGGGCAATCGCGCTCGTGTAGTTATTGGTGATTTTGACTGCTTTCGCCGCGCTGGTCGTACCTATCGCCTGCGAGCTGAAAGCCAGCTTGGTGGGTGCTACTGTTAGCGCCGCTTCCGACGTGCCGCTTAGATTGACCAGTTGCGGGCTGTTATTGCCCGTATACGCGACCGCGACCGTTCCCCCGATCTTGCCCACAAACACCGGGTTAAACGTGATGCCGAACGTGCAAGTGCCGCCTGCACCCAGCGTGCCGCCGCAGTTGTCGTTGACGATCGCATAGTCGCTGCTCGCGCTGATCGTGCCGAGGGTCAGAGTACTACCACTGGTGTTGGTGATCGTGATGGTCTGAGAGGCACTGACGCCGCCCGTCACCGCTTTGAAGGTAAGAGTGGTTTTGCTGAGTGAGATCGGGGTAGTCGAACCACCCGTCCCAGTCGCGGAAAGAGCGAGTGTCAGAGGTGTAGCGCTGGGTGCATTGTCGGTAATGATGATCGCGCCATCGTCGGTGGCCGACGTGGGCTGCACCTGCACGCTCACCGTACAATACTTCTTGGGGGCGATAGCCGCCGTCAAACAGGTGCCGGTATTGATTACGTAATCGTTGCTCGCCGTGATGGCCGTGACGTTGATGTTGGCGCCTGCATCGTTGGTAATTTTAAAGGTCTTTGCCGCGCTGAGCGTCCCAATGGTCACGGCCCCAAAATTCAGGCTTGTCGGCGCGATTGCCACTGCCGCCGCGCCGCTTCCGGTCAGGCCAACAAATGTCAGCAGGTTGTTGCTGTTGTCGTAGATACTGGTTGCGCCCGAAATTGCTCCTGTGAGAGTCGGCGTAAAAGAGATCTTCACCGTGCAAGAACCACCCCCGCCTGCGATGCTGCCACCGCAGTTGTCGGTCTCAGAAAAGTCGCCGCTCATCCCGAAATTTACAGCCTGAGCCGATGCGCCGTTATTCGTGACCGTCACCGACTTGGAGGCGCTGGTCACACCGACGATGGTTTTCGCAAACGTCAGGCTGGCTGGCGACACGCCGATGTTCTGCGCCAATGCATTCAGGCTGGCTGCCATCAAGAGAAGCGAGAACAGCAAGGCAGAGCGAACTTGAGAGGCAGCGGGAGACACGAAGGTCTTCGCAATGACGGGACGGGCGATCGGCATAGTTCTCCTTGAGTGTGCAACTGGAATGCGAATACAGCTAATCACCAGACCGCCCCACAGCGGTCCGGCTTTCGAGGGGCCCTAACCAAACGAGATGACAACGGAAGGCAGAGTCCTTTTTTATTTACGCGAAACGGGCAATTGGATTGAGCCAGGGGAGCGGGGGAACTCTGCTGGATTTCCAGGTGCGCTGCGATTATCGAGATTTTCGGTGGTCGTGTCATCACCCGAACGGGTGAAATTTCGGTTGCGTGGGAACTGAAACAGGTCTACCGTAAGAGCGGTATCCACGCTTGCGGCATCCCCCGCCGCAACAAGCAGGAACAACATGCTGCCGGACCCGGAAGTGCTGTCTCAAATTCTGGAAGCTCTCTACGAAGCGCCCGTCGACCCCTCACGCTGGGAAGAATTCCTGCGGCTGACTGCGGGGGCGGCCGGCGGAGAGGCCGCTGCTCTGCTGCTGCATGACTTCGGCGATGCCCAGTCTATCGTCGACCGGCAGTGGGGCATCGATCCCGAAGCCACCCGACGCTATCAAAAGTATTACAGTGGTCTTGACGTCTGGTTTCAGAGCGTGACCAGAGCCGCAGACTGGCTCGGGACCTCGGAGCAGTTTGTTCCTTTTGCGGAACTGGAACGGACGGAATTCTACAACGATCTTCTTTTACCGTACGGAATGCCCCATGCCGCCTTTGGGATGCTAGAGCGAGGCCCATCGCGGGTGGCCAACCTGGGCATTTATCGCAGTCACAGAGCGGGTCCCTTTGAAGAACACGTCCTAGACTTGATTCGCTTTTTACGCCCGCATATCAAGCGAGCGTATCGGCTGCACTCGCATCTCGCTCTGTCCCGCAGCCAGCGTGCCAGCCTGCAGTCGGCGCTAGATTCGCTGACCATGGGCGTGATTCTTCTCGCTCCAAAAGGGCAGGTGGTCACGATGAATCGGGCTGCGGAACGGTTCCTGGCAGATAATGACGGTCTGCAGGCTACTCGGGAAGGACTTCGAGCCCAACGCGCCGACGAGTCAGCCCGTCTCCAGCAGCTCGTTGCAGAGGCAACAACCACCTCAGCGGGCGCGGGATTGAGACCCGCCGGAGTTCTGACGGTTTCGCGCCAGAATCGTCCCCTGCTGCAGTTGCTGATCTCTCCGGTGCGCGGATTTGATGTGGGCGAGGCGCACCCAGTACGCGCCATCGTGTTCGTCACCGATCCGGCGCGCCGGGTCCGGACGACCCACGACACGCTGCGGGTCTTGTTCGGATTGACACCCGCAGAATACCGCCTGGCCATGCTTCTCGCCGACGGCCACGGCCCCCCCGCAATCGCGGAAATGGTTGGGGTCAGCCGCAACACCGTGAAGTCGCATTTGGCCAGCATTTATCGGAAAACCAACACTTCGCGCCAGGCGCAGTTAGTGCGGCTATTGTTACAACTGCCGGGAACAAGCCTGAGTGTCAAGTTGAAAAGCAATGCCTAACAGCCAGTGGCAGAACTACGAACAATGCACGAGCGGAGACGAGGAGTGCGGCACCGGAAAGATGGTGCCATTCGCAGGCCAGTCAGGCGAGTGAGTCGCCCGATAAAGGAAGCTGGAGCGACCCAAGAGCCGCCCCCCGGATCATCGTTCCGATGAGTCTCCAGCTGGTAATTCTCGGCGAGTTTTTCTCCAGCAGAGCTTGCCTCCGCTTCACCAGCCGAGCGTCATCTTGAAAGAGAAGAGGAAATTTTGGAAGGAAAAACTATTGAACTGAATGTGTGCCAACTCCAAACTGTCTCAACAGAAGGGTTCATCCCAAAAAATTGCGCCAAAATTGCGCCAAACAGATGGCATTCTGGGCCATTTCGTCCTTTCTATTCTTTTCTAGAATGTGCAACTTACAGAAACAATAAGGTGCAACGCGGGTTCGACTCCCGCCGCCTCCACCACTGCATTCGTCTATCCCCTCTCCAACAATCGCCTGGCTGCTGGCTTCTGCCTGGTAGGAAATCTTCTACCACTTCGAGGTAGTTCTCTAGGAGTCTGTCGGGAATAGATTCTCCAGGGGCACCAAACATCATAGTTTTTCCAGAGGGTACTTCGGCTTAAGATGCGGCTATGGGAAAGTGTTTTCGGTCCGACGATCTGAATCAGG
>Ga0224558_1001903_pt1 | contig 20480 bp, 22 predicted proteins | sample 714S32024metaG_FD_180682 | JGI IMG/M metagenome (GOLD analysis project Ga0224558, IMG submission 180682) | Peat soil microbial communities from Stordalen Mire, Sweden - 717 S3 20-24 | ecosystem: Environmental > Terrestrial > Soil > Wetlands > Peat | place: Sweden: Norrbotten County, Stordalen...
CGTCCAGCACTTCAAGTTTGAGGTCGCAAAATGCGACCTCAAACGTCGTTCGCTCCACGCGCGGCGGGCGCCGCTCTCGTCCCTATGTTTTCACGGAGCACGGCGCCATCATGGCCGCCTCTGTGCTAAACAGTCCGCGCGCCACCGAAATGAGCGTGTACGTGGTCCGCGCCTTCGTGCGATTACGCGATCTACTCGCCTCCAATAAAGTGCTCGCCCAGAAGCTGGAAGAGCTCGAGCACAAGCTCAAGAACCACGACGACGCCATCGCCGCCATCCTCTCCGCAATCCGTCAACTCATGAAGTATTCTCCGTCAGGCCGGGCTGTTCGTGCGGCCTGCACTCGCCCGGCATCGGCGTCCCAGAGGCGCGACGCCGGTTCGCCTTCCGGACTCTACGCGTCCGTTGCCACATCCTAGTGGCAATCCACAATCTTCGACACCGAGCGCCGAGGCATCGGTTTCTCGGCGAAAATTCAACTGTCGCCGACCGCCGACATCCCCATGACGATGCATTCATGTTTCGCTGCAGTTTATATAACGTGACTAGACTGCCATTCATAGCACTTTGCGGGCACACGTCATGCAACGATCGATACGAATGCCGAATGTATTTTGGGCTCAGTCGGCCAGCGACGAATTCTTCAATGCCGTCGTTGATTTTGTGCAACGGCACGGGACGGTTCGCGGTCTCGTGATGCGCATGGAACAGATGGGCTTAGGATCGGTGGTGCGCTCCTGGCTTTATAGCAACGTGCATGAACCCATTTTCAGCGAGCAGCTGCACGCGCTATTCGGCACAGGCGTGCTCCGCGCGTTTGCCGCCAAGTTGGATTTACAGCCACGCGAACTCGTTCGCAATCTCTCACAAGCGCTTCCCCGAGTATTGAATCGGCTCGCGTCTTCAGCATCGAATTGAAGGCCTTCCCCATCGACGGCCGCCGCGTCGTCCTCCCGCCCGATCCCACCGACGAACGCAATAAATAGGCCGGAGCACCAACTCCAGCCTGACGCCTCCGCTTTTGTATTGCCGTGGCCGCAGCACGGAGCAGCATAACTGGCAGCGCCTTTCCATATGCCTCATTAGGCAGCCGCATGTCCGACGGGTGGAGCACTCCGATGCCCTGATTTGAAACATGCCGGCCAACCCCATCGCCCGCTTCCGCAACCTGTGTGGAACGTCCCGCATGGGACACGAAATTCAAACCCCGGTCCGCCGCTGTTCCCATCTGCTCTCTGTCGCCTCCCGAACCGAGATATCCACAGGGCCTATAGCTGCCTTCGCACATCCGCTGCAATCGACCGACAACCTTGGCCTGGCGGTCGTCGGTGCTATCATTCAACGGTAACTTCGCGGAGCAATACATGATCGCTCACACTACCTTGTCAATCAGCGACTATCCAAAATCAAAAGCTTTCTATTCGCACGTGCTCGCCACGCTTGGCTATCGCAACAACATGGAGTATGGCGAGTCCGCAGGCTTCAATGATGGCAAGAACACCGATTTCTGGATCAGCAAGGCAAAGTCCGTGGTGCCCACGCACCTGGCCTTTGAGGCGAGCAGCCGCAAGCAGGTCGAGGCCTTTCACAAGGCCGGTTTGGCCGCAGGCGCCAAGGACAACGGCAGCCCTGGCTATCGTGACTACTGGCCCGGTTACTATGCCGCTTTCCTACTGGATCCGGATGGCAATAACATTGAAGCGGTTTGGTACGACTACAGCAAAGTGAAGTGATTCGCAGCGTTCGGCCCTGTCCTGCGAGCCCTTCGCGGCCCTCGGCATGGCGCCTCTTCCCGCCAACACCTATAGTGAGTCGACTTTCCACGCAGACGCATACCCCGGATGCCGTGACAGAGTTCAGAGACCGAACGGATAGGTATCGGGGAGACCTTTGAGCTCCTCGCTGCGCAGTGGGGTCACCGCCTTCGTCTCGTCGAACCAAATGTACTCATCGAATTGACGCGGCAGCACTGCTTCAAAATAATGACTTTGAAGTTCGGTTTCCGGCCGGTAGATGACGCCGATCGCTCGTTCGAGCCGGGGTTGCAACAATCCCGCGGAGAGCGCCCGCGGAGCATCTCGCAATGGAAGTAGGAAGCGCGGTTCGGCAGTTTCGTGGCATAGCCGCTCGTAGCTTCTGGGCAACGCCGGCCGGACTGTTTTGACCTGCATCGGTTCGTCCCAGTTCGAGGCCGCCGCAACCGTACCGCTGTTTGTACCAAAGCCGATCGAATAGCTCGCGTCGCCGAACTCCTGTCGGCAGAGGTGGCCGATGTTGTATTCGTCGCGAGCGGACATTTCCGTCGCCGAGGAATCCCCAACGTGCGAGTTGTGCGCCCAAACGATTCCCTTGCTGTGCGGTCCGTGAAAGCTCAGTAGGTTTTTCAAGGTTTCGAACATGTGGCTATCGCGCAAGTTCCAGGACGCGCGTGAGCCGTAGTACATCGTCCGATAATAGCGCTCAGCGTTGGCGACAAGTCGGGCGTTCTGCATCGCGTCCAAGAACCGCGCCCCATCGTGTTCCGCATAGGCCCTGCGCTTTTGCATTAGATCTGACAGCATCGACGTGACTTCCTGCTCACAGGTCCGGTACTGCCCGGTCAACGTCGCGTGGCCATAGACCGTGGGGTCCGACTGCCACGGAGTCAGGCATCCGTAGCGTTGGCGCGCCACTGCCGCAGTCTTGGGGTCAACGCGATCGAGGTAATTCAGGACTGATTGAATCGAGTTATACAAGCTGTAGAGATCGAGTCCGTAGAAAGCCACCCTGTCGTCCGGCGTGGCGCCCGCGTTATGGGATCGAAGCCAATCGACAAACTCTCGCACCTCCCGATTGCGCCACATCCACACCGGAAAGCGGGCGAATGCAGTCCACTCCGACGGAGGATATTCGCGATGCCGGATGTAGTGATCGATCCGGGCAGCGTCCGGCCAATCGCCTTCAATGGCGATAAAGGAGAAGCCGTGGTGCTGAATCAGCGCACGCGAGATCCGCTCGCGCATGCGATAAAATTCCGAGGTCCCATGCGTTGCCTCACCCAGGAGCACGACGCGCGCATCCCCGATTCTCTTCAACATCGGCCCGAGCTTCACGGATTCGATCGAAGTGAATTTCTCGCCGGATTTTGCGATCGCCTGCGCCAGAGTACCATCTAGCGCTTGAGCGGGGCGTTCTCCTTGCGGCGTCCATCCTTCCGCGCCTACCAACGGAACGAAGCGGACATCTGCGAGTTCCTCCGTGGTGTATTCGTGCTCGCTCAGGCGGATCACACGCACCAATTCCTGCAGTCGCCGATCGGCTCCCACCGGAATCACCAACCGACCCCCGATCTTAAGTTGCGCCTTCAGAGATTCCGGGACTTGCGGTCCACCGGCTGCTACAACGATCGCATCATAGGGAGCGTGGTCGGGCCAGCCGCGGGTGCCATCGCCGTGCAGTACATGCACATTCCGGTAACCTAGCTCTGCCAGTGTCGCGGCCGATTTTTCCGCGAGCTGACCGATGCGCTCAACCGTGTAAACATCCTTCGCAATCCGCGACAGGACCGCAGCGGCATAGCCTGAGCCGGTGCCGATCTCAAGCACTTTCTCACCGCCTTGCAACTCTAATGCCTCGGTCATCATCGCGACGATATACGGCTGCGAGATCGTCTGCCCCTCGGCTATGGGAAGCGGTGCATCTTCGTAAGCAAATTCAATCATTTCCTCGGGAAGAAATTTCTCGCGCGGCACCTTCTTCATTGCCGCAAGCACCACCGCTGAGCGTACGCCGCGATGGGCTATATAGCGCTCGACCATCTCCGCGCGGCGTTTTGCAAAGTCGATCTTGTTCATGTTCGAGGGTACCTTCGAGTGGCCATTGAACCCCGGTGGCGCTTGGCCGCCAATACGGCCAAGCCGAAGCGCGGTAAGAACATTCCCTAGGCACTTGCACGGAACTGAGCGCCAGCCAGACGCTTCGGACAGGATTTGTTCCGTATCGCTCATATCGAACTTTCCTCGATCCACGGGGTTTGCACATGCAACGACCCCACACGCGTCTGAGCGTCAGGCGGCAGCGCGGCGCAGCGCTTGCGCCATGCAATGAATGCCGCCGCCGGTCTTGGAGATCTCACTCATGTCGACCTCCGCGACTTCGAATCCATGTGCGCGCAATTGCTGGATCAGTACGCGACTGGACTTCGGCACGATGACGCGGTCGCGGCCGAGCGACATGAAATTGCAGCCCAAATTGATCGTATCCTCGAACGGCACATCGATGATTGCGTGGCCCTTCGCTTTCAGCCACGCAACGATGGCCGGTTCGGTGCAGGCCAGGCAGACGGCGGTGAGCTGCTTGGCGATGGGCACGACCATCAAGTCGATGTGCACGTAATATTCGTCGAAGAACGCGAGACGAGTTTCCCAATCCTCTTTCTTCATCCAGCGTTCCACCTGGCGCGCGCCCTCTTCTTGAGTGCGCCCGCCGCCGCAGCCGATCAACACGCAGCCCTCTTCGATCACATTGAAGTCGCCGCCTTCGAACGTGCCGGCCGTCACCATGTCGTAGATCGGAATCCCGAGCCGCTCATAGGTGCGGATCGCGGCAAAATTCTCGCCGCGACGCCACCAGTTGGCCATCGCCGTAATGATTGCGCCATACGGCGTCATCACGCTCGAGTCGCGCGAGTAGACCTGCATGGGCAGTTCCGGCTCGGGCAGGTGCCAATGTATGCGTACGCCGAAATGGGCATAGGCGCTCTGCAGTTCCTTGTGCTGCGCTTTGGCGACGCGGATATCGGCCGGGTGTTCGCGCAGCGTCTTACGCGACAAAGAACTCGTGGCCATGTGCCGCAGGTGATCCGCGGACCCAAGCAGCACATCCGTCAACGGGTCGGTTTCGTTACGAAACCCCCAGTTGGTGAGCGGTTTGGTGCCGCCGCCGGCCTGGCGACGCTGGAGCATGAATGCGCCGGACGCGCCGGCGGGTTTTTCTGTGGACATTGATCTCTCCTGTGAACGCGCCAGCCAGACGCGTAATAGCGAATCGCAGCTAGTGATCCTTGAACGAATAATGCAGTTCCAGTCCGGCCGTTCGCGGCCGCGAGACGTAGTCGGCGCGGTCATGCACCGGCCCCGGTGTGGTGGACACCGACGTCGCCGCCTCTTGGTTGGTAAGGTTGGTCACGAACGCATCGACGCGCCAGGCCTTGCCGAATCCGACGCCGGCGCGCGCGTTCAACAGCGCGAAGCCGGGAAGATCGATCGCCGTCGCCGAATGCGGCAAGGCAGTCCAGAAATCGCTGCGGTACGAGGCATCAAGGCGTGCGTGGAACTCATGCGTGTCGCCGATCGGTACTGAATAATCGACAGCCGCCGTGACCTGCTGCTTCGAGACCCCCGGCAAGCGATCGCCGGAGACGCCGCTCAGATCGGGGATGATGCCGCGCTCGAAACTCGAGGTTAAGATGGCATCGGTATAGCTGTACCCGAACTCGAATTTGGTCGAGTCCGACACGGGCAGCGTCACCTCCGCCTCGGCGCCGCGGGACCGCGCGGTGTTGCCGTTGGTCACGAAGTCGAAACCCCCGACGAGCGTGTAGGCCTCGATCTGCGGGTCTTTCCAGTCGATATTATAGAGAGTGAATGTATAGCTCGATCCGCCGCCCCAGGAGCCTTTGATGCCGATCTCGGTATTATGCGCTTCGTCGGGCTTGTAGGTCAGCAGCGCACTCGTCTCGCAGTAGTAGCAGGGCCCGGTCGGCAGGGCATTTACGCCGCCCCGCCGGAAACCCTCGGACCAGGTCATGTAAATCAGGGTGTGAGCCGCGATCTCGTAGGAGGTGTTGAACTTGAAGATTTGGTTGCGAAAGCCCTTGGCATTGGAGTCGGCGGTCAGACCGTTCTCGGCGTTGCCTGACTCTGAACAGAACGGTCCGCACATAGGTAAGGTCTGTACGAGACTTTGATCGTAGTGTTGCCAGAAAATGCGCGCGCCCGCGGTGGCCTGCCATTTGTCGGTGAAATGGTAGGAAGTTTCATTGAAGGCCGCGAGGTCGCTGAAGGTGACGTGGCGATCCAGCGTGAAGTTCAAGTCGGGATACGGATTGAGCGAGGGGCGGACGCCTCCCTTGTAATACTGAATGACATCGCCAAACGACGGATACGGGCATGTCGCGCTTTGCACGGTGCAGCCGGCCGGCTGATTGACTCCGGGGAAATTGCCCGTTCCGGGGAGTTGGCTCCAGCTCGCAAAACCGAGAATCGGCTCGACTTGCGCGAGCGTTTGCTTGCGGTCGCTGAAATACGCACCGGTGACCCAGTCCCAGGGTCCGGCACTCTTCGACACGAAGCGCAGCTCCTCGGTGAACGTCTTGTCCGTCGAGGTATCGATGATCGGCGATAGGGTGCGCGGATAACTTCCATAATACGCAGCCAGGGATTCGATGAGCCCGGTCAAGTCGTATTGGCTGAATGCCGACTGGCTCGTATAAGAAGAAGAAGACGAAACGGTCGCGAAACCCGCGTCATAGGACAAATCGAGCGCGCCGAGGTCCGTTCGAAACGAGCCGGGCTGGTCCATGTAAAGAGTCTGGGCGTTTTGATAACCGGGCCGGGTCTGCGAATAGCCGTCGGATTGGTCGGTCTGGTGCTGGTAGCTCAACGTGAATTTCAAGGCATCCGTGGGCTTCCAGAGCAGCGCGCCGCGCGCGTACCAGGTCTCCGACCGGTCGACGCCGCGTTGCTCGGTGAACTCAGGCGGGCTGGTCAACGGGTTGCTCGGATTGGCGAGCACCGGCTGCGCATTGGGCCCGAGAACCGCGACCGACAACGCATCGGTGAATCCGGCGAGCTTTTCATAGCCGCCCGAGCCGCGAAACGCCATGGTATCGCTGATCGGGAGATTACCGATGAAGTCGATGGCTTCGGATGGGTTGGCGGCATTCTCCGTGTGCGACGCCCGCGTCGACACGTCGAATTCCGTCGATGTCGGGTCCGGTTCGTTGTGGATCATGCGCACGGTGCCCCCGACCGAACCCGACCCGTAGAGCGTGCCCTGCGGACCGCGCAGCACTTCGACGCGCGCGATGTCGGTCATTTTGAGGTTGGCGAACAGCGGCGTCTCATCGACGTAGGTGGATACCAGCGGTGCCGCAATTTCCTGGCTCTCGGCATTCACGCTGCTGGCATTGAGTCCGCGGATGGTCAGCGTGTCGTTGATGTTGCTCGCTCGCGGGCCGAGATCCGGAGCCACTAGACCCGGAATCATGCGCGTCAGGCCTTGCAGGTCCGTGACCCCCGAATTGGCGATATCGGCCGCGCCGACCGCTGAAATATTGTAGGGGATGTCCGATAAGGACTGCGCGCGCCGGGTCGCGGTGACGACGATCTCTTCAATTTCGTCGGCGGCGGCCGGCAGTGCGTGGAACTGCGCCCCGACGGCGAGAATCGCGGAGATGGCCGCGGCAAGCTGCGTGCGCGCCATGCGGGTTGACGGCGGCGCCGCCCGATGCTGATCGTTCATCCGTCATCCCCTGTTTGAATTGCGGAAAACCCCTCGAGCGCAGTCTCAATTGAGTATGATCGGACGAGGCGCGGGGAGATGTGAAAATTTTGCAATTTTGAGGTGAATATTTCGCACCCCCTAAATCGCGGATTCCGCCAATACATGCCCTGAAAGCGCTCGACGCGTTCGCGCGCCTAGGCACCGTGTGGCACCGTCGCCGACCCACCCTCATATTACAACCAACTTGCCCTACACCGCGTGGAAAGATGTTCTCGGCAATCCCGCGCTGACCGCGGCATTGCTCAGCCGCTTGCGAGAGAAATGCTACACCGTGAAAATTAACGGGCCGTGCATCCGCCCGCAAACCGGTTGAGCGCCATCTGAACCCTATCCACCTCGCGGGACCTCGGTTCCGACCCGCGCCTCGATGCGCCTCTGAATCCCTTGACGTCGAGCCCGCAAAGAATCCCAGTCACGCGCCAAATCGCGTAACCCATCTCCGGTCCGCTTTTAACGAGTAAGCCCGGACGACTGGTTCTGCCGAGCGCCGCCGGCCCACGAAGGTCGCATTTGCTGCTCGAGCACATCGACGAATACGTCTCGGAAGCTGATGTGGCTGACGGGTCGCTTGGCTCCAGACATCAAAACGTTAGCGGATTTCCGAGCGGGTAACGGTGCGGCGATCCGCGGGGTGTGCCGCTAACACTGCTTGATCTCAACGCCGCCGGCTCGTATTCACCCGGCTTCCGACAGTATGCGCAAGGGGGATTGCAATAACTCCACGACATTCGACGGAATTTGCGCCTGCGATCTAAGTAAGAGCTCCCGGGATCGTTGTGCAACATTCGCCATTTCGGGCAAAAGCTCATCGCGAGATGTAGGATGCGCAAGCAAATAGCCCTGCAGGTACATCCCGCGGTGTCTCATTAACATCGCGAATTGTTCGGGTCGCTCAATACCCTCAGCAGTGATTTCGAGGCCCAGCCCCTGACACATGGCGATGATTGCATGCGCTATAGCCGCCGAGCGGGGACTATTGTCGATTTCTGCGACCAAACTGCGGTCCAGCTTGATCCGGGTCAAAGGCAGCTGCACCAACGATGCTAGAGAGGAATAGCCCGTGCCAAAATCATCCAATGCGATAGCAACACCATGGGCACGTAACCGCTTCAACGCGTCAATGGTAGATGGACCGGTTTGAAGCACGGACTCGGTCAACTCGATTTCGATGCATTGCGGCGGCAAACGGTATGTACCTAACAATGATTGCAACCGATCGATAAAGCCAGCGTCTATAAACTGGCGCGGCGAGACATTGATGGCAACGCGCACCTCCGGCCAAGCGCCATGATGCCAATGCGCAGCGGCCTCGATCGCTGAACGCAATACCCAATCGCCGATTTCCAAGATCAAGCCGGATTCTTCCGCAATTCCCAGAAACTGGCCCGGTGAAGCAAGGCTTCCATCCGGCATACGCCAACGGATTAACGCCTCCACCAACGCCGTCTCGAGATTTTCTACGCTAATTTCCGGTTGAAATACGAGTTCGAACTCTCCCCGCTCGATAGCCCGACGCAACCCCTGTTCCGTCGAAAAGTTAGCTTCCGCTGCCTTAAGCAGATCGGGAGTGAACATCGATAGCTGACATCGTCCCAATTCCTTAGCACGAAATAGGGCGACGTCTGCCGCCTTCAAGAGCGCTTCTGCATCTTGTTCATGTTCCGGATAGATGCTCGCCCCGATACTCACGCTGACAATAAGCTCGCGGCTATCGACCGTCAGCGGCTGCTGAAAGGCTTGAACAATACTCATCCCCGCCGCCTTGATGTTTTCGCTGCTCTGGGCACCGTCGAAAACGACGGTGAATTCGTCGCCACCCAACCTCGCAGCAAAACCGAACGCCTGGGCTGTCGACTGTAACCGTTCCGCAAGACTCACTAGGACACGATCGCCAAAGGCGTGCCCCATGCTATCGTTGATGTACTTGAAATTGTCAATATCAAGAAAGAACACCCCTACTTGCGTGCCTGCCGCACGCGCGCGCTCAATTGCGGCGTGAAGGAGAACGAACCATTCTCGGCGGTTTGGAAGGCCAGTCAAAGGATCGTGCTCTGCCAGCTCCTGAAGTTGCAGCGTGCGCTCTGCTACTTTCAGTTCGAGACTCTGTTGATAGTCGCGCGCTGTCGCTTTGGCTAAGGAGAGTTCCTCGGCCATGGCATTGAACGCGACTGCCACCGTGTCAAGCTCTTTGATTCCCCCGCGGGGCACTCGCGCGTCCGTGTCTCCTCTTGCGAGCTGCGCGGTCGCGTTAAGCAAGCGACGCACCGGTCGGACGATGCTAAGCACGGTTCCTACTAGAATGTATGTCAAGAGCATCAAGGAACCCGCGCTTATCCAAGCTATTTCGACCCGCTTTGAGCGATCGTGCGGGGCTTCTGTCACGACGGAATGGGTCTCTACGACGGCCGGACCGGGCGCTTCGGTGGTCGATACGATCGGCAACGGTGCCGCTTGCGGAGACGCCTCGCCGCTTACGCTTTGTACGGCTTTGCTCTTGGCAACTCGCGGTAAGTCTTCCGGCGGAGATTCAACCTTGCTTGGCACGGATTTGGTAAGGCTTGCGGCTTGCTGAGAAAACTCTTGCGAGCGGTCGCGCACCTGCTCGTTGGCCTGAACGATGGACCCGCGCATAGCCACGAGTGCGGTAAAATCAGAACACATGGCTTTGTACCATGCGTCGCCTTCCGATCGGCGTAGACTGGTTTGATTGTCGTCAAGATGTTTCTGCACCGCTTGCTCGGCTTTGAGCAAAGCCGCTATTTCGAGGGCATCGCTGTTTTCCGCCGAACTGAAAGCTGTAGCATGGCGACGGAGCGCGTCAAGATCAGCGCTCAATTGCAGCAACGATTGGCGAGCAACAACCCGGCCGAATATTTTCCAGGATCCATCCAGCGAGCTTTTGTCTCGAGCGTTCAACGCTTCGAACAGCGTCACGTACTTCAACATCATATCGCGCCGGTCGTCGCTTGTGAGAATAAGCGTTTCGCCCTCGCGTTGGTGGATTTTAAAGGCGGCACCGACTTTCGCGAGCGATTTCCCTGAGATCGAAGCGGCTGTCGTCATGAAGGCGTTGGCAGCGCCGTTCATGTCCACTATGGCCCGTTGATACTTCGCATTGGCCTGATCGGTGTTGGCCGCAACGCGTTCGAGAACGGCTTCGTCGAAGCGATCGAGCTTCAGCAGCAAAGCGTCAGATGTGACTGTCCGCCGTGCCGGGGTAACGACCGCCGGAACCGGCGCGACGCTTGGCGGCGGCATCATTACAATGGGTGTCGGTGGAGCAGCGGGCGGCGGGACAGTGCGAGTTATCTTCGTTGTGCGCTCAATTAACACGCCTTTTTCAACAATGGAGTTAGCCGCCAGGACGAGCGCCCCTACAGCGGCAAATGCAACTCCAAGGCGGGCCCCGATTCCTAGGCGAAGGCGGTCGTTCAGTGCTGTTTTGTAGCTAACACGCTCGCGAAACGCCCCCCTTAAGGCCGCGTGCAGGAAACGCCAACACCGTCGCAACACATTCATTTTTGCTCGTCCATTGGAAGGGCGGCTAGCAGTGTGCCCACAATCAGACACCGGTGGTGCGGATGGTGTCCAAGATTGTGCAGCGCGAGCCGTGCACCGTTCACATTCGAGTGTCATGGTCGCCGGACACGATTATGGTAACTGCACGGGTTGGCTTGCGGCGTACGCGCGGCGACGAATCGCTGGCGCGCTCGATGCAAACCCAACAGCGCTTCTCGATTGCGTACGCAGTTCCAATACCGTGAGCCGCCAAGGCAGCGATGAGTTCCGAAGGTCTAGCACATCGCCACGGGAACGGTAGCAATCGATGCAGGAATCGACACCCAGAATCCGCTTCGGTGCATCCAGCGCCGCATCAGCCTTCTGTGGCATTCCGACTTTTTCGTAATCGACGGCTGCAAAGCACATTAGGGATATAGACCCAATGTTCCGTTATCAATCCAGACTCGGGCGTCTGTAATCTTCAACAACTGATCCCATGCTTTCTTCGCGTCCATAAGATTGCCACGGTCTGCTGCAATCATTCCGCTCGTACCGGAAAACAGAGCGACGTCATCCGCCGAGTGCTCATCAACTGGGGTGGCATTTAAAAAGTTCTCAGCAGTCTCAATGTCGTGTTGACGGGCACTTAGCATCGCCACAATCTTGGACCGCATCGTGGATCACAGCCATCGCATCGAGTTGAAAACCAAGGGCGAATCGTTGCGCGAGTCACTCCCTCTCAACGGCCCATTGCCGGATCCCAAACACCAACCATGAAAGCCGGCGACGACGACTGCAAAACCGTCGTCCCAGGAACTCATCGTGGACACCGGAGAAGAATCGGCGGCGTGCTGGGCCTGTCGGACTCCTTCGTCGGCAGGGGAGACGCTAACAGTGCGCGCCGCGCCGCAGACGGCGCGCGGTGTTTGGGACGAAGTGCCGCCCGCCTCTATATCGCGAGCGTTGCGCGCGGGGCGGCCGCTGCGAGCTAGGACGCGCGCCGGAAAAATAGATGGTAGATGACAAGAAGGCCGACGGCACCGATGACCGAGACGACCAGGCTATTCACGTGGAACCCGGTGACACCTGGCATCCCATAGATGTTGAACAGCCATCCCGCCAATACGGCACCCACGACGCCCAGTAGTATGTCGAGCAACTTGCCTTCGCCCGTTCTGTTGATGATCCGGCTACCGACAAAGCCGGCTATCAGTCCGAGTATGATCCAAGCGGGAAATGACAATTGATCTCTCCTATTGGTGCGCCATCCGGAATCCGCAGTGTAAAAGTCAGTTCATCGCTTGCGCGGGCGCGAGTCTGGAACCGCTGCGTCGGCGCCCTTCGCCCTCGCTGTGCCAAGGCGCTCGGCGTCCGCCAGTGCGGACTCTTCATCGGAACGAATATTTGCGCCGTCGCGAACTTTCTGCTTGCCGCGCGCCGATTCGACGAACCGGGTCTCTGCCTCGTTGAATCGTTTCCCGGCCTCCGGATTGCCTTCGCCGTGGTTGGTCTTCGAATTAGTCGCCATTGTAGATACCTCGGAGTGACGTTTACTCTCTCAACACTCGATGCCGTCGACTATCGGCGCGAGCCTGCGCCGTCGTGCGTGAATCGCAGCGCACAGCAAGCGTCTAGCAATGCGCGCCACGCAGTCCACGAATACGCAACATGCAGCAAACCTGCAGCCGCCGCTGGCCAACCCAGAATTGCAGCGGCGCGCTGCGGCGTCTGTACGCCAGCACACGCAAGCCGCCGAACGATGGTGTTGGAGCCGGAGCCTCGGCGGACTATTTTTCTTCCGTGTGCGACAGCGTACCGACGGCGGCGCGACGACGGGTCAATGTTCGTCACTCGTGGCCGGTAGTCGTCCGCGTCGGAGCCTCATCCCGTCGGCGAGCAGCTTGTGGCCCACACGATGCGTGAGAGCCTTATTCGTTTGCACCGTCCGATGACCTCACGGGTCGCGGCGCGGAGCGTAATGCAGAGTTTCATCAATTCAGTGGAGTAGACAGCAATGGAATCAACATTCAATGACAACGGCCAAGCCATTGGCGCCGATGCCAAGGTACGCATGACCGATGCCGGCGATGCGTCACTTGAGTTTCATAGTGCGGGCAGCCAAGAGACCCGTAACCTGATGGCTGACATGCAGGATCTTTTACGCCGGGTTGCGCACGTCGCCGATCCCGAAATCGCTCGTCTACGCGCAAAAATCGAACGTGGTTTGACGGCGACGAGAAAAAACCTTGCAGACGGCACGGACCGCGTCCAGCGCCACGCGAAGGATGTCATGAACGCGGGGGATGGCTATGTTCGTGATCAACCGTGGCAAGCCGTGGGGATCGCCGCAGCCGCAGGCTTAGTCGTCGGCTTTTTAGTCGCCAGGCGCTAGACCGAGTATCGGACGTGCTAAAGCGCGTGGCCAATGTTGCCTCACTCGCGGTACGGCATGTCAGTGCTGTTTGAAGGTGATGACGCGCAGCGCGGTGAGCAGAATGGACTCGCTCATCAGCATGTCAGACCATCGTCTCGGTACGGGTCCGCGCAAAGACGCGATTTGGGAATAGTATCGTTGGCCCGCTATAGTCCCCTTCGGCCCTGAATCAGATTGAGGATGATGATCACAACGGCGACGACCAACAGGATGTGGATGAAGCCGCCCAGAGTGTACGAGGAGACGAGTCCGACCAGCCAGAGCACAATCAAGATGACCGCAATAGTCCACAGCATTGTTATTCACTCCTCAAAGTAGATTGCTTTTATATTACCGGCTCGCAGACAAGGGCGCATCCGTATTTCCCACGAGTGGATGACGGCCGGGTACATACCCCGCAATGAATGTCTGCGTCCAATCCGTGGTGCACGAGCAAAAAAGGTTCGGAGAGCTACGTGGCGACGTAGGGCAGGAGCCGATCACACTCCCTCTTGACCACCTGGTAGCACTCACAGGAACGCGCCTCCAGACCCGCACGATCGAGCACGGTGATCCGGCCTCGATGGTAGTGAATCAGTCGGGCGGCCTGCAACTTCCCGGCCGCCTCGGTCACCCCCTCGCGGCGCACGCCCAACATATTCGCGATCAGCTCTTGCGTCATATTCAGTTCATTGTTTGGCAAACGGTCCAGGCCCAACAACAGAAAGCGGCATAGTTGCTGATCTACCGCATGATGCCGATTACACACTGCGGTCTGCGCCATCTGTGTAATCAGCGCCTGCGTGTACCGCAACGCCAAATGTGCGAACTGTCCGAAAAGCGCGAATTCCCTTTTTAGAATACTCGCCTTTAGTCGATAGCCGTTGCCTGCGCTTTGCACCACTGCCCGGCTAGGCGTGCTTTCGCCGCCCATGAACAACGAAACGCCGACCAAACCATCGTTGCCAGTGATCGCGATTTCCGCCGATGCGCCGCTTTCCATGACGTAGAGCAGCGAGACGATGCTGGTGGTCGGGAAATACAAGTAGCCCAAATGGGCGCCAGACTCGTAGAGCACCCATCCTAGCGGCATCGCTATAAGTTCGAGATGGGGCAGCAGGCGCGCGTAAACTTCCGCGGGCAGCGCAGTAAGAAAATGGTTTTGCTTCGGGGTATGCGGTGAAGGCATGGCGGCCGTCTCTGTCCCTCGCGGACGTGTTACCGAAAAGATAAAAGTCAAATACGCGGCGCGACAACCAAGACGGATCCCATAAAGTCTGCTTTATATGCGCGTTTGTTTTGAGGTGCTGCCTCCCCGTCCCGGCATACAGATTTTCTGCAGCCTATTTGAAATGCGACATCGAAATAGATGTAAGTGTTCCGCCATACTTGCTTAGCAGTTTGACACTGGAAGGAGAAATCATCAGCAGACTGGCGCGATGATCGTTCGCATGTTTGCGCCGGATTACGATTCCTTGCTCAATAAGCGTGGCTAATTTGCGGCGTACCGTCGTGCGCGAACAGATATTCAGCAGAAAGAGCTGTTTCAGCGTTAGTGATTGCCCCTGCTCTTCCGCATATCCGATCTCGATGACGATATCGAAATCGAAGACGGACTTGAGGAAAGGTAGTTGCCGTTTTTCAAACTCCCTGATTTTTTTTAATCCGGTAAATAACTTCATCGTTTATATCGTTTTCATTATTAATAACATTGAATAGGTAATTCAGGAAGCTGGCAAGCACAATTAGGTCTCTTTTTGGCACACATAGTGGTGTCAACGGCGTTTGGATAATCGATTCGAAGTGGTGGTGGGCAACGCCGTGCGTTGGCTTGTCGTCATGGTTGTGGTGCTCCTGAGACGAATTGCGTTTCGATCTGCCGGTCAAGATAAGGCGGGGCGCCATGGTGATCGTCCGCCAAGCCTTGGCAAGCACTGGATTTCATCAAATAGCCGGCGGATCATTCGCCGAGCAGATGCCAATGAACGCCGGAATCGCCATCGTACAGCTGCTGAATGCGATTCCAGGTGAATGCTCCGCCACCCAACGCATCCTGCACCATGTTGCGCTCCCACGAGGGGATTCGACGAAGTATAAATCGAGTGGCACCGTGTATCCGTGAAGCGAAGAGAAAATGTCACTCCGCCGAAGCAAAAGCGTCAGCAGACAATGAGTGGCGTTGCAAGCGCCTATGATGGTGCGATGCCGCGATCGCACGCAATGATCCGGACATTGATCTCACGCTTAGTCGTTGCCATCAGGCATGAAATTGCTCCGGATCGTCCATTCTTCAGGGGGGCGATTTAACTTACCGTGGTGTACTGTGAGATGCGCATGGCAATACTCCGCCGCCCCTTGGCCCGCGCGTCCACCTGCCTGTCAAACTGCGCCATCGACCACACGGCACGACACCGAGTCTGCATTTCATCGAGAAAGGCAACATGAATGATCGTAAACATCCGATTCCCCACACGCCTGTGAATCACAGCTCGCGAACGGGGATGCGATCAGTACCGAAACACTCGCCGGCGGCGCCCAATGACTCGAAGCCTGGTGGTCGACACTCGGCCACAACTACCGATCTCTATAGCTACCATGGTTATAAAGCCTGGATAGAAAGGATTAGGGGCACATGGAAAGAAAAGAAGTAATAACCGCCTCAACCAACGTGATGATTTGCCTACGGCCTTGCGGCGTGTTCAGGCGGTGACCGGCCGGCTGGGCGTGAAGGCCAATGCCGCGGCCGGTTTGACGCCCTCCCCGCCTGCAGATCGGTTCGCCTGCGCGAAACCGTCCAGCATCCGCTGGCCCAGCGCTGTCCGGAAGCTTCGCCGGCCGCCCTCGTCGTGGTTCAGCGGATAGTCCCTGGCGGCTAATCCTAAGCCTCGGCACGCCTCCTTGAATCGATCGTGGGCCCGTTTCAGACTGTGCAGGTAGAACCGCTCGCCTTTTTGGATCAGCAGTACTTCGCGGTTGCGGATCACCACCGTTAGCGTTGTAGTCGCACCATTTCGCCAATTTTTCGGCGCCCATGATTGAAGCGTTTAGGTGTGCGGTTGCTTCGTCCAATTTCTTTTGCAGCTGAGCGCAACGCTCAGCTGCCAACTCGCGCAGAGTGGGCGATCCGGCGTATTCTTCGTGGCGCTTGTTAATACCACCGCTGGAGACCCCATGAATAAGTCCGGAACCTTGATTACAGCTGCTCTATTGACTTTTGGAATCGCCGCTGCTGCGATGGCCGCCAACTCACCGAAGGCCACTGCGACGATGGCTGCTGATACCCCCGCCGCTGGCGCGCCTGTTATCGGCCCAAAAGAGGATCAACGAGCTGTTGATACCGCTCCGCCGAAGAAGCACACCCACAAGCACAAGAAAACGCATAAGCCGGCGACCCCCGCCCCTACGACCACCAAGTAATTCTATTGGTGAAGCGCTCCGGCCACCTCCTGGTGGCCGGAGCGGGTTGATTCGCGGGATTGCGGCCGCTCTCGAGCGGCCGGCAAGCGTCAGCAGCTTGATCCGCCGCTGCACGATGGAGAGTCCCAGGCCATAAGTTGTTCGCTGGAACACCGACCTGATAGAACTCGTCATAGATATAGGCCAGCTGATCGGGCGGCACCGATTCGAAAGGCACCTTACGCTTCAGCAACGCACACTGTGCGTGAAGAGAAAGGCCCTGCTCGCAGGGCCTTTCCGTGCATCTACATGCTCCGCAGCAGGCGACGTTTAAGCGGCGGCCGCCAGCAATTCCCAGTTCTTGGGCATGATGACCGCATCGATGACATGAATGACACCATTCGTTGCAGCGATATCGGTCTGCTTGACGTGCGCTCCATTGACCTGCAAGCCCGACGATGACACGACCGCAGTCAGGGCAGTACCCTGAACGGTCATCACTTCACCGGACTTCACATCCTTCGCGGCGACACGGCCCGCCACTACGTGATAGGAAAGCACCGCTTTGAGCTTTGCCGTGTCCTTTAGCAATGCGTCGAGCGAGCCACGCGGAAGCTTCTTGAAAGCTTCGTCGGTCGGGGCAAATACCGTGAACGGGCCTTTACCGGTCAGGGTTTCTGTGAGACCTGCGGATTTTATGCCCGAGACCAGCGTTGTGAAATTGCCGGCGGCTATCGCCGAATCGACAATATTCTTTGAAGGAGTCGTCTGGCCGCTGCTGCCATGTTGATTCGTCGACGTGTTCTTTGACTGTTCCATAAATTTGGACCTTGACGTATAGCCCGCAAGAATTTGCTGGCCAACTCAGCTCGTATGCGGCTGAGGTGGAGGAGTATGGACCGTCCATGTAGCGCGTGCGGAGTTCAGTCAATAAGAAATCTTCATCCCAGCTGGTGGTTGTTGCGTCTTGCAATCGATGAGCATTGCGCGATTGTTCTCGGCGGTCAGGCACCGCTCCGTGGTTGCTAACCTAAGCGGCCATCCTGCTTTTTTTTCGATCCAATTATTCGGTCGTGCAACACTTTTGCACTCGTTGGTCGCGGGAGACCTAATAATAAATAGGTCGGGTAAACGGCTGAATCGTTGTGACGCGGCGTGATAGCACCGTCGTGCCAAAGTTCTGAATCAGCTATCACGACGTGAGGCTGGCCGGGACCTGTCGGCGAAATTCCAGTGGATTAGAGATCATCCGAAATGCCTCCTTTGTGCCCTGCGGTCGAATCAAGGATTTCAATGGTTTACGGCGAGCCCACGGCCCCTGTGGCAGGTTTTTGTTCGAATCTTCCCGCCAAGCCAAATAGGCGCGTGGAATACTGACCTGCAATGGTTGAGGATACCGTGCAACCGTGACCTCACTCCGAAGCGGTCGCCTTATGTGCGTTGACGTACAGATACTCGTCTGAAGGGGCGACATACTATTCAGTTACTTCGGAATAGGCGCAGTGACATTTAACTGTGCGAAATCGCAATCGACATTTGTCGGGGCTGCGGGATCCGCATCCACAGCATTTACAAAGGCCTACCATGTTCGAAAAAGGAAGCGATTCCGCCATTCTCGATGAAGCTCGCAACGCGGATGGCATCATCGAAGTGCGGCGCCAAGAAGCGTTGCTTAAAACGGGCGCTTTGCAGAACGCAATTCTCACGAGTGCCAATTTCTCGATTATCGCCACCGACGAAAAAGGCATCATTCAATTATTTAATGTTGGCGCCGAGCGCATGCTGGGCTACACGGCCGCCGAAGTGATGAACGAGATCACACCGGCCGACATTTCCGATCCGCAGGAGGTGATTGCGCGCGCCAAAGCATTGAGCCTCGAACTCGGAACCCCGATCACACCGGGTTTCGAGGCCCTGGTATTCAAGGCCTCGCGCGGGATCGAGGACATCGGTATCCAGGCGCTGCGAATTCTGGCTGAAGACCGGGCAACAGCGCATATCCCGGTGATCGCGCTCAGTGCCAATGCAATGCCCCGCGATATCGAGAAAGGCCTGGAGGCCGGATTCTTCCGTTATCTAACCAAACCGATTAAGGTCAACGAGTTCATGGATACGCTGGACGTGGCACTGAAATTCGCGAAAGCGCAATCGGCCCGCGCCAATAGCGAGGAAAACAAATGATGGTAGGTGCACCGACCATTCTTAACGCCAGCATCCTGATTGTTGACGATCAGCAGTCCAATGTCAGTCTGCTTGAACAATTGCTGGGTGAAGCCGGCTACACCTGCGTTACCTCGACGACGAATCCACAGGAGGTCGGCGCGCTGCATCGGGAAAACCGCTACGACTTGATTCTGCTCGATCTGCAGATGCCCGGTATGGATGGCTTCCGGGTGATGGAAGTCCTCAAGACAAACGAATCTGATAGCTACCTTCCAGTCATCGCGCTCACCGCCCAACCAGGTCACAAACTACGCGCGTTGCAGGCCGGCGCAAAGGATTTCATCAGCAAGCCGTTTGATCTCGTCGAAGTCAAGACGCGCATCCACAACATGCTGGAAGTGCGGCTGTTGTACACGAAGGTCGAGAATTACAACAAAGTGCTGGAACAGATGGCGTTGCATGACTCTATGACGGGTCTGCCAAATCGGGATCTATTCGGCGACCGGCTAGTGCATGCAATTGCCCTGGCCAAGCGCCACGGTTGGACGCTAGCGGTGATGTTTCTCGACCTAGATAGCTTCAAATTGATTAATGACACGCACGGACACGCTGCGGGCGATTGGGTATTGAAGGAGGTAGCAAAACGCCTGTTACAACACTCTCGCGACGAAGACACGGTGTGCCGTATCGGTGGCGATGAATTCCTGTATTTATTGATGAACCCACAAGGCAACGAGAACATTGAGCGAATCGCCAGCGCCCTATTGAAAACTATTGGGCAGCCCATTGACATGGGTGACCTCCAACCTGTCATCAAGGCGAGCATCGGCATCGCCGTTTATCCTGACAACGGCACTACCGGAGAACAATTGATAAGAAATGCTGACGCTGCCATGTACCGTGCCAAAAAAAGCATGATTGGCTGTGCATTTTTTGACGCGTTGGAGACAGAAGGGACCTCAGCCAGAGCACCGGGGCTTCGATCTTAGATTGGCGTGAAGGAGCGGTACTAAGTACGGTCGCGGCTGGATCTTCGTGACAGCGCAACTCCTGGCGCATGTGACCGCAGCTTGCGCCGAGAACCTGCGCGCGGCGGCGAATAAGCTCGTTCTAGCCGTCAGACACCGATCCAACCCCCGCGATGGGTCTCTTACGCCACCGGCAGATCTGGTTGCCGCGGATCAGACAGCAGTTCAAACCGCTCCCAGCGAAAGCCGGCATTCCAGCGCAGGAAATCGTCTGCCGGCAAAGGCCTGCAGAAGAAGTAGCCCTGGATCTCGTCGCATCCCAGGTCCATCACTGCTCTCGCCTGATCAGCAGTCTCCACGCCCTCGGCAATGACTCTCATGTCCAGCGAGTGTGCAAGGGAGATTGCGGCGGTGACCACGGCTCGATGGCGCTCCTTCTGCATCATCCGAACGACGAATGACTTGTCTATTTTGAGCGCGTGTATGGGGAGAGC
>Ga0224558_1001906_pt1 | contig 20442 bp, 15 predicted proteins | sample 714S32024metaG_FD_180682 | JGI IMG/M metagenome (GOLD analysis project Ga0224558, IMG submission 180682) | Peat soil microbial communities from Stordalen Mire, Sweden - 717 S3 20-24 | ecosystem: Environmental > Terrestrial > Soil > Wetlands > Peat | place: Sweden: Norrbotten County, Stordalen...
GCACACTCGGGGCGGCAGATCCACCCGCTCCACTTCGCTGACGAACTCGGCTGCGATTCCCGTCTCCCGCCGGAAGCGCTCCACCGTGTCGGAAATGAAACCCAGAAGCCGGTCCGCATTCACCTCGAACGATTTCATCGCCTGCATCAGTTCGCGCAACTTCAGAACTTCTTCGCGCAGCAGTTTCTGGATCCGCCCCAGCTCCGTATTCACCACTGGCGCCTGGGTTGCCGACTGGCGCCGCAGAACATCCAACTGCATTTCCACTGCGATCAGCGATTGAATCGCTCCATCATGAAGTTCGCGCGCGAACCGGGCCCGTTCCAGCGCCCCCGCCCGCTCCCGCAGCCGCCGCATCAGGTACACGTTGTAGACCGCCGGAGCCACCTGCTGCGCGTACTCCTGCAGAAACCGCAATTCCTCTTCCGGCCCCCCCATCGTCTCGGGATCGAACAGGAACACCCGGCCCGACCACTCGGTCCCGAAGACCAACGCCACCGAAACCATGGCGTCAAACTCTTCCACTCGCGCCAGCGCATCCAGAAATTCCGTGCTTCCATCGCGCAGCCGCCCTCCGTCACGATCCAGCAGCACCGCATGAAAACCCTTGTCATTGTCATTGCGCGACGCATAAATCGCGTCCGCGGGCGAGTCGAACAGGTACGCCTTTTCGTTTTCCGGCGCGGCCTCGCGCCAGCGCAGCGCTTCGCCGCCCTCGGCGCCACGCTTTATCTCGGCAAGAAATACCCGGTAACTGTGCCTCTCCTGCGAGGCGCTCAGCACCCGCGACGCGCCGTAGATGTTCATCACTTCCCCGAGAACCTGCTGCATGGTCCCGGTCAGTCCCGCCTCCACTCGCGTCGAACTGAGAACGCGCATGATCACGGCGCGCTCCGCCCGCACCTTCTTCTGGTTCTCCGACATGTAGCCCAGCAAAAATCCGAGCACAATCAGATACACGGAGCTCATGAACAGTTGTTGCGGATCCAGTTCCCGCACGCTCACACCCAGCCGCGGCAGATGCACCACCCGCAGCCACTGATCCGCCGCCGTTTCCACTCCAGCTCGCACTGCGAAGGCTTCCACCTCGAGCAGTGCCACCGCCGTAGCCGCCGTGCCCACCGTCTCCCACAGCCCCCAGCGATAGGCCGCCGCCGCCATCACGAACACGAAGAATAGAAAAAATTGCCCGTGCTGCGCCGTCGCGAACATCGAGATCAGCACCGGCCACACGATGTCCGCCGCATGCACCACCAGACGAAAAGCGGTTGTCGACTGCGGCCGGAAGCGCACCAGCAACATCACCACCACCGCATGCACGAAGTACACCATCAGCAGCCAGTACAGCCAGCGCGAATAGACGAAGCCGCGCACCGGCTCCATCCAAAGGGCAAGCACCGCCGCAATCGTCAGCGCCACCCGCGCCGTCGCCAGCCAACGCTCCGTGCGCCGAATTTCGTCCGCACTGAGCGGCACCCGGAAGCGCCATAGATCACGGTATCGAGGGATCATCCAGGACACGGGACTCTCGTAGGTCGCTAAGCGCCCAATCCTAAAGTTGAGCGCCTAATTCTAAAGGCAATCTCAGCTAAACTCCATGAGGTTCTCACTGTAGAGACGGGGCTTGCCTCGTCTCTACGGGGAAATCGGACTTCTTAGGTCCGAATCGAATCTAGACCTCCGCACCCTGCCAGTGGTTACTCTAGTAACCTCACTAACTTCACAGCAACCTCTAGAATAAACTTCGGAGAAGTCTGCCTTTGGCCGCACGCACTAAGCTCTGGGTCGCTCTGCTGATCGCGCTGGTTCTCGCGCAGACAGCGGCGTCTGTGCTTATGCCCAGAAGCAACGCTCTTACCATTGCCAGCGACCTCATCCAGGGCACTCTCCTGCTCGTTGCCACGGCCGCCTTCCTGCCCAATATCTCGCGTTCCACGACTGCCCACGCCCGGCTCTTCTGGTTCCTCATGAGTGCGGGCATGCTCTTCTGGCTTACTTACCAGGGAATGTGGAATTACTTTGAAGTCTACAAGCGTCAGGACGTGCCTGACCCCTTCCTGGGTGATATTGTTCTGTTCCTGCATCTGGTGCCCATGATCGCCGCGCTCGCGGTGCTTCCTCATCTTCGGGAAGATGAGCGGGATGAACGAATCCGCATGCTCGACTTTGCCCTCCTGCTCATCTGGTGGGTCTTCATCTATGTATACACCGTCATCCCATGGCAGACGGTGCAGGTCGATGAAGCAACTTACAGCGCCAATTTCAACTTCGCGTATCTGACCGAAAAACTCGTGCTCCTGGTCGCGCTGGCCATCCTCGCCTACACCGCTGACGGCGGCTGGCGGCAGGTTTACGGACAGTTGCTCGGCGCCAGCGCACTCTATGCCTCCAGTTCCTATGTCGCCAACTGGGCCATCGGCCACAAGCTCTACTACAGCGGCAGCATCTACGACATTCCGCTCACGGTTTCCATAGCCTGGATGGCGGTGGCTCCCTTGCTCGCCCTCCGCCTCAATCTGTCCGACTTTAAGCCGTCGCGGCCTTTGCTCGGGGTCTGGATCACTCGCCTGAGCATGCTCGCTCTGTTCAGCCTTCTCTGGACCGTTTTGCAATCCGAACTGGACCCGGCGCTTCCGCCTTCGGTCAAAGCCTTCCGCGTTACCGTGAGTCTTCTCACTATGGTGGTGATGGGCATGGTGGTTCTGTGGCGCCAGCGCCTGCTCCGAGACGAGCTTTCGCGGATTCTCGAAAGGTCCCGCCGTTCTTTCGACGACCTCAAGGATTTGCAGGAAAAGCTCATTCAATCCGAGAAGCTGGCCTCGCTCGGCCAGTTGGTGGGCGGAGCCGCCCACGAGATCAACAACCCGCTCACCGCCATGCTGGGATACTCCGACCTGCTCAGCGCTTCCACCTTGCCGCCCCAGGAACAATCCCAAGCCGCGCAAATCGGCGAGCAGGTCCGCCGCACCACCACGCTGGTGGCCAGCCTGCTCACTTTTGCCCGTCAGGCTCCGGTCAAGCTTACCGCCCTCGACATCAACTCCGTGGTGCAAACCGCCGTCCGCCTGCTCGGTCCCCAACTGGAAGCGGACGCCAGTTCGATCCGCCTCGAACTCGCTCCTTCGCTTCCGCCCGTGCTCGCCGATTCCAACCAGATTCTCCACGTCTGCCTGCACCTTGCCGGACAGATTAGCGCCCATCTCGATCGCGAAATAAGCTCTACCCTGTTCGTTCGCACCCACAGCCAGGGCAAGTTCGTCCTGGTTGACTTCTGCTCTTACGATCCCTCTTCGCAGCCACCTTCGTTCCCGTCGGTGTTCAACTCCCAGGGCGGGAACAAGCCTTCTACCCTTTCGCTGAGCGCCTGCTGCCGCATCCTGGAAGAACATCGCGGCCGTCTCTTGCAGCCTTCGACTCCCGGCAACCCCGCTTTCCGGATGGAGCTGCGGGTTGCGGCAAACTCTGCCAACCGCTCTTCGTTTGGCGTGCCCAGCTGGGCCGCAGCCCGCGGCAGTTCGTAGCTCTATCGGCGGGAGACGCGGCAAGCCGCGTCTCTACGGTAAGGCAGAGGCCACATCCACGGTCCTCTTTAACTGTCCGCACGCTGCAAAAATATCCCGCCCTCGCGGCCGCCGCACGAATGTCGGAATTCCCGCTGCCACCAGAATCCGCTGAAAAGCAAGCACTCGCTCTTGCTCCGGCGTGCGGTATGGCAACTCCGTTCCCGAATTCAGCGCAATCAAATTGATTTTTGCCCTTATGCCCCGCACCAACTCCACCACCTCGCGCGCCTGCTCCGGAGCATCATTCACGCCCGCCAGCAGCACGTACTCAAACGTGATCCGTTCCCGCGCCCGCAGCGGGAACTCCCGCGCCGCTTTCATCAGTTCCTCAAGGTTCCACTTCCGGTTCAGCGCCATCACTGCGCTGCGCAGCGCATCGTTCGATCCATTCAGCGAAATCGCCAACTTCGGACGCAGCGGCTCCTGCCCGAAATCGTAAATTCGCGGCACGATCCCCGCCGTCGACACCGTCATCCTCGTCTCCGGAATTCCCACGCCCTCCACCAGCAGCCGCACCGACTTCATGAAGTTGTCATAGTTCAAGAAGGGTTCGCCCATGCCCATGAACACGATGTTGACGCGCTGCAGCGGAGGCTCAACTCCCTGCTCCCGCAGCACCGCCGTAATCTGCCCGACGATTTCTCCCACCTCCAGATTGCGCTTGACCCCAAGCAACGCCGTGAAGCAGAACTTGCAATTCACCGCACATCCCACCTGGCTCGATACGCAAATCGTAGCCCGGCGCCCACTCACATGTGGTGACGGGGCTCCGCCCCGTCCAGCGGGGCGTAGCCCCGCCACCACACGTTCCGCATCGATGCCAACCTCAATCTCGTCGCCCGCTTCGCTTCCGTCGCCGATCTCTCCGCCATCTCCCTCCGGCATCCAGACCGTTTCCACCGTCTCCCCGTCGGCCAGTTCCACCAGATAACTCACGGTGCCATCGCTCGAAACAAACTTGCGCGCAATCCCCGGAAGCCCCATCCCCCAGCCTTGTTCCGACAGACGGGCGCGATATTCGAGCGGCAGCGTCGAAACCTGATCCAGCCGGTCGATCTTTTGCCGATATACCGCATCGAATAGTTGCTGGCCCCGGTAGGCAGGTTGCCCCGACCCAAGCGCGAGATTCGTAAGTTCCTGCAAGTTCAGTCCCAACAGCGAATTGGATTGGCTGGGCATTTGGTTAGTGGAGCGACGGGCGTCCGTTCGGCAAGCTCAGGGCAGGCTCTCGCCCGTCTCTGAGTGTAATCCATAAGACACAGGAATCGAGCTGGCAGCGACGCCGACCGCTCAACTTCCCATCGGAGAAGGTTAACCAGGCGTGTTCTTAGCTTTCCATGTCTTTCGGGGCAGGAGCGAACCGGCGCAAAAGCGTAATGGAAAATACCAAAATGAGGATAAGCAGACCCAACAAGCCAAGCTCGGTCATGCTCGCTCGAAATATGCTCGCACCCTCGGCCGACCACGCTCCACCTTTTGTGAGGGTGGCCGCTTCCAGGGTAATCACGAGGACGCGCCGAATCGAGGCAATCAGGCCCACCACAAGAAATGGTTCGGTAACCAGAAAATGCGAGTGGATGGAGATGCGCACCGTATGCAGAATTTCCACCAGCATCAATACAACGAGCAGTTGGTCCAACACCGACAGGGTCTGGGCGGCAATCGTCCAGTGGATGAGGCCCTCCCAGAGCATTTTGCCGGCGTTGGCAATCGTCGCGAGCGCCGTTACAAAAAGCAACACGGCAAGAACGAAATAGATAACCACTTCGGCTTTGCCCAGATAGTCGCCAAAGTGGACGCGGAGCTTCTGTTCGGCCATTTGGGGTCACTCGTAGAACCGCTCTGGTTCGCGCCTCTTCGTTCGCGCTTCTTCACGAGTATGCAAAGTATAACGAAAGTCGGCTTATCAAGACGTGAGAACGTGGATGCGTTGCGGTAAGTTAAACAAAAGCAAGGCTAAACATCAACTGCCGTCGCGTCGCCCCGGATTGTGGGAGAATAGTAGAAGCAACCCGCCCAGGAATTCGTACGTCGGATACGAACGTCATACTAGGAAACTCATGGTAAGCAACTAATGGCAAAAGAGATCCGCAGCATTCGGCGTCAGATCCTGCCGAACGGCCTCACCGTCATCACCGAGAAGATGCCGCACATCCGCTCGGTCGCGATCGGCATCTGGCTCAAGTCCGGCTCGCGCGACGAAGGTTCCAAATGGAATGGCATCTCCCACTTCATCGAACACATGGTGTTCAAGGGCACGGAGACGCGCTCCGCCGAAGATATCGCCCGCCAGGTCGACTCGATCGGCGGCAACATGGACGCTTTTACGGCTAAGGAATGCATCTGCTTCAACATCAAAGTCCTCGATGAGCATCTTCCGCGGGCCATGGATGTCCTCACCGATCTCGTTCTTCATCCCGTCTTCGATGCCGGCGATATCGCGCGCGAGCGCGGCGTTATCCTCGAAGAAATAAAAATGGATCAGGACAATCCCGATTACCTCGTCCACGAAATCTTCACGCAAAGTTTCTGGAAGAACCACGCTCTCGGGCTGCCGATCCTGGGCACGCGCGACACCGTAAGAACATTCGAGCGCCCCGTGGTCTCCCGCTTCTATGGACACCACTTCGCTCCCGGCAATCTCATCGTCAGCGCCGCCGGGAACCTCGACCACAAGGACTTTGTCGATCTCGTCGCGAAATATTTCGAACACGTGAAACCGGCGAAAAACGGCTTGCACTCGCCCCGGCCCGAGACTTTTTCCCGTATCAACCTGCGCAACAAGAAGTCGCTCGAGCAGGTCCAGATCTGCATCGGCGTCCCTTCGCATCCCATGGCCCACGAGCGCCGCTACGCTTCCTACATCCTGAATACGCTGCTTGGAGGCGGCATGAGCTCGCGCCTGTTCCAGAACATTCGCGAGCGCCAGGGGCTCGCCTACTCCATCTATAGCGACCTCAACCCCTATCGCGATACCGGCTCCATGTGCGTCTATGCCGGCACCTCGCGCGAGTCGGCGATCAAGGTTGTCGAGTGCGTCGTCGCGGAATTCCGCAACCTGAAAACCACCCCCGTCCCCGAAGAAGAACTGCGCCGCTCCAAGGACCAGCTCAAAGGCAGCCTCATGCTGTCGCTCGAATCCTCGACCGCGCGCATGTCGAACCTCGCCCGCCAAGACATGTACTACGACCATTTTTATGGTCTCGACGAACTCATCGAGCGCATCGAAGCCGTCACCATCGACGACCTGCAGCAAACCGCCGCAGAATTTTTCCGCACCGAGCAGATCGCCGTAACCATCCTCGGCAGCCTGGGCGGCCTGAAACTAACCCGCGACCAGCTAGCCTGCTAGTGTTTACTTGAACATATCGGCTCCCGCCTTGGCACACTGGCCGTCCTGCGCGCTGGTGCCGCCCGAAAGGCCAATCGCGCCCACAATCTTGCCGTCGCTGACGAGCGGAATGCCGCCCTCAATCGGCGTTGCGCCTTGCAGCCGGAGAATGCGCAGACCGTCCCCGCCAGCCGCGAGTGCATCCTGCAACGCCTTCGTCGGCCGCTTGAACAGGGCAGCGGAGCGGGCCTTGTCAATCGCGACGTTGGCGCTCCCGAGTTGGGTATTGTCCATCTTCTCGTAATAAACCAGATTACCTGCGGGGTCGACAACCGCCACCGCCATGGACCAGTTGTTCTTGGTTGCTTCCGCGAGGGCCGGCATGGCCGCTTTCTTGGCATTCTCCAAGCTGATGCTGAAGCCGTAGGGATTGGGCATCTGGGCAAAGGCGCCAGCTAAAGCGCACGGCACGAACATCAGGGCGACAATAGTCCTTACAAGTGATCTCGATGTCATGGTTGGTCCTCCTCTGATTGGTGTGGTTTGAAGGCAAGACAACACTAACGGCCACTCCGGATAATTTAGGGATTATGCCATCCTTCTGACGCAAGCTTTGGGGTTGCGCAGACCGACTGATTCAAGCTAATGCCCGTCACAAACTCTGTCAATTAGGGAATCGAAATTGGAACGAAGTGGGCGGAATTGGTTTGTGAGAAGTAAGGACCGGAAGAGGATGTTGCCGCGCCATTGCGCAAGTCCTTCGCTACGCTCCGTGTGGATGTGCCGCGTGTTATTCTGTTCCGCTCTTCTCTCAACGGACTCCCCATGTCGCTGCGCATCCTGGGCTTCATTCTGGCGGCCGCGCTCCTGCTCGGCTACCGTCTAATCAAGCCGCGCACCCGTGCCTCCGACTTGCCCGACGGCTGGAATCTTTCCACCCTGTTTCTGGCGAGCGCGCTCACCCTCTTCGCGGAACTCGCGCTCATCCGCTGGGTTGCCACCGAAGTCCGCGTGTTTGCTTATGTCAAGAACCTGGCGCTGCTGCTCTGTTTTCTCGGCTTCGGACTGGGCTGCGCTCTGGCGCGCCAACGCCCGCGCTGGCAGACCGCCGCTACCGCTCTCATAGGGTTGATTGCCATAGTTCGTCTGCCCTGGCGCGGCCCGCAGGTCATGGAGACCCTATCGCAATACCTCGGCGCCGCGCAGGACGTCGAGATATGGGCCACCCGCGCCGCGCATGACACCTCGGGCTTGCTTCTAGCCGTAGCGGTCACCGCCATTCTGCTCTTACTCATCACTTACATCTTCATCCCCATCGGACAAACCGTAAGCCGCCAGATCGAACTGGCCCCACGCCCGCTTTTTGGCTATTCCTGGAATCTGGCCGGCAGTCTGGCCGGCATCCTCGCATTCTTTGCCGTGTCCTGGCTGGCACTGTCCCCCGCAGTCTGGTTCACCATCGTTCTGGCGGCCATGGCGCTGTTGCAATCCAACCGCAGCGATACCATCTGGCTCGCCGCTGCCGTCTTGCCCGTAGCCCTCCTGCTCTTCGATCCTTCTACTCCGCACCACTTCAACCTTTGGACTCCCTACCAGCAGATCGAAGTCGAGGATCAGTATTTTCCCGATGGCGAACTTCTCGACTCCCAGATTCGCGTCAACCACACCGGCTACCAGATGACTGTGAATCTCTCTCCCGACTTTTTGCTTCGTCACCCCCATTTGTTGACCGAGGCGCCCGACGAGAATCCCTACAATCTACCCTTCCGTTTCACAACCCCGAACCCGAGCGTCCTGATTGTCGGTTCGGGCACCGGGAATGACGTGGCCGCCGCTCTGCGCCATCATGCCCCCGCCGTCGATGCCGTGGAAATCGATCCCAAAATCTTCGCCCTCGGGCGCCGCCACCCCGAGCATCCCTACGACGATCCGCGGGTCTCCGCTCACCTCACGGACGCGCGCGCCTTCATGAAGCGCACCACTGCCCGTTACGACCTCATCCTTTTCGGATTGCTCGATTCCCACACTCAGCTCTCCGACTATTCCAACATGCGCCTCGACAACTTCGTCTACACCGAAGAGTCCTTCCGGGAAGCGCGCGCGCTGCTCGCCCCCGGCGGCGTTCTGTTCCTCAAGTTCCAGATCAATCATCCTTTTGTGGGACGACGCCTGGCCGAAATGCTGACCCACACCTTCGGGAAACCTCCCGTGGTTTTCCTCGCGCCTTCCAGTTACACCGCGGGCGCCACCTGCTTTGCCATTTCGCCCTCAGGACAGGTCGAAGCCAGCGTGGCCGCCGATCCGCGATTGCGTCAGTTTGTCGCGGACCGGCCTCCGGCGTTTCTCGCCTCGCCCGAAGTCGCGGTCACCCCCGTAGCCGTGACTACCGACGATTGGCCTTATCTCTACCACCAGGGACACTGGATCCCGGGCATCTTCTACCTGCTCAGCGCGCTCGTCATTCTGCTCGCGGCCGTTCTTTATTTTCAGATTCCCGAAGCCCGCAGCCGCGTCCCATCGCTGTTCTTCTTCAGCATGGGCGCCGGATTCCTGCTGCTCGAAACGCAAGTCGTCAGCCGGCTGGCTCTGTATTTTGGGACCACATGGCAAGTCAACGGCATCGTGATCGCCGCGATTCTCTCCGCCCTTCTCCTCGCTAATTTCGTCATTGAAAGACAACAACGCGCGTGGCCGCGCGCCTGGACCCTGATCGGGATCCTCGCCGGCATCGCCTGCGCCTACTTCGTCCCCTTCAACCGCATTCCCGGCTCGGCGGCCTTGGTCGGCTCCTTCGCTGCCTTGATCTTCGCCATCCCGGTTTTCTTTGCCGGCTTGTTGTTCGCTTCCGAATTCCGCTCGGCGGACTCTCCCGCCGCCGCCCTCGGCGCCAACATGCTCGGAGCCGTAGTCGGTGGCCTGCTGGAAAACCTGTCGCTGATCACAGGAATGAAGGCGCTCCTCGTAGTAGCCGCTCTCCTCTATTCCCTGGCCGCCCTGGGCTTCCGCGGACTGCCATCGCCGAGGGCCCGCCAACCGTAGAGACGCGGCTAGCCGCGTCTCAGGCCGCGGAAAAACGCCGGCATCGTATAAGCGCATCGCTCTAAGAAAAGAGCATTGGAAGAAACGTCGCGAGCAACGAGAGGGTCGTTTGCCAGAAGCCAATAGCCAGCAGCTAAGAACTGACAGTTGAGAGCTGACAGCGGTCAGCTAGAATCAACCCCGCTGTGCAATCTCGTCACCAGCGCAGCCCAATCGTGATGGGCATGACGATGGTCTTGCCGTCGGCCTGATAAGCCCGATGGTAGCGCCATTCGACGTAGAGCTTGACACTGTGGCGATGGTACAGAGGATACGTCACTCCGCCGCCATAGTTGAAGCCGCCCGCGACCTTGGTGTACGAGGACAGCAATTGCTGGCCCTGAAGAACGCCGTTGTAGCAATCAATACCCCACCAGCGACTCCATGTTTGTTCGCAAGCTATAGGGGGCGTTAGCAATTCTCGGTTCGCCGAAGCGGTGCGCGCATAGAAACCTACGCCGAAAATTCCATAGGCGCCGAGTTTGCCGAAATGGCGGGGCACGTTGACGATGCCGTCCAGACTTATCGACTGCATATGGGCGCTGGAGTTGTTCAAGCTCTGACTCTGGCTCACGGTGGACTTTAAGTTGAGGTCGTAGTACATGTATTCGGCATCCACGCCAAACAAGCGGCTGAAGTTCACGCCGCCTCCGACCACTCCCTGGAAAGAGTTCCCGACAAAATCGGCAACCTCGCCGCGGCCCAGGCCAAACCCGGCGCCCGCAGTAAAGTTGAAACGATTGAAATCCGATTGTGCCGAAGCCGATGCGATGAACCCGCAAAAGGCAAGTAAGAAGAGTATCCGATTCCTCAATCTCGATCTCCTGTTTCCTGGACCCAAAGTCGTAAAGCCAAAGGCCGCAGAGCCACGTTGGTCAAGCCATAGTTCTGCGACGATAGTTCGGCGATGATAGTTTCTGCCACGATCGCGGTTCTTCACTTAGATGCGCATGCAGAAAACGAAAGCCTGCCTTTTCCCTGCCCTCAGTTGCCCCCGGCGACCGGCCGGGGAGCGTGGCTGATCTTCGCTAACAAAACCGGCCAGTACTCGCGGAGCATGTTTCCGCCCGCGCGGCTTGCCAAATCCAGACCATAACGAAACAAGGTATCTCCGACGGTGCGGTTCCGGTCCGGCCAGTATACGTTCGCCAGGCCCTCGGCCATCAGCGGCCCGCCCAGCCTTGACCAGGCGACGATATCGCGACCGTCATCGCTGCGCATGATGAAAACCCGTTGCAGCGAATACTTCACGGCGTGAAAAAACTTTGGATGAATCTCCGCATAGAAACGCGGATCCTCGTGCAGCGCCGAAGCCAGCAGAAACGTCCCGAAGAATTCGCCGGACGCCTGCCGGGCCATATCAGACCCGAAGCGCTTCCCATATCCACCCCACTCTTGTCCGTAGCCGGTTGGCGAATCAGCCGCCTGGCCCACCGCCGAACCGAGCAATGCCCATGTGAACGAGTCCACGGAAACGCTGTTGTCCACGGACAGCTTAAATTTTTGCCCCGCCGAAAGCCGTTCCGTACTGTAAGCGATGTCGGGGAAAACGATGGACTTCTTCTGCAGCAGATTGTACAAGGCCACAGGCGCAGGTGGCGCCGTAGCACTCGGAGCCTGATCGGCGGGAGGTAGCGCGGCCGGAGAAGGGCTGGGCTGCGTCTGAGGTTGCGTCTGAGGCTGCGGCTTCGCCGGTTCCTGGGCGGATACCACCGTTGTCGAGCCGAACGCGGCCAACCCGAAAACAATCAACGCGCAAAGCGGCAGCTGCAAGAAAAACGCCTTGTTGGACGGCGCGACGCGCATCCTTCGAGAGATGCCGATTCCCGGGCGAGACAGCATCGCTAGAGATTACCCAATCACAAGGCCGGCGGCAAACGCTTAAGGGCCAGGCTTCAGAGTTTCAAGGTTTTCAGAGTTTCAAGTCTGAACCAGGATCTGGCCTTGGCGGAACTTGAACTTTGAAACCTGGCTCCAGTTCAGGCAACTTCTCCGGCGCGAGCCGCCAGGTACTCCAGCAGTTCACCGACGGTCAGGCCCGCCTTCAGCAACTCAATCATCTCATCCGCGGTGACCCCTGTTTGTTCGCCCAACGCGACAATCTTGGCAACGGCACGCTGCAGCGCGTCTTTCTGCGCGGGAGTGAGCGACTCGTCCAGATCATGGCTTATGGCTGCGGTCAGATGCAGTTCTGTCGTCATTTCGAGTACTCCACGGTCTCACCGACTTATGGATTCATGATCCGACAATCCAGCCGATCCGCGCTGTGATCCAGCTTACTTATACTTGTGACGGATTGGCTCGGCCGGGTTCCCTATAGTCTTGAGCTTTCCTGTGTGGGGACGGGGATCTGCCCCGTCCAAGCGGGGCGCAGCCCCGCTTCCACACGGTGGTCGAAGAAGAAATGTAGCTGCGTTCTCAATATGCCTGCCGAGGCAGACATGAGATGCTCAACTCGATATACAGCGAAATTAGCGCTATGACGATTCAGGAAAACGTTCCGCTGGCGCCATTGACCACCTTGCAGGTGGGCGGGGCGGCACGCTACTTTGCGGAACTGCGGAGAGAAGACGAGGTGCGGGAGGCCGCGCAGTTCGCGAAAACGCGATCCCTCCCGCTGTTCGTGCTGGGCGGAGGAAGCAACCTGGTGGTCGCCGACTCGGGTTGGCCGGGGCTGGTGCTGAGAATCGCGATCGGCGGCATCGCCAGTCCACCTGCAACCAGCCCAGGCGCAACCGGCGCCACGGGTAACGCCGTGCTCTTCAGCGTGGGCGCAGGCGTCAACTGGGATGACTTTGTCGCCCAGGCGGTCGCGCAGAATTGCGCGGGAGTCGAGTGCCTGAGCGGTATTCCGGGCAGCGTCGGCGGCACGCCCGTGCAAAACGTCGGCGCCTATGGGCAGGAGGTCGCCGACACGATCGAATCGGTGCGCGCGCTCGACTTGAAAGGAGACCGCATTGTGGTTTTGCCCAAGCCGGCTTGCGGATTCCGTTATCGCGCCAGCATCTTTAACGGCACGGAACGCGGACGGTACATTATCTTGCGGGTGAATTACCGGTTGCAGCGGGGAGGGGCTCCGACTCTGAAATATGCCGATTTGCAAAAACACTTCGCCCCAAAAAAGACGCCGCTATCGCTCGCCGAAACCCGCGCGGCGGTGCGCGAAATACGCCGCAGCAAAGGCATGTTGATTGTTCCCGGAGACGACGATTGCCGCAGCGCTGGATCGTTCTTCAAAAATCCCGTGCTCAGCGCAGCGCAATTCAAAGAACTAGCCGAGCGCGCCGCATCCAAAGCGCTCGAGATTCCCAGCTACCCCGCTCTCGATGCGCAACACAAAGTTTCGGCGGCATGGCTGGTGGAACACGCGGGGTTCTCCAAGGGATACGCCGCAGGAGCGGCCGGGATTTCGAACAAACATGCGCTGGCGCTGATCAACGGCGGAGGCGCGAGAGCGAGCGATATTGTCGGGCTGAAAGATGAAATTCAGCGCGGCGTGCAGGAAGCGTGGGGGATTCTGCTCGATCCGGAACCGGTGTTCGTCGGATTTTGAAGTGCGAGCCCCGCTTCCGATTTCCAATGTAATTAAGTAGGGGCGGCACATCCCGTAGCGACGAGACCCCCTTGCCGGCCCAGAGGTGTCCGTTACCGCGAGATCCGCCCGCTTGATTCATCGGCCAGTTCACGCGCTCGCTTGAAAATCCTTTGGAACATCTCTTTGGTCAGCTTTCCCGTCTGCGTGTTCTGATTGGAGGGGTGGTAGGACGCTAAGAGGACGCGCCCATCGGGCAGGGCGTATTCGCCGCCGTGGCGGAATTCATAGTCCCGCTTGCCGCCGATCATCTTTCTTCGCTGCAGATAGTTGAGATAGGCGTCAAATCCGATTCTTCCCAGGGCAACGATGACGCGCAGATCTTTAAGTCCCTCGATTTCGCGCTCCAGAAACGGAGCGCAGTTGGCCAGTTCCTCGGGCAGAGGCTTGTTGTCTGGCGGCGCGCAGCGGGCGGCGGCGGTAATGTAGAGACCAGTCAACACGAGCCCATCGTGCCGGTCGGTCGCCGTCGGCTGACTGGCAAATCCAGTTTCATAGAGCACCGGGTACATGAATTTGCCGGAGGCGTCTCCGGTGAACGGGCGGCCGGTGCGATTCGAGCCGTGGGCGCCGGGAGCGAGTCCGAGCACCAGGACGCGGGCATGGGAATCGCCGAAGCCGGGAACGGGCTTGCCCCAGTACTCACAGTCGCGGTAAGCGCGGCGCTTCTCGCGGGCAATGCGCTCGCGATATTCGACCAGACGCGGACAGCGCGTGCAGGCGATGACTTCCGCGTTCAGAACTTTGAGCCAGGTGGGGACGGGCATTTTGTAATTTGCGATTTGTAATTTGTAATTGGTATTCTGAAGCCAGTTGGGTTCAAATTACCAATTACAAGTTACCAAATTACAAATTCTTCTGAGGCCAGCGCAACTCTTGGATCGTCGACGATTTCTTGGTCAGGTTTTATTCGGGGCGGTGGGGCTGGGCGCCGTCGCCGCAGTGGATGGTTTCCTAATCGAACCGCATGCCCCCGTCGTTGACGAGATCGGCATTCACCTGCGACGTTTGCCGGAAGCGTTCCATGGATTTCGCATCGTCGTGATGGGCGACATGCACTTTGGACCGTACGTAGGGAAGCCTCAGGTGGAACGCGCCGTTCGACTTGCCCTCTCGCTAAAACCGGATCTCACCATTCTTGTCGGCGATTTCGTTTCGCACCCGCTTGCTATGCCCAATGGACCGGAGGGCGCCCGCCACGCCGAGCCCTGCGCCGAAGTCCTTCAGCAAATGACCGGAACTTTGCCAGGAACTTTGCCAGGAACTCGGGTGGTCTCGATTCTTGGTAACCACGATCATTGGAACGGTCCCGATATCGTCGCCGATGCGCTCGATAGCCATGGCATTAAGGTTTTGCGCAATCAGTCCATGCCCTTGGAACGAGATGGGCAGCGCCTCTGGATCGTGGGCGTAGACGACGTTTATGAACACGCGAATGACCTGAATAAGGCGCTGCAGGGAGTTCCGCCAACCGAGACCACGATTGTCGCCGTGCATGAACCCGATTTTGCGGATCGCACCGCAAAGCATCCCGTCGATCTTCAGGTATCCGGACACTCCCATGGCGGGCAGGTTCGCATTCCCGGTTACGGCGCTCCCATCCTGCCGCATCTCGGGAGGAAGTACCCCTTCGGTCTGAACCGGGTGCGCGACCTTCAGGTTTACACGAACCGCGGGATTGGCGTTGTGTTTCCTCCGGTGCGTCTGAACTGCCCTCCCGAAGTCACATTGATTACTTTGGTGGGCAGCATATAATCCTCCCCCGTTTGACGTTGCTCTTCGGGAGTCTTTACACTCAAGCTTATGGCACAAGGCGTCGCCGCGGAGCCCCTTCCCTCCCGACTCTGCCGCCGCACGGGAAAGGTAATTGTGAGCCCTGCTGAGATCAAAGACGGTACCACCAAGGAAAGCCCGGCCAAGGAAAGCCCGACCCCGGAAAGTACGACCAAAGCCAGCGCCACCAAGCGCGAGATTGCGGTTGAGATTCCGGTCGAGGATGTCAACCGGCAGACCGATGCGCTGATCCAGAAGTATCAGAAGGTGGCGCGCATTCCCGGCTTCCGGCGCGGCCATGTTCCGGCGTCGATTATTCGCCAGCGTTTTTCGGAAGAGATCAAGACCGACATGGTCGAGGCGCTCGTCCCGCGGTTCTTCCGGCAGGAGGCCGAGAGGCTGAGCCTGCATCCGGTATCACAGCCGCGGGTGACGGACCTGTACCTGCATGAGGGCGAACCGCTGCGCTTCAAGGCCGCCTTTGAGGTGTTGCCGGAAATCCAGCTGGAAGGCTACAAAGAGCTGCGCGCCGATAAACCGGAGATCGCGGTTTCCGAAGCCGATGTGGAGCAGGCGCTGGCCGATCTGCGCGAGCGTCATGCCAACTTCAATCCGGTGGAGGGCCGCGCCCTCGCCGATGGCGATTTCGCTCAGGTCTCGCTCGACGGCAATCCCAAGGCCGAAGCAAAGTCCGCCGACCCAAAGCCCGGCGAACAAAAGTCCGGCGAAGGAAAGTCCGCCGAAGGCCAGCCCGTTCACATGGATGAAGTGCTGGTCGAAATCGCGGGTAAGAACACCATGCCGGAATTCACCGAACACCTGCGCGGGTCAATCGCCGGAGATGAGCGGACCTTCGCCGTGAACTACCCGGAAGACACGCAGGACAAGCGCCTGGCAGGGAAGACATTCAGTTACACGGTGAAGGTGCAGTCGATCAAACAGAAGAGTCTGCCGGAACTGAACGACGAGTTCGCCAAGCAACTGGGCGAATTCCAGACGATAGACGATGTGCGGAAGACGGTTCGGGAGCAAATGGAATCCGAGCGCAAGCATGAAGCCGAACATGCGGCCAAGGACAAGCTGGTCGCAGAACTGATTCAGCGCAACGATTTTGAGGTTCCCGATTCGCTGATCGAACAACAGATTGACATCCGTCTGGAGCGGGGACTGCGCGCGCTGGCGGCGCAGGGCCTGACCGCCGAGCAGATGAAGAAAATGGACTTGCAGCGTCTGCGCGCGGGACAACGCGAGCAGGCGGTTCACGATGTAAAAGCTGCGCTGTTGCTTGAAAAAGTGGCCGCGGAAGAAAATATCCAGGTCGGCGATGAAGAGTTCGATCACGAACTCGAAGCGCTGGCCAAACAATCAAAACAGACGTCTGAAGCAGTACGCGCTCGTTTGACACAGGATGGGGGCCTCGATAGAATCCGGACAAGAATCCGCAACGAAAAGACCCTCGATTTTCTGTATCACCAGTCCGCGTAAAAACGCGGACCATTTCGATCCCCCCTAAGCCGCCGCGACACCGACTTCCGGGCTGGAGTGTGGAAAGGGTGAACGTGAACACGAAAGACCCACAAATGATGCTGGTACCGATGGTGATCGAGTCGACGGGGCGGGGCGAACGCGCCTATGACATTTATTCCCGGCTGCTCCGCGACAACATCATCTTTATTGGCACGCCCATTGATGACAATATCGCCAACCTGGTGATCGCCCAAATGCTGTTCCTGGCCCAGGAAGACCCGGAGAAAGACATCCAGCTCTACATCAACTCGCCGGGCGGGTCGATCACGGCGGGCATGGCAATCTACGACACCATGCAGTACGTGAAGAACGACGTAACCACGATCTGCATCGGTCAGGCCGCTTCCATGGCGGCGTTGCTGCTTTCGGCGGGCGAAGCCAAGAAGCGGCTGGCGCTGCCCAATTCGCGCATCCTGATCCACCAGCCCTCGATGGGCGGACTCTCCGGGCAGGCGACCGACATTGACATTCATGCCCGCGAAATTCTGCGCATGCGGGAGATTACTAATCAGTTACTGGCCAAGCACTCCGGCCAGAAACTGGATAAAGTGGAGAAGGACGTGGAGCGCGACTTCATCATGAATTCGCAGCAGGCTAAGGAATATGGAATCATTGACGATATCATCTATAAGACGAGATAGAGAGCGAGTCTTAATATAGGGTCGGCAGTTCGCGAAGCAGTGTAGAGCCGCGGCTTGCCGCGTCTCGGCCTGGAGCAGCAAGCCAGCAACCGCCAGGCCGCCAGAAAAGGAGTAAGGCCGAGTGAAAACCAGATCGGGTTCGGATGAGATGTTGCGCTGTTCGTTCTGCCACAAGGCGCAGGACGCAGTAGCAAAGCTGATCTCGTCGCCGAGCGACTATCCCCGGGCATACATCTGCGACGAGTGTGTAGCCGTCTGCAATTCGATCCTCGAAGACGACCGCACCACGACCCCTGCCGCTGCCGTCCCGAACCAACTGCCCAAGCCGCAGGAAGTGAAGACGTTCCTCGACGAGTACGTTATCGGACAAGAGCAGACCAAGAAGAAGCTGGCCGTCGCCGTCTATAACCACTACAAGCGCATCTACATGAACCGCCAGCGCACCGGCGACGGCGTGGAGTTGACCAAGTCGAACATCCTGCTGATCGGGCCAACCGGAACGGGCAAGACCCTGCTGGCGCAAACCCTCGCCCGCATGCTCGATGTGCCCTTCGCCATCGTGGACGCAACCACGCTGACCGAGGCCGGTTACGTGGGCGAGGACGTCGAGAACATCATTCTTAAGCTTCTGCAGTCGGCCGAAGGCGACGTGAGCCGCACCCAGACGGGCATCATCTATATCGACGAAATCGACAAGATCGGGCGCAAGGACGAGAACCCCTCGATCACGCGCGACGTATCCGGCGAAGGCGTGCAACAGGCGTTACTCAAGATTCTGGAAGGCACGATCGCGAACGTTCCGCCGCAGGGCGGGCGCAAGCATCCGCACCAGGAGTTCACGCCCGTCGATACCACGAACATCCTCTTCATTTGCGGCGGCGCCTTCGTCGGCCTGGAAAAAATTATTGGCCGGCGCATCGGCAAGAAGGCTCTCGGGTTCCGCATGGGTGAAGATACGGAGACCGAGGCGGGCTTGGCCGCGCTGCGCAACTTTGAACTGGTCTCGGAAGCGCAGCCCGAGGATTTGATCAAGTTCGGGCTGATCCCCGAGTTTGTCGGGCGCCTGCCGGTGATGGGAGTGCTGCAGCAGCTGGATGAAAACGCGCTGGTCGAAATTCTGACGCGCCCAAAGAACGCGATTGTGAAACAATATCAGCGTCTGTTCGAGTTTGAAAACGTGCGGCTGAAGTTCAGCGATGACGCCAACCGCGCGATAGCGCGTCAGGCAATGGCGCGTAAAGTTGGAGCTCGCGGCTTGCGCATGATTCTCGAAGAGCTCATGCTGGAATTGATGTATAGTCTGCCCAGCCAGAAGAAGGTTAAGGAATTTGAAGTGACCCGCGAGATGGTGGAGAAGCGGAATGTTTCGCTGGCCATGATCGAGAAAGCGGCAAGCTAAACTAGTCGTTGGTCGTCAGTCGCTAGTCGTTCGCGAACTGAAATGGCGAATGACTGGGGACCAACGACTAAAGACTAACTACCAACGACTTTATAAGCCCAGAGACGGGAGAGTGTGTTGCCGAACCCCAAGGAAAAGTTCGAGAGCAAGAAACTGCCCATGATGCCCATTCGGGACGTGGTCATCTTTCCGTACATGATGACTCCCTTCGTGGTGGGCCGGGAGTCGAGCGTGCGCGCGCTCGAAGAAGCTCTGGCCAGCGATAAGAAGATCTTTCTCGCCACCCAGCACGATGCCTCGATCGACGAACCCAAAGCCGGAGACATCTTCCAGGTAGGCACCATCGTCAACATTGTGCAGAGCTTGAAACTGCCCGATGGCAACATCAAGGTGCTGGTCGAAGGCATCGAGCGCGGCAAGATCCTCCAGGTCGTCGAAACCGAAGGCTATCTGCAGGCCACCGTGCGGGTCGCTCGTTATGCCACCGAAACAACGGCGCAGATTGAAGCCGGCATGCAGCGCGTCACCGGCATGTTCGAGCAATATGTAAAGCTCTGCCAGTCGCTGAACTATGAAACCATGATCGCGGCCGTGCGCATGGAAGATCCGGCGAAGCTGACCGACACCATCGCCGCCAACTTGCAGCTCTCGATCGAAGAAAAGCAGGGCTTGCTCGAAATCTTCGATCCCGCGGAAAGATTGAACCGCATCGGCGACGTGCTCGACGTGGAAATCGAAAAGCTCAATATGGACCGCACCATCCAGTCGCGCGTGAAGCGGCAGATGGAAAAGGCGCAGAAAGAGTATTACCTCAACGAGAAAATCAAGGCCATACAGAAAGAACTGGGACGGGGCGAAAAGAGCGAATTCGACGAACTGAAAAAGAAGGTCGACGCCGCGGGCATGCCCAAGGATGTTCGCGACAAGGCGATCCAGGAACTGAAAAAGCTGGAAGCGATGCCGCCCATGTCGGCGGAGTCCACCGTCTCCCGCAATTATCTGGACTGGCTGCTGGCGGTGCCGTGGAAGAAGCGCTCGAAGGAAATCCGCAACATCACGCGTGCTGAAAAAACTCTGAACGAAGATCATTATGGCCTGGAGAAAATCAAGGAGCGCATCCTGGAATTTCTCGCCGTCCGCCAGTTGGTGAAAAATCCCAAAGGCTCGATTCTGTGCTTCGTCGGACCTCCCGGCGTGGGCAAAACTTCGCTCGGAATGTCGATCGCCAAAGCCACCGGCCGCAAGTTCGTCCGCATGTCGCTCGGCGGAGTGCGCGATGAAGCCGAAATCCGCGGCCATCGCCGCACCTACATCGGCGCTCTGCCCGGCCAGATCATCCAGATGATGAAAAAAGCCGGCACCAAGAACCCGGTGTTCATGCTCGACGAAGTCGACAAAATGTCGATGGACTTCCGCGGCGATCCCTCGGCGGCGCTGCTCGAAGTGCTCGATCCCGAACAGAACTTCATGTTCGTCGATCATTACCTCGACGTCGAGTACGACCTCTCGCAGGTCTTCTTCATCGCCACCGCGAACGT
>Ga0224558_1001910_pt1 | contig 20414 bp, 23 predicted proteins | sample 714S32024metaG_FD_180682 | JGI IMG/M metagenome (GOLD analysis project Ga0224558, IMG submission 180682) | Peat soil microbial communities from Stordalen Mire, Sweden - 717 S3 20-24 | ecosystem: Environmental > Terrestrial > Soil > Wetlands > Peat | place: Sweden: Norrbotten County, Stordalen...
GGTGAGTGTTTTTCCTGCGCTGCTATATCAAATGCCGGTATCTATAGTATTACGCACAATCACTCACCATTTTATAAGACGCACCATAATGGCGCAAATGGGGAGCTCCCCATTTTCGCCACACGTTCTGCAAGACGCTGATCGACGATGGAGAGAGTATCGACAGGGTAGCGATGTTGGCCGGTCACGAAAACCTGAACACCACGGCCAGGTATACCCGGGCGACAGAGGCGGATCTGCAAAAGGCAGTGGATAGGCTGGCGTGGGAATAGCATTGGAAAAGAATTTTTAGTGGATGTTCGGTTCTAAAGCGTCTGAGTTTCAGGCGTTTTCTATTTTAAGAAGGAAGGTGATTGGTATGGCAACCCAGCTTCAGAGGTTAACTGCCGAAATTTCAAGGGCCAGCGAATTTTTCAGCATAAAAGAACTACAGGCCCAGACCGGCCAAGCAGTGGAAAACTTTGCGACTGTGATAGTCAAGGAATTGTTAGACAACGCTCTGGATGGATGCGAATCTGCTGGAGTACAGCCAGAGATATTTTTCGATTGGGCCGGTGGCGACAACGGAACATTAACTCTGTCTGTCGCTGATAATGGCGCGGGTATTTCTCTAAAAACGATAGAACGAATTATTGATTTTTCTATCCGGGTTAGTGACAAGCTGCTTTACCGCAGTCCATCCCGGGGTGCCCAGGGAAACGCCTTGAAGACAGTGATCGGTATGCCTTTCGCTTTAGGGAGCGATTCCCCGGTTGTGGTAGATGCGAGGGGATTAAAACACATTATCCGCGCTTGGGTGGACCCGCTTGGAGCAGTGATGGTTGACCATCAGCTTGAGAATAGTAATGCTGCCGGAACTAGGGTGACGGTCGAGATCCCAAGTGGACGTCAGAGTATCTCTCCTGAGTATTTAGCCTACAACTTCGCGGTTTTTAACCCTCATGCCCAAGCAAGAATCCGGCAATTTGAAAAGAATGATTCCGAAAATTACCTAGCTAATTTCCCAGATGTCAATTTGCTAAAATCCGATGAATCATACCAACCGACTGTGAATTTCCCTGGGGAGTGGCGAAAATTCTTGCCAACCGATCTCACTTCACCGCACTGGTACTCCGCTGATAGTCTGGAGAGATTGATTTATGCCCACGTTGCCGGGGGCAAAGATTTAACCCTGCGGGAATTTATTAAACAGTTCAGAGGATTGTCCCCGAATGCAAAAGCTAAGTCGGTGTGTGCTTTATTTCCGAAGATCTCCAGGCTGAGCGATGTTAAAGAACACCCCGATGTTGTCGCTGATCTCCTGGCGGCCATGAAAGATACGGCGCAGCCACCGAAGCCCGAGACCCTTGGGTATGTTGGAGAAGAGCATTTTCGGCAGCTATTAGACCATTTATATGGTGTCAAGCGTCACTGGTATAAGAGATTGTCGCTGGAGTTGGATGGCATACCTTACTTAGTTGAAGTCATGGTCGCCGAAACAGAAAAACCTGGCGCTCTTTATCATGGCTTGAACTTTTCACCCTCGTTTGGAGACCCGATTTTTATCGACGGTGCTAAAGACAAGCCTATCCCTGCTCCGAAGTTCAGCGGCGGTTACAGTTTGAGCGGCTACCTGAAAAACGCCAACTGCATGCCCTGTGAAGGCGATTACTATTATGGCGCTCATACTGCTGTAGTTTTTCATATGGTCTCGCCGGGAATTGAATTTTTGGATAGAGGCAAGACCAGGTTGAAATTGCCGTCGGCAGTGAAGGAAATGATCGGGTCAGCTTTGTGGTTGCCATGCAAGACGATATATGAGGAGGGGGAGCGCCGGGAGAAGGACGCCGCCAGACAGGAGAAGAGGGACAAGGAGCGGGAGAGAGAGCGGAGCCGGGAGCCGAACTCCCTGAAGGATATTGTGTTCTATGTGCTGCCGGAAGCTTTAGCGAAAGCAACTGGCGGCGGCCAATACCCTGTATCTGCCCGTTCGCTCTACTATCAGGTCAGACCGTTGATCCAGAAGTACACCCACAAAGAACTTAATTACAACTATTTTTCACAGGATCTGCTGGTCCAGTATCAACAAGAACATGGGGTTATAAAAGGCCTGTATTATGACCCGCGGGGAGTGCTATATGAACCCCACACTAATCAAGCTGTCCCGCTGGGAACCCGCGAAGTTGAAGAGTATGATTTTCCCGAATGGACGTTTGATAAAATTCTATTCGTGGAGAAAAAAGGTTTATGGCCGGTATTGCAGGCTGCTCGATTAGCAGAACGGTACGATATGGCAGTAATAGCATCCGAAGGCTTTGCTACGGAAGCTGCCCGGATCATCTTTAAGCGGGCCAATAAAGACGGAAATTATCAGCTATTCGTATTGCACGACGCGGACCCGGCAGGGTACAACATCGCCCGTACTCTGGCAGAAGAGACCCGTCGGATGCCAGGTTACAGCGTTGCTGTGACAGACATTGGTCTGAAGATTGAAGATGCTTTGGCGATGGGTCTTGAATGTGAAGAGTTTACCCGTCAAAACGCCCTGCCGGAGATGTTGGAGCTAAATGAGGTTGAGCGTCAATATTTCACTGGCCGCCAAGCGGGGGAGAAAGCCTGGATCTGCAAACGTGTAGAGCTGAACGCCATGAGCGCCCCGCAGCTAATCGAATACATCGAAGCTAAACTGGTCGAGGCTGGGGCGACCGAGAAAGTGCTGCCGCCGGCCGACGTGGTGGAAGCCGAGGCGGAAGGTGACTATAATGATGAACTCACCCGCATGGTCGAGGATGAGATCAAGTGCCGCCTTGATATTTCCAAGTTGGTGAAACAGGTGCTGGAAAGCGTAGAGGAAGCGGATTTTAGTGACATGCGGGATACTTTAGCAGAGAAGCTGAAATTAAATCCGCCTGAGTCCTGGCGTGATTTAACCAAAAGTGAATCGGAGAAAGTTGCGTTAAGTGTTATCGACGAAATTAATTGGGATAAATTCTTTACAGAATAAATTCAATTAATGGGGATCCTTTAGTGGGATCCTCGTTGGGTCACCGGGTGAGGTGTACCCGGGGATGACCAGAACACAATTTCGAACAGTCGGATTCAAGCAGAGCGCATAGACAACCATCCAGGCGCTTTTTTTAACTGGGTTATAAAAGCTACCATAAAAGATGGCCAGATGAATTGAAAGAAGACCCGAGTTGGTTTTCTGCCAGTATCCGACCGGCTTTATTTATTATGGGACTATTGTTGGAACTATACGGAAAGGAGGTGACAAGCAACTATGCAGGACGATCTCTACACGCTCTACGTACAGGCACTGCAAGAGTTCACGAGCAACAAAATCTGCGCAAGAGAACTATTTTACAGATTTAGGTTACTATTTTGCAGAACAGCATAGTCTGGAGACTACTATTAAGCCGTTCCAGGGGCTTAATTTGCTGGGGTATTAGTTTTACGCCATTCTCCGACTGGCTTTTTGTGGGGACTACTGGGCGATCTCGTGCGCCAGCAATCCCTCCAACTCCTCGTCGGAGGCGCTGCCCAGCAGTCCGGTGGTGACGACGACTGAACGGGCGCCGATGGCTTAGGCGGTTGGTGTACTTGTTGTTTGCCACGTATACCGAAGGCTCTCTTGCGAGGGAGAGAAAACCATGCTTGGCGGACTGGACATCCACCGTCCTATTCCAGGCCCGTTTGAATACGGGCCCGAAGATGTCAACCTGTCCCTGGTGGCATCCCTGCATCCAAACGCTAGACGGACCAGATATTCCGCTGCCGGCGAAGCCGAGAGCGCCTCCAATATGGCGACGATGGCAACGGAGACCAGGAGCGCAGGCCCGATACAACGCATTAGCGGCAGCAAAAATAACTAACCAGTATGAGCAAGTGAGCTTTAACCGTCCTTCTGGGCGGTTTCGCGTTTTAAATAGAAACTAAAATGCTGGCAGCACCAGCAGAGAGGGAGTATGTAAAGTGTCAAACGTAGCACCAGCAGAGAAAGAGTATCAAGTGTCAAAAGAGGATGCTGCTTGGGGAAGACTGATAGCGGGGCAGCAAGGAATTTCAGGAAGCCGTATTGCTGAAACACTGGGTATAACATTACAAGCATTTCTAAATATGGGTTTTCAGCCCTGCGGAGTCATGAAAATACCCTATCAGAAAGAATTCAAGGTTTATGAAGCAACACTCAGAGAAAGCCTGAATGATCATCCAGAAGTAGTCAAAGCCAGAAGCAGAAAAACAGGGGCAAAAAGTGGTTTCCAGGCAGCCGAAACGAGGCGGAAAAAATGCGTAGGGGTGCTGTCGAACAAAAGGCCAGATATTGAAGAACTATATGAGGCATTGGTGGAAAAACTCTGGAATCCTGCGTCAGAAAAAGATTTGCTGGATGGTTCGCTATATCTGGAATTACCTGCCATGCTGTGGGATGCCCTGCAACCTTGGGATTGTTGTGAAGACGAAGCCGTGGAGATTATTGTAGACATCCTCTGGGCAGTAACCAAAATGCGTACCTGGAAAGTTGATGAGAATACAAAAGAACAGCATGAGCCGCTAGTCCTCGGTATTTGGAGGCGTGATGTTAAGATCGATGCAGACATAGAAGCATATAAGAATGTTTTTCTAGCCGCCATCAGGCACTTGAAATTTGACGACATACCCAAGTATGAGGGACGAAGAAGGGCCTGGGAAGAATTGAAAGACATGTCGCAGCGAAGCTGGCCCAAAGATGGGTGAAAACAACTGAAATCAGTGCATAAATCAAGAGCTGTCAACCGATAGAGGCCCCGCCAATGAGCGGGGCTTTTCTATTTGTATGACCAATAAATTCAAAATCTTGGAGGTGCAGTATGAAGCTTGGCATTGACGTTGGATATTCAGCAACGAAAGGGGCCGCATCCAACGGCCTGACAGTCCAGTTCCCATCGTTTGAGGCTATACCGGTAGCCAGCAAAGTTGATGATCTGTTCAAGAGCAAGACGAAACACCTGGTTCGGCTAAACATCAATGGCAGCCGGGTTGAGAAACTGGTTGGCGAGGCTGCGCTACAGACCAGCGTGGCGCGGGGCATTATGGGCCAGGCAGAGAAGCCGGATTCTATCCACGACTTGCTATTGTTTACAGCGGCCTATCTGCTCGGCGCTGGTAGCGATAACCTTGGCGACCCGGGACAAGCAGACGTCGTTCTTGGGCTGCCAGTCGATTATCTGCGGCGACAGCGGGACGCGCTGAAAGCACGCCTGGAGAGGAGCGTGGCATGGGTCTCCGTCAATGGCGGTCCGGATAAGTGCATTGAGTTGAACAGCGTTCTGGTGTTTCCCCAAGGCGCTGGCATCATGCTGGGCGTGGCAGACCCGTCAAGCATCCTGATCCCAGGCATCACCGTCAACTATGTCCTGGTACTGGACCTGGGCAGCTATACGACCAACTACCTGCTGTTCAAGTTCGAGGGTGGGCGGCCACAGTTGGTGCCAGAATGCATCGGCACGCTTGAAAAGGGCGTGTCGCTCGTGCAGCAGGGCATGGCTGACGCCTACCAGGATAAAACGGGTTTGCCCCTGCCGGGATACCTGGCAGCAGATGCGTTCAAGCAGCAGCAGATTTTTGCTGCCGGCCAGTTGATCGATTTGTCAGACGCCATCATGCTAGCCAAAAAAGCGGTTGCCGAGGAGATCGCAGTTCAGATCAGGGCGACCCTGAAGGAACGCATGACCTATGTCACGGCCACCTTGTTGGCCGGCGGAGGCGCCCTGCTGCTGGAAGATGAACTTCAGAAGATGGCGGTCAGAACCAACGGCCACGACCGGCCATTATTTCCCCGACTCATTGTTGCCGACAATCCTGTTTTTGCGAATGCCATCGGGTTCCTGAACGCCTGTATGTCCCGGTAAACCCGATGCCTTGTGCTGCTTGCGTTTAAGTGCAATTTTGATGTACATGCGCCGGTATGATTCCTGAGAAGGCCGTTGTTTGGGATTTCATACCGGCGAGAGGTGGTGGAAAACTTGTCTGAAGCGTTGAAACGACTGGAGATTCGCTTACCGGAGAGCCATTGGATCTTCAGCATTGCGCCGGGGGAGCGGGCTGGCTGCGTTCGACGGGCGCTGGACGTGGTTGCACTGGTGAATAGGAGATTCGATGCCATCGAGGAGTTGCTGCGCAGCGATGAGGTTGCCCCGACAAAGCCGGAAACGTCATCGGGGTTTGTTTCAGATGTGCTCAGTTCAGTTGAAGACCTCTTTGGCTGAGCGGTAAAGACCGTTAAGAGTGCTTTTCCAGCTGGTTTCCCCTGCCTCAGCAGGGGTGTTTGTTTTACATGCCATACAAAACAGAGAGGAAGTGCCTTGGATGACATTCGGCGTTCAGGGGAGAGGTCCCCCAGGCAATCACAGCCGTCGCTAGATATCGAGGTTTGTCAAAGAACCAAGCATGTCAACGGAAAGCCAAAAAATAGGAGGCTTAATACTTTGAAAGAAAACGATTATACGAGTCAGCAACTTCGAGATGCCCTGGAAGCGGCATACAAGCATATCGAGAAAGCCAAACTGGTCACTTGGGAAGCTATTAGCTGCGGGCAAGATGAGCTCGAATGGTCGGGAGAAATCAGCCCGGACGAGAGAAGGATCGATGCCCAGGCTGATTTCGATGGCGAGGTCCTGAGGATCACTGTGCATGATGTCCTGCCCCGCAAGAGAACCGACATCTCTGGGTCACTACTCCGCGGCTACTGGCTTCGAAACATCACTGAAGCAGTCAGAAAGCTGAACGGACCCGTGCATTTCGAGCGGGCGCTCTGCTCGATAACGGTATATGGGCCAAGGGACGTGGGTTGGGATGTCGATAATCGCGCCGTGAGCTTCATCGTCAACGCCCTTCGTGCTGCCGGATTGATCGCGGGGGACGAATGGGACAAGCTGTCCCTGCTGCTCATGGGCGGGCTGGACAAGGAGCGCCCCAGGACCGAGATCCGCTTGGTGGAGTACTCGGATGATGCCATCCAGTCATTGTTTCATAGTGAAGGTAGATCATAACAGCCGGCGACCCCGGCAGGAGGAACAACAGCATGGATGATCAAGGGCAGGAGTATGAATACGGCTACTCTAGCCACGCCGTGTGCAGGGAGATCGATACGCTATGCCTGCAGATTGAGGAGCTTAAGCTAACGGCTTGGGATCTGCTGCAAGCAGCGCAGAGTGCCATGATCAGCGACGGCCAGATGACCGCGGGAGAGCAAAAGATAGACGCTCTTGCAGAATACGACGGGGAAGTTTTGAAAATAACGGTGAACGACCTGCCCCCGAGGACCGGTCCGCCGGATCCCTATCCGGGACACCTGGAAAACCGCTACTAATTCGCGAACCTGATCGGAGCCATCAAGGTGTACTGGAAAAGAGATGTGCGCTGGGACGTGGACAGCCGCGTGCTGTACACCATCGCCAGTGCCCTCCGTATGGCAGGGATCATTTCGTGCCATGGATGGACAAGATAGCGTTTCTGCTCGTGCTCGGCGGGGTAGATCGCCAGAACCCCAGGACCGAGATTCGCATAACTAAATACCCAGAAGATACCATCGAAAAACTGTTTGCGAACCCCTGAAAACCACGTGGAAAAAACGCTAAAAAGCATTGATCAAAATGCCAACGTGGTAATTTGCCCCTTGGCCGCAACCGGGGAACCCGATGAATAATGGGCTTGGTCGCGCAAACGTGCTCAACGGGTCTACTGCATGAATGACGGACGTCAGGAGGGTACTCAGCGGCATTCTTTACAGGCCGCTGAGTACCCTCCTGACAATCTCTACCACCAAACAATGCCGAAAGGAGTAACCAATATGGAAAGCGTTACCAGACAGACAACGGTTACCACCACCCTTACCGTAAAAGACATCCGGCTCCTTCACCTGCTCAGTCAGTGCGGTGTGATCAAACCTGATCAGGCTAAGATCGCATACGGGGATGTCCGTAAGTACCATCTCAGGCGCATCGAAAAGCTGGTAGCCGCCGGGATCATCGCACGCACGCATGGCTATGTCAGAGCAACAACAGCGGGCCTCAGGATGGCAGGCATCAATGACGAGCCGCTGCGCATAGACAGGCACCGCTACCAGGAGCACTCCATCATTGTTGACATCGCCTCGCGCTTCCCAGGCTGGATAGCTACCTACCCCAGGGAGCTGAAAAGCAAAAATATAGTAGAGCGTAAATCAAGATTGTCCATGACTCTCAGTCGGGACGACACGAAATACGCCGTCTATCTGTTCACCAATGCGCCTGACAAGGCAACACTCCATGCTTTCCTGAGCGAGATCGGGGGTCTCCCTGCCCACCAGATCAGCAAAATTGTGGTGTTCTGCACATCGTCTGAAATCATGCAGGTCATCGCTGCCGCCAAAATCAAGAAAGTATCGGAGTGTTGTCTACTGCCGTACCCGGACGGCATCGCATCCTTCAAGCGCTATCTGTCACAAGAGTTTCGGGAGTATGTGCAAACCCGTTTTCCAGGCGCAGTTAAGAGTGGTCACCCCTCTGCGCATTTCGAGTGGCGTAGTAGAACTTTAATCACAGTCATGATACACAACGACCTAGTGAAACGCGCCGCCCTTGTCAGCTATGTTAAATCCGCGCAGAAGACATCGGGCCGGCCCTGTATTGCTATCTGCTCACCCAGCCAGGAGTTCGACATTCCGGGCGTGGAGATCATCTACGACCAACCGCAAGCTGCAGGGCTTCAGATTACCTGAGTCTGCGGAGGTGGTCCGGCAGCACGTGGATGAATTGACATGGATACAGGTTGGCTGCTATGTGGAGTGCTGCCTGGGGCCGATGAAAAGGCCTGCCTGGACGCCGCATGCAGTCGGAAGCCGGTGGCGCTGCGAAAGGAACGTCGGAGGGTCTGGGATGTGCTGCTGGACAAACTCTCTGCGTGCTGACCGCCGCGCAAGTGGGCGGACAAGCTAAGGCTAACTGCCACATGACTTTCAGGCTAAAATACAGGCAATTTTGTACGTACAGCCTACACGGAAAGGGGCCGGTAAAACTCTCAAAGTGTACGTATAAGCTAATACCAAGTGCAGCATGACTTCCAAGCAAAAATACAGGTAAATTTGTCCGGATAGGCAGGGAAATCGCCAGGACACTGCTCCGCTACGCAAAGTCCTGGCGCGGGTGGCCGCCAGCACACCCTTCCTACCAGTCGGAAGTGCTAAAAGCGGCGGCCAGGGCAGATACCAAAGGCCAATGCACCCTTTTGGCTGGTGTGAAGCAGGAAAGTGAACAGGAAAGGAGGCGCAACCATGACAGATACCGATGTGGCGGTGGCGGTACAGGCAATGCAGGCGCAATACGACCAAGGCTACGAAAAGGCGATCTTTGCAAGCACCTGGGGCGAGGCGTACAAGATTGGCTTTGAGACAGCGGTCCTGGCGATGACCGAGCAAATGAAGCAGGAGCAGGCGGAAGGTTAGGATCGACCATGCCCGGGGGCGAAACTCCAGTGCAATTTCTTGAATTAGTTTGTAGGAGGTGGTATGATGATAAAGTAAACTAATTCAATGTGGTTCCAAACGGTAAAGCTTCCGTTTGGAACAAACCGGAGATGGTGGCAATGGAACATGGTGGCGCCCGCCCCGGTGCTGGACGTAAGGCGGCAACTGGGGAAGTGAGATCGGTAGTAAAAGCAATAAGGTTCAGCCCGGGAGAGTGGGCCATCATCGAAGAGCAGGCGCAAAGGTTGAGTTTAAAGCCGTGCGAGTATATTCGCTTGACTGTAACTTCTGGGCAAAAGTTAAACGAGGAGGAACGAACGTGAAAAAGACAATGCTTTCCCTGGTTTTGCTGGTGGCAATGCTGGCGCTGGCCGTCCCAACGATGGCTGCAACCGGAAGCACCGGCAACAATGCCGAATTTGTCATCGGTATGTCTCAGTATTTCGTCAATAACCAGACACCCGGCGTCAGCATGGATGCCGCGCCGTATATCGACGTCGCCAGCGGGCGCACTCTGGTTCCGGTCCGGTATCTGGGGAATGCCCTGGGCGCCACGACTAACTGGGATGCTGCTACCCAGACAGTCACTGTGACTACCGCCGTCTACAACATCAGTATGAACATCGGCAGTAACACCCTGACCGTGAACGGCCAAGCTTCCCAGATGGATGTCGCCCCGGTGATCAGCAACAGCCGGACGTACCTCCCGGCAAGGTGGGTGTCCAACGCTCTGGGGTATCAGGTGGACTGGAACGCCGCCAACCAGATCGTGATCATCTGGCCGAATGGCACGACTGAGCCGGACTACAGCAACGTGACCAGCCAGGCGCAGCAGAAGCCGACTGTGGTGAACGGGTTCACTATTCCGACGGGGACGAACTTGGATATTAAGCCCGTGCCGGCGATTCCTGGTGATGCCATAATGGAATTTGTAGTTGACGGGTCTAAGGGAAATGTTCAGGGTCAGCTTAACGACGCTCAGAACATCCTCTCGCAGTCCCAGTACCTGGACCCGGCCACCGTCTCTGCTGCTATGACAATGATCACCAGCCTTACAACGGTGCAGAACCCAACGATGAAAGATGACGTTGTTTGGAACTCACCAAACGGTGGCAGTATATCAGTTGGTTCCTCTGCATTCGGAATGAATAAGGGATACTGCTGGGTTGGAGTTCGGGTATTTCCGATACAAATGCAACCGTCCAAATATTACACGATAGAGTAAACCAACAATACCATGATGCAGGGCTTACTCAAAATTCTGAGCAAGCCCTGCACATATGGCAAGCAGTTACCAGCAAGTTCCTCAGTAATAAACCACAAAAAAACTATATGAATGGAGGTAGACCCGGATGTTTTTGAAAAGAATATTCGCGGTAGTAGCAGTCATTCTTTTTATGGCTGCCTTTTCATCTTTGGCCTATGCGGATAGTATCGATACCAGCACTGCCATTGCAACAGCGGAACAGGCAGGCATACCGTCTGCCAATTTAAACGGGGATAGTTTGCAGTACATACCATGCCCCACGGAATTACAGATTATGCCGGGATATGATTATGGCTATCTGACTTATGGCAGCCCATCCGATCCCAGCAACGGCGTCGACCGCTACATAGGCTATAACTACTACGGTGAGGAAATGGACAATATATCCTTCCCTCCCGACAGCGATCCCGATGGAGCAAATTTTGAAAATGAGAACTGGGTTATCAATCCATGGACAAATCCTCAAGTTGAAAATGATTTTGGAGTGCAAATCACGCCCTGGGATGGCAGTTCCTATTATCAGCACTCTCTTGCCGCCGGCATCTATTGGCTCAACACCACCACCGGGGTGGGCGGCATTGGCAGCAGCACCGGTTACACCATAACCCAACAGGACGGCAACTCTCTATGGGCTAACCTTTACCAGTACGTACACATCTTGATGCCCCCGACGGAGTACACCTGGGGCCAAGGCCGCATGTGGCACCTGGTCAGCGGCAGTCTCTGGTACATCACTATTCCATTGCCGCCAACAGTTGTTACAGATACGCCCGTACTGACCGTAACCCCGCCATCCGCCACCATTAACGTAGGCGGCGCTCAGCAATTCGACGGCGTCTGTTATGACAATGGGCAGGTAAGCGATGTAACGACGCAGTCCGTCTGGTCATCCGGCAGTACACCTGTCGGCACCATAGGAGCCAATACGGGTGATGCTTAGGGAATATCGGCGGGTACGGCAAATATCGTGGCAACCTATGTGACTCCAGAAGGGACAACATTAACCGGAACGGCTGCCCTGACCGTGACAGCCACGACTCAGACAGGTGGTAGCACCACTGGTGGCAGTACCAGTGGACAGGGGCAAATTATAGTCACGCCCTCCACGGCCACTATTCCAGAAGGCTCCACTCAACAGTACACGGACCAGTACTATCCCCAGGGTCTGTCCCAGGGCAACTCCCAGGACGTGACCACGCAGTCTTCGTGGTCGGATGCCTATAGCGATGTCGCCAGTATCGGGGCAAGTACTGGGCTGGCCACCGGTGAGGCGCCAGGTAACGCGAGCATAGAGGCCATATTCACTCCTCCCGGGGGAACCGTCCTTACTGGGACGGCATCGCTTGCAGTGACGTTGCCACAAACACAGCCTAGCAAGGGTGGTAGTGCTGGATTGAGCCTGGTAGCTGTCAATCAGGCAACCTGGAGTACAACGCCGCTGGTTACGCAAATGGGCGCCCCGGCACAGAAAGTTACCAGACCGGTGAATACGGCCAAGTGGACGGACCAGATAACCGCCACACTTACGACAACACAGCCAACACCACCGGCGTCTGCAATACCGTCTGGCGGCGTAGTACAAAGCGTGACGTGGAGCATCCAGTCGGCGTCTATATCGTATCCGCAGAAGAACCCGGCCTTTGCGGTGGGAAATCCTATCGACCCGGCTGCCGGCGCTACGACCAGCCAGCCAATGACACCGAACGGGCAGCAAGCAACGTCACAGTTCTTGGAAGAGTGGAGCATCGACGGGTTCGGGGTTGGGGTGTACGACATTCTCACCAATACGGTGATCGCCAAGAACCCGAGTACCTGGCCAATTACAGCGACATATACGCTGAGCTGTACGGTGAGCGGTTACGTGCCAACACCGGAATCGACGCCTGATGGTGGCACGACAATAGTTGATGTGCCGTTCGGCCCGATTCCGTTCACGGTGAGCGGTTCGGCAGAGCAGGACCTGACGGTTGATGGGGCGGGAGCTATGCCGTCAACCAGCGGAGATACGAGAATTATCGTTAGTACGAACTAACAGAGCGGGGGCTTCTCCGCCCCCGCAATACTTTCCTGGAAGGAGTTGATTGGCGTGCTATCAGAGTTCATCATGACAATATTTGGATGGATGATGCTTTTCATGGTTTCTGTTTCCGGGTGTGTATTCGTCAGCATGGGCGTGGCCTGGGGCGGCGTGCAGAACGAGGCGCAGAGCGTGGCGATGGTCGTGGCCGAACAGGGAGGCTATACCCAGACGGCTGAAACAGCCATCGACGGGTACCTGCAGAGCCACAACTACAGTAGTTCAGATACCACCATCGCCGTGACATCTCCTGGGCAAGAGATCCCGTTCGGCGAACCTGTCGAAGTGGACATCACCATCCCGTGGCAGTTCGACGCCAGCTGGTTCTCCTTCCCGGCACCGATGACCGGGGTTGGCCGGGCGGCGTGCAGCTACACCCCAACGGGGGACAGCGGCGGGGAGTACATATCGCCGTAAAAAAAGGAGTTGATGGACGTGATTTGGTTTCGGCAACTGATAGACGATGAGCGGGGTTTCCTGGGAACATATATATTGATCCTGTATCTATTTTTCCTCTTGATGGGGTTCGCTCTGCTGATCGGCTTATTTACCGCGATGCAATCATCCGCGACTAGGGCCTACCAATGGTTCGACGCCTCCGGGCAGTATACTATCCGCCTGGCGAACATGCAGGGTATTACCAGCGACCCGGAAGCAAATCTGGATGTAGCAGAACAGTACTTTGACGCTGCCTATGCGGAGCTCACGAAAACAACCTGGGATGGCAGTGAGTTCGAGCCGGGGCCTGGCTGTCCATTCCCCGGCCCCGTCACAGTGACGGAGTTCGACCCGGTTGACCAAGGCGGGGCGTTACCCGGTGGTGGAACAGCCGGAGGGCCAGGATATCTGATCGGTATCTCGGTGCCGGACTATATCGGCAATGTGCCGTGTATAGGGCAGCAATCGGTGAGCGTGCCGATGCGGAAGTTTTTCCAACTTGGTTCTTCTTAGTACGGTCATGGACCCCACGCCTAAAGGCGGGGGCTTGCCGAACAACCGATAAGCCCATCCCTTCAGACGGAAAGCATCTGAGCCAGCCTCCGGGCAAAACTCACCTGCGCCATGACCCGCTTCCCGTTATTCCGGTCACGACACCCTGGGATACTTCTCCAGTCCCTTGCCCTGTCGTCCAGCGTTAACCAGCAAGCTGGGGTGTAGCAAGCAGTGCGTTGGGCGCAAAAAGCCGGAATAACATTAGCTAGGAGAGATGCCGCAAGGCACGTCACAGGGCTTCGTAAGAAGCCTCCGAAAGGAGCTAAACACCCACCATGGTATTCGTTTTAGACAAGCATCACAAACCCTTGATGCCTTGTACCGAAAGACGGGCTAGGATCCTTCTCCGGCGCGGCAAAGCCGTCGTTGCCAGGGTGTCCCCATTCACTATCCGTCTAAAAGACAGGCTTCAGGAAGAAAGCATTCTCCAGCCGTTGCGGTTTAAGGACGATCCCGGCAGCAAGACCACCGGCTTTGCAATTCTTCGGGAAGTATCGCCAAACGAATCAGTTGCGATCCTCCTGGGCGAAATTCACCACAAGCCGGGCATCAAACAAAAACTGGACTCCCGCCGTTCGCTCCGTCATAGCCGTCGCAGCCGCAACACCCGCTACCGCATCAAGCGGTTCAACAACCGGCACCCCCAAAAGTGCGCCTCTTGCGGCAAGAACGCCAAACATGGCAGCCGTTACTGCCGGCCCTGCAGCGAAGCCAAAAACTTCACCGACAACGGCTACAGAGATACCTGGCTGCCGCCATCGCTCGACGCCCGGGTGAACCAGACGCTGAACGTGCTGGCCAAACTGAGAAAACTGCTGCCGATCACTTCAGTATCCAGCGAGCACGTCAAATTCGACACCCAACTGCTGCAAAACCCTGATATCCAGGGTGTCGAGTACCAGCAAGGCACTCTCTTCGGCTACGAAGTCCGAGAGTATCTCTTGGAACGTGACGGCCATACCTGCCGCTATTGTAGCAATTTATCGAACGATCCCGTTCTCGAAGTCGAGCACAAAATTCCAAAGAGTCGGGGCGGCAGCAACAGCATCAAAAACCTGGTCATGGCCTGTCATACCTGCAACGAAAAGAAAGACGATCTCACCCCGGAAGAATGGCTGACGGCGCTCAAAGGTAAAGACGGCCCAAGCGCTGTCAACCAAAAGCGGATCGCCAACCTGGATGAAATCGTCAAAAACAAGGTTGTGCCCTTGAAGGACGCCGCCATGATGAACGCCACTCGCTGGAAGCTGTATCGCAAACTCCAGGAAACGGGTCTCCCGGTAGAGTGCGGCACCGGAACTCGTACCAAAAAGCAGCGCATCGATCACGGGCTGCCGAAAGAACATTACTACGATGCCTGTTGTGTTGGCGAGAGCACTCCTGAACGCTTAGAGATCGCCACACACTACGTCGAAGTCTGGTCTGCCAAAGGCCGGGGTACCAGAAAAATGTGTAACACTGACAAATTCGGCTTCCCGATCAGCCACCGCACCAGGCAAAAACAATTCTTCGGCTTCCAGACCGGCGATCTCGTCAAAGCAACCGTCCCGAAAGGCAAGTATACCGGCATCTGGACCGGCAGGGTGATGGTTCGTGCAAAGGGAAACTTCGATATCAAGGACGCTTCAGGCAACCGCATGACGATCAGCCACAGGTACATTCAACTTCTCCAGCGTAACGATGGCTGGCAGTATGAGAAAACGAAAATCAGTTAGAAAGGAGCGCCGCATTCCTCCCCACGCCTAAAGGCGGGGGCACCCTGCGGCTAAAAGGTGGCTGACCCCGATGATCTGCGTAGCGATAGTTACTCTCTTTTTGGTAGTGAGGCCAAAGACACGTTAATTCTTACAGGAAGGAGGGCGGAACAGAGATGGACATTATCACTGGAGTCAAAGTCGTGATCGCTGGACTGTTAGTGGCTGGTTGTATCGGGCTGCTCTGGCTACTGGAGCAGGGATTGTGGACGTTACCCACCCTGGAAGCTGTCGTGTGCCAGGTGCTTGTGATCGGTGGTGTTGTGGGTATCACCTGGTATGGTTTACTCGGGCCGGGGTTTTGCGGGACAGGCAAACGCTAGGATGGCGCAGATGGGGCGCAAAATGCCGGGGTAATGCTTTTTACCTGCGGCCAATTGTGCGCCCGGGAAAAGTAACGTCAGTGAAGGTGGGGTCGCCGATCGGCGACCCTGATGGTGGGGAGATGGGCGGGCGTGAAAGCATGGTTTACTTTTCCGTTTTTTGGTCTCATACTATGGTGTAGAACTATGGGAGGCGAGGCCGCATGCTGATAGTAACGCAGGAAGAACTCAAAGAAGCCAGTGAGCGCCGTCGCAAATACGGCCGTAAAGCTAACCCGGTTGTCTTCTCGCCAGATTTTCAAGGCCGGATAAAAGACGCCGGGAAGGATGCCGACGAACTGATTAAACGAATACAACAGCAAAGATAACCCTACGAAAGGGTTGTTGTCTTGTCATGCACGGAGGGGCGAATCTGCCCCTCTTTTCTCTTGCAGGAATGCGAATATTTGACTGCCAGGGGCCCGCTGGCGACACAGAAGCAGCACCGGCCAGCGTGGGAGGCGTTGCTGGAGAGACTGACGCCCGGACACTTTCGACAAAGAAATTATTTCGCGCATTACCTGTCCAAACAAAAAAAATCGCGGCATCATGAATGCTTGGTACGACTGGGCTAGAAGTGGTTTTTTTTGCTATTTTCGCGGCACAATTGAGAAGGGCGATGAAGCATGCTTAATTGTCGCGGCAATTCTGGTTCTTTTTAGCATTCCAATGCTTGGTATGACTGGGTTTATGCTTGCCTCCATTTTCCGACACTGCTTGCCGCGGAAAGGTGGTGGAAAACATGTTTGAAGCATTGGTGCGACTGGACTTGCACTTGCCGCGTTATTTAAAGATAGCCAGCGCAAAATGCCTGGTGGAATGATATAGTGGCTGGCGGCGCAGGGCTAGCTAACTTCTCATCAGCATCAGCATCTTTAGGGGTTGACTGGCGCAGTGTAGGAGACTTTTAGCCAATTGGCGAATAGTTCCCCATGGGGGTATCCCTCTGTGCCATAATGGATGAGACACCTGTCCCCCTCCGAATTAGTGTAGTAAGGTAGAGGGTGGAGAAGGGTGATGATGAGGAATGGCAGTGAAGGGTTTTATGACAGTGGATGACCAGAAGGCCAGAGGTACAGGGGCCGATCCAAGTGGGCGTCCAGGTGCTCTGGGTGAGAAAGGCCAGGTCGCCCGGCCAGGACTGCCCTGGCGGCGGCAAATTAACCAACGTTGGTAAATTTTCTTCTTCCCAGAGAAGGTTAAGTCACACCCACATGGTTGACTACTTGATCAGAACCAGGCCGTAATAGTTTTGCTCGCATGTTTTGTCCTTCACTACCTCGATGGGAAAACCGTTTGCCCTTACGGTAGCGTAAACGTCGATGCCGCAGGACTCCACGGATGGCCTGCTGCGCCGCGGATGATTGCACTGCTGGATGTTGCATTCCTCGCATAACTCACACGGCCCCGACCCATATGCCAGCGCCTTGTAGTATCCCGCCAGGAAAATCTCCCGCTCCAGCTTGGTGACCACTTTGGTGGGGTGGCCAATTTGCTGGCAGTGAACAAGCAGGGCGGTGTCGTAGCAGTCGATCACCTCCTGGGTCTCCCTGGGTGTCGGGGTATGGGGAGGGCAGCAGTAGCTCGTATTATAGTTGCCGCAACCGAAATGACATTTCATTCTCACCCAGGCGCCTGTCTTGATGGTATCTGCTTTGATCGCTTTGGCGTCGAGGGCCCCAAGCTCTTTTGCCATATCGATGAACCTGGCCAGATCATCAACCATCCTGTCACCCCCTTGTTGTGCTTTGATCTGATTATATCATGTTATATTACGCGCCTGCCCGGCCGGGAGATTGACATCCCAGGTGCGGAGACGCTGAGTAGGACACAACCGTTTTGTGGCCGCCGTCACGCTCTTTATCCGAAGCCTGGATAATATGACGGCAGCCATTCAGGTTTCCCTTCAAAATACTTTAGATAAACGTATTGCTATTTCATATAACGGTGCTATAATAGATATGAAAGCGTAATACGTAAACAGAGGGGGTGTGCAATCATGAAATGCACGACAACGCTGGATATACATGTCGATGCGGCAAGTGACGCTGAGCGGGATAGGATTTTGGGTATCTTGAAAACCGCCTACGACCAGGGCAGAGCAGAAGCTAGTATGGCATCCACCTGGTCAGACGCCTACAACACAGGGTTCGCCGCAGGCCTGACAGCACTTCAACAGTTAGTCCGTAAATGCTCCCAATAAACCTGGTGCCCGGGTCTCCCAGGGACAACTCTTTCCCTTGGGAGACCGGTGGCAGTTACTCAGTCAAGCTGCTTTAAAGCAGATCTACGAACATACTCGCTCACCGATATATTTAGCCTTTTAGCACACTCTTCGACCTTTTTCCACTCAACGTCGCTGAATCTGACTGCTCTTGTGCGCAAGACTCCTGTTGCTGATGCTTTACGGCCAGCTCCCGGCCTTTTGCCGCCTCTGGGCATTTACTTCATCCCCTATGTTTGAAAACGCATTACGTTAGTGTCAATATAGCACACCTTTTGGAATATGCAAATTGAATGTGTAAAACGTCTTCAGGATGAGATTCATGAGCAAGGCTCCATTGGTTATACTGAGAGTTTCACGCTACCGGCGAGGAATGAAAAATAAAGAAGGAGCTGTTGAGAATGGAAGATCTGGATGCCGTCTTCGGCGGCATGGTAGTGATGGGCGTTGTAGCTCTTGCGGCCGTCATACTGTACTGGGCAGTGGTGCTGTGTGTATCCATAGTTCTTGGCGTTATCGCTGCTGTTATTGTATTAATCCGCCTTAACTCGAAGCCTGCTATACCGAAATCATATCTCAAGGAATTGTCTGACCGGGCGTTTCCGGTGCAAAACGCACTTGCGAGGACTGCCGACTGCGATGCCGGGGAGGAGCGTGTACACTCTGCCGTATATAGCCGTCAATATCGATAACACTTTGGCTAAAACATCTCTGGCCGGAGACGTCATACCCGCAGACTTAACAGAAGAGTTTTACCTTGAACACCTGCAAGAATTGTATTTTAAAACGGAACCCTATCCTGGCGCGGTGGAGACCATGAATCGGATTGCGCAGCGCTGTAATCTGGTCTACACCACTGCCCGCCCCAAGGTGGCCGGCTTCATAACCCTGCGCTGGCTGCTGATCAATGGCTTCCCAGACGGTTCGTTGACATTTATTCCTCCGCAGGAGAGATACTTTCCAAACTCCGCCGGAGTCATCGACGACGATCCCCGGGTGCCCGCGCTTTATCCGCCTGAATGGATAGACAGGCTGTATGCCATGGCACAGCCCTATAACAAGACTGTTCGTGTCCATCGCTTTACCGACTGGTCAGGTTTTCTCGATATGTTGAATTCTGCTGCGCATGAAAAATAGAAATGTTAAGAGATGTTAAGACATAACAAAAAAATTAGCCGCCAGTTTGGTAGGAGCGCTTTATCGGCTGGCCCCCTGGTGGTCGGTGTTCAGAATGGGTTTGTCGGTGGTGCGTAATACGAGTGCGCAGAATGGTCAAACTGCGAACCAGACACCGGAGAGCTTGCTTTTCCCTTCAACAGCTATCAAAGACGGGTAATCGTCTTGAGATGTGGCCACGCCTGGATCAGAGCCGATATTCAAGATGGCTCCGGGTAAAGTAATATTGTTTTTCGAGAGGTGCTACCGCATGGAAATTAGTTCGCAATACGATCTCAAGCCATTTTTCGAGTGGCTCAATACATCGGGAATCTCGTCCGGTACGGCCATGGCCTATGTCGCCGGCGTAAAAGACTTTGCTACCTGGTTCGGAGAAACCAACAGCGAAGCCTTTGATCCGGCCAAAATGGCTCCTACTGATATCCGGGAATATCAGCAATATTTGGTGACGGCAAAACAATTAAGGCCGGCGACAACCAACCGCAGGAACGCGGCGCTGAGAAAATACTTTGCCTGGGCAAAGGAATCCGGCCTGGTTGCAGAGACGCCCCGGTTCCCGAAACCGGTCCGGGAGCAGGCGGGAGCGCCGAAGTCGCTAACCAGAAACGAGCAGAACAGGCTCCTGCGGGTGGTGGAGCGAAGCTCTGTCCGGGACACGGCAATAGTCCGGCTTCTTGTCGGAGCGGGCCCCCGGCTTGCCGAGATGCTGGCGTTAAAAATAACTGACATCGAGATCGGCAAACGCCAGGGGAAAATGACGGTGCGCTCAGGCAAAGGGATGAAGTTCCGGGAAGTGCCATTGCCATCCGAAACCCGACAGGCGCTTAAAGAATGGCTGGATAAACACCCGTGCAGCGGGGAATGGCTTTTTGTTGGTAAGAACGGTAAGCTGTCAGGCCGGGCCGTTCAGAAGATGCTCAAGAAGTATGCTTACCAGGCGGGGCTCCCTTTGGAAGCTGTCCACCCCCATGTCTTGAGTTATCCAAACTTAAATTAAATCCAAACCATTAGCAGAAAAGCCAGAGTTCTTCCGCTTTCCTGCTAAAAAAGGTTTGGATTTTATTTCACATTTTCATTGGCCTTACACCGCAAAAATCCGTA
>Ga0224558_1001912_pt1 | contig 20364 bp, 26 predicted proteins | sample 714S32024metaG_FD_180682 | JGI IMG/M metagenome (GOLD analysis project Ga0224558, IMG submission 180682) | Peat soil microbial communities from Stordalen Mire, Sweden - 717 S3 20-24 | ecosystem: Environmental > Terrestrial > Soil > Wetlands > Peat | place: Sweden: Norrbotten County, Stordalen...
GGGGGCGTGATCGGCAAATGCGAATCTTCTGGAAAAAAGATTAAACCAAACCGCGACCTAAGTGCCGACCGCAGGAGTATTGTCTAGGGCGGTGTTGCTACCCGGGCTAACGCGATGCCCGCTCGTCGATACCGTAGAAACGCCAAGGTCCCATAGGTTCCGATGGCGAAGGCGTATAGGAGGAAACCGATACCGAAGTAATACGCCCAATCGCGATGTGGGTCCGGGTAAAACATGAGGATGACACCGCCGATCATCAACATGCACAGGGGCGATAGCAGACAGAAGATAATGCCTAAGCCAAGCGGTGCCCGTCGGGCCATCTCAATGATCAACGCATAGTATTGCGACTCACCCATGGTTCGAACGAACCACATTCTTGAGCAGTTGGATGCGCAGACGAGAAGCGAGACGATTAAGAAGGCAATACCGACTGGCAGAGAATAATAAGGAATCGCGGCCAAGAGTACTGTTAAGCCAGCGAACGGCCAGCGGAACCGCCTCACGATGGGATTGGCTTCTAATTTCAACTGAGGCGATATGAGATAAGTGGATCCAACGTCGCCGAGGCGTGCCAGGAGCAGCAGAAACGCTATGACGTGCGGTAATTGTTGGGAAGTAGGCACGGGGATCCTACGCAGCGGGAAAGTCCTCAACAGCCTAGCAGCAATTGTGCTCAGCAACCTAGGGTAAAGCCTTGGGCAGCGCGCGTGAAATGATTGCCGGTGGAGTGAATCGGAATGGATGGAGGAGTGATCTATTCGCGGGTGCTGTGGTTTCGCTTGAAATAACCTAACGGAGAGGTTATACGTAATCGTGCCGACAGTACTCCGTATTCGCTCATTGCGGTTTGTGATCTTCGTTACGTCATCTTTTTCGGACAACGACGCATTTAGGTCACTTCACTCGGGAAGCATCGAGTTGAGCCTGGTTTTTAGGCGGGTTACCCATAACTGGCTGGGGACATTATCTAGTGACATCCACATCCACATCCACATCCAGGCCATCATGCTGTGCGATCGGTGTGCGAACCAAAATGATGAACTGCGAAGTGATCCTGTCGACACGGCGTGCCGTCTCTGCGACTTAAGCAATTGAGGTCAAAAAACCCTCGCCAACACCGGCACAAGCACTGCCGTAATGACGCCATTCAGCGCCATCGCGATGCCGGCAAAGGCACCAGAGACGTCGCTAACCTGGAAAGCGCGTGCGGTGCCAATGCCATGCGCTGCAAGACCCACCGCGAAGCCGCGAGCCTGCTTGTCGTGAATGCCTAAGGCATTGAATAGCGGCGTCACCAGGATCGCTCCAACTATTCCGGTCAGAATGACGAACACAGCGGTAAGGGACGGTAGGCCACCGATTTGTTCAGTGACCGCCATGGCGATCGGCGTCGTTACCGATTTCGACGCCAGCGATTTCAACGTGACCAGATCCGCACCTGCCAGCCACGCAATGCCGACACCAGAGGCGATCGCCGTCGCGGAGCCCGCGACGAGCGCAGCCATCATGGGTAGAAACATACGGCGCACCGCCGCGAGATTGTTGTATAGCGGCACGGCCAGCGCCACTGTCGCGGGACCGAGTAGAAAATGCACGAACTGCGCCCCTTGGAAATATGTGTCGTACTTCGTATCGGTCGCAAGCAGAACTACGATCAGAACTATGACGGCAATGGTGACGGAGTTGACCAGCGGGTTACGCCCGCTGCGCTCATGCAGCCAGTGTGCCCCGAGGTAGGCCCACAGTGTCGCGGTCAGCCAGAGAAGCGGCGAGGCGCTAAGATAAACCCAGATGCTCGAAATGGACTGCGGCATTATTATTTTCCACTAGACGCGGGAGCGCCGGTTAGACGCGCCACAGCGACGAACACCAGCACCGTTACGATGAGGGTGAGCGTCGTACCGACCACGAGAGCCGCGAGAATGGGAAACCACTCGGCCTTGAGCTTATGAATGTGTAGCATCACGCCCGTGCCGGCGGGGATGAACAACAACGATAGATGCGACAGCAGGCGCCGCGCGGTTTGCTGCACGGAATTTGCAACTTGTCCGCGCCATCTCAGATAGCCTAATAGCAGGACTAGGCCGATCACCGGACCCGGCACCGGCAGCCGTGCGAGCCGTACCAGAACCTCACCGACGAGTTGGCAAAGAACAAAGAGCGAGAATGCCCCAATCATGCTGCCCTCATGACAATTAAGCGCACAGAGACATCGAAAATCGCGAATAGAGTGAGATTGTAAGCATTGATTGACCGAGGCCGTAGTAGCTGTACATGGGTCGACAAATTATCTATTGACCGTCGGTGGTTTACGTCGCCATCCAATCTGGTTCCGGCACGTGTCGTACGAGCGCAAGGCTCAAATTACAGGAATCGTTCCCTCGTTGCACCCTTGTGTTGCCCACGCCGTTGTGGATATCGCTAGATAGCGTCCTATTGGCAGCTAATGGTGTCCTAAATCGGAAATTCGGTGCGCTGGTTGATGATCGCGGGGAGGTGTGCGCCGGCCATCAATAGCTGGTCAATGCCGACGGATTTAGACTTGTGGCCGAGAGCATCTACCGCGGCACGTCGAAGTAGATCAATGATTCCGCCGGTAACACCATCGGTGAGGGCCAGGACGTACTCGATGAGCCGCTGGTCGATCGCCGCGGGGTTCTTGCGAATGGGCACTTTGGGAGGGAGGAGTTTGCGTGGGAGGCCGTGTTGAAGTAGATCGGCCACGGGCCAGCGGAGGGCGAGAATGATTAAGAAATATGCGGTACAGAAATTGCCGGGCGGTTGGGTGGTCGTGATGGCGGCCAACGGGCACATCATGGCGCGGTGATTTGATTCGGAAGATGCGGCGGGACTAGTCCGGGATCAAGGCCATTGCCATAGGCCTATCGTAAGGGCTTAGACATGCTTGTAGCATATTCGAGGTATTTCATGCTCAAACTCGATGAGGATGCGATGCAGGACCCAGAAACTCAATATCCTGGCGTTCGCGAGCAGGTTATGCGCTTTGAGAACGCGCGGCTGCCGGTGTGTAGTCACTGTGGGTCGGCAGATACCGCGGAAGCCAATATTGGCATCATCGGTCGGACAAATGGCCATTGCGAGCGCGACGAGCAAATTCACTCTGCTTCCCAATGGTCCCAAATGCGGTAACTATTGGTGTCACGCTTGTACGCTTGTAAGCAATTCTTTGACTGAGAAATACAGTGAGTGAGCCGACCACATGCCTGATTTCACAGCAGAAAATCAGAAGTATTGGAGTGGACGCCGACTACACTCGTTTAATCAGTTTTAGGGCTTCGAAAAGATTTGGGATCACCGCATCCACGTCCAAACCGTCCACAGGTTCGCCGTGGTTATAACCATAAGGGACGCAGAAGACCGGGCAACCCGCAGATCGCGCAGCAAGTGCATCATTGAGCGAATCGCCGATCAATAGGACTTGTTCTACCGGTACACCAAACAATTTAGCGGCATGCAACAACGGCATGGGATGCGGCTTTTTCTCCGGCAGCGAATCGCCGGACAGCACGGTGTCGAAATAATGCTCGAGGCCGATGCCTTTCAGCAGCGGCTCGGTGTAGCGCGCCACCTTGTTGGTGATGCAACCCAACTGGAAGCCCGCCGCCTTCAGCGCATCCAGCCCTTGCACCACGCCCTCAAACGGCTTGCTTTGCAGCAACAGCTGCGTGTAATGCTTTTCGAAGATGGGCAACGCCTTGTTGTATAAGGCGGTATCCGGCTCGGCATGCATGTCGCCTGTCAGCGCACGCTTCACCAGCCACGAGATGCCGTTTCCAATGTAGCTCATCAGCAGGCCTTGCGACACGGCAGGGCGGCCCATGTCGCGCAACATGCGGTTCGCCGCTTCCGCCAATTCCGGCGCGGTATGCAGCAGTGTACCATCCAGATCAATAAGAATTGCTGAGATACGTAACGGGAAATGAATTTGTGCCATTATTTGGATCCAGTTTGCATTTTTGGATTGAGTAACTGTACCTCTTTGACGAGTGATTTTGGTGTTGGTCGAGGGAGGGCGTAGCCAGACAAAGAGTGTGCTTTGCGGCGGAAATCGCCGAGGCAGTATTGCAGACTTGTATTTGCCGAAGAAACAAGCGATATTTTTTCCTAGATGATAGTTACACCGATACCATGACCATCAAAGCGATCATATTTGACGTGGACGGCACACTGGCCGATACCGAGGACGCGCACCGTATCGCCTTCAACAAGGCATTCGCGGAAAATCATCTGAATTGGAACTGGGATGTAGCACTGTACGACAAACTGCTCAAGGTGACAGGCGGCAAGGAGCGCATCAGGTATTTTGTCGAGAGCTTTCTGCCGTCCTTTGCAAAACCCGCAGACTACGATGGTTTCGTCAAGCACCTGCATTTAGTCAAGACCGGGCATTACACCACCATGTTGGCGGACGGACACATCCCTTTGCGCCCCGGCATCAAGCAACTCATCGATGATGCGCGCGCGGGCAACATCCAACTCGCAATAGCCACTACCACCTCGCCGGAGAACATTGCTGCACTTCTCGAAGTAGGGCTGGGCAAGGATTGGCAAAGCTATTTTTCCAGCGTCGGATGTGGCGACCTCGTGCCGCACAAGAAGCCCGCACCGGACATTTACCACTGGGTGCTGAATGATCTCGGTCTCGCCCCAGGTGATTGCATCGCGCTGGAAGACTCCAATAACGGCCTGCGCTCCAGCCTCGCCGCAGGCATCAAGACTTACATCACCATCAACCACTACACCCGCAATCAGGATTTCAGCGGAGCGGCAGCAGTGTTCGACGATCTTGGCGACCTAGAAGCGTTTTACAGGGCAACCGGCTTGCCACTTACCGTTACCTTCGCCGGCAGGTGATGCCGGCCGAAAACTGGAACCCATAGTGTTGACGACGGAAGAGAGCAATCGTCTTGCTGAATGGGCTCGACGGCATAAGACCTCGCAGGCGCTGGCGATGCGGGCGCGAATCGTGCTGAGTTGTCGGGAGGATCGAGACCGCTTGGTTTTACACTGCCGCAGCCGGCGCTAATGGCAGTCGGCACGTTCTCGTCAAGTCTAACGCTACACGTCCGAAGTAAATTATTCTTGCGGTCAACTACTATAGCGCTGTACTCCCCATTGGAATTATTGGTTAAACCGTAGCCGGTCTCATGAATTTCGAATTTTGGTAGTGTTTGCGCTTGAGCTGCGAACGAAGTAATAACGAAAAAACCTGGTATCGCTATCCGAACCAAAAAGCGATCAAACATACGGTACTTCCTTAAAAAAGTTCCTGTCCGGCAATCCCCTTTCAGCGTAAGGGTGTCCGTCGTGCACTCGGCGCGTGTCGAGGCGGCCTCCGTGACGCAGATCGGGACGTGGAAGGACACGCGCAGGATTGGATATGGACGAGTGTGGGGAAAGGGTTGTTGTAGCGGCGCGCCAGAGGCCGTCGTCATCCGACGCTTCACATACAGTCGAGCTGACCCTCGGCGAATAGGTCTTCAAGATTCATGAGCGCCAGCGCCTGCTGGTAACGCATCTCGATGAGTTCAAATTCTTCGTCGGTGGCCCCGCGGCGTTCCCTCAACGTCAACAGAGTAGAAATCTTCTGGGGCTGAAGTTTCCGACGCATTTGCGCCGATCCAGACCATGCGGGTAAGGCGCGCGCTTTTGTGTATAACGATAGCGTTTCCATAGTTAATGTCCTCAGTCCTTAAGGCCTTGACGTATAGCCAGCAAGGATTTGCCGGCCAACTCAGCTCGTATGGGGCTGAGGCCCAGAGTATGGACCGCATAGGGGGCGCGTGCGGTATTTGGTCAAAAGAACCTGTGATCGTGGCGAATGGTGCGTAAGACCTTGCAATCAATATGTTTGACGGGCGGCCCCAATTATTGGTTGTATAGGCGCGGCGGCGCACCGACGAATCCGTGTCGGCGGCCGCTTGTCCAACATCTCGCGGACAATGACATTGCAGGCAGCAACACGCCGACTTTATCCTCGACGCATCAAGGCATTTTCGGTGGCGCCCTTCACGCGTGCCCAGGCAATTCGTCCGTGTTCGCTGCTGTCGGTGCCCGCACCTGTGATGTAGCAGAAGGTCATGTCGGGGTTACATTTTGCTAGAAGCTGCGCGACGTTCAATGTGAGGTCGTATGTAATGTGCTTATATTCCTGCTGGCTCATGCCGACGGATGATCCTCCAAGACAAAGAAGGCAAGCGTCGTATCCCGGCAGTTGCGGCTCAATGGGCGCCAGATTAAAAAAAATCCGTATGAATGATTTCGCGCAGTTTTGGGTGAGACACTCCTGGCGCCCCTTGAGCAAGAGAACCGGAATCCCGAATGGCTTCAAGAAGACGGATTTCCCCCGGTCCAACGAAGGAATTCTCCGCAAATCAATTCGGAATCGAACAACGGGAGCAGCCATAGAATTCCTCCTCGCGGCATCGTAGCGTAGCGCTTGTTGGTGATTCTGGCAGCGTTGCCTCCGCCCTTTCAGGCAAAAAAAAACAAACCAATGATCTTGTCGATCCAGACATTGAGTTGCCGGAAAGTTTTTTGCAGCCTCATTTGACGAAATGGTAGCGCGGACGTAACGCGGTTCGCTTCAACCGGGACTGTGTTTTTTGCGTGAATGTGCTATATATGGCCGTATATAACGCGAATCATACGAGAGAAGTCATGTCCTGGTTGCTTCATCGATGATTGCGTGTCGCGATATACCCGTTTGAATAGAACGGGGGGCCGCAAGCATTTGGGAGAAGCATAACCATGAAGAAGTCAGTCCTGGCCTTGGTAGTTATGAGCGCAATCGCGAGCGTCGCGGGCGCGGCGGAAGGCTCGATCGAAATCTATACGATATTGGACGATAGCGTCGCTCATATCGAGCACTCGTTGCCCACCAGCGACGTTCACACCTTTGGGTTCAACTCCTACAACGTTCCAGCGCAGGACCAGGGGACCCGGTGGGCGGTGGTTTCCGGCGCCGAACAGATGTCACGCTATGGTGTACAAGGCAATGAGACGTTCAGTAACGGCATGAGCGGCTTCTTCAAGCTGGAAGGAGCGATGAATACCGCCTCGGGACAGATTGCGAACAACGGCAGGTCGGTGCTGAACAACGCGAATGACCTCTCGACCATCAGCAGCGCGTCTTCGATCAATGGTCAAGCTTTCTCGCGTGCCCAATACGTAGGCATCTCGTACCCGCTGTTCGGATCCATCCAAGTGGGACGAACTGTGGTGTTCTCCACCGAACAAATCTCCGAATTCGATCCTCTGCATGCCTCGGGTCTATATTCTCCGATTGGCTACTCCGGCACCATCGGCGGCGGCCTCGGCATTACGGAGAATGGGCGGTTCGACAACAGTATCCGGTACGACAACAAGATTGGCGACGTTAGCTTCGGCTTGCAATACAAGATCGGTCAAACCGATAGCTCTGAAGCCGCGGACCTCGGTACGGCGCTCGAGGGAATGGTGGCTTACCGCGGCGGCCCATTGAGCGTGGAACTGGCAGCGTCCGAGACCAAAAACACTCCGTCATTGTCGTACAAGCTCTTCACGAACGATGTGGGCCTGCGAGTATCGAACTCTTTTGGATTCATGCTCGGCGGCAAGTACGATCTCACACCAAAAGCCGCGATTTTCGCCGGGGTCGAACACACCGATCAGACCATACCCTCCGGTTCGAATAACTGGAGCGCTCAAATCACTTCGTACTACAACATGCCCATCGCCGGCCTGGTGACAGCAAAGGCATTCAACTCCGCCTGGGGTGACGCACCGATACGTGTGTTATGGGTGGGCGCCGACTATCGGTTCACGGACGCCTTCTCGCTCAGCGTGGGCTATTACAACGTGAACAACGAAGCCAACAGCCACAATGACCAGTACACCAACCAGCAGTTTGCGATCATGCCCGACTATAAACTTAATGAGCGCTTTGACGTCTACGCGGGGCTTATGATTGCGCACTACTCGGGTGCCTACCTGACCCAGTTCAGCCCGATCACGCTGGCAACCGGCAACGTGCTTTACGGCATTGGCCTGCGGGCAAAGATCTCCAAGGGGATTCCTCTCTAAGTCCCCAAAGAGTCTCAACGAACGCAGATTTGCCTTCCAGGCGGCTCTGAAGGGGCAGCCCGCGATTAAAATGGACCTAAAGAAGACGGATTGTTCACGAGCCTGCCAATCTCCGCGAGCATCGCCGCGCGCTTGTGTTCCGGACCATCGGCATTCTAAGCGGGCGGAGGCCCTCCAATATCCACCGGAAAGCTAGCATGAAAAGAATCTCCAGACCTCGGATGACGTTTTGGCTGTTGCTCTTCTGCCTACCAAGCTCGGCCGCGCAGACCGATAAACCAACCATCATCGTTTTCGCCGCAGCCTCTTTGACTAATGCACTACAAGAAGTTGGTGATCGTTTTACGAAGGATTCCTCGATTCCCGTGAAATTCTCCTTTGCGGCAAGCTCCACTCTCGCCCGTCAAATCGAAAACGGCGCGCCGGCGGACGTGTTTTTCTCCGCGGATATCGAGTGGATGGACTACCTGCAAGGCCGTCAGCTCATCCGGATACCCACTCGGCACGATGTGGTGACCAACCACTTGGTCCTCGTAGCGCCCGTCGACAGCAAGATCGAACTGAAAATCGGGCCGAATTTCCCACTCGCAGCAACGTTGGGTGCGAATCGTTTGACCACGGGCGATCCGGATTCGGTCCCGGTCGGGCGTTATGCACGCGAGGCACTCACGAAACTCGGCGTCTGGAACGATGTCGAGAGGCGTTTGGTACGAGCCGACAGCGTGCGTTCGGCTCTAGCCTTTGTTGATCGCGGCGAAGCGGCGCTCGGCATCGTGTATGCCACCGATGCCGAGATCGACAAAAAAGTACGCGTGGTGGATGTCTTTCCTGACAACACTCATCTACCCATTGTATATCCCATTGCGCTCACCGCCACCGCCAAGCCGGATGCACTTAAATTCGTCGACTATGTCCGGAGCACGGTCGGCGATGCCACGTTCAAGAAATACGGCTTTCAGCCTTTGCACTAGCACACGCTGCAGTGCTCCCTATTCGAGGACTAAATGGGCGAAGAGTCGATCCTTCCGAGGAGTAGAAAATGAAATTGAGCGCGCGCAATGTTCTATCGGCGACCGTCAAAGCGGTCACGCCCGGAGCAGTCGACACGAGGGACCCGGAAGGCGAAATCGGTCGGACTGGCACCAGAGTGTCACTTTTCCTTCGGCTGGGTGTATTTTGTCTTCGTTTCGCGCTCTTGCAGCGGTATTGAGCCGGCGTCTTGGGGGAGAAGCGGCGTCACGGCGGCGGCGAGATCTTGCTCGGTAAGGTTCCTCTTGGTGGGCAGAAGCCTCGCGCGGATGACGCCATCGGGACCAATAATATAGGTGATTGGTAACGCCCTCGGAGTGCCGAAGCCGTTGGGGTTGGCGTCGACCAGCAGAGCGGCGGGATAAGTAAGCCCTTGCATTGCCCGGCTTACCGCCTTGCGTTCGTGCGCATCGTCGGCGCTCAAACCAATGACCGTCAAGCCTTCTGACCGGTGCTTTTGGTAGAACGCCTCGAGCATCGGCATCTCAGCACGGCATGGCGGGCGCCAGGTCGCCCAAAAATTCAAAACGACAACCTTGCCGCGCAGTGCGGCAAGGTCGAGATCGTGTCCATCGAGTTGCTTAACGTGAGGGCCGGCGCCAACTGGCCCACTTCGTCGAATGCGGCGACCGATCTGGCCGCAACCAACAAAGGGACGAGTAGGGTGAAGCACAGTGCGCGATATTTTTGAGTAGTCACGGAGTGTGCTCCCCTACAGTGCAGATCGAGTACTGACGCTGCCAATCAAAAGCTGTAGCTCACCAGGAACTTTAGCAGCACTGGTGCGACGAGTTGCCCCTGGGTGCCTTCTGTCGCCACCGAGGGGGCGGCATTCGCATAATGGTAGACGCGAAACTCAGCGTCTCCGTAGAACTTCCATTTGCCAACGTCCGCTTCAAGGCCCGGCGACAGTAGCACCCGATGGTACCCACTGTTGGGAGGATCGGCATTCACGCCGCTGTCGTGCAGACGATTGGAGCCAATCACCTGGAGCAGGGCAGTCAGTTTGCCGCCGTTTTCCAATTGAAATCCATCGTAGAGGAGTCCGGCGGCTGCGTCCGTCTCGTTGCCTGGTCGATATCCTTCACGCGAGTCAAACGCTCGCTGGAATAGAGCCTCGACGAACCATTTCAGATGATTCTCCACGCTGATGGTGCCCAGATGGTAGCCACCCAGCAACAGGTCCGTGGTTCCCGTGCCGATTGAGGTGTCGCGATCAAAATTTGGGTACGTCCAATCGCCCGTCGGTAGCTTCACACCCACCGAAAGCCCCGTTGACATGTCGGGCGAGAAACCCGTGTAGGTGCCGAGAACGCGTATGTCGCCTAGCGCATTATGTCGGTAAGTCTGAACGTCCGGGGCCCCAGGAACCCCAATGTCCGTGCGAAAGGTCCGAAACCAATAAGGAACCTTCACGGACATTCCCCAATCGCGATTTAAGTTGTAGTCGAAACCTACGGCGCCGAAATTAGTCTCGATTTCTTTGTCGGTATTGTTGGCGGCCGGTGCGGCATGCGAGCCAACCCAATTCTGATCCTGATCCTGGTAGTCGTCTTCAACAAAGACCATGAGACCGGGGTGGGTCTGAATCATGGCGGCGGTGCCGACGTCGAAAACGCCGCAACCGCAAGCGCACGCTAACGCAAAGCCCGGAACAAGCGCGCTCGCGACGATGAAGGAAAGAAGCCGCGTCGTGCGGCCGGCCAAGAAATAAGCGAACGGCGTGGCCGAGCCACGCGCCCAAGTGGAAATATTCATGATGCCCTCGAAATAAGCTCGAATAATTACGAGCGATGCACGATGCAAGCCCCATTCAGCGGCTTGCATCACGCACAGCGTCAATGTTTGAGGTTCAGGCGAGGGGCGGCGGTCCGCGGGACGATTGCTGACGGGTAGGTCCGAACGCTAAGAAAGTCTGAGTTACGGCAGCTGGCGGTACCAACTGATCGGAGGCTGCGGCACCTGCAAGCACCGGTAGCGTCGGCAGCGGAGCGGGCCCCGCGCTTTGCGCGTAGGGGCACGTCGGATCGCTGTGGGTGCCCTCATGATGCGCGGCGTTATCGTGACCGGGATGATGGTGGTCGTGTACACCCGCCGACATCCTCGCATCGCACACGACGAATGCGAGACGTCCGTCCACCGGCGCCGGCATGAATCCCGCAGGAACGAGTGCCCGCAGGAACAGCGCCCCGAGGACGACCAGCGTCGCCCATCCTGGCTTCTTAATATGCCGCATTCCTTTCATCGTTGTGCTGATTTTGGAACGATTGGCTCAAAATGTACAAGGCATTGGCGACATTTTGGCATTCTTTGGCGCACTGCGTACACGCCTTGGCGCAGTCGTAGCAGACGCTGTGCTTCATCTCGTGTCATTACGCACCCATAGGCCGACCCCGACGGCGGGCTCCCCGGGGCAACCGATCGACATACCAAAACTCAGCCGCAGCTGCATGGGTGTTGAAAAGATTGTAGATTCCGAGAGAGGCGCTCCAGCCCCCAAAAAAAGCGTAGTGAGCGTCGAGGTTGGTGTAGCCGGCGTAGCCTGATCTTCCTTGGAAAACGACGGGGGATCACGTCAATCCGTCTGCTGACTCGCCTACTGACGGTAAGCCGCTGGTCAGCGCGAATCGCCTTCATCACCATTGACCAACGGCGCATCACCACCGCGGTAACTACGACGTCATGTGGATACGCTCTTTCCGCTCGGCGTATCCAATCCTAACTCATTGGCCTTCCTTAATAGCTGAATCGCGGTATCGACCCCCAGTTTGAGTTTGATAGCGGATTGATGGTTCGCAACCGTCTTCGGGTTGAGCCGCATAGATTCGGCTATCTCCTTGATAGACTGACCTTGTGCGAGCTGGCGTAGCACTTCGAATTCGCGTGCGGATAACTCCTCAGCCGGGTCGGCAGAGAAATCACCTAACGCAAGCTTTTGAGCCATTTCCGCGCTGAGATACTTCTTTCCAACCGCGATCGAGTGTACGGCCTCCACCAGGACACTGGGCGCGCTCGCCTTCGTCACGTAGCCAAAGGCCCCGGCTTGCAGCGCCCGTCGCGCGAAGATCGTCTCGTCGCAACGGCTGATGGTTCATATGGCGTATATGGATGTGCGTCCTGCCAATCCAAATGGCCGCGCGGCGGTGCTTCTGCACGGCAAAAACTACTGTGCCGCCGCCTGGTACAAAACAATGGTCACGCTTGCCGCGGCGGGCTACCGAGTCATCGCACCCGATCAGATCGGCTTTTGAAAATCGACCAAACCGGAGCGATATCAGTACACATTCCAACAACTGGCTCGCAATACTCACGCGTTGCTGGTCTTCCTCGGCGTGACCGGTACCACGCTGATAGCGCATTCCACCGGTGGTATGGTCGCGGTCCGTTATGCGTTGATGTACCCGCAGGAGACCGAGCAACTCGTGCTTGTGAACCCGATCGGGCTTGAAGACTGGAAAGCTAAGGGCGTTCCATCCATTTCGATTGACGAATGGTATGGCCGAGAGCTCCGTATTAACGCGGATAGCATTCGCCACTATGAAAAAGATACCTATTTTGCTGGCCAGTGGAAGGCTGAATACGAGCCATGGGTGCAAATGTACGCGGGGCTAAATCGCGGACCCGATAAGGAACTTGTCGCGTGGAATTCAGCATTGCTATACGACATGATCTACACGCAGCCCGTTTTCTATGAACTAGAAAACATTTCGGTGCCGAGGCTTCTAATGATTGGCGACAAAGACAACACGGCTATAGGCAAAGATCTTGCTGCACCTCATTCGTGAGACCTTGGGTAACTATGCGGAACTCGGCAAGCGTGCGGCTGAACGCATACGCCGCGCAAAATTAGTGGCGTTTCCTCAGCTAGGCCATGCGCCACAGATTCAAGACCCAGCCACGTTCGATAAAGCACTCCTGGACGGCCTTGCTGGTCTCAACGAGCGAAAATGACTTCGCGCGAGCTAGCGCTTCCGTTTAGGCCCATTGGGAGCGAAGCTGCGTTTTCAGGCCATTTAGGCTCTCGAACTCGTTTGCACCGGCAACTTTTCGAGAAATCATTTCGAGAGAACTGTTTCGGGAGCCTGATGAGCGCCGCTGGCCTGACCTGAGTGACATACGCTCGGTTGCTGGCGGCAGCGCGCAACGCGGTTACCGGAGTGCTTACCGTCGCTCCACCGGCAGCCGCGGCGAGATCTTTGGTTATTGCAATTGACGACATCTGCGTGAAGCATAGAGACCGTCTGTCGGCCCTACAATTCCAAGTAACCGGTGGTCGGGTGGGGTCTCAAAGGCATCCATGCCGGATTCGCGTCGCCGGCCAGCGGTGAGTTCAACAGCCAGCTGAAACAGGAATTCACGGCGACGATCGAGCAGTTGCTGGCCGAGAAGCAGGGCGGCAATCTCGCCCGGTCGTTTTAGCGCCCATCTCCCCTGTGTCGCGGCCGATCAGATCGGCGTAATGACGGCGCGCGACATCGGGGTGGGACCGCAGCCGGCCCTTAAGATAATTCTCGCCAACTTGGCGAAACAGGGGATTGTTCGGATCCTGTTCCGGGCCGTGCGCCTGCGCGGCGAGCTGCGGCGGCAGATCGAGCAATGGCACCGTCAAATCGAGCGGGGCGCCCAAGAAGAACGCGACCGAGATGCGCTCGCGTCCCGCCGGCGGCGTCATGACCCGATCCAGCGTCGCACGCAGATAACCGTCCGATGCAAGTTCCAGTAATTCGCCGATGTTGACCACGAGCGTGTCGGGGCGAGGCGGCACGTCGATCCACGCGCCGTCGACCTCGACCTGCAAACCGCCCTGTTCATCCTGCAGCAGCAGCGTCAACAAGCCGGAATCTTTGTGCGCTCCGACGCCTTGGTCGCTGTCCGCGACTTCACGACCCGGATAGCGGATCAGTTTGACGAGCAGGTGCGGATCGCCGACGACCAGAGGCGTCAGAACCTCCGCATCCTGTCCCAGGGCGAGTGAGAACGCGCGCAAAAGTCGCGTCAGCGCGCCCGCGGCCGCGGTCTGCCAGCGCAGCACGATCGGCCGCAGTTCCGGCAACGCGGCGGGCCACTGATTCGGGCCACGCAACCGCAACCAGGCGGGCGAATCCGGGCTGAGCGCTGCCGCGGACTGCTCCGCGCCGATATCGATTTGTTCGCGCCAATCCTGCAGTCCGCGCGTGCGCTCCCAGGCGACGCGGTTGTAGCCGCGAAAGTGCGGCGAGTTGACCATCTCCACGGCCAACTTGTCGTGCTCCGCCAGGCCAAAAAATCGGTGCGACACGTCGATGAGCTCGCTCAATAGGGCGGCCTCGATACCGTGCCCCGTGAGATAGAAGAAACCGGCACGGTGCGCTGCGTCGCGCAGTTCGGCGAGGAACTCTGTTCGCTCTGCCGGCGAGGCGCCGAGGCGGCGCAGGTCGAGCTGTGGAATCTGTGCGTCGGGCACGGCTCCGGGTCGCTCCAAGAATAGGGGTGGCGATTTTTGCACGATGTCGGCCCGCCCAGCCAGCGACCGGTGATGCCGAATCACCATATCGATAGAACCGAGTGTTGTTGGTGGGGCTGATCGTCGACGGCGGTCCCGAGGGCCAAAGAGCGCCGGCGGGTGGAATGTCGGCCGCACGGCCACCATGAGCTCCAGCGTCTCGGTGACGGCCGCCGCGGCGCCGGTGCTCGCGGCATGGAACATTCCCGCGTCGTTCGCCGATACGCCGTCGAATACGGTATCTGGCGCGAACGCGGACTTCCTGCTAGCAGCGATCAGCGCCGCGCGCTGGATCCAGAGTGCGGAACGGCAGGACGCCCATGGTGTTGGTTGCCGGAGCCCGATCATCTGGAGAAAACCCGCACCGTCTCCGCCCCGAATGCAATCGGCGTGCTCTGGCTCAGCTTCATGCGGCACTTCAGGTGGCCTTCGGCTGGAGCGACGAACATCTGTATGTTTTTCAGATCCGTGGTTGGCAGTTTGGCGACCCGCCCCGCGCGATCGAGCTGGCGCTGGCGGCATTTGCATTCGAGGTCAACGAAACCTTTCACTAGCACTACAATCTATGCGTCCCGTGGAAGATTGACTGCCGGATTAAATCCCCGGAGCTTGGTGATAGATGTGCAGGTGATCGCAGTGTCGCCGGCATGCTGGATGGCGCGTTGGACGCGCTCAGATTAATGACGTAAGGGCCAGCTGCGCCGAGTCTTGGCCATGCGGCACGCGGGGTACGCAGAATATCGACAGATGGGTGCCGGAGGCCCTCGGGTGCTGGGTCGTCGCGGCCCTGCGCGGCGTCCGGGAACCGAACAATGAACCGGCGCGCAAAATGCGCCAATTTTCCGCCAAGATGATCCTATTGGCTCAAAACCGTTAAGTCCACCAGCCTGCTAGCGAAGCCTATCGTGTAATATCTGAAGAAGATGCGACGATCCTAAGCTCTTCTCGGGCATCGCTATTCTCCTATGCCGACCACCCGTCTGAACCTTGAAGATTTCCCTGACTCCGCCTACGCACATGAGTTGCGCCGCGGACTAGCGCGTTTGCGATTCGAGGCTCCGCTGGAAGCGGAGTACGCAGTGGCGCATTTGCAGCGCGTGCGTCTGCGAGTGAGGATCTGGTTCTCGGTGACCGTCGTGCTGGCGGTTCTGTTTACGGCCGATCAGGTGCGACGCGCAGGTCTCTGGAGCCTGATCACCCTTGTGCACATGGGCGCGCTCGTTCCATGTGCGGTTACGCTTGTTTGGTTGGCCTGGAGCCGGCAGTACGAGCGCTTCTACCTACCAGCCGCACGGGTGTTGGTGCCGATCTTCGGCGCACTCATTGCGGCATTCATAGCACTCGCGATCACCGACGGGCGAGACGAACAACTGGCAGGTCTCACGGTCAACCTGGTCGCCGTCTTCTTTTTCGCCGGCTTAATGTTTCGGCAGGCGATTTTCACAACTGCGATCATGTGTATCGCTTTCGCGGCTGCGGCGCTCGCCGTGAGCCTGCCTCATGCGATGCTCCTAAAGAGTATGGTGATCATAACGTTGACGAGCGTCATCGCTGCAATCGTTTACCGGGACGTCGAACAATCGTACCGCAGAAATTTTCTGGAGGACGCACTCATAGGCGAACTCGTCGCCCGCGACGGCCTTTCCGGACTAATGAACCGTCGCGCCTTTGATGAGCATCTGCTGCGTGTTTGGCAACATGCGCTGCGTGATCAGCGTTCGATCGCCGTGCTCATGATCGACATCGATCACTTCAAGCGATATAACGACGACTTTGGTCACCAAGCCGGGGACTTGGCGCTACGGAGCGTTGCCCGGATCATACAAGGCTTCGCGCGCCGGCCCTTGGATCTTGCAGCGCGCTATGGCGGTGAGGAATTCGCAGTGATCCTGTACGACTTGGCACTTCCACACGTACAGGAGATGGCCGAAAGCCTTCGCAAAGGCGTGCAGAACCTGCAGATCGAGCCGCATGAGGCAGAAGCAGCGCCGGGACGAGAGGTTACGGTGAGTGTGGGCGTAGGCTTGGCCGCACCGGTAATCGGGCGGACTCCTCAGGGCGCAGTCCAATTGGCCGACGAGGCGCTATATGAGGCGAAACAAGCCGGCCGCAATCGTGTCGTCGTCAAGGGCACCGATGCTTACATGCTCCTCAATACCGGTGCCTTCACAACGCGGAAAGACTCCCGGCGCCAGCGTTAGCCGCCGTTGACGGGAATGGCACCATACCTACGAGGAAATGGCCGGGTGGGGCGCCATCGCGTTTCCCGCCGGTTGCGGCGCGCTGACCGCCCCCGGGGGTACTGCCTAAGGTCGGCGGCCGGCCAGCCACGCCGTGGCATGCATGGCGAGCATTCCCGATGGTCCTAGCGCTCTCAGTTCGACATGGTCACGTTCCGGCTTGCCTACCACTTGAATCGGCTGATTCACATACAGTGGGCTACGCGCGCGAAACTCGAAACGATCGATCTGATCTACCCGGTTCAATGACAACAATTGCGCCAGTACGATGGCGACCAAAGGTCCGTGCACGACCCGTTCCGGGTATCCCTCCTCGCGCTGCGTATACAGTTGGTCGAAATGAATGAGGTGAGCATTGAAAGTCAACGCGGAAAAACGCATGAGCATTACCGGATCGGGAGTCAAGGTCATGGCCCATGGATCCGTCCCTGCGGTCTTGATGGCGAACTCATCGTTCGGAGCCGGCTCCGCCGGTGCAGGGCCCTGCAGATAGACGATATCTCGCTCCTCTCGAACGCAAAGCGCATCGCCCTGAAAGTATTGATATTCGGCGGTGAGGATTTGGAAGGGGCCGCGTTTCCCTTTCTTATCACGTCGCCCCAGCACTCGCTCAGTCATCCGGGCCCGTACTCCGATGCGCAACGGCCGAATGAACTCAGTTCGAGCCGCTGCGAATAAGCGCCGCCGCCGCAAAGTGGAGTCGACCCACTCTTGGTTGATCATATGTCCGTCGGGACCAATCGAGGAACGCGGCGCTGTCGGCAAGAAATACAACCAATGCCACAACGGCGGCAATTCCGAGGTGTCGCTCACCCTGCCCGTTGCCAGTCCGAGCGTGGCCTCGAGCGCTTGAACCGGCCACGGATCCAGATTTGACTCAATCATTTGATGCTGCTGCCGACGAGACGAAAAAATAGGAGACTCGATGCCCAGTATGCGTCAGGCCAGGCCCTCCGTGAAATGTCGCGCGTTCGCCGACGATCTGACTCGCGGCACCCCTTGCGGCGGCTCCTGTCCTCTCCTTGGCCGGCATCACGTAATATCAGTGGGTTATGGTTCCGCGGCGGACAGATGGGATACCCTCCCGATCAGGATTTCAGCAGGTAGGGATAACGGAGATGGTGCGTGTCGTCGGTATCGATCATCTTGCCATTCGCGTGAGCGAGCTCGAGCGCTCGAAGCACTTCTACAACAAAGTCCTGGGCTTCATGGGTTTCGAGCTTGAATGGGAGTTCGGCAAGGTTGCCGGATGGAACAATGGCGAGACCATGTTTTGGATTACCGAAGCGGACGCCAAAGGCAAGCGACGAAAATTCCGCCTCGGGAACGTGGGCTATCACCACTATGCGTTCGAGTTGGCGGCGCGTGCGGAGGTAGATGCGATCTACGCCTTTCTGCAGGCCTGGAAGGTTGCGATCGCAGACCCGCCGGCCGACTACCCGGACTATGGTGAGGGTTACTACGCGATCTACTTCCTGGATCCGGACGGGCTAAAGCTCGAGGCGATGCATTTCCTCGAAAAGAGCAAGCGTCGCGCTCTACTCGCTCGGAAGCTCAGATCCGGTGCGGGGATTTCCTGATCGTGGACGCGTCACGGTTGAGCCGGCAGGAGTTGAACAATCGAGTCATTCGCGGGGCGCGGTGCCCTGACGCAAGAGTACGCCAAGGTGTATTCGTCACAAGCAATTCTTAGTCATGTCCACATGACTGCGCGACATGAGGCAGGCCTTGGTTACTTGAGTCTCTCGAATAGCGATTGAGTGTTCAGTTTGGTTGGGCATCATGTCGGCGGTTCGCGGGTGAATTGACATGCGCCGCCGCCCACCCGTCATCGCAATTTGACATCAGGATATGCCAGACGGTTTGGTTGTCGACGAGGTCCCGCTACTCAGTACTCCCATACGTCCGTCTTCCCTTACCCTTATGACAATATAGTATTTGTCAGCCTCGGCGCTACGGACGACTCTTGACATAGGTGACGGATCGCATCCGGCGATCATTTTCCGCAGGCCGCAGGAGGATCCGGTAATGATGAGAGTCTGGACGTCTGGACGCAGTGGCAAAGCGAAGTGATGACGCTGTTGCAGGGCGACTTCGAAGAGGAGCTCCGGCACACGGATATAAATGGCATCGATGGCGAGCGCCTGCGAACCAGTGCTCCGCAGCGCGCGGCGGAGGCCGGCCCCGACGGTCTGCTGCACCCCGACGCCATCGCCGAAACCTACTGGCAACTTCATCAACAACACCGCGCAGCGCGTGGACGCACGAACTTGACCTGCGGCCCTATAAGGAGACGTTTTAAATGAGCGCCGTGATCGATGGCCGGGCGCGCCTGACGGCGCACACTGCGTTCGATGACCCCAGGAGTGGCCCGGAGGCGCCGCCTCGTCGCAGTATCGAGGTGCGCTCGATCGTGTTCTGGTAACGAAGCGACCATGGCAGGCACGGAGCTTAAGGGCCGGCTCTTGATTTCACACCGTTACGCGGCGAAGCGCGACACGTTCCCGATGACCGAGTTCAGAATCGCCAATTATGCTCGCACCCGCACCGGCCGCTGGTTGCATGATAGGGCGCAGTTTCGCCGAAGTTGTCAAGCGGCGTAGTCAACGGGGGTTGACTATCGGGGTCATTTGTCGAGGTGCTGAATGACGAAGCCGATCGCCCGTGACCCAATCTACCGCCAGCGGGCGTTCGACGCTGACGTGATTGAGCTCTGCGTGCGTTGGTATGTCACCTATCGACTGTCGTATCGCGACCTGGTGGAGATGATGGCCGAGCGCGGCGTCAAAGTCGCCCATTCGACGATCCTTCGTTGCATGTGGCAACCGGCGGCGGCAGGCTAAATATCCTTGCCATTTCCGGCGCCGGTCCGAGGCATCGACGCCCGCGATGTCCGTGGGTAGAAGATTGGTATCGGCTTGACATTGAGTGTCGGGTCGCTCACGTCAAATCTGTCTAGTTTGTCTGCCCTTTGCGCGTATCGTCATGCGGTCAGGCCATCTGGCCGATGGTCTTGCGGAAGCGGTTCAACGACAGGGCGAACAGCACGCTGCCGATGGCCGCCAGCGCCAGGAACTGCGGCCATACGGCGGCAATGCCCGCACCGCGGTAGAGGATGGCCTGGCCGAGGGCGACGAAATGCGTGGTGGGTGCGGCCAGCATGATGTCCTGCACGACCTTGGGCATGCTCTCGCGAGGCGTGACACTGCCGGACAGCAGTTGCAGCGGCAATATGATCAGTACCGCCAGCATGCCGAACTGCGGCATCGAGCGCGCCAGAGTAGCCATGAAAATGCCCATCGAGGCGGTGGCGAACAGGTCCAGCGCGGCGCCGGCGAGGAATAGCGCCACCGAGCCCTCGACGGGCACGCCCAGCACGCCCTGCACGATGAACACGAGCGCGGCGGCGGCGGACAGCAGCACCACCAGTCCCATGGACCAGATCTTCGCCAGCATGATCTCCGCCGGCGTCACCGGCATCACCAGCAGGTGCTCGATCGTCCCGTGTTCGCGCTCGCGGATCAG
>Ga0224558_1001915_pt1 | contig 20354 bp, 20 predicted proteins | sample 714S32024metaG_FD_180682 | JGI IMG/M metagenome (GOLD analysis project Ga0224558, IMG submission 180682) | Peat soil microbial communities from Stordalen Mire, Sweden - 717 S3 20-24 | ecosystem: Environmental > Terrestrial > Soil > Wetlands > Peat | place: Sweden: Norrbotten County, Stordalen...
ATGAGCATTTGTCTTTTCTAACCCAGCCGCTATGAGAGCTTTAGCTGCGGTTGGGTTAGAAAAGACAAATGCGACTTACGTGAATTGATAATTGTCGCCAGACCCCAAAAGTAATTGTCGCTGTACATCCCCGTAGTACCTCTTATCGGCGATAAGAGGTACTACGGGGAGGCTCCGGCGAGGCTCCGGCGAGGCTACGGGGGTATGAGCGGGCGGCAGGGAGCTTGGAGACATCCCGGACCACCTTTGGAGGAGAAGAAACCGCCCGGGGAGGAGGCCGACGCTCCGTTTGAGGGGCTATGGGAACGTCAGACCGACCGGAATAATTCTGGTACGGGCCGGGAGCGCAAGGTCCCTGGCCAGGGAGCGCTCGGGAATTGAGAATCAGCGAGTGGCGTTGGCGACGGCGGAGGTCGCTGGCGGCGGGGCGCCAATGACAGCGGCCACTGAGGTGGAGAGGGTGTCGAGGACGCGGGCGGGGGCGACGCCGAGGGCGAGGATGCCGCCGATCAGCAATAAGCATAGTGCGCGGGTTGCCCAGTCGAGGCGGATGGGGGGGCGGTCGCCGGGATCGCGGAAGACGGCTTCGCGGACGACCCCTAGGTAGTAGTAAACCGCGATGGCGGCATTGATGACGGCGATGACGACCAGGAAGACGTAGCCCTTGTGCAGGGCGGCGGTGAGCAGAGTGAGCTTGCCCATGAAACCAACGAATGGAGGGATGCCCGCCAGCGCGAACACGCCTACGATCAGGGTCAGGGCGAGCAGGGGCGAGCGGCGGTGAAGGCCTGCCAGGTCTTCGATGGCGACATTGGTGCCATCGGTGGAGACTTTGCAGATGACCACAAAGCAGGCCAACACCATCAAGAGGTAACCGATGATGTAATAGAGGGCGGCGGTGTAGCCAAATTGGTCGAGGGCAACAAACCCGATCAGCGCATAACCGGCGTGGGCGATGCCAGAGAACCCGAGCAGGCGCTTGAAGTCCTTCTGCACCAGGGCGATGAGATTGCCGTAGCACATGGAGGCGGTCGCAAGAATGGCCAGCATGACGGCGACGGTTTGATTGTTCGACGAGGCCAGGGAAACGAAGCGGACCAGGACGGCGACGGCTCCGACCTTGGGCAGGGAGGCCACGAAGCCGGCAGTTTCATTCGAGGCACCCTGATAAACGTCAGGGGTCCAGAAGTGGAAAGGAAAGATCGCCAGCTTGTAGTAAAAGCCGCAGAAGGTCAGGGCGAGGCCGGCAACGGCCAGGGGCGAATGGATGACCGGCTGGAGCCGGGGGAGCAGATCGGGTAGGGAAGTCGTGCCAGTCAGGCCGAAGAGGTAGCTCATGCCAAAGAACATCACTCCGTTGGCGGCGACCCCGAACATGATGTACTTGATTGCAGACTCCATCTGGCTCCTCTGCCCCTCGCGCTCGCGACGCATCGCTACGAGGAAATAGAGCGGAAAAGCCGAGACTTCCAGGGCGACGACCAGGGTGATGATATCCACGCAGCTCACGAGCATGGCGAGCCCCGACACGCTCAGGGTGAGGAAGAAGAAGTATTCGGGTTTGATGTCCTCACGGATGTCATCGAGGTTGCCGCTCAGGAGGAGGATGAGCGTGAAGCCGCAGGCAAAGACCAGTTTAAGCACCTGAGAGAATAGGTCCACGCGGTAGGCGCCGCTAAAGAGGGTCGCTTCCTGCCCCAGGCAGAACACACAAGCGATGATGGCGCCAAAGGAAGTGATCAGCGCGACGGCGCGGGCCTGGCTCACACGCCCTTCGCCCAGGGTGATCACGAAGACGACCAGCGCGCCTAGCAGCAGCACCAGCTCTGGGAGAAAGGCCGTGAAAGAAGACGGCGTCATGAGAAAAGTGGCTGGAGGGACGGCGCGAAGTCCGAAGTCCGAAGTCCGAAGTCCGAAAGAAGGCCGAAGGCCGAAGGCCGAACATGGCCTGCCACACATTTGTCCCGGCGGGACACGCGATAATAGCCCAACGTTTCAACGTTGGGAACCTGCGCACGAGGCAGAATAAGTCCCGAAGGGACGGCTGACGGAGCGCATGGGCTCGGCCGTCCCTTCGGGACTTGTGTGTCTCTCGCCCTGCCTACCCAACGTTGAAACGTTGGGCTATTCTCGGACATCCCTCCGGGATGAGGATCGGACTCGGTCATTTCAGGGTGCAATGGCATAGGTGGTGTTGGAGTGGACCTGATGCGCCTGGTCAAGCAGATGCTTCACGCTGGCATCGAGCACGCGAGTAAAGGGTTCGGGATGGAGGCCGATATAGAACACGAGGACCAGCAGCGGCGCGAGGGTGAGAATCTCGCGCAGCCCGAGATCCGGAACCTTCGAATGGTCGGGGTTCTGCGTGCCGCCGTAAGCGACCTTCTGCAACATGCGGAGCATATAGGCCGCCGCGAGCACCACGCCGGGGACGACACAGATCATCATGACCATGAACGTAGGGTTTTTAAGGGAAAGCTTGAACCCGCCGCTCATCACCATGAACTCCCCGATGAAGCTGTTTGTGCCGGGGAAGGCCAGAGATGACAGCGCGAACACCCCGGCGAATAAGGCGAAGATGGGCATCTTCTTTCCCATGCCGGCGGTCTCCGCGAGATCGCGCGTGTGCAGCCGCTCGTAGATGATGCCGACAATAATGAACAACGCCCCGGTGGTAACGCCGTGGTTGATCATCACGAGCACCGCGCCTTGGATTCCCAACTCGTTGAGCGCGAAAATGCCCAACGTGGCAAACCCCATGTGGGCGACGCTGGAATAGGCGACCAGCTTCTTGAGATCAGTTTGCGCCAGCGCGGTCAGCCCGCCGTAGAGGATGGCGGCAACCGAAAGCCAGAGGATATACGGCGTGAAGACCTGGGTCGCATAAGGCGTTATCGGCAGGGAAAAGCGCAGGAAGCCGTAGGTGCCCATCTTCAGCAGGACGCTGGCGAGCAATACGCTGCCGGCGGTGGGGGCTTCCACGTGGGCGGCGGGCAGCCAGGTGTGGAAGGGGAACATCGGCACCTTGATGGCGAACGAGATGAAGAAGGCGAGGAAGATCCAGAATTGGAAACTGTGCGAATAGTTGCGCCCCATCATGTCAGGGATGCTGAAGCTGCCGACCTGGAGACGGAGCGCGATCATCGCGACCAGCAGCATGACCGAGCCGGCCATGGTGTAGATAAAGAACTTGAGGGCCGCGTAGATTTTTCGGGGGCCGCCCCAGACGCCGATGAGCAAGGCCATGGGGATCAGCATCGCTTCCCAGAAGACGAAGAAGAGCACGAAATCCAGAGCGCAGAATACGCCAACCATGGCCGTCTCCATGATCAGCAGGCAGATCATGAACTCCCTAACCCGCGTTTGGATATAGCGCCAGGACGCCAGCACGCACAACGGCATTATCAGGGTCGTCAGCAAAACCAGCAACAGGCTGATGCCATCAATGCCGAGCGAGTAATGGATTCCTAAGGCCGGAACCCAACGGGCAAACTCGGCGAACTGGAAGTGGTACGACTTCGGATCAAACCGCCACCAGAGCTGAAGCGAGAAGAGGGCGAGGGCCGAGGTAAACGCCAGTGTCCACAAGCGCACCAGGCGCTCGCTGCGGATCAGCGCCGCGACCACCGCCGCGGCCAGCGGGCTGAAGATCAGCACGCTCAGCAAGTGGGAGCTTTCGTTTGGGCTGGGTGCGGTCATCGTGCAAGGGCTTTGGAATACCAGAGAAAGGCGATGATGAGGACGGCGGCCACGGCGAAGGCGAAAGCCAGGTTCTGCTGCATCTGGCCGCGTTGGGTGAAGCGGAGCCGGCGTCCGATGCCCCGGATACTTTCGGCAAAGCCATCCACCGCGCCGTCAATCACCTCATTGTCGAACAGGCCCGCCACGCGGGCGCTCACCATGAGCGGCACCAGCCCGGCCAGGCGGTAGAGTTCGCCGACAAAGGTATCGGCGGCCTGGATCGGCTTGCGGGCCAGCCAGAGGAACCCGCGCCAGCCCATTCGGTAGAACCAATCCATGTCCAGGCTGATGGTCGGCTCAGGCACCAGCTTCTTGAGCAGCAGGAAGAAGCCCAGCCCGGTAAAGAGCAGGATCTGCAGGGTCTCGAAGACGTGGTAAGCGGTGTAAGGATGATATTCGGCCGCCAGGTCCGGATACGGCAGCATCTTGTATAAGTAAGGCGTGTAGCAGCCGATGAAGATGCAGAGCGCGGAAGCAATGATCATGGCCGCGTTCATGTTCCACGGTGGCTCGGCGGCGCGATCCCAGGTTTCCTTCTTGGGCTGGTTCTTTCCGAACCAGATGAAGTAAGGCACTTTGAGCCCGGTGTGGAGGAACGTTCCCGCCGACGCGAGCAACAGGAGGAAGCCGACCCAGTTCTTGTGCTCCTCAAACCCGGCGCTGATGATCATGGACTTGCTGACGAACCCGCTGAACAGCGGGAAGGCGGAGATAGACAGCCCGCCGATGAGCGTGAAGACAAATGTCCAAGGCATCTTCTTCCACAGCCCGCCCAGTTCCGTGAACTTGCTTTGACCGGTCATGTGCAGCACCGCGCCGCAACCCATGAACAGGAGGCCCTTGTAGAGAATGTGCGCGAAGGCGTGGGCGCACGCGCCGTTGATGGCCATTTGCGTGCCCAGGCCGACGCCCGCCACCATGTAGCCGACCTGGCTGATGATATGGTAGGCCAGCAGGCGCCGGCAGTCGTTTTCTAGCACGGCATACACGACGCCGTACAGGGCCATAATGACGCCGAGCACGACAAGGATCTCCAGGCCGGCGAACCCGCGGCAGAGGGCATAGACGGCCGTCTTGGTGGTGAAGGCGCACATGAACACCGAACCGTTAAAGGTGGCTTCGCCGTACGCGTCGGGCAGCCACGCGTGGAGCGGTGGGACAGCCGCATTCAGGATGAAGCCGATCAGGATGAGGTAAGTGGCCGGAGTTGCGTGATGCACCGCCAGGTTCATGAAGGACTCGTCAAAGGCCCAGCTCCCATGCGATTGGCAATGCCAGACCATGCCGCCTAGCAACGCCACGCCTCCGGCCACGTGCACCAGCAGATACCGGTAGCCCGCCCCCAGCGACTCCCGCCGCCGCCGGAACCATATGAGGAAGACCGAAGAGAACGCCATCAGCTCCCAGAACAGGAAGAGGGTAATGAAGTCGCCCGCGTAGATGCAGCCGATAGACCCAGCCACGTAGAACCACGAGGCAATGTGTTGCGCGTCCTCCTTCACGTGCAAGCCGTACAGTGTCCCCAGGATGCACATCAGGCTCATGATGTAGCCGAAGACAGAGCTGAGGGCATCCACCCGGCCAAAGACCAGCGTCCAGTCGAGGAAATGCACCTGGCCGAACTCACCGCGGCCCATGGTCAGGATGCGCGCAAAGAGCAGGATCGGGATCAGCAGGAGGTACCCCTTTTTCAGGCGCGCGGGCACCAGCAGAAGCAGCAGGCTCCCCAGGATCAGGATCAGCGAAGGATGGAGCCAGAAGCTATTCATGCTTTTGGTAGCAGGTCAGCGGTAGTGGACCGTAGTGCAATGCCCCAATGCCACTAGGATTTGAGGGATGGCGGCAACCAAAGCGCCGCGGCTCTGCCCCTGTCCCGGAGGGACAAACGAGAATAGCCCAGCGTTTCAACGCTGGGACTGCGGACAAAGGGCACCGAGTCCCGAAGGGACGGCCGAACCAGAGGTCTTCAACCGTCCCTTCGGGACTAGTCGTGAAGGCGGTGCAAACCCAGCGTTGAAACGCTGGGCTATTCTCAAACATCCCTCCGGGATGGCGGAGTCTAAGGCCTTGGGGCCTTAGAGCAATGATCTGCGCTCCGCCAGAAATCACTGCCTGGTTAGTCATGGCGCGCCTCTTCTTCATTGGACTGCTTGTCGTCGTAGTAATCCTCGCGGGTCATGATGCCCAGGTGCCCATACCATTTAGAGAGGATGATGATCAGGACGCAGGCAATGAAGCCGAACACCGCCCAGAAAGCCGGCCAGTGTTCTGGCCTGGTGTGAGCGTGCTCCTTATCCACCACCCCCGGGATGGCATCCAGCAGGACGACCAGGGCCAGGACAGCATAGGAAATCCATACCACTGTCTTCAGCCGGTCACGCAGGAACTTGATAAGCTTGACAAGTTTCATTACAGGACAGCGTGCACGAAGCGCATGAAGAAGCCGGGATAAAGGCCGATGATCACTGAGATGGCAGCAGTGATGGTCAAGGGAATCACCAGCGCCGGGTGCGCCTCGTGGTGTTTATGCTCAATGTCTTCCCTCGAAGGCTGGCCGAAGAACGCGCTATAAACGACCGGGGCGAAGTAGGCCGCGTTGAGCAGGGTGCTGACCAGTAGCACGATGATAATACCGACCGATCCGGCATCGAACGCGCCGTTCAATAGATACCATTTGCTGACAAAGCCGGCCACCGGCGGCGCGCCGATCATGCTCAGGGAGGCGAGGGCGAATGCGCCGAACGTGAACGGCATCGCACGCCCCAGGCCGCTCATCTCCGAGATGTTCTTCTTATGGGTGGCGACGTAGATAGCGCCGGCGCAGAAGAAGAGCGTGATTTTTGAGAAGGCATGGTTGACGATGTGCACCAGCCCGCCTTCGATGCCCGGCCGCGTCATCAATGCCACGCCCAGAATGATATACGAGAGCTGGCTGACGGTGGAGTAGGCCAGTCGCGCCTTCAGGTTGTCCTTGCTCAACGCGACGATGGAGGCGATGACGATGGTAATGGAGACGAAATAGGCAGTGGGGAGGCCGAGGTTAAGCTTCTGCATCGTATCCACGCCGAAGACATAGAGCATGACGCGCACGGTGGAGAACACGCCAACCTTGACGACGGCGACGGCGTGCAGCAGCGCGCTGACAGGTGTGGGCGCGACCATGGCGCTAGGGAGCCAGTTATGGAAGGGCATCACGCCGTTCTTGGCAAAACCCACGATGCAACAGGCATAGAGGGCCGTGACTACCCAGCGATTGACATCCGGCGGCAGGATGCCGGTATTGATGTTGTTGGCAAAGTCGAGGTTCCCCGTCAGTACGTAGATCAGGACCATGGCCGGCAGCACCAGTCCCTTGGCCGTCGCCGTAAGATAGGTGAGGTATTTCTTGCCGCTCTCATAGCTCTCGTCGTCCTGGTGATGCGCGACCAGCGGATAGGTGCAGATGCTGACAATCTCGTAGAAGAGATACAGGGTCAGGAGATTGTCGGAAAAGGCGCAGCCGACGGCGCCGAACAAGGCCAGGGCGAAGCAGGTATTGAAGCGCGTCTGCTCATGCTCGTCGAGTCCGCGCATATAGCCCGCCGAGTAAAACACCGTGATGACCCACAAGAACGAGGCGGACAGGGCGAAGACCATCGAGAGCGCATCGGCTCGCAGCGCGACGCTCAATCCCGGCAGCAGTTGGAACACGCAGAAATAGAGCCGCTTCCCGGCATGGATGTCCGGGATCATCGAAGCCGTGATGATGAACAGCGTTGCGGCGGCGAGGAAGGAGCAGGTTTCGCGCGCATTGGGCCGCTTGCCGGCAGCCATGACAAGGCCCGCGCCAACCAGTGGGGCCAGGATCGCCAGGAGGAGCCTGATGTCGTGAACGAGTTCCATTAGCCTATCCGTTCAGTTCAGAGAGCTCACGGGTCTTGACGGAGCGGTAGTTGCGATAGACAGCGATAATGATGCTCAGGGCGATGGCGATCTCGGCCGCGGCCAGCCCCATGATGAAGAGGACGAAGACCTGGCCGACGGTCGGGTCGGGCGCTTTAAAGCGATTGAACGCCATGAAGTTAAGCGAGGCGGCAGAGAAGATCAGCTCGCCGGAGATGAGCATGCCGATGAGCGTGCGGCGCCGCAGCAGGCCATAGATGCCGATGGCCAGCAGCAAAGCGGCAACTGTGAGATACATCTCCGGTCGGTCGTTTATGGGTAATGGGGTCATGATTTGGTTCCCAACTGTGCAGGTAGTGGGGCAGGCGTCTCGCCTGCCGGCCCGGGCGTCTCGCCCGCGTCGAGACCGAGGGCGGGACGCCCTCCTGACAGGCGAGACGCCTGCCCCACTACCTGAACAATGTCTTTGGTTCTACCAGTGCGCGCGATGGCCAGGGCACCGACGATGGCCACCAGCAGCGCCAGCGAGATCAGCTCGAAGGCCATGCTGTAAGTGGTGAGCAGCGATTTGCCAATCGCGCTGATAGAGCCGTCGCTGAGGCGCGTCGTGGGCGCAGTCCAGTCCTGATGCGCGCCCAAGCGCCAGAGGCCCCAGAAGATCGCCGCGCTGACCAGCAGCGCCAGGCCGCCCCAAACGAGTGTGGAGCCGAAATTCTCGTCGCGGACCGGCTCGTCCGGTTCGGCGAGCATCACCGCGAACACAATGGTGACGCAGACGGCACCGACATAGATGAGGATTTCCATCAGGGCCAGGAAGGGGCTATGCAGGAAATAGTAAAGCCCGGCCAGGCCGATGCAGCAAATCGCCAAGCCGCACACGCTCCGGATGATGCGGGCCGTGAGAGCCGCGATGAGCGCGCCGGCGACGGTCGTCACGACGCAGAGCAGGAAGATTCCGCCGAGGATCATCTGGGAGGCAGGGAATTGGTCCATGCTGAGTTAAATGGGTTACAAGAGTTAAATGAGTTACTTGGGCGCAGCGGGCGGGGTCGGCTGGGGCTGGTCGGGCTTGGGGGCTTCGGCTTGGAGCGGTTTAAGTGTGGTAGCGGGAGTGGGTGCGGCACCGGGCGGGACGCCCGGTGAACCGGCAGGCGAGGACGCCTGCCCCACTATTCCACTCGCAGGCGGGGACACCTGCGCTACCAATTGTGCAGGAGTGGGGACTATCTCGCCGCGGGCCTCGGCAGCGAGGCGCTCGTCTTCCAGGCGCTTAAAGAGGTCCATGATGTAGTCCTCTTTGTTCGTGCTGGCCAGGTTGTACTCGTGGGAATAGCGGATGGCGCCGTCGCGGCAGGCTTCGACGCAGGAGCCGCAGAGGCTGCACTTCGTGAAATCGAGAACGTATTGGGTGACGGACTTCTTCTTGGCGCCGTCCAGTTTGGCGCCGTCCACGGTGATGCAGTCGCTGGGGCAGGCGCGCTCGCACAGTTTGCAGGCGAAACAGACGGCTTTACCCGTCTCCGGGTTGCGCACCAGTTCAATATGGCCCCGAAAACGCTCCGGCATCTTCAGGGATTCATGCGGATACTGCACGGTGACGTTCGGCTTGAAGAACTGGCCGATAGTGATACGCATGCCCGTAATCAGGCTGTTGAAGCCGGTGGCGATTTCTTTAAGCGAATTCTTCATTGATGGAACAGCTTGATCATGACGCTGGAGAGGATGAGCGTGACCAGCGAGACCGGAATAAGGATCTTCCAGGAAAGGTTGAGCAGCCCGTAAAACTGGGTGCGCGGGAACGTCCAGCGAATCCACACCACGGAGAACACCAGGAAATACATCTTCACGAAGAACCAGAACACCCCGATCAGGATTCCCAAGGTGCTTTGCCCATCGCCTAGCAGGTGGCCGATCGGGCTCTGCCAGCCGCCTAGGAAGAGCACCGTGGCCAGGGCGCAGCCGAGGAGGATGTTCGCGTACTCCGCCATGAAGAATACCCCAAAACCCATCCCGGAATACTCGGTATAAGCGCCGGCGACCAACTCGCTCTCGGCTTCGGCCATGTCGAAGGGGGCGCGGTTGGTCTCCGCCAACATGCAAGTGAAGAAGATGAGAAAGGTAACGGGCATGAGCGGGTTAATCCACACCCTGAAGATATTCCAGTGCCAGAACGCGCCGGCTTGCTGCGTGACAATCTCACTCAGGTTCATCGTGCCGGTAACCATGATCATTGTGATGACGACCAGCAGCATCGGGATTTCGTACGCCACGTTCTGCGAAACGACGCGCGCGGCGGAGATGATCGCGTATTTGTTCCGGGAAGACCAGCCGCCAAGCATGATGGCCATGACATTGATCGAGCCGAAGGCAAAGATCATCAGCAGCCCGACGTTGAGACTGCGCGCAGCCACGCTCTGACCCCATGGGATGACGGCCAGACTCATCAAGACCGGCGACATCATCAACAACGGGGCGATGCGGAATAGAGTAGCGTCCACGCCGGCGGGCACTATGAGCTGCTTGGACATGAGCTTGGCGGCGTCCGCGATGGGCTGCAGCAAACCGGCGTAGCCGACTTCAGTCGGGCCGGGGCGGCGCTGGAAGCGCGCGGCGCCCTTGCGTTCTACCCATACCAGGTAGGCGGCGTTCAGGCCGACAAACGACAGGATGCCCACCAGGAAAAGGATCAGGCGCAGCGGCTCGGGCCAAAGACCGGAAAGGAAATGTTGAGTGGCCTGCATCCTCGTCAACGATCGATATCAGGGATCACGAGGTCCAGACTGCCCATGAGCGCCAGGGCGTCGGGCAGCAGCATTCCCGCGCTGGCTTCCTCGAACAGGCTGAGATTGGATAGCGACGGCGTGCGCAACTTGACCCGGTAGGGGATTTCCTTGCCGTCGCTGACGATCCGCACGGCGAAGCGACCGCGGGCAGCCTCGACCGCGTAACAATAGTCGCCGGCAGGCAACTTGAGGACGCGTGGCACCTTCTCGGCCATGACCGGTCCGGCGGGCAACTTGTCCAGGCCCTGCTCGATGATGCGCAGGCTTTGGGCCATCTCTTCCATGCGCACGAGATAGCGCGCCATGGAGTCAGTCTCCGGGAAAGTGGGGATAACAAAGTCGAATTCGGAATAGACCGAATACGGCTCGACCCGGCGCACATCGTAAGGGACGCCGGAGCCCCGGATAACTGGGCCGGTAGCGCCGTATCTGCGACACATCTCTTTGCTTATGGGGCCGATGTCAATCAGGCGCTTACGCAGGATGATGTTGTCGGTTACCAGGGCGCGATACATCTTCAGACGTGGACGCATCTGGGCGACAAAAGCGCGCGTGCCCTTGATGAAGCTGTCGTCGATGTCGTTGTAAACCCCGCCGATGCGGAAGTAGCTGTAGGTCAGCCGGGAGCCGGTGATGCTTTCGAGCAGGTCGAGAATCTTCTCCCGGTCATCAAAGGCATACAGCAGCGGCGTGAATCCGCCGAGGTCGAGCAGGAACGCACCCCACCAGACCAGGTGGCTGGAGATGCGGTTCATCTCGGAGGTGATGACGCGGATATACTCGGCGCGCGGCGGCACCTGCAGTTTCAAGGCGCGCTCCACGGCTCCCACGAAGCCGTGGGTGTAGATCATCGCTGACAGGTAATCAATGCGGCTGGTGTTAGGCAGGAACTGCGCGTAGGTGCGGTTCTCGCCCATCTTCTCCTGCATCCGGTGGATGTAGCCACAAACCGGCTCAGCGCGCACAATGTACTCGCCGTCCATCGTCATCTTAACCCGCAGCACGCCATGCGTGGCAGGGTGTTGCGGGCCCAGGTTCAGCGTGAACGTCTCGCTGGGCGCTCCGTTGGAAATGATAGCCTCTTTGGTGATCACGGGGCGTAATCCTTCCGCAGCGGATGGAAGTCAGCATCTTCCGGCAGCAGGAAAGGCGTCAAGTTCGGGTGCCCGAGGAAACGGATGCCGAAGAAGTCGTGGGTCTCGCGCTCATGCCAATTGGCGCCGGGGAACACCTTGTGGATGGTGGCGATCTCCGGATTGTCGCGCGGGATGTGCGTGCGAACGACGACGCGCAGAGCCTTGGCGGGGTGGAAGTAATCATAAACAACCTCCATCTGGCCCTCGGCCATCCAGTCCACGCCGGTAATCGTGTCCAAAGACAAGCCCTCTTTGTCGAGCGCCTCCGCGACAGCGACGACCTGGTCAGGCGAGACGGTCGCCTCGCAGTGATAGCCCTTGGCTGCGTAGTCCACGCCCTTAAAGGGGAGCGGGAGATGGGCCAAGGGATTCGGCGGCGGCGAAGCAGGAACAGCCGTCGGTTTACTGGTCACTGATGACTGCAGCCCTGCGGCGGCTGCCGCTTGAGGCGCAGGCGCCGCGCTCGACGCCGGCACCGCTGGTGGGCTCGATGGCAGTGCGCTGTCAGCCTTAGGCTGCGGCTCGCTCGATGTCGTCATTCCAATACTCCAACAATCCAGTAATCCATCACTCCATTATTCGGGTTTCACCGTCGGCCAACGGCGCTTGCCGGTGAGCTTCTCCTCCAGCTTCAGGAGCCCCTCGATCAAGGCCTCAGGCCGCGGGGGACAACCGGGTATGAAGACGTCCACCGGGAACAGTTTGTCAACGCCCTCGACAACCGCATACTGGCCGGGAAAGACGAAAGGCCCACCCGAAATGGCACAGTTGCCCATCGCGATCACCCATTTGGGCTCCGGCATTTGGTCGTAGAGCGTTTTGACGGCGGCGGCCATCTTCTTGTTGACCGTGCCGGCCACGATCATCAGGTCCGCCTGCCGCGGCGACGGGCGGAAGACCTCGGCGCCGAAGCGGGAAATGTCGAAGCGCGACGCGCCCGCGGCCATCATCTCGATGGCGCAGCAGGCCAGGCCGAAAGTCAGCGGCCAGAGCGAGTTAGCACGCCCGAGCGCCAGCAACTCGTCCAGCTTCGCGAACTTAACGTATGGCGGGCAATCGCTTAGGAGTTGGGCGTTACTTTCCGGCGTTTCCATTCAAAAATGCCTTTCTTCCAGGCGTAAATGATCACCAGGGACAGAATCCCCACAAAGAGGACCAGTTCCACAAAGTCCCGGATGACGAATTCCTTAACGCGGTTATAGACGAGTGCCACGGGAATCAGATACAGCACGTCCACCGCGAACGCGACGAACACCAGCGCATAGAGGTAATACACCGCGCTGTAGCGAATCCACGCGTCCCCGATGGGGTCCATGCCGCACTCGATATACTGATCGGTCTTGTTGGCGTAGTTGCGCGTCTTCCGCTCCGACAGCAGGTGTACGACAACGAACGGCCCCACCGCAAACGCCAAGCCGCCCAGGCAAAACGCGAACACGTAAATCAAATCGCCACTAAGCACGTCGTCCATACTCAGGAGGCATGCTTGGGCACAAGACACGTCATGGTCATGATTTATAGTTTCGGCGCATGGGTGCACAGGGTCAATAAAATAGATAGTATGCGTATGATTAGCAACACTAACGTCGTCTGGCAACCCGGGTTGAATTATAGGATAGATTAATAACAACGCTCAGCCAAGGGGAGAGCACGGGACCATCCTGAAAAGGCTTCCTTACGCCTGCGGGTGTGGCGCAAATCAGGAAAACCCGCCCCGCCCGCGTCGGTCGAGCGCTGGAGGTGAACTGCCACCAATCGGTTTGCAGCCCCGCCCCTATTTCTGCACTGAGAACTTGAAGATGATGGTGTTCCGGTAAACTTGGCCGGGTTTGAGCACCACGGACGGGAAGTTCGGCTGGTTGGGGGAGTCGGGGTAATGCTGCGACTCCATGCAGAACCCGTTGCGGAACTTATAGACCCAGCCGCCCTTGCCGGTGTTTTTGCCGTCGAGGAAGTTGCCGGTGTAAAACTGCAGGCCTGGTTCGGTGGACAACACCTCCAGCACGCGGCCGCTCGTCGGCTCATAGACCCGCGCCATGATGGTAAGCTGCCCCATCGGCTTGTTGATGACCCAGTTGTGGTCGTAGCCGTTGCCGAACTTAAGCTGCTCGTCATCCTGGCCGATGCGCGCGCCGATGGCCGTAGGAGTGCGGAAGTCGAAGGGCGTGCCTGCCACGGGGCGCAGTTCGCCGGTCGGGATCAGCGTGCTGTCCACCGGCGTGAACTTGTCGGCCGGCATCATGACCTCGTGATTCAAAATGTCGCCCTTGCCGGCCAGGTTGAAATAGGAGTGCTGCGTGAGGTTCACGACGGTGTCCTTGTCGGTAGTTGCGGTGTATTCGAGCTTGAGCGCGTTGTCTTCCGTCAGAGTATAAACCGCAGTGACGGACAAATTGCCCGGGTAGCCTTCCTCGCCATCCTTGCTCACATACTTAAGCGCCAGCGACGGACCCTCCGGGTTCGCCAGAAGCCGGGGTTCCCAGACCACCTTGTCGAACCCCTTGAGGCCGCCGTGCAAGGCGTTGGGGCCGTTATTGATCGCCAGAGTATATTCCTGGCCGTCGAGCGTGAACTTGCCCTTGGCAATCCGATTGCCGTAACGCCCAACCATTGCGCCGAAGTAAGGACTGTCCTTGATATAATCGGCGAGGTAGTCGTAGCCGAGCACGACGTCACCGAAGTGGCCTTTGCGATCCGGCACTTTAAGGAAGATGACCAGGCCGCCGTAATTGCAGATGCCCGCTTCGGCGCCCTTGCCATTACGCAGCGTGTAAAGGTTCACGGCGGTGCCTTCCTTCGTCTGACCGAAGGGCTTCACCGTGATTTTTCCCCGCTGCTGGGGGGCCGTTTTAACCTCCGTGCAGCCCACGAGCGCCGCAGCGCCCAAACTGACGGTGAGGATCTTTAGCCATTGATGGTTGGTTTGCATAATGAGGTTGCTGTTCGTGTATTTCGCGTGTTTCGCGGGCTATCTTCTGGCCCGGTTACGGACTTCGATCAACTGCTTCATCACGTCATACAGACTGCCGCCTGCCTGTTGCGTGCCGAAGGCATCGTGCAGCTTTCGGTAAAGGGAATAAAGCTCTTTATAGACCGCATGCGCCGCCGGGTTGGGCTGGAAAACCCGCGATTTCAGGCCGGTCATCGCCTTCTGCGCGTCAGCGTAATTGGCGTAGCCGCCCGCTGCCTTGCCGGCCACCACTGCCCCGGCAATCGCCGCGCCCAACGCGCACGTCTGCCCCGACCGGGAAATCTTGATCGGCCGGCCCGTCACGTCCGCGTAGATTTGCATTACGAGCGGGTTCTTCTCCGCAATGCCGCCGCAGTTGACGATTTGCTCGACCTTCACCCCATATTCCTCGAAGCGGTTGATGATGGTCAGCGCGCCGAACGCGGTCGCCTCGATCAGCGCGCGATAGATCTCCGCCGGGGTGGTATAAAGCGTCTGGCCGAGCAGCAGGCCTGTTAGGCGCTGATCCACCAGGACTGTGCGGTTGCCATTGTTCCAATCCAGCGCCAGCAAACCCGATTCCCCCGGTGCCATCTTCGCCGCCGCCGCGCTGAGCGCCTCATGCGAGCCGGCCTTTTTGCCCAGCGGCTGAATGTAGTTAACGAACCAGTTGAAGATGTCCCCAACGGCCGACTGGCCTGCCTCCAGACCATAATAGCCCGGCAGAATACTGCCCGGGACGATGCCACACAGGCCAGGAATGTCCGCCAGCTTCTCGCCCAGCGGCACCACCATCATGTCGCAAGTGCTCGTGCCGATGATCTTCACCAGCGTCCCTGGCGCGATGCCGGACCCGACGCCGCCCAGGTGCGCGTCGAACGCCCCAACCGCCACCGGCAGACCCACCGGCAAGCCCGTGCGCTTAGCCCAGTCCGCCGTCAGCCCGCCCACCGCCCGGTCAATGCTGTTCGCCTTGGGCCGCAACCGCGACCGCAACTCGCCCAGCTTCGAATCAAGCTGCCCGAGGAACTCCGCATCCGGGTAGCCGCCCCAGGCGTCGTTGAACATCCCTTTATGCCCGGCCGCGCAAATGCCAATCGTCAGCTTATCCGGCGCCTCTGTGCCGGTAAGCGTCGCGGGCACCCAATCCGCGCATTCGACCCACAAGTAAGCGGCGTCGAACACCTCGGGGCTGGTGCGCAGGCAATGCAGGATCTTGCTAAAGAACCATTCGCTGGAGTACGTGCCGCCGCACTTGGCCAGATAGTGCGGCCGAATCTTGCGCGCCAGCGCGGTAATCTCCCCCGCCTCGGCCACGCCCGTGTGGTCCTTCCAAAGCCAGGCCATCGCCGCGGGGTTCTTCGCGAACCGCCGGTCGAACGCCACCGGCCGGCCATTGCGATCCACCGGCAACGGCGTGCTGCCCGTGGTATCCACCCCAATGCCGATAATCTGATCCGGCGCGAAGCCCCGCACCGCCCGCTTCGCCAGCGCGAGCGCTTTCTTGATCGTGATTTCCGCCCCCGTGACATAGTCGGCGGGATGTTGCCGGGCAAGGTTAGGATCGCGCGATAGGATAACCCCCTGCGTACTGTGTTCATAATTCCAAACCGCGGACGCCACCTCACGCCCGTTGGCGACGTTCACGATCAGGGTCCGGACGGAGTTGGTGCCGTAGTCGAGGCCGATGGTGTACTTGGTTGCGCTCATGGGCCTCTTTCATAACCAGCCCCAGCCCCCCTGTCCAGCAAATCGGCATTGCTCTTGAGCCAGCGCACTTTGCCCGCCCACGGGCCCCCAGCCTTCGGCCCTCTGCCTTCTGCATTCAGCATTCTTCCTTCTACCTTCTCTCGTGGGTGGCTTTAAGGTGGCTTTACGGTGGCTTTACGGTGGCTTTGGGGTCGCAATCCCTTGGCTATCAACAGGCTTTGGGGTGGCTTTAAGATGGCTCTGGGTGGCTTTGCTGGCCCTTCTACATTCTGCATTCTTCCTTCTACATTCGCCTGAGTGTGGCTTTACCCGGCCTTTCAACGTTCAAGGTTCGAGGTTCGAGGTTCAGGGTTCGACGTTGGATGTTGGATGTTGGATGTTCGGTCCCAATCCCCCCTCAACAGCCCCCACGTCTCCACGTCCTCGAAAACCTCATTCTTCCTCACGTGCTGACGCAATAGCCCCTCCCGTTTCATGCCGGCCTTCGCCAGCACCCGGCCCGAGGCTGGATTTCTGACCATGTGGTAGCTCCAAATCCTACAGTGGGTCATGTAGGCGACCTTGTGGCTCCGGGCCAGCCGCTGCACAACGCGCGCGTCCTTTGCCATCAGGGGCCGCAAGATCATCCGCTCCGACACTGCCGAGGGCTGCTGCTTCATGCCCCTGTTTATGCAACACTTACGGTTTTTGTCCAGCCCTCTCCCATGTGCCGAACCGCGTTACACGACTGAGCGGACGGGCAGACCAGTTACCAGCCTTGCCCACCCCCGGCTTCCACGTGGGCAGGCGTCCTCCCGGGCGCCTGCCCGCTCTTTTCATGTGAAGAATCGAAGGAATGGCCCGTGCCAGTCGTATAATCGCCTCCAGCGCATCGCGTGCTCCCCGCCGGAGGGAAGCGCCTGGGAGCAAAAGCGATGTTACAAATGCGCGGCAGCGGCTTCTGCAAAAACCCCGGCCGCGTTTGGGAGCCCACGACGGCGCGCAACGAAGCGACGCGCCCCTAACATGCTGGAACCCAAAAAAGGCAGTTAACCCAGCGCGGAAAAACCACAACCGGAAACGACAGAATCATTGAGAACTGCCCCCCTGCTCTTTCTCTCTGCATGATTCTGTCCCGCCATGATTCTGTCTCCCTTGTGCGTACGCATAGGAAACTCCTGCGAAACTGAGCAATTGGGACGGACAGCACTGCTAAGACGTCAAGCAGCAAGGACGCAAGGGCTGGATGGGGAGGGAAAGGCACGCTTGAACCACTCACCAAGCCGGTGATGGCACCCAGCAGCCGAAGTCCTTGGTCCTTTGGTGTGGTCCTCACCCAAAGCGCCCTGGCCGTCCCTCGGCTGCGGAGCGATTCCACATTTGCTTCGGTCCGCGGGCTGCATCATGCCCTTCGTGACGAGCGGAAACGCGAGTTCCAGCGGGAGGCGCCAAAACGAGCCGCGAAGGATTCGTAGGGGGCGAAATAAATTGACCGCAGAGAACGCAAAGAGCACAAAGAACCTGAAGATGGAAATGAATCCGGCATGACTCGGAAGAACAGCCCTAAAGGAATGGAGCGAGCACATGACACGTCAACCCGCCGAATCCGTTCCCATCTTTGTGCTCTCTGCGTTCTTTGCGGTTAAAGAAAGGCACCGATGAAAGACATTAAGGCGTTGAGCGATCAGGTCCGTCAAACGGCGTATGATATACACGTTTATCACGGGCACGGACACTTGGAGAAAGTCTATGAAAACGCGCTGGCACACCGACTGCGAAAGGCGGGACTGGAGGTAAGGCAACAGCATCCGATCAAGGTGTATGACGAGGACGGCACGCTGATCGGGGATTATCTGGCGGACTTGCTGGTCGAGGGGATTCTGATCATCGAACTGAAGACGGCGAAGGCCCTGGCGCCGGAGCATGAGGCGCAGATACTCGGCTATCTGAAGTCGGCGCGGCTGGAGCACGGGTTGCTGATCAACTTCGGCTCGTACAAGTTTGAAATCCGCAAGTACGCGTGGGGTGACAATCAACCGCAGAGAACGCAAAGAGTAATCGGGTTCTTCTTCTCTGCGCTCTCTGCGTTCTTTGCGGTTAAATAAAGGCATCTATGAAACCGATCGTTCTGCTCATTGTCAGCCTTCTCTGCGTCCGCTATGCCTCCGGCGCGGAGCCGGTGCCGGCTTCATCTCCCGCAAGCCCGTATGCCAAGTGGCAACATGGGCCGCCTCACGACGCGGGTTTCTTCCCCATCGCCGTTTGGCTGCAAGACCCGCGCAATGCGGGCCAATACCGCGACGCCGGCATCAACACCTACGTGGCGCTCTGGAAAGGGCCAACGGAAACCCAGCTCGCGGACTTGAGCGCGGCAGGCATGAAACTGATCTGCGCGCAGAATGTGACCGCCCGCAAGCACCTCGACGACCCGGTGATTATTGGCTGGATGCACGGGGACGAGCCTGACAATGCGCAGTCGCTCGGTGACTCGAAAGGCTATGGCCCGCCCATCCCCGCCAGCACCATCATCGAGGACTATTTGAAGATTCGGACTGCCGACCCCTCGCGCCCGGTCATGCTCAACCTCGGCCAGGGTGTGGCCTGGGATGGGTATTATGGCCGCGGCGTGCGCACCAATCACCCCGAGGATTACCCGGAGTACATCCGTGGCTGCGACTTGGTCTCGTTCGACATCTACCCGGTCGCGCATACTCACCCACAGGTGTCCGGCAACCTCTGGTATGTGGCACAGGGGGTGGAACGGCTCGTAAAATGGGCCGGCGGCCAGAAGGTGGTCTGGAACTGCATTGAATGCACGCGCATCCAAAGTCAGCACAAAGCCACGCCCAGCCAGATCCGGAGCGAGGTCTGGATGTCGCTCATTCACGGCTCGATGGGCTTGATCTATTTCGTCCATGAATGGCAGCCCAAGTTCGATGAGGCCGCCCTGCTCCACGACCCGGAGTTGCTGCGCGCGGTGACGGCGATCAACCGCCAGATTACCGAGCTGGCGCCAGTCCTCAACAGCCCGACTGCGGCCGATGCGGTCCAGGTGTCGTCATCGGACCAGCAGGTCCCGGTTGCGGCGATGTTAAAGCGGCATGAAGGCGCCACGTATCTGTTCGCGGTGGCGATGCGGAATGGAGACACCACGGCCACCTTCGCCCTCAAGGGCCTCGCCGGCGAAAAGAAGGTGGAAGTGCTGCGCGAAGATCGCAGTCTAACCGCACGCGGTGGGGCTTTCAGCGATGCCTTCCAGGCCTGGGCAGTCCACTGCTATCGCATCAGGTAACGTAGTCCTTCCGCAGTCGCGAAAGTCCTTGCCCTCCGCCCAAGCTTGTCGCAAGATGCTCCTCGACGACCTTCTATACTTATGCGTCACGCCAATGCCCTAAACCTTGCTCGGATCCCTAAGGCAACCTCGCGCCCTGGCAGCGGGCCATCCTGTCGCGCCGGCTTCACGCTTATCGAACTGCTGGTGGTGATCGCCATCATCGCCATCCTCGCGGCCCTACTCTTGCCTGCCCTGGCACAGGCCAAGAGAAAGGCTGATACCATTTCGTGCATCAACAACGAGAAGCAATTAGTCGTCGCGTCCGTTGTGTATGGTTTGGACTACGGGGACTGTTGGCCACCTAACGGCCCGGGCGACAGCACCGTGGACCTGGTAAATCCCCCGGCAAACTACGTTCCCAAGGTGTGGGTCGAAGGGCGTGAAGGATCGAACCTCTACGACGACCTCACGGCAGCCGGGATGGTTTCCGAACGGCTGTCACTGCTGGCGCCCTATACAAAGAATAAGGGCATTTTCCGGTGCCCGGGTGATCATCAATCGTGGACGGTCAACGGCAAGAGCGTCATGCGTCCACGCAGTTTCGGCATGAACGCCTACGTGGGTTGGGTGGGTGACGAATGGCACGCGATGCCGGACGGCCAGAAATATCGGATCCTGCGCAAGACGGTGGATGCGAAGAATTGCTCCACTTTCTTTATCTTCGGTGAGATCAACCCGAACAGCATTTGTCGGCCGATGTTCGGCATCAATATGGATACGCAGACGATCTACCATTATCCGGGCAATTACCATGGGCTGCGGTCAAACTTCTCGTTTGTGGACGGGCATGCCGAAACGCATCGTTGGAAGGACAGTCAGTTCAGATTCGGCTGAAAAGT
>Ga0224558_1001917_pt1 | contig 20327 bp, 24 predicted proteins | sample 714S32024metaG_FD_180682 | JGI IMG/M metagenome (GOLD analysis project Ga0224558, IMG submission 180682) | Peat soil microbial communities from Stordalen Mire, Sweden - 717 S3 20-24 | ecosystem: Environmental > Terrestrial > Soil > Wetlands > Peat | place: Sweden: Norrbotten County, Stordalen...
CGTTCAGATTGTTCAGGTCGAAGACCAGCAGCTTGGGCCGCTCGTTTTCCGGCAACTCGGCCAGCGTGGCCACCATCGCATCCTTGTCGCCGTTCTTCACAAACTCCACCTTCACGCCCAGCTTCCGCGCCGTCTCCTGTATCTTGGCCAGGAAGAACATATCCTCAATGAAGCAGTAGATGCGCGTGGGTGCATCCTCGCGCACTGCGACTGTGGGTTGAGAATCATAGGCCTCCGGGTAATAGCTGCCGTTGTGGCCGTTGCTCCCCGTCGGGATCGTCGAAGGAGGTCCGTCGGCTATGTTGCCGTTCACCAACCGGTAGCTGTGGTCCATCGGGCCTACAAACTCCCTGGGCCCCTTCTGCCTTGTCTTGCGCTTGCCCTGCGGAGGGGATGAAATGCTGTTGCCCGGCGGCGCCGCCGCCGCGACCTTCTGGAAGAACTTCTTCTTCTTCCGTTCATGATGCTCGCGCTTGCCTCCCTGATGTCCAACCTGATGCTGGGGAGCCGCCTTGTGCTTCGCGGGCGGCCGTTGAGGCTGCGCCGCGGGCTCTGCCTGGGGCTGTTGTGATTGCTGCGCCTGGGTCGGGACTGCGCCAGCTGCCACGCTGCTCTTGTTTTTGCGGCGGCGCCGGCGGCGCCTATGCCCCTGCGACTGCCCCTGCCCATTGGCCGGAGCTGGCCCCATTTCAGTTTGGGGCTGCGTCAATTCTGTCGTCATGCGTTTGTGTCCTGTTGCATTGCTAGATGGTGTCTTCCATTTACTGGTTCAGCTTGTTGATGCCGGGAGTTTCCTGTCCGGTAATATGTTTCCCAGCCTGCCGCCGCCCAGGCTGGGACGGAAACAAGACGGTGAACGGCAAAAACTGCGGCTGGATCTCTCAATACGCTCTACAGCCACGCTCCGGGCAATCTACAGTGATGCCCTCGCGTATCAAGCTATTTCACAGAATTCCAGCCGGGATGAGCGTTTCTCAAAGACTATCGCTTCCGAAGATGCCGGCTGAGCCTCTGCGGCTCCTGAAAAACCCTGTATGACCTCTGTGAATTGCTGTTTGCCCGCCGCGCACACTGAAGCCTGAAAGTACTGCTCCATCCTGTCATAAGAATCGTATCGGTGCGGCCAGCGCCCTTCTCAGGTGTTGCCCTTCCTATGAAACTATCGCCGCCCACAGATTGCCATAAAATAATCTGCCCGGCTGAGTTCCCTTGCTCGCGGCGAGCTTGCTCTTCCCTTTCGGGTGGCTCGCGTCAGCCGCTTGATAGGCAACTCTCATACTACAGGGAACTCAAGCCGCTGGCAAGCAAACACTGTGGTTTTCCGTCACGGCCAGAGCCGTCTCCACCCCGGCGTCCCAGAAAGCCCCAAACGCAAGAAACGCCACTCAAAAGAGTGGCGCTCCGCTGTCTTGCGCTGTCACTGGCCTCCCAAAAGATATCTGGACGGCGACGATCTCAGCCGTACCTAATGCAGACTTCCTCGGCCGGTCTCCCTTTTCAGGGCCGCTGCGCTGGCGGACGCTCTTGCCGGGTGCATGCTCTTCTATGGGCTGGTCAGAACTCTTCCAGCGCCCGTACATCACTGGCACCCATTTAGTAGCAATCTTGGTGCCACTCTTAATATCTTTTTATTTCAATGATATACTGACAATTCATCGGAAAATATTCTCAATTCTGGAAGTCTTTTGCCCTGATTTCTCCCAAAAACCATAAAAATGCAATCATCGCTGGCACTGAGGGCAGTAATGTGTCCCTCGCCCAGCCACCACGATGCGCCGGATCGGTGTCTGGCAGCGGTGGCAGGGAAGCCCCGCGCGCTGGTAGACGCAGTGCTCCAGTTGGAAGAAGCCGCGCTCCCCGTCAGCGTCCACATAATCAGAAACAGAAGACCCGCCCAGCCGGATGGCGTCTTCCAGTACCTCGACGAGAGCCAGCCGCAGCCCCTCCAATTCCGCCCTGGTCAGCCTCCCGCTCCTGCGTCGTGGCCGAATGCCGGCGCGAAACAGGCTCTCGTCGGCGTATATGTTGCCCACACCGGAAAGTAGCTTCTGGTTGAGCAGAGCCGCCTTGATGGCCAGCTTGCGCCCGCTGAAAAGCCAGGCAAACTCCGCCGCCGTCACCGCCAGGGGATCGGCACCCGGAGCGCGAAAGCTGGCGCTGCGGCTCAGTTCGCGATACTCCAGCCGCCCAAACCGTCGCGGGTCCACGAAGCGCAGCTCCCTGCCGCTGGTCAGACTCAGCCGCCCATGGGTATGAGCGGCAACCGGAGCATCCGGAGTGGTCACCAGCAATCTCCCCGTCATGCCCAGATGCACAATCCATTGTGCTTCCGGAATTCCACCGCCCTCAACCAAAGGGCTGCCGTCCGCAATGCCCAGCTCGCAGACAATGTGCTTTCCCGTGCGATGAACGGCCAGAATCATCCGTCCTTCCAGCCCCTTGGCCTGGCGTGTAGCGGGCGTCTTGAAAGGCTCCGGATGCCTGCCGAACCAGGCCTCGACGATACAGTCTCCTCGCAGACGTTCGTTCACTCCGCGGGCGATCGTCTCCACCTCAGGCAGCTCGGGCATCGATCAATTGTAAGGGAATCTCTCTTCCGGTGAGGAGACTGCTCTCCCGTCCGCGGCTATCTGCGCGCGCCGGATTCGCGAATTCGGCTGGCCTCAAAGCTCACGATCTTCCACACGCCCTGCGCGTTGCGCACGTAAACCCGCGTGTAGCGAAGATCTCCGAGGGCCTCTCCTTCGGCGTTGACCCCCATCACATGAGCAAACGAAGTGACCAGCGCCGTGGTTCCGTAGAAGCGCACCTTGCTGTCGGAAAGTTCCAAGCCCGTGATACGCCTTCGCCCGCTGCGCATCCTGGTCAGGACATCCTCTTTGGTTTGTAGCGTTCCGCTGGCGTTGATGCCGATGTAGTCGTCCGCCAGTAGGCTGTCCATGGCGGCAACGTCCCCCGCCAGCACGGCCTTCCGCCATTTTTCTTCCAACTGGTCGATCTCGCGCCGGCTCTCGTGCTTTTCTCCCCGAGGCATTCCGCCCTGCTGTGGCGCGCCGACGTGCTGAGGCGCTGCAATGAGCATCGGCGCGTATGCGCCCAGCGTCAGCAATATAAACAAGGCATACAGCCGCTGGTAGCGGATAGGCGTGGAGGGTTGAAGCGCTGCGGTGGGCATATTCGAAACGGATATTATCCCCGAATGGCAGTACCGGTCAATCGTTTTAAGTAAGAATCGCATCGCAATTCAATCAATTCTCTGCAAATCAAGCCACTTACTTCAGTTTCCCGCTTGGACTCGGCAGGAATCTCAAATCAGGGCCACCAGGTTCTCGATACTTCGCTCCAGCATCTTCTGGTAGAGCCCGCATACGGCATGGGTCTTAAAGTGCTCCGACGCGCGATGCGCCTCCAGAGCCTTTGCGTCCCGGTATTGTTCATAGATCAGCACCGTGTTCGGGTCGTCTTCCACATAGTGCGGTATGTAGCTGATGCATCCTGGTTCCTGGCGCGAGGCCGCGGCCAGCAGACGCAGGGATTCGGCCACTTCGGCCCGGTCTTCCGTGGCAAATTTCAACCGCACCGCAAAGCTGATCATCTGAGCTGCCTCCCCCGCGTTCCCGGAAATCGAAATCGCCATCCAAATTGTCTTTGAGCCCAAAGCCACTCTTCAAGATTATGCATGAATCTTTTCCAAAGCTGTGGCAAACTCCGGCAGAAACATTGTCTGATCCCGATCCGGGCCAGTCGAGACCATTCCGATTTTGGCTCCGCTCTCACGTTCCTGAAAACGAAGATACTCTCTTGCCGCCACCGGCAATTTGTCGAACTCCTTGATCCCCTCCGTTGAGCTTCGCCAGCCCTTCATCCGGGTATAAACCGGCTTGATCTGCTCGAGGCCTCGTACGTCGGCGGGAATCTCGTCCGTCACCTTGCCCCCGATCTCGTAGCCCACGCAGATGGGAATCTCCTCCAACTCGTCCAGCACGTCCAGCTTGGTGATCACCAGCCATTCGGCGCCGTTCACTTGATTGGAGTATCGCAGCAGCGGAATGTCCAGCCAGCCGCACCGTCGCGGCCGCCCCGTCACCGCGCCATATTCGTTGCCGCGCGCTCTTAGGTGGTCGCCCACGGCATCCTTGATCTCCGTCGGGAACGGCCCCTCGCCCACCCGCGTCACATAAGCCTTGGTCACCGAGATCACCGTGCCGATATTCGTCGGCCCCACGCCGGTTCCCGTTGCCGCCCCGCCCGCCGTCGCTGAAGACGAGGTCACAAACGGATACGTCCCGTGGTCGATGTCCAGCATCGTCCCCTGCGCTCCTTCGAACATCACGCTGCCGCCCTCGGCCAGAATCTTGTTCAGCAGCCGCCCCGTGTCGGCCACAAACGGCCGCACCTGTTCCGCCGCCGCCGCGTACTCCTCATACATTTGCGCCGGGTCCAGGGCTGCACTCCCGCTCCCGAACAGCGCCTTGGCAATCGAGTTCTTTTCCGCGCAGGCCGCTTCAATGTGCACCTTCAGCAATTCCGGCCTCAGCAGGTCCACTACGCGCAGCCCACTGCGCGCCATCTTGTCCTCGTATGCCGGACCAATCCCCCGGCTGGTCGTTCCGATCTTCTTCCGCCCCGGCGCGCTTTCCGCTGCCAGCTCAATCATCCGGTGATAAGGCAAAATCACCTGCGCACGGTTCGACACATTGAGACGTTCATCTACCGCTACGCCGAGCCCCCGCAGCTTGGCCACTTCCTTTAAAAACGCGATTGGGTCCAGCACCACGCCGTTGCCGATCACTCCCCTGCAACCCGGCCTGAGCACTCCGCAGGGAATCAGTTGCAGCACGAACTTTTGCTCGCCGATGATGACTGTGTGCCCGGCGTTGTGTCCGCCCGCATAGCGTGCCACCGCGGTAAACCGCTCGCTCAGCACGTCCACAATCTTTCCCTTGCCCTCGTCGCCCCACTGGGCACCCAACACTACCGCCGTCTTTGCTCGCATGTCGTCCCGTTCCTGATGCTAGTCGTTTGAGTCTGTCTTTTGTTTGAGATACCGCAACCCGGCGGACTCCTGGCAGGTCCACACTATCCCCCGGTTGCCTGGGTGCCCCACCCTCGCCGCGTCTTTGTATTTGCGGCTAGGGTGGGATTCATGTCCTGATGATAAACCCTACGCAGATTGTCCGCGAACCCTGTTAACCAAACGCCCCTCTCATTCGTTGTATCGGTAGAAGGCGCTCGTCAACGCGCTTCGCGTGAGAGGGAAATCAAATGAATCGTCAGAATCGCATCCTGCCCTGGGTCCTTCATTCCGTCGCCGTGCCTGCACTGTTGCTTGCCGCTCTTGCCGCCGCTCAAACCCGGTCCGCCGCGCCCGCCAAGCCTGCGGCGCCGGCCGCCGCGTCTGTTTCCACCGAAAAGGACTTCGCAGCCACTCAAGATCAACTCATCAAGCTGCTCCGCCTCAGTCCTACGCTGACCTCCGTCGTAGCCCACGACCCATCGCTACTCGCCAATCAGGAATACGTGAGCCGCAACAATCCGCAGTTGGCGCAGTTTCTCGCAGCTCATCCTGAGATCGTACGCAATCCCGAGTTCTACCTCTTTACCCACTTGGACGGGCAAGGCGGGCGGCGCGATCAGGCCCTGCAACGCGAGGTCTGGCCGGAGATCTCCCAGCCCGCCGAACAATGGCACGGTCGGCCGGCTACGGAGGAGTTCATTAGCGACATGCCACCCGTTCTGGGCTTTTTAGGCTTCTTGGGCATGCTCATCTGGCTGATTCGCTCCTTCCTGGAAAATCGCCGCTGGAGCCGCATCTTCAAACTGCAAAGCGAGGTCCACGGCAAGCTGATCGACAAATTCAGTTCCAGCCAGGAATTAGCAGCCTATATGGAAACCGAGGCCGGCAGGCGATTCCTGGAAGCTGCGCCCATCCCGGTCGGCTTCGAGCAGGAGAAGCGCATCCCCAACGCCATCGCACGCGTGCTCACGCCGCTCCAGATCGGCATCGTACTGGTCCTGCTGGGTATGGGCTGCTACCTTCTTCGTTCTGCCAGCACGGGTACGAATATTCCCATGTTGGTGCTGGGAACGCTCGCCCTGATGCCCGGTCTGGGATTTATCATCTCCGCGGGGATTACATGGATACTGGCCGGACGTCTCGGCCTGATGCCAAAGAACCCCAAGGCCTCCGTTGACCCAAGGGAACAGTAGTGAGCCGGAGGGTTGGCCATTCCGATGAAAGAGCCTTTGCCGATGCACAGGGAGTCCATTCTTCCGAACGTATTAGCCGGCGACGCGACGCGGGCAACAGAATTGCCCATGGATAGCGACGCCTTCGCCGGCTTCTACGAGCGATCCGCGCGGCCCCTGTGGGCTTACCTGGCGCGTGTATCGGGAGATCCCGCTCTGGCCGACGACCTCATGCAGGAAAGCTTCGTCCGCTTCCTCGGTGCCTCTAATCCCGGCGACGGCGAGGTAGCCGGCCGGCGCTATCTCTTCCGCATCGCCACCAACCTGCTCCGCGACCACTGGCGGCGTCCCCGTCAATCCTCCATCGAGGAGATTTCCGAAGAGTTCTTCGCCGCCACCGCCAACTCCGCCCCGTCCGATTTGCTCGCTCCGGCGATGGCCCTTATGCGTCCCCGTGAGCGGCAACTGCTCTGGCTCGCTCACGCTGAAGGCTACTCACACCGCGAGATCGCCGAGATCACCGGACTGGGCTCGGCCAGTATTCGTCTCTTGCTCTTTCGCGCACGGCGCAGGATCGCCAGCCTGCTTCGCCAGCAGAGTTCAACCCACCAGAGGCTGCCATGATGTTGAAACCCTGTTCCCGTGAAAAAGAAGTGGCTGAGCTGCTCAGGCGCGGCCAGTGGCCTTCAGCCTGTCCGCCTGAACTGCGCGCCCATCTCAGCGCCTGCCGCTCCTGCGGTGACATAGCTTTGGTGACAGAAGCCTTTCAGCACGCGCGCTCCGAGGCCGTCGGCACAGCGCGTATCGCCACTCCCGGCATGCTCTGGTGGCGCGCTCAGCTCCACCGCCGCAATGCCGCCGTCGAGCGCATCGGCAAACCCATCCTCGGCGCACAGATCTTTGCCCTGGCTATCAATCTCTTCATTGTGGTGGCTTTTTTGGCGTACCAGGCACGGCATGGCCTCAGGTGGCTCTCCTGGCTCGAACAACTCCCGCAGGCATACAGCCTTCATCTGGATAATCTAAGCCAGTCCGCGCTTCTCAATCCCGGTTGGAGTTTCATGGTGCTGATTCCCGTCACCGCCACGCTGGCGCTGCTCGGCGGAGTAGTGGTCTACCTGGCTTCGGAAAGACAATAACCCTCGCGCTTCATGCTCTCGCGGAATGATCCGCTGCCGCTCTGGCGTCCAGCGCGGCCGCGGCTGCCAAAGCCTCGCGCACCGACGTCGTCTGCCGCGGCTCCTGCATCTCTCGCTTCACGCTGGAAATTATCTCTCTCTCTTTTTCAGTCGAACTCTTCTTATGCATGGTGTCCCCCTCTTGTAGCGATAAGTTAGTCAGTTGCTAGCCCTAGCCCCTTCGTACCCTGGCTCCGGCCCCATCCTCAGCGCCACCAGAACCTCCAGCAGCGAGGCCGAGTTACGCACGTTCCCCGAGAGAATCGAGAGCGCTTCCTCAATAGGTGCATGTTGCATCGCCAGCGCATCCAGGCTCTCGCTTACTTTGTGGAGTTTCCAGGCTTCTTGCAGAATATCGCGAGCTAGCATAACCTGCGCGGCTTTCTACGATCATTCAAGGAAGCTGGACCAGCCTTTATTAATGCCGTCTCTCACCTTCACTACGGATGATCCTAATAGCATGAGCGCCCGAAGTCTGTACATATTGGACCATCGCAAGCAGGTTGTTCATAACTTGCTCTCATGAATAGAAGTTACTGCTATCTTCTGGAATAAATAACCATAAGTTACGCTGCCTCATATATTATAAGTAGAGATCCCTGCTCCAGATAAACCTGTCATGCCGGAATTAGTGAGCAATTATGACCGCTCCCAAAAAACGATAATAGGCGCGAGATAGTTCATCTCGCGCCTATTAGTTCGATAAGCTGCGCCCCTTGTTTTGAAGCGCATAAGTTATCCAGGGGAGCTTCAACCGCTTATGAATTCGCATCTGCGCCTGTTACTGCACAAGGCGGGGGTGGTGGTGATGGTGATGGTGATGATGATGGCCTACTTCTACCACCACCTGCGCCTGCGACGCGACAGAGACCGCGAGGCAGAAGGCAAGCATAAGTCCATACACTAGCTTTTTCATCTTTTAGGGTGCATCCTTTCCCCGAGGTCACACTTATCTCAGTTATTTCTTCCCGGTGCAATCCTGATCTGTTAGCACTATCTCTCATATATATGCCTGATTATGTGCCGTGTAAGTACCGCTTTATACACTCCAGTTAGTCAAGTTACAGTTTCGGGGCCCGTAAGTACTCTTACCAGCCGCCACAACCGCATCTCCTGTGTGCCCCACCCTCGCCGCGTTCTTGTTTTTGCGGCATCGGGGTCCCCAACGACAGGTCTTCGTCGTTGAGGTGATTTAGGGTGGGAATCCTCAAAGCTCAATTATTCACACTAACCAGCCGCCAGCATCGCATCCGTAATGCAAGCCGCCTCCACCGCGTGCCGCACCGCATGAACCCGCACAATCGATGCCCCGTGCAAAATGGCCGCAGTCATCGCCGCCACTCCAGCCGTCTCGCGAGTCTCAATCGGCCCGTCGCTTCCACCGTGCAGTGGCGCCAGCGCCCGCCCCAGAAACGACTTGCGCGAAATCCCAGCCAGCAGCGGCCTTCCCAAACTCAGCAACGCTTCCTGCCGCGCCAGCAAGAAAAAGTTCTCCTCGAAGCGCTTGCCGAATCCGTAGCCGGGATCCAGCACGATCTTCTCCTGATCAATCCCCGCCGCTTCCGCCTTTTTCTGGTTCGCCGTCAACCCCGCCCGCACCGTCGCCAACAGTTCATCCGGCGTCAGCGGCGGCTGCGCTCCCCACTCCTCGGGCCGTCCCCGCGTGTGCATCAGCACCACGCCGCATCCAGCCTCCGCGCACGCCCGCGCCATCTCCGCATCCCACACAAAGCCGCTCACGTCGTTCACAATCTCCGCGCCCGCTTTCAACGCCGTCCGCGCCGTAGACGCCTTGTAAGTGTCCACGGAGATAATCGCCCTGGGCCGCGCGCGCAAAATCCCTTCCAGCACCGGCAACAACCGCGCCTGCTCTTCTTCCGCGCTGACTACCGGGACCCCCAACGACAGGTCTTCGTCGTTGGGGTGAAGAGCTGGTCCACTTGAGCTGCCCGGCCGCGTGCTCTCAGCACCCAAGTCCAGAATGTCGGCTCCCTCGTCCAGCAATCGCAGCCCATGCTCCACCGCTGCCTTCGGATCAAGAAACAGCCCGCCGTCGCTGAACGAGTCCGGCGTGATGTTCACAATCCCCATCACCAGCGTCCGCCGCCCCAGCTCCAGCGAGCGGCTGCGCAGTTGCCAGGTCGCCACGCAACGAGTCGATGAGATTGTCATTGGATTATTGGGCATTTTGTTGAACAGCAACCGCGCGGCTTATGCGGGAAGCCATAGTGCGTGGCTTTCTGCTGTTGTGCCGGGCAGTTCGATGTGCAGTCATTTCTGTGCCGACCAGTAAATCAATCGGAATGCCAAGATCGGCGTGCAGGCGGCGAATCATCGGCAAAGTCAACGCTCGCTTGCCTGTCAGGATCTCCGAGACGCGCGCGCGGCTGCCGATCATCGGCTCAAGATCCTTGCGCGTCAATCCCTGCTGTTCCATCTGGAACTTGATAATGGTCAAGGGGTCGGGCGTATTCATGGGAAAGTGCTTTGTCTCGTAGGCATCCACTAGTGTGACAAGAACCTCCAATTCGTCGCTCGCCGCGGTGCCCAGTTCCGCGCCCATCAATTGCGTAATGCGGGCCACCGCCGCATCATGCTCTGCCTCAGTTCGAACCGGTTGGATCCGCATAGCGCTCCTTGTCAAACCTCACCTGTTGCATATCAATCCGATCATATTCTTGATGCGTCCCCAGCCACAGGACCAGGACAATTCCATGGTTGTAATCCACCGCAACCACCAAGCGAAATTCGTTTCCCTTGATGTTGAAAACCACACGCTCGGAGGAAACGATGCTGGCGCTTCGTTGGTGCTGCTTCAGCTCCACGGAGTTCTTCCACGCCGCGCGAGAAACCAAGGCATACCACGCATCCAGTTGCTCCCGGACGACCCGTTGCAGCCGAGGTTCCACCCTGTTCCGCACAAACCCGTTCAATGTGCCGCGCGAGATGATTCTCACAAGTTCAGTGTACCCTGCTCCCGCCATGGGAGCAAGCGGAACTGGAGGGCTTCCCAGGATTCTTTCCGGCTGAGGCGTGAAAATGCCGTAAACTCCCCCCATGGCGTCCTTTCGTCCATTCCCCGCGCTTCTTTTGGCCGTCGCTCTTGTTCCTGCCGCCGGTCTGCCAGCCCAGGCCCCAGCGCAACCCGCCAGCAATCCCCCTGCACAGGCCGCTTCATCCACCAGTCCTCTGGCCGGCCGCATCAACGCCATTCTGGCCGACCCGGCGCTCAGCCACGCCCAATTCGGCATCAGCGTCACCACCCTCGACGGCCAGCCGCTCTTTGGCTTGAATGAGAGCCGTCTCTTCGTCCCAGCCTCGAACACCAAGCTCGTCACCACCGCCGCAGCCTTTGCCCTGCTGCCCGTCGAAACTCTCACCTGGACCACCAACGTGGTGGCCGATGGCGAGATTGACGAGGATGGCGTTCTGCACGGCGACATGATTCTGCTCGGAGCTGGCGATCCCACGCTGAGCGCCCGCAGCTACCCTTACCGCGCACCCGCGCCCGCCCAGCCCGCAGTCACTGCGCCCATGCCGCCGCCCAACATTTTAGAGCAATTGGCCTACCAGGTCGAGCGCGCCGGTGTGCGCTCCGTCGAAGGCCGCGTGATAGGCGATGACAGCTTCTTTCCTAACCAGCCTTACGGCGCAAACTGGGCCTGGGACGATCTGCAATGGGACTACGGCGCGCCCATATCCGCGCTCACCTTCAACGAGAACACCGTGCAGTTGACGCTCACCGCAACCCCGGCCGCGAATTCCCCATACTCAAATGAAGGCAACAATCCCGCACCCGTCACAGTCGCATGGACTCCAGATCTGAACTACTACGCCCTCAACAATTCCGTCACGCTCGCCGCCCAGGGCGCAACGGCGCAACCCTCCACGCACCCCGGCATTTTTCGCCAACCCGGCAGCAGGATCGTCCGCGTCTGGGGCACACTTCCACCCACTGGCTTTCATGCGGATCTGGCCATAGAAGACCCCGCCGAGTTTACCGCCATCGCGTTCAGAGAGGTGCTCCGCAGCCGCAGCATCACGGTTTGGGGCGGCGCTGTCGCCCGTCACCGGCTCTCAAGTCCGGCCGGCGATTTTTCCCAGGAGCGCGCCCAGCCTCTCCAACTCACCCGCGCCACCCTGTCCACGGTGGCTGCGCCGATAGAAAACCACAGAGTTCTCGCCACGCACATCTCCGTCCCCGTAAGCCAGGACATCACGCTCACTGATAAGATCAGCCAGAATCTTCACGCCGAACTATTGCTGCGCTTGCTGGGCAAGATTCAAGGCACGGACGGCAGCTTTGAACAGGGCACACGCGTGGTCCGTCAGTTCCTCATCGACGCCGGAGTGGACGACAACGATTTCTTCTTCTATGACGGTTCGGGCATGAGTTCTGACGACCGCATTGCTCCCCGCGCCATGACCCAACTGCTGGTCTACGCCACGCGCCAACCATGGGGCCCTGCCTTGCGCGCCTCCCTGCCCATCGCCGGCGTGGATGGCACCCTCTCCGACCGCTTCAACAACTCGCCTTTGCGCGGTCATCTTTGGGCCAAAACCGGTACGCACAATGAGGCCAATGCTCTCTCCGGCTATTTGACCGCCGCCAGCGGCAATACCATCGTCTTCTCTATTTTCGTCAATGGCCACCGCCCCGGCAGCAACGTCGAACTGCAAGCTATCGACCGCATCGCCGAAGCCATCGCCGCCGTGGAGTAGGCCTGTCTCGGCTGTAACCTTGTATCATCAGAGCCAGATGCGCACTCGTCCCATCAACTCCAAACCTGCCACATTGCTTGCCTTCCTCACCGCCGCCTTGTCCCTCGCCGGATTCCTGTCTGTCGTTCTGGCCGGCTGCCGTTCGCTGCCTCCTTCCAAGCCCGAGGCGTTATGGACCATCGAAGAAGCACGCGGCGCTGAGGTCTTTCATCAAGCCTGCGCCAAATGCCACTACCCCACCACCATCAAGGGCCTGAAAGGACCCGGCCTCCAGGCCATCACCAAGGTCAAGTCCATGCCCTCCGGCGCACCGCCTACCGACGAGCGGCTCACCTACATGATCCTGCACGGCCGGGCAATGATGCCTGCAACGCAACTCACCGACGACCAGCTCAGCGATTTGCTAGCCTACATTCACGCCCTATGACCACTCCTGATCTCCGTCACGAAGCCGAACAAGAACCCATCCCTGCTACACCCGCGGCTACACCCGCGCAACTACCGCGCCGCAATCTTATGCCGCTCCCTGGCCTGGTCGCCATCAGCCTCTACCTGCTGCTGCTCTCCGGCGCCATCATCTTCAGCGTGGTCGCCACCCACACCAATTCACCGCTCTTTCTCATCCTTGCCGCCGGATTCATCACCGCCGCCGCCGGCCTCCTGATGCTCTTTCGCTGGGCATGGGCCATGGCTCTCGGCGCGGTCTTCCTGATCGTCGTCTACAACCTATGGTCTTACACCCTTGTGCGCGAGCCATCCTTTCTCGTCCAGGGCCTGCTCAACCTCGTCTTCTTCTTCTATTTGATTCGCACCGAAGTCCGCGCCAAGCTGCGTTAGTAACTCAACGCAAACCAGCCACTCTCAACTTACTGGCAAAGACTCTGCAACTTCTCCATCGGCTTGGGCTTGAACGGCGGGTAGGGCAGATGGCGTGAGTCCATAAACTGATCGGGCAGCGTACCGCCATACGGGAGCGCGGCGTCGGGGTCCTGGGCGTAGGCGGCGTTCTTTTCCACCTTGGTCAGCGGGGCAAAGCGAAATCCCTCCTTGCGGAGTTGGTCAATCAGGTCGGGCAGCATCAGCGTTGTAAAGGCCGTTGCATGCAGCAGCAGCACATTGGGAATCTCATGGCCGAAAGCGATGCGCTCCTCTTCGCGGCCCAGCCGGATGTTCTCCGCCGCATTTTCCAGATAACTCTGCCGCAGCCAGGCAATCGCCGTCTCGTCCTGCTTTACCACACAGCGCGCGTAGGCGGGGTTCCACGCGTAATCTTCAAAATCCAGCGTCACCTGGGCCACGTGGTATCCATGCTCTCTGAGATAGGCGCGCACCGCGTGGCGCTTTTCCAGTGTCTCGCCCTCCCACAGAAACGGATAGCGAAACCAGTGCCAGTCGCGCCCGCCGGCATACTGCGACAGCGCCGCCTCGTTGCGCTCAATATCGTTCTCAAAATCCTCCACGCTGCTGTTGTTGATCGACGGATGGGACCACGTGTGATTGCCGATATTCATTCCGGCGTCGACCCAGATACGCAACGCCTGTTGTGCGTCGGGATCATTCTCCAGCTTCACGGCGTTCACAAAACCGTAGATGCCTTTGAGATGGTTGGCTTTGAGTTCGGCAGTCAGTGCTGTTGCGATCCGGGAGCGTTTATCCCCCGCAGGCAGATCACCCGCGGCAGGCAGATCGTCAAAGGTGAGCGCAACAACGGGATGCTGGTCGAGAGCGCCTGCGAATGCTTGGCTGCTTGCCGGTGTGGCAGGTTGATAGGACGCTTGCCCAGCTACCAGAGGTGCCAACGCCCCTGCGGCAAACGTGATTCCAAGCAACAACAACCAGCGTCTCATGCGCAACTCCTCCCTATACGGCTACCAAATTACTTTGCAGAGCTTGGCATCACGGATTTTTTCGTCTTTGGTGATCAGTGTGCAATTCTCAACGATGGCAGTAGCGGCGATAATTCGGTCCATCGGGTCGCCATGGAAGGGAGCGGGCAACTCCGCGGCACATTGAGCAATCATATCGGTGACTGGAAATACTTCAAACCGGCTTCTGATGCGATTGAGAAAAACCTGATGCGGGATGATTGGATTAATTCGACCGAGACGAATCGCGTTTGCAATTTCATAGATTGTCATGACGGAGATACATGAAATTGCTCCCGCTGATTCGGTCTCGCGGATTGCGGTAGCCGCCGCCAATGAAATCTTTCCCGGAGTTAGCGCGAGCCAAATTACCACATGGGAATCGAGCAGGATCACTCAGTAGCCTCTTGTTCAAATCGATCCCATTTTTCGTTGAACATCCGATCCCATTCCTCATCGGTATATTCGGAAGAAACAATGTCTCCGGTGATAGTCGCCATCCCCCGCATAAAACCAAAAATATCTTCTGGCTTCTCCTCGGTCACCTGCTCTTCCGGAAGCGACACCCGCGCGAACGGCTTGCCCCGCTTGGTCACCAGAACGGGTTTTCCGGTGGCATTCATCTCGGCCATCACCCCCAGGCACTTGGCTTTGAACTCGCCGATTGGAATCGTCTTCATCGGTACCCCCTCGCAGTCTTAGTATACTCCCGACCATGGTCATATGACCATGGTCATATGCGCGCTTCACTAATCTCGCTACAATAAAACGTGGCTGAAATGGTTTAAATCTCCCTCTCCCTCCAAACGCCCGCGCCTAAGCCCTTGTGGCTCAAGGCTCGCCTCCACAAGCGGCGAAAAATGATAATCTTTGCTCATGTTCTATCGAACCCTCAAGCCCTTTCTCTGCCTTGCGTTGGCCCTGGCGGCAACCACCCCGTCAAGTACCGCCGACGCCCCCAAAAAGCGTGCCATCACCCTCGATGACCTGGTCCGTATTCAGCACGTGGCCAATCCGGTTGTCTCGCCCGATGGCGATTGGGTAGTTTACACCGTCTCCCAAATCGACACCAAGGAAGACAAGACCCTGACCCATCTGTGGATGGTCAAATGGGACGGCTCGGCCAGCGTTCAACTCACCTATGGCAAAGAGAGCGCTTCCCTGCCTCGCTTCAGCCCCGATGGCCGCTACATCAGCTTTCTATCCTCGCGTACGGGTCCTGCCAAGGGCGCTCAAGTCTGGCTCCTCGACCGTCGCGGCGGTGAGGCCGAGCAGCTCACCGCCATCACCGGCCAGGAGATCGAAAGCTATATATGGTCGCCGGATTCCAAATCGCTGCTCCTCACGCTCCATCCCAAAACCGAGCCTGACGCCGAAGAAGGCAAGCCCCCCGCGCCGCCCAAGCCCATCGTGATTGACCGTTATCACTTCAAGCAGGACATCCAGGGCTACCTCCGCAACGACACCTGGAATGCGCTCTACCTCTTCGACCTGGCCGCCAAAAAATCCGAAAAACTGACCACGTCAAAGAATGTTGAAGAAGCGGACCCCGCATGGTCGCCCGACGGCGCATGGATCGCCTTTGTCAGCAACCAAGACCCTGATCCAGACCGCACTAACAACACTGACATTTTTGTCGTGGCCGCCAAAGCTGGCACAGCCGCCCGCAAGCTCACCACCTGGTCCGGTCCCGACGCCGGCCCTCTCTCCTGGTCGCCGGATTCCAAATCCATCGCATACATCCAGGGCGCCAAACTCGAACTGGATGCCTACTCACAGCCCCGTCCCGCCGTAGTCACGCTCGACGCCAAGGTCTCCTACCCCGCCGCCACACTCGATCGAAGCGTCAGCAATCCCCACTTCTTCGCGCAAAGCAAGCTGGGCTATCTCGTTGCCGACGACCGCTCGCAGTATCCCGCCGAGGTGGAGCTAACCGGCAACGCAGCCAAGCGCCTCCTTGCTCAGCCTGGCACGGTGGCAGCATGGAACACTGCGGCAGGCCATACGGCTGTCCTCTATTCCAACGACACCGCCCCCGCCGAGATTTATGCTCTCGAAGCTGGCTCCTTGCGCAAGCTCACCACGCACAACGATGCACTTGCCGCTGAACTCAATCTCGTTCCCGCGGAAGAAATCGAATTCAATAGCAAAGACGGCGCAGACGTGCACGCCCTTCTCACCCGGCCTGCGGATTTCAAGGTGGGCTCGCCCGTCCCCATGATTCTCTTCATCCACGGCGGCCCCAACGGCCAGGATGAGCACAGCTTCGAATTCATTCGCCAGTGGCTCTCAGCCAATGGCTATGCCGTGCTCAACGTCAACTATCGCGGCAGCTCCGGCCGCGGCCAGGATTACGCCAAGTCCATCTTTGCCGACTGGGGTCACAAGGAAGTCGAAGACCTGCTTGCCAGCGTTGATAAAGCCGTCTCCCTCGGCGTCGCCGATCCCGCCCGCCTTGGCATTGGCGGCTGGAGCTACGGCGGCATCCTCACCGACTACACCACCGCCTCTGATGGCCGTTTCAAAGCCGCCGTTAGCGGAGCGGGTAGCGCTGCTCCGCTCACCTTCTATGGTGTCGATCAGTACATCCAGCAGTACGACTACGAACTCGGTCCGCCCTGGAAAGCCGCCCAGCTCTATCTCAAGCTGAGTTACCCGCTGCTTGAGGCCGACAAGCGCATGCATACGCCCACGCTCTACATGGGCGGCACCGCAGACTTCAACGTGCCCATCCTTGGCGGAGAGCAGTTATACCAGGCGCTTCGCTCGCTCGGCGTCCCCACCGAACTGGTCGTCTACCCCGATCAGTTCCACGGCTTCACTCGCCCCAGTTTTATTCGCGACCGTTACGAGCGGTGGCTCACCTGGTGGAACAAGTACCTCAAGCCGCCAGCGCCCGTGCCCGCGCCGCCTGCCGCGCCCGAAAACAAGAAATGATCGGGTGCCCGCTACAATGAATATGTGACGGAACTGGTCCAAATCTCCCCCGCCCGCATCGCTCCCGCGCCCAAGCCTGCGTGGCTCAAGGCCCGCGCACCCGTGGGTGAGAACTACCATTCCCTCAAGCAACTCGCCCGCTCGCTCCAACTCAACACTGTCTGCGAAAGCGCTCACTGCCCCAACATCGGCGAGTGCTGGCATCACAAAACCGCCACCTTCATGATGCTCGGCAATCTCTGCACCCGTCGCTGCGGATTCTGCGCCGTGCCCAAGGGCCGTCCCGAGCCCATCGACTTCGACGAGCCCCGCCGCGTCGCCCAGGCCGTTTCTGTACTCGGCCTCCAATACGCCGTCATCACCAGCGTCAACCGCGACGACGATCTCCTCGGCGGCGCGCGCGCCTTTGCCCTGGTCATCGACGAAATTCGCCGTCAGGCCCCCGGCTGCAGCGTCGAAGTCCTCATCCCCGATTTTCAGGGCAACTCCGACGCCATCCGCACCGTAGTCAACGCTCGCCCCGACGTCCTCAACCACAACATCGAATCGGTCCCGCGCCTCTATCGCGCCGTCCGCTCCGGCGCGCGCTACAAGCGTTCCCTCGATCTCCTGCATTACTCCAAAACACTACGCCCCGAAGGCCTCACTAAATCAGGCGTTATGGTCGGCCTCGGCGAAGAAACTTCCGAGTTGCTCCAGGTCTTCCGCGACCTCGCCGCCGCCGGTTGCGACATCCTCACCATCGGCCAATATCTCCGCCCCTCGCGCGACCATCTCCCCATGGCCCGCCTCTACACCCCACGCGAATTCGCCGAACTCAAAGCCGAAGCCCTCAAGCTAGGCTTCCGCCACGTCGAGTCCGGCCCCTTGGTCCGCTCCAGCTACCACGCCCATGAACAAACAGTCTCGGTCCATGCCGCCCCGACAGGATTGGCTGCGCTGGCGTAGAGGATTAATGATTTTCTTGTAAGAACTCCGCCGGAGTCACAATGCGAATACTGCGATAAGAACCCATCACCAGCAAGTCTTTATCGCCAGAGACGATAACCTGAGCTCCAGCCACTGCCGCACACTACAGAACCATATCGTCGTTCGGGTCGCGGCAAACGCGCAGGCTTCCGGAAATTTTCGTACGCAAAGGAAACGGAAGAACAGCTTCGACTGCGGCATCCACATCCGCTGTTTTCCAGCCGAATTTTCCCGTCAAAATTCGGGTATCTCATCTTCTATCGGACGGCAGATGGCTACTGTATCTTCACGCACTGCTTTTTCAATCGCCAGACGAGGCGTTCCGCGCTTCAGCGCAAAATGAAGCGCGGAAACCCAGACGTTTGTATCGATGACGACTATCATTGGGAGTCGAGAGTCTGCTTCGCTTCCCTCTCAGCCCGCATCTCAGCACGAACTTCTTTAACCAATCGCGGTATGTCATCCTCGGTGTATCCCTGCGGGTTGCGGGTTGCCGCGTATCTTCCAATCTCATCAAAGATGGCGCCAATTCGTTGGCCATGGTACGCACGAAAAGCCTCCCGCATCAGCTCGCTCATCGAGCGATTCTCCTGCTTGGCAAGTGCTACGGCAGACGCAGCCATCTCCGGGGGCATGGAAATGGTAAATGCGCGGGAACGGCGAGCTGTAGGCATTGAAGTCTCCTGTATGACAGTATAATGGACTGTCATATGCATTACAATCCCCGTTCAGGCATTCGACTCCAGTACTTCATTCAATCCAAAGCATCTTCCACCACCCTGATTCGCTAATATAGTCTGTTGAAGGTAAGCGAGGACGAACCCTATGGCACTCTCCATCATGACCGGTATTCCGGCGCTCAAGGAACTCAACGCCGACCTCCGCCGCCGCATGGACGGCGCGGTAGCCACCTTCCAGGCCAATCTGGCCGCCACCCGCACCGGCCGCGCCAGCGTCCACATGCTCGACCAGGTCAAGGTGGACTACTACGGCACGCCCACCCCCATCAACCAGCTCGCCCAGCTCGGCGCGCCCGAGCCGCAACTGATCGTCATCGCGCCCTATGATCCCAACATCCTCAAGGAGATCGAGAAGTCCATCCGCGTCGCCGATCTCGGCTTCAACCCCATCTCTGACGGCAAAGTGCTCCGCGTCCCCGTTCCACCCATGACCGAGGAACGCCGCCGCGAAGTCTGCAAGCACATCAGCCGCGATCTCGAGGAGCACCGCACCGCCGTCCGCAACGTCCGCCGCGACGGCAACGAAGCGCTGAAGAAGATGGCCAAAGAAAAAAAGATCAGCGAGGACGAGGAGAAGCGCGCGTTAGAAGAAGTCCAAAAAATGACCGACGAGGAAATCCGCCGCATGGAAGAGCTCTCCCAAAGAAAAGAAGCCGAAGTTATGCAGGTGTGAGCGCGAATATTTTGCTTGGCGATCGATCTTCCACTAATCCAATTCTGGGTGCCCCACCCTCGCGGCGTCTTTGTTTTTGCCGCTATGGTGGGATTAGATGTTCACACTCCGCTGATTTCCAACAAGCGAAATAATCCAATTCTGGGTGCCCTGAACTGACGAATTCATTTTGCTGCGGACGGCTATTGCTCAAAACGCATTGATAGCAGTGGTAAATTGCAGAACTTTACTCGCGCCCTCGGTGGTGGCGCCCATGGAGTAATTGCCGGTTGAGGCGTCGTCAGGAGCTTCGGGCTCCCAGTAGATCACTCCCAACCCCAAATTGTTAGGCACGGCATTGACGGCCTGGATCGCCGTCTGCACATCATTGTAGCTGCCGGTTGCATCGCTGTAGAGGTGGCCGATCTCGCAGATCATCACCGGTTTGTCATAGCGCGCGGCTAACGTCTTCAGGTTGGCGGCGACTGTGGTTATGGTTGCCGGCCCGTCATAATAGGAGCCTCCAATCACGTCGAACTTTCCGCCGGCGGCCGTCAGAGCGTCAAAGAACCACTCAAAGGTGGTGAGATTGCTGATGGTCGAAATATGAATGACGACCTGCGTGGAGCTGCTGACTGCCTTGACCGCGTTATAGCCGCTGTTGGTGAGGCCGGCAAGCTGGGTGAAGCTGGTGCTGTTGGAGCCGATAGGCCAAAGCATTCCGCCGTCGATTTCATTGCCGATCTGCACATATTGCGGATAGATTCCCTGGGCGGCCAGTGCCGTCATGAAGCCATAGGTGTAGTTGTAGACGCTGGTTTGCAACTGGGCATAGGTTTCTGTCGACCACGCGGCAGGAGTGGTTTGATGCCCGGGGTCAGCCCAGGTATCGCTGTAATGGAAGTCGATCATGATCTGAAAACCCATGGCGGAGGCCTGTTTGGCCAGCGCGATGCTGCCTGCCTGATCGTTGTTGCCCACGCCCAGAACACCGGCGGTGATGGTGGGATTCACAAAGGTGCGGATGCGGATGGTGTTGACGCCATGATTTTTGAGAATTTGCAGCGCGTTTCCG
>Ga0224558_1001918_pt1 | contig 20318 bp, 15 predicted proteins | sample 714S32024metaG_FD_180682 | JGI IMG/M metagenome (GOLD analysis project Ga0224558, IMG submission 180682) | Peat soil microbial communities from Stordalen Mire, Sweden - 717 S3 20-24 | ecosystem: Environmental > Terrestrial > Soil > Wetlands > Peat | place: Sweden: Norrbotten County, Stordalen...
CGGCAGTATTCCCTGAACGCGCTGGATCAGATAAGTGAGCAGGATACCTGCCAGGCTGAAAGCCAACAGCGAGCCGGCGTAGTGCGTCCAGTGCTGCTCGTTCGATTCGTCCACGCCGCAGAGCTTATAAACCAGCCGCTCCAACGGCCGAACCACCGGATGCAGGAACGTGCGCTCCCCTTCAAACAGGCGCGCCATATACGCCCCTAGCGGCTTGGTCAGCGCCAGCAGAACCAGGAAGAAGAGGAAGATCTGAAGAAGTCCGATTGAAGTCATGTTAGAAGCGCTCCGGGCGCAATAGCGCGTAAATCAGGTATACGCCGAGCGCGGCGGCAATGATAGCTGCAATGATGTATTCCATGGAAGGTCTCCTAGAGACGGTCGCAACCGCGCACGTACGCCCAAGCAATCAGGAAGAACAGAATCGTAATCACCACGAAAAATAGATCCAGCATATTCTTATCTCACCTTTACAACAGCGACGCGGTGGCCGCCGGCGGTTAGTCTCCGCGCCAGGCGTTCCTCCCGCGTTCTCCACCAGCGATCTTTCGTTCCGATCACGACCAGCGATTGGGGCTTGAGCAGGGCGAGGAAAGCAGCCTCGCGATCGCGCGCGAAGATCAGCTTAACGCGAATCGCAACCGGACTGGTACGCGCCATCGCCGCCAGGTCGGCTTCCAGCCGTTTCCGTATCCCTTCCTGGCACTCCAGTGGCGCCGGGTACGGCAGCACATGCACGGCCATCAACGTGACCACCGCCTCGAAACCCTGCGCCAGTTCGGCGGCCGCCGCCAGCGCCCGCGCCGTTAAGGCCGGATTGGTGAATGGCACCACCAATTCGAGCGGGCGTTGCGGCCGCTCGAATTCCGCCAGGGGCGAGTGCGCGCTTTCGCGTAAGAACATAATTCTGCCTTGCATCTATGTGCCAGTTTCCACGATAGATAGAGGCGCATAAACAAGTCATCAAGGAACGATCAGGATTCCGTTTGGCGGGTATTGAAATTGGAGGGCGGGCAATCATGCCCGCAGCCGCCTTTTAGGCGGCCATCACTAGCTACTAGCGTGGCTTACGCCCGTCTTTGATCCAGATTCAAGACTTCGTTCAGCGAACCCTGACGGTAGCCTTCCAAGTCCAGCGTCACGTATTTGAACCCCAGCGCTTTGAAAATGGAAGTGAATTGCCGGGCCATGTCGGGCGTCAAGGCGCGCCCCAGCTCGTCGCGCGCGATCTCCAGCCGCACCAACTCCCCGTGGTAGCGCACGCGGAACTGGCGGAACCCGAGCGCCTTCACTTCCTCTTCGCCGCGCTCCACGGTCTTGATGTTTTCGATCGTCACCGGCGTGCCGTAAGGGATGCGGGAGCTGAGGCATGCGGACGCCGGCCGGTCCCAGGTGGGCAGCCCGGCCATGCGCGACAATTCCCGGATCTCCGCTTTGCGCAAGCCAGCGTCCACCAGCGGCGCCTTCACCTTGTGCAACCCAGCGGCGTTCTGGCCGGGCCGGTAGTCTCCCAGATCGTCGGCATTTACGCCATAGATGATGTTGGGGATGCCGCGCTCGCGGCCGACTTCTTCCAGGCGCGTAAACAATTCGTCCTTGCAGTGGAAGCAGCGGTTGGCGTCGTTTTTCAGGTAATCGGGATTTTCGAATTCGCGCGTCTCGATGTATTCGTGCGAGATTCCGAACTGCCGCACGAAGGCTTCGGCATCGCGCTTGTGCGACTGCGGGATGGAAGCCGAATCCGCAGTCACGGCCAGAGCGTTCGCGCCGAGCACCTGGTGCGCAGCCCACGCCAGATAGGCGGAATCCGCCCCTCCGGAATAGGCCACCATTACCCGGTCCAGCCCGCGCAGCACGGAGAACAGCTTGGTCTGCTTGTCACCCAGGGAGGTCATAGCCCGATTATAACGAAAACACACTGGAGGGCGGCCAATCTTGGCCGCAGCCGCCTTTTAGGCGGCCAGAGCCGGCTGAAAGCCGGCTGCGGGCAGAATTGCCCGCCCTCCAGCCGCTACAGAGCCTTCTCGAAGAAGTCCAACATGGCCTGCTCCATCTGCTTCCGCAGCGGACCGCCCACACCGTGCGATTTCTGCGGATACACGATCATCTGGAACTGCCTGCCCTCCCGCTCCAACGCATTGGCCATCTGCACGCTGTTCTGGAAATGCACGTTATCGTCCTCAATGTTATGCAGGATCAGCAGCCGCGCCTTGATCTCACCCGCATTGGTCAGCGGCGAGCTGCGCTTGTAACCCTCCGGATTCTCCTCCGGCAGTCCCATGTACCGTTCCGTGTAGATCGAATCGTAATTGCGCCAATCGGTCACCGGAGCGCCGGCGATACCCGCCTTAAACGTGCCCGGCGCATTGGCCAGGGCATACAACGTCATGTACCCGCCATAGCTCCAGCCGCTGATGCCCACGCGCGTCATGTCCGCGAAGCCCAGCGTCCCCAGGTAGCGGATTCCATCGAGCTGGTCGTTCAGTTCGTGCGCCCCCGTTTCGTGATAGATCTCCGATTCCCAGGTGTGCCCGCGGCCGGCCGATCCGCGATTGTCAAGCTGCCAGATGAGGTATCCCTTCTGCGCCAGCACCTGATCGAAACCGGCGCCGCCCCACGAGTCGTGCACCGTCTGCACGCCCGGCCCGCCGTAAACCATGACAATCACCGGATACTTCTTGTCGGGCGAGAAGCCCGCCGGCTTGATCATCCGTGCGAAAAGCTGCACGCCGTCGGTGGCCTTGATCTTGACGATTTCGGCCGGCAGGACCTCGACATCCGGCGGCGTGGCCTCCTGGTACACCGCGATCTGCGAACCGTCGCTCTCGTGCAGCGTGCGCCGCGGCGGCGTGGCCAGGGTGGATGCCGTATCCATGTAATACTGCGTAGCCGGACTCATGGAGATGCTATGCGTGCCCGCGCCGCCGCTCAGCCGCTGCGGTTTCTGCTTGCCATCCAGACGCACGCGGTAAAGCTGCCGCTCCAGCGGACTCTGTTCGGTCGAAACGAAGAAGACCTCGTGCGTCTCTTCATTCACTCCCGCCACCTGGGTCACTTCCCAATCGCCCTTGGTGATCTGCGACGGGTGCTTGTCGTCCACCGCGCAAAGGTATAGGTGATGGTAGCCGTCCCGCTCGCTGCCCCACAGGAACTGCTTTCCCTTATTGAGGAAGCGGAAGTCGTCGTTCACGTTCACCCAGTACGAATCCTTCTCGGTGAGGAGCACGCGCGCGACGCCCGTGCGCACATCCGCCAGGCCCAGATCCAGACGGTTCTGGATGCGATTCAGCCGCTGGTAGGCCAGCGCGCGGCTGTCGGGCGCCCAATTGACTCGCGCCAGCAGGTGGTCGCGCGCTTCGCCGATGTCCATCCAGCGCGTGGGACCGCCCTCCACCGCCACCACTCCCAGCCGCACATCCGCATTAGGCGTGCCCGGTTGCGGAAAGCGCTCGGGCTCGGCCAGCGCGCGCCACGAGAGCAAATCCACCTGCGGGAAGACCGATTCGTGGCCGACGTCAAATTGCAAATAGGCGATCTGGCCGCTGTCGGGCGACCACCAGTGCGCCGTCGACAGGTTCAGCTCTTCCGGGTACACCCAGTCCAACTCGCCGTTCCATAGCGTGGCCGAGCCATCCGTGGTGAGCCGCGTGACCTTCTTGGAGGCCACCTCCAGGCTGTACAGATCGTGTTCGCGGCGGAAGGAGACGAAGCGCCCGTCGGGCGAGAGCTTGGGATCGCGCTCCACTTCCGGCGTGGCCGTGAGCTGCTCCCATTTGAGCGTGTCGGTATGCAGCAGAAACAGGTCGCCATCGAGGCTGATCAGCATCTCCTCCCCGGTGGAGGACCATTGGAAGCTCTGCTCGGAAACGCGCCGGTTCTGCCAGTCGACGCTTTCCTGCTTGGGCGGCTTCACCGCCTTTTCCGACAGCGGGCCGAGCGCCAGCAGTTGCTTCTTCTTCTTCGAAGCGACGTCGTACTGCGAGATGGCCTTCTCTTCGATCCAGGCGAAGCGCTTGCCGTCCGGAGCCCAGGCGATAGCCGGCATGTGCACCGGCACGGGCATGTTCTGGATGGTGACCGGCTTCTTCTCGGCGGCGAGGCCGGCAATCGCGACCAGCAATAGGGCGCAACGAATCCTTGCCATAAGACTGCATTGTACATCCGCGCTCCGTGCGCGCATCGTTTTACCGAGCCGCGACCGTCAGGGAGCGGTTTCCCCACAACGGTTGAGCACCCGCAGGCCGGCTGTGCCATGCTAAAGCAAGCTCATGGAATTCGTCAGCGGCAATATCGGATGGATAGAGGTGATCTGCGGCCCCATGTTTTCGGGCAAGAGCGAAGAGTTGATCCGCCGCCTGCGCCGCGCCATGATCGCGCGCAAGAGAGTGCAGGTGTTCAAGCCCGTCATCGACACCCGCTACGCTGTCGACGAGATCGTGTCGCACGGCGATCTGCGCATGAAGTCCGAAATTGTCAACTCCGGCAGCGAGATTCTGGACCGCGTGGATTGGCGCTCGGAAGTGATCGGGGTGGACGAGGCCAACTTTATGGGCGAAAGCCTGGTGGACGTCGCGCAGCGCCTGGCCGATAGCGGCAAGCAGGTGATCATAGCCGGGTTGGATACCGATTACCTGGGCCGCCCCTTCGTTCCCATCCCGGATCTGCTGGCGCTGGCCGAGTCCATCACCAAGACGCTGGCCATCTGCGTACGTTGCGGCAATCCGGGCAAGCACACGCAGCGCCTGCGCGGCGCCGAAGACCTGATCGTGGTGGGCGCCGCCGACATCTACGAAGCCCGCTGCCGCCGGTGCTTCGAGCCCGGCATCCCCAAGCAGACCGAGTTGGACTTCCTCAAGGGCCGCAAGGCTGGCGCGCAGTAGGCCAGGCCGGACCAGGTACAGAGCCGCGACCGTAAGGGAGTGCCACATGGTCCTCCGGGCCACCAAAGGTAAAGAAGATGCGCGGAGCAGTGGGGGGGGCGCCCTCGCCCGCGGACCGGCGCCCTCGCCGGTCCACCGGCCGCAGGCCGGCAGCGGTTCGCGTCCTCAACGTCTTCAACGGAGGGGTCTTTGGTCGGCAAGCCGGGCAGACCGAACTGGACTTCCACCGCTTACTGACGTGCGCGGCTCAGTACCCGCCGCCAGTCCCACCATCGCGCGCCTTGAGGCTGATTTTGACCGGCGTGTTCGCCGGAAGAACCACGTTCGCTCCGCGCCCGATGAAATTCGAGTAGATGCTGAACGCCGCGCCGGTGATGGCGATACTCGAAGCGAAGGCGCGCGGACCCACTTGCGTCAACAGTGTGCCAATCAACCCGAGGCCCACGGCCCCGGACTCGGCGCGGCCTCCGATGTCCCAATCGGGAACACCCTGGGCGTTGTAATCCTGATGAAACGACATTCCCGCAGCGGCCACCGCGATGGCTGGAAAAATGAACCGCGTCTTAGGGCTGTCGACGTGCGTGCCCCCTTCCGCGTCGAGGATCAGGTGCTCATTAAAGTCCGCCTCCACACCTGCCAGGTAGCCTTGGACGCCTTGCGCGGCGCTAGCCGGCAGCTTCATCTGGCGGAATGCGAAAAGCACCTTCCCGTTGCGGTGCAGAAAACGCGCACGTTGCGCCTCTACGATATCCCCGAAAAGACGGCTGCCTTCCGGAATCAGCAGGGTATGATCGGCCGAGAACACCGGCCGGGTCACGACCGCTTCCACTGGCGCGCCTCTGCGTGCGGTCGCGGAACTGATCGGAGTCAGCAGGCGGGCGGTAACTTCTTGACCCTCGGATTCGGCAACGGCGGGGGAAGCGGCTGCCGCCTCGACGCGAATGGGCGCCAGCCCCGTCAGAGGTTCCTGTAAGACGCTAGTGAAAAGGGTCCCTGCCGGCCAGGCTTGCCGGTGATAAGGAAGCATCTCGAACAGCCTGGATTTCAGCCGGCCCAGCTTGCCCGGCGCTTTGAAGGCGAGCATCGCCGCCCGTTCGGTTGCGAACCTGTCCCGAGCGTCTTGGACAGGGGACTTGCGCACTTCCCCCTTCTTCAGGGGTTTGGCGATACGCACGGTGTGCGCTGTTCCGCGCGAGGGTTCCGTGCCAAGAGACAGCCGCGAACCGTCGCTCAGCACCAAGGCGTCGAACTGCGCACGAACTTCCCGCGGCGGCGTCAAGTTGCCATACAGGAGCGCTTGCAGGCGCCGGCCAATTGGAACTCCGCCGATGGCAGCGATATGCCCTTCCACGACACTTCCGGCCGGAAGAACCAAGTGATCGTAAACGTAGATCGGGTCCACCAATCGTCCCTGGATAGGTTCGCCCGCACGCTTGATTGCGACGCGGCGTTCCAGCGCCACACGAAGAGGAACGCCGGACGGAACCGTCGCCCCCGGCTGAGCGCCCGGGGCGACGGCAGCTTCCTGTGCCAGCGCCGCCACGGCGATTAATAACAGAACCAGGCATCTACGCATCTAAGCATTATCGCGAAACCGGCCTGACCTGCTGTGGCGCGGCCGATCCGCGCCGAACGGCCGCGGCGCGCCGTCCCCTGCCGGAAGATTTCCGCATGGCTGTAGGACTCGATAGAATAATAACCGTGGAAGGGCACGCGCCGGCGACGTTCACCGTCACCTGCTCGGCTTCCGCGTCCGGCGTTTGGATGTCCACGTAATCGTCTCCGCTGGAGACGTTGCACGGGATCTGCGCGTCGATCTGATACAGCCCCGCGGCGTACCCCGGTACCACACCGGCAAACGGGATATTCGGCGACGCGTAGCCGTCGAAGTACACATCCAGAGCGCTCTCGTTGTAGATATTCAGCAGGTTCCATGGCTGGCCGGTGGGCGACGACGACACTCCGTCGGCGAGAGACGGCGTAACCGAACCCATACCGGTCAGGAAGAGCATGGGAATGCCCCCTGGCGCCGCCGGGTTGTTCGCACCGATGACCGTGTATCCGGCGCCTTGTTCGGCCGCGGCCGGCCCGGCGCCATTCTCTGCCAGGGCGAAGGCGCCCGGGGCGGTGTAATTCGTGTACATGTACACGAGCTTCGACGTTGGGCATTGGGAACCGGCGGGGGCCGGGACGGGGCAAGCCGGACCCTGCACCTCGAAGGCCGCATAAGCCGTGAAATCCGGCGACGCGGCGCTAGGCACCAGCATGGTAATCTGGGTCGGACTCACCGTCAGCAGAGGGGCGGCCACGCCGTTAACCAGAACCCGCGTGGTCAACAGTGTTGTGGGCAGCGGGAACGTGGATGCTTGGGCCGGCCCGGACGACAGGTTCGACCCGAACAGCGTGATCATTTCCTGCGGCGCCACCGGATTCGTGGCCGGCGCAAAACTGGCCGCATTCACGATGCCCAGCGGGTTCAGGAAGACATCCGCCGTGGGATTAGCCGGCGCGTAGTTCACCGCATGCAGGCCGGCTACGATGGAATAGAAGTTTCCCTGGCCCACAGCCAGCACCACTTGTCCATTGGCGCCCAGCCAGTATTGGTCGCCGTCCCCCGGCGTGAAGCTGCCGTTACCCTGTATGCTGGACTGCCAGCCGGAGGTCAGATCCTCGACGGAGTACCCGTTCGAGTTGAGGCGCAGGTGGCTGGTATAGCTACCCTGGCCGGTTGCATTCACAGAGCCGTAGAAGGCATCCGGCAGGCTTTGCGTCTGGCTGGTCCACACGGTGTTGTCGGCCTCCAGGCCGCCCAGATAGTAGAACCCCTGGAAGGCGGTCTGGGAAACAGTCGAGATAGCCGGCGACGCCAGAAACAGGTCGTATCCGTCGAGCGATCCGCCCACCAGCAGGTTGCCGTCCGCCGAGACAAAGAACGACTGCGTCCCGCCGATCAACTGATGGGAGGCCGCGGCGCCGAAATTGATGGTTCCCGTAGTCCCCGACAGAGAGTAAGTGACGCTGGGGATGGCCTGTGTGGTCAGGCTCGCGTCGTCTGTGGCGCTGCCCGCCGCCGATACCGCGCCGAGTCCGCCGGCCCCGTCGGCTTGGAGCGGCATGTATGCCTGCCGGATTTGTCCCACGGCCGCCTGCGGGAAATTGAGATAGACGGCATTATAGGCGCCCTTCAGGCTGGCGTTGGAGACGTTGGAACCGATGGGAATGCCCACCATCAGATCGAACACCGGACTGGGGTTCTCCGTCGCACTGGCGGTGAACGCAGACGGTCCCACGGCCCCTACCCCGCCGTAGGCGATGGCGCCATTGCCCGCAAAACTGGCGATCCTCAGAAAACCGTTCGCGGCCATCGCGTAAGTGCCGCTGGAGGTTGTACTGCTGGTTCCCGTCTGCGAAGCGGAATCGGCGATCTGGCCGCTGAAGGTATAGTTTCCAGCTCCGTCGAAGGTGGCAGTTCCGGTGGCGCCGATGGCTTCTCCAATGCCGCCTGTTGCGCTCAGGTTCAGCAGCGCAACCTCGCGCACGAAATATTGTCCTTTGAGCGTCGCGTTGGCGCTGTTGTCAAAATCATAGGTTTGCCCGGCTGCGGCCGACGCCAGCCCCGCCAGCATCAGAATCCGTGCGAGCCGCCGTTTCTCGATAAGAGGCATGATGGTTTCCTGTTCTTCTATGAATTCGTCGCGCTCAGTCCGTGCCCTTCTTCTGTTCCTGCGCCGCTTTTGGCTTCAGAGACCGCCGGTAACGCGCCAGCAGTTCCGCGCGGTTCTGGCGCAGGTCCAATCCCGTCGGCGCGGCGGGATAGGGCTTGCCGCCCATCATCCCTTTCCACAGAATTCGGTTGAAATCCTCGGGCTCCACGCGGTCTGCATCCGTGAAGTCCATTCCCTTGGTGACCCGCGCCCAGTATTTCGCGTCGTGCGCCGGCTTTGGCGCCGTCAGGCCGGCCCGCTGGTGAGGCGTGATGGGCAGTTGCGTATTGTAGAGTAGCGGTGAAGGAGTGGCTGTAAAGTTCCATGGGCTCGGCGTGGTGTTGAAGATGTCGGCCATGGGATGGGCCAGCGCGTCGTTCAGGTTCATCGGCGGCAGGCCCAGCACCTCTTCCATCGTGCGCAAGAAGTCGATGGTGTTGTACGCTGTGGAAACCAGCGCGCCTTGCTTCACGTAAGCGCCCGCCACGAAGGCAATGGTGCGGTGCGAATCCACGTGGTCGCCGCCATCCTGCGCGTCGTCTTCAATCACGAAGATCAGAGTGTTGTTCGCGTACCTGCTGTTGGCGATCTTCTGAATCAGCAAGCCCACCGCATAGTCGTTGTCGGCTACCATCAGCTCCGGAGTATTCACGCCGTCAATCGCGACGTCGAAGTTTCCGGTGTGATCGTGCATGAAGCGAACCAGGGTCAACTGAGCCAGCCCCTCCGGGATTACGGGCCCGCCTACTACGGGCCTGGCCAGCCGCTCGCGGGCATCGAAGTCTCGCGCCCACTCCGAGTAACGCCAGAAATCCGGAAGCGAGTTGTCGAAACCGCGGAAGTAAGGATCGGTGTACGGGGTGAGCGCGACATTGGTGGGGTGGGCCACCGTCGTGCCGGTCGAGAACGGGTTGCGCAGCACCGGAATGGCGTTGGTGGTCGTTGAATAGAGGGTCCCGTCTATGAAGAAACCATAGTTGCGAACCGTGTGATGCGCCTGCAGTGCGGAGTTCCACAAATAGCCCGTATTCACTTCATTGTTCGGTCCATCCGGCGCAGCCACGTCGGCGGGGCCCGGCAACACATCCGGATCGCTCGAGGTGAAGGGATCGGCGGCTATGCGTCCGGCGACCGTCGGAATCGAAACGTTCACATTGCGATTCAAACCCTCGGCTTCCACTTGCAGGCCGCGGTACCCGTAGACTACCGGCCATTCCTTTTGCACCACGTCGGGGGCTTGCGCCGAATTGCTCCACAACCAGCCGTCAAAGCTGACTTCGGCGGTGCACAATAAGTTGTCGAGCGTGACGAAGTTCAGCGCCAGGTTATGCAGATTCGGCGTGACCGCCTGTCCGAACTCAGCCAGACTGGGATCGCCATTGCCGATTGGCAGGTCGCCCAGAATCTGATCGTAAGTCCTGTTTTCCTTGAGGATGAAGATCACGTGCTGGACGCCCTTCCGCACCGCCGCCATCACCTCGGCTTCGCTGGCGGTCTCGGTGCTGGAGAACCGGTCGTTGGTGGCTACCTGCCCGGTCAGCGTCCCGAGCTGCGCCGCGCCGGGCCGCGGGAAGGTCTGGAGGCCGGCCTTGGTCAACTGCGGGTTATAGGTATTCGCCGCATTACAGGTTGGCTCTCCCGGCGGCCCGTAGCCGCCATAGCACCAGGTGGGATTCGGGCCCGTCGGAGACTTCCCATTCACCACGTACACCGTGTTGCCATCGCCGCTGAAGCTCACTGAGTTTGGGTACCAACCGGTCGGAATCAGACCAACTACCTGGTCGCCGCTGTTCTTTCCGCTCAGCGCCACCACCGAAATGCAATTCAGGTTGCCATCCGTCACGTAGAGCTGCGTCTCATCCGGCGAAAGGGCGACGCTGTTGGGGTTCGCGCCCTTATATCCATTTTGCGCCAGCGCGGCAGGCTGTTCGGTCAGCGAGGCAGGCAGCAATGGCGCGATTACCGGGATGCTTTCGAGAATCGCGTTCGTGGCCGTGTCGATGACCTCAACGGTATCCGACTGGTCGTCGGCGACATACAGCAGCGACTGGGCCGCGTTCAGCGTCATCTTGTTGGGTTGGCCCTTCACCGGGATGCGGGCCGTTACCGCCGGCGTCCCGCTCAGACTCACCACGTCGATCTCGCGGTCGCGAATGCTGGATACGTACGCTGTTGCGCTCGATCCGCCGCCCTTCACCACCACCCAAAACGGATATTCGCCGCCCGGCGTGCCCGGCTGCGGGTTGCTCGCGCTCTTGCCGGGGCGCAGATCCAGTCCCGGTATGCTCGCGTTGGGTCCCGGCGCCATCGCCCAGTGGCCCAGGCCGCCGGTAAACACCGAGATCGAGTCGTTGTAGTAATTCGCCGCCACCAGGGTCTGGCCGTCGTTCGAAATAGCCACGCCGGCGGCGCAAGGATACACGCCCACCGAGTTGTTTACCGCGGTCGCGCCGTTAGGCACTATGTTCAGGCCCAGGCCCAGCTTGTTGTGGCCCAAGGCAAGCGCCGCTGTGGGCTGCGTCGGCCAGGCTCTGGTGGTGGCGTTCTGGCCAACTACAAAGATGTAGTCGGCGGCGCAGCCGCCCACGTAAAAAGCCGAGCCGGATGGATCGAAGACAATCCCGCTGTAGGTAGCCGGCATCTGTACCACTTGCCGCTGCACCGGCGTGGGCTGCGAAATGTCGTAGATGAATACGTACTCGTTGGAGTCCGGGCCATACCATGACACCCCCCCCGTTGGTGGCTGGACGGTGGTGACGCCGAAGCGGTTGTACCCGCTGGTCATAACCAGCATGGTCTTGCGATCCGGACTCACCACGCTCGAAACCGCCTGCGAGGCCAGCCAGTCTTGGGCTGGCGGGGCCAGACCGGGGTTCAGCCCTTGGAACTGCGAACCCTGGGGCGCCAGCGGCGTAATCTGTTGGCCCATATTGGGCAGTTGCTGGGGCTGGGGCTGCGCATGCGCCGGCGCTCCCGAAATGACCAATGCAAGCGTCAGGCCAACCGCTGAAAGCGGGGAAACGCGCCACACTGCACGCCCGGCCCCAGACGCATCGCTGCGAGTTCTTGGCTTGTTTTCCATCATTGTCCTCCTCCACACGGTAGCTCGTTTCGCCTGGAGTTCATCGGTAAATGAGATATTTATATATCTTTTGTTGATGACGAAAGATAATCCGCCCTGCGCCAGCGCGCCCCAGATGACCAACGCAAGCGTCACCAGCCGTCTAGGCTCCTCCGGAGCGGCCGCAAACGAGTCGATTAAAACTTTATTGTGCCGCGCACCCCAAGAAAGTCTCAATCAAAGTGGTGTAAGAGATCTGTGGCTGCTACCGTTTTCCCGCGGCTCAGAACCGCAGCGTGGCCTTCAGGCGCACCGGGTCGAGCAGCAGATCGATGGCATTCGCCGCGCCCACCACAAACAGGTCCGCATTGCGCATCGCATCGATCGCGCACCCTTCGCCGTTATCGACGGCGATCGCCAGTCCCCCGCCCTCCTTCACCGCCTTCAGCATCAGCCGGTCGTTGTTGCCGTTGCCAAACGCGGCTACGCATCGCAGGTCGAACTGACTCACGTACCCGGCCTTCTCGATATCATGCCGGCCGGTCCGCAGCTTGTACGGTATCGCGATTCCCGCCAGTTCACTCTCGGCCGTGCCGAATGAGTCGGCAGTCACAATGTGAAGATCCACCAGAGCCGCCAACTCTCGTAACTTCGTCTTAACATCCGGCTCGATCGCCCCACCGAAAGAATGCGTTCCCGTATAGTCGCTGACCGCCATGCGGATGTGGCGCTTGCCAAAACCGGGGATATCGATAAGGATTCCGGGCTTATCCATAGGTTAGAATGACATTACCATGAAACTCGCATTCATCGGCGCTGGAAACATGGGTTCGCCCATGGCACGCAACCTGCTGCGCGCCGGCCATCAAGTCACTGTGTACAATCGCACGCGCGCGCACGCCGAGCCGCTGCGGGAGGACGGCGCGGCGCTGGCGGACTCCCCGTCGGATGCCGCGCGCGGCGTGGACGCCATCGTCACCATGCTGGCCGAAGACCAGGCCGTGGAGCAGGCGGTCGAGAGTTTCGTCGAGACCCTCGCTCGCGGCGCGATCCACATCGGCATGAGCACCATCGGCGTAGCGTGCTCCAAGCGCCTCGCCGAACGGCACGCCGCGCGCGGGCAGGCCTATGTGGCGGCGCCGGTCTTCGGACGGCCCGTGGCGGCTGCCGCAGCCAAGCTCTGGATTGTGGCCGCCGGTCCGCCGGAAGCCATCGAGCGCTGCCAGCCTGTGTTCGACGCGCTGGGGCGCGGCACTTCGGTGGTCGGCGCCGATCCGTGGCTGGCCAATGCGGTCAAGCTCTCCGGCAATTTTCTGATCGCCGCCGCGCTCGAATCGATGGGCGAAGCCTTCGCGCTGGTGCGCAAGTCCGGTGTGGATGCCGGACAATTCCTGGAGATTATCAATACCGCGCTGTTCAATTCGCCGCTGTACGCCGGTTACGGCGGCGCAGTCGCCAAGGAGCAGTTCGAGCCGGCGGGCTTCAAACTGCGGTTGGGCTTCAAGGACCTGCGCCTGGTGCAGGAAGCCGCCGAATCGGCCGCCGTGCCCATGCCGCTCGCCGGCGTGCTGCGCGACCGCTTCCTGGCCGCCATGGCCCGCGGCGAAGGCGATCTCGATTGGGCCGCCATTGCGCGCATCGCCGCCGTTCAAGCCGGATTGTGAAGGAATTGATGTGGGGCAGGCCCTCGGCCTGCGCGGGTCCCCCGGACCCGCCGGCGAGCGCAGCTCGCCTGCCTCCGGCATCCGCAGCGAGCCGGCACCGCCCCCGCCAACGACCCGGCCACTTTCCGCAATCGATCGCAGCCGGTCAACTGGACGCCCTTGCCGCTCGCCCCGATGAACGCGGAGGGCATCGGCTGAAATTCGGGGGATTTGCCTCGCCGGGCGCCAGCGCGGATGCCTACGCACCGGCGATTATCAAACATCTCGTGGGCAAGGGGATCCGCTGGACGTACTGGTACTTCGACCCGGAATGGCGACCGTCGCTAATTAAATTAATAACTGGGAATTTTATGTAATTCTTGATACCAGATTGCCCGCTTTTGTGTTAGTTTGAAAAGCACTAGCGTCGCTTAGTCAAAAACGGCAGCGCGCAAAGACCAGATTGAAGGGGAAGGGTGATGCAACGAGACATTTGGATACTAGGCAAGCGGGCCTGCGCCGTTCTTGCGTTGTGCGGAGCAACGGCGATCGCCTTGCCGGCACAGACTTTCACGGTCCTCTATGACTTCTGTTCCCAAGTTGGATGCATGGACGGCAGGCATCCCTTTCCGGCCTTGATGCAGGGACCTGACGGGAACATATACGGAGGTAACTGTGCGGGTGGGCTCTATCGGAATGGCACCATCTACAAGCTGACTCCGGGCGGCCAAATGACCACCCTGTACAACTTCTGCTCCCAGACGGGATGCGCGGACGGCGCATATCCATACGGATCCTTTGTCGTGGGCATTGACGGAAATATCTATGGGGCCACCTGGTTCGGGGGGAGCACCGGCTACGGCACACTGTTCAAGATGACTACCGGCGGCCAATTGACGAGGTTGTACACTTTCTGCCCCCAGGCCGGATGCCCGGATGGTGAATATCCTTGGGGTTACCTCATCACGGATAACCAGGGGAACATCTACGGAACAGCTTCGGCCGGCGGGCCGCATAGCTCCGCTGGCACGGTCTTCCGGCTCGCCCCAAACGGCGCACTGCAGGTGCTCCATAGCTTCTGCGCCCTTCGTGGGTGCACGGACGGCCGGGTGCCGAATGGGGGCTTGATCCTGGAACCCGGCGGGACACTTTACGGAAGTACCCAGTCGGGAGGGGCCAACAACAAAGGCACTGTTTTCAGCCTTACGGCGCATGGAGGCCTGACAACTTTGTATAACTTCTGCTCCCAGAGCGGCTGTGCCGACGGTGCTGTCCCTAACTCCCTCGTGCTGGGCACCGACGGCAACTTCTATGGGGTGGCCTCACAGGGCGGAGCCATGAATCGCGGCACCTTTTTCAAGATGACTCCGGCCGGCCAGTTGGTCACCCTTTACAGCTTCTGCTCCCAGCCAGGCTGCGCCGACGGCTCGGCTCCTTGGTCGCTGATCCAAGCCACCGATGGAAATTTCTACGGGATTGCCGTGGGGGCCACCGGGCCGGACAGCGGCACCATCTTTGAGATAACTCCGAGTGGCTCGCTTACCGTGTTGCATACGTTCTGTAACAGCGGCGGCGCCTGCACCGACGGCTGGTTGCCTTCGAATACGGGACTGTTCCAGCACACCAATGGGGCCTTTTACGGAACAGTCTCAAAGGGCGGAAATCTTACCAATGCCGGGACGGCCTTCAGCCTTTCAACGGGCCTCGCCCCGTTCGTGATGACGGTGCCCGTTACGGGCAACGCGGGAACCGCCGTCCAGATCCTGGGCACCAACCTTACCGGCGCGACCAGCGTGAGTTTCAACGGGAAAGCGGCTGCGTTCACCGTAGTTTCGAGTTCCGAAATCACCGCCACTGTGCCGGCCGGGGCGACCACCGGACCGGTCCGGGTGGTCACTCCGGGCGGCACTTTGTCGAGTAATGTTTCCTTCACGGTGCTGAAATGATGCCGGCGAAATCGGGAGGTTTTGCGATGCAAGAAAATCGGTTGCGGGGCAGGATGGTGTATGCTCTCTTTGTTCTAGGTTTGGCAACGGCGAATGCCCTGCCTGCGCAGGTGCTCACGACCCTGTACAGCTTCTGCACCGCGAGCGGCGGGAATTGCCCGGACGGCGAAAACCTTTACGCTGGGCTGGTCCAGGGCCTCGATGGAAGTCTGTACGGGACCACTTACCAGGGCGGAACTTACGGCGGCGGCACAGTTTTCAAGATCGGCGCCAGCGGCAGCCTGACAACGCTCTACAACTTCTGTGCGGCCTCCGGGTGTGCGGATGGCCAGTCTCCTTTCGCGGGGCTGACGCTGGCTACCGGCGGGAACTTCCTCGGGACTACCCAGGGGGGCGGGACCAACAGTTATGGGACGGTCTTCAGCATCACGCCGGCTGGCGTGCTGACAACGTTGTACAACTTCTGCTCCCAAACCAGGTGCGCGGATGGCGGGTACCCTTATGGCGGGCTCTTCCAGGCCGCCAACGGAGTGTTTTACGGTACGACATTCATAGGCGGGCACATCAACGGCCAATCGCCGGAAGGCACGGTGTTCAAGATCACCTCTAGCGGCACCCTGGCTACGGTGTACCAATTCTGCCACGGGTTCGGCACTTGCACGGACGGCTCCGCCCCGTTGGGCGGGGTCATCCAGGCTACCGACGGGAACTTTTATGGGACCACCTTTACGGGCGGCGCGAAAGAGGGCTGGCCCCAGGGTCTGGGGGACGTCGGCACGGTCTTCAAGCTCACGCCGGGCGGCGCGCTGACCACGCTGTTCAGCTTCGACGCGTTCCCCTCCGGGTGCTGGCCTCGGGCCGGACTGTTGCAGGGGAGCGACGGGAACTTGTACGGGACCACCAATCAACGCGGGTCTACCGGCAACTATGGCACCATCTACAAGATTTCCACGAGCGGAAGCCTGACGACGCTGTATAGCTTCTGTGCCGTGAGCGGGTGCGCGGACGGCTCCACTCCCGAGGGGCCACTGATCCAGGCCACCGATGGGAACTATTACGGGACGACGCATTACGGCGGGGCTAACAATGGCGGCACGGTCTACCGGATCACTCCGTGGGGCACGCTGACAACGCTGTATAGCTTCTGCGCCCAAGCCGGGTGCGCCGACGGGCAATACCCTTACGCGGGACTCTTCCAAGCGACCGACGGGAATCTGTACGGGACCACCTACCAGGGCGGGGCCGCCGGCAAGGGCACAGTCTTCAGTCTGTCCGTGGGGCGGGCGCCGTTTGTCAAGATGCTGCCAGCATCGGCAGCGGCGGGAACTGCGGTCAAGATCCTGGGCACGAACCTGACTGGCGCGACCAGAGTCAGCTTCAACGGCACGCCCGCGGTGTTCAAGGTGGTTTCAGATTCCTTGATTGCCACCACCGTGCCCAAGGGAACGGCCAGCCCAACGGTGCATGTGGTGACGCCCGGCCGGACGCTCGTGAGCGTGCGGTAGTAGTATTACACCTGCTCAGAATTCGTGGGGCAGGCCCTCGGCCTGCGGCGGCTATGGAGGGCGGGCAATCTTGCCCGCAGCCGCCTTTCAGGCGGCCTGCAGCACCGCCAGCGATTCCTGCCGCGCATGCAAATTGACCCACTACCCGGTATTCAATAACTTACAGCCGGCCAAACTGCCGCACCTTGTTCCAATTGTTCCAGTTGAGGCCGTCCGCCCTCGTTGCTCGGAGCATGATTCCTCACATGGGCAGAGTTCCTTAAGCGCCATTTGGCCTAGCCTTCCTACCAGTCGCAATAACGGGATCAATGCCTCCCGCCCGCAAGCTCGCAGAATGTTGCAGATCCCGATGAAATAGGTTATACGTGCTTTGTGCCCTTCACGCTAATCGAGTTGAAGCAAATCATCAACTCAGGCGACTTCGACAAATTCGTCGGTGAAGTCGAAGGTCAATTGTTTGATGCAAAGGGACAGCCGTACCGGTTTGAGGACGGCGCCGATGTGAAGCGAGAGTTCGCGAAGGACGTAGCTGCATTCGCGAATACCCGTGGGGGCAGTATCCTCGTTGGCATGCACACGACAACGGGTCCGCTCCACATCGGAGAAGAAGTCGATGAGATCCGGCCCATACCAGGAACTCTCTTCGATCCTGACCAGTACCGCAAAATTCTCGCCGAGTGGATCTATCCGCAACCGGCAGGTGTCGAGATCATGTGGACACCATTCGGGCCAGATGCTACCAAGGGAGTTGGCGCAATATTCATACCGCTTCAGGAGGATCGGGCGAAACCGTTTCTAATAAAGCGCGTGATTGGTGAAAACAAGAAGAGTAGCGAGTTGCTGATCGGCTACGTGGAGCGTCGAATTGATGGAACCGAAGTTCGGACTATTGCGGAACTTCATCACGCGCTAAAAACCGGCTTTAATCTTGAACGGGAACTCCTGGGGCGAATTGCGAATCTGGAATCGCTGATTGAACAGCACTTCTCTGCAAAAGCAGTAGCGGAATCACTAGAACAGCGGGAGCAGACGCTGACAAAGCGCATTGCCCGCCTAATTGACGAGGCGAAGGGTTGATCGGAATGAAGAACCGACGAAGCGTCATTCTTAGCGCGATGCCGACTGAACACGGTGAACTGAGGACGATTTTCTCCGATAAGCCGGACAGCATTAGACGTCAACTGGAGGACCCCCCAAGGCTCCGACCAAATGGATGGGACCTGCGCACAGGATCTCAGGCGAAATTTATACGCGGTGAACTGATCCGAGTGGAAGGATACAGGTTCACTATTGATCTCTACCGCGATGGCACTCTCATTTTCGTCGGGGGAATCAACCGAGAGTTCCTAGCATGGTCCGACAAAACCGACGCACGATTGCATCCACTGGCATTCGCCGAAGTAGTAACCAATTTTGCTCGGTTCTATCAACTCGTTTTGAACGACCTTCGGACCGCTCCAGCCCGCTTAGAATTCCAAATGGATCTCAGGAACATGTGGCTCGGTAACGAGAAAACGCGCTTGCCCGCCGGCCCAGTGACTAATCCATGGTGGGAGGTGATGGCCGGACCACCGATGGAGGCGCCTGCGGACACCTGGAGCTACAAGTATCTCGTTCCATCAGAATCTTACAACCCTGACCGCGTAGCCTTTCAATTGATACACGAGTTGTACATATGGTTTGGTCATTCCGAAGAGTCCATCCCGTACAAGAAAGAAACGGAAGCCGGCATCGTCAGTGATGCCGACGCCATCGCCACCGTTCACTGAGCGCCGAAATGTGGATCACTACGGTTCGCGCCGTTGTCGCCGGATTACGCCCCACAAGTCGGCTAGCATCCGGGCATCCATGGATCAGGCGCGAGCGGCAATCCCTCCCGTGACACGCCGGTCGCCTCCCAACCCAACTGCGCCCGACGGGCTTCTCCGCAGATCGCCAACATGGTTCCGGACCTCAGACGGAGCGCTTGATGTTCCTGCCGGAATTGGCTGGTCGCCCTTAAAGCTATAATTGAAACATGTCCCCCGATCGCAACCGCCTTCAATCGCTCGTGGATGCCCTTCCGGACAGCGAGGTTCAGGTGGCCATTTCTTTTCTAGCGGAACTGGGTGAGCAGGAAATCCTCGATGCCGAGACTGCGGCCAAGCTGGATCTTGCCCGCGCGGAACCGGGCGACGATGTCCCCTTGGACGAAGTCCGGCGCCGGCTCGGGCTGTGATCCGCCGCGTCGTTTTTCTCGCCTGCAGCGGTGCGCGATTTAGCGCGCCTCGATCGCGTCGTCCAGGCATGGATCGATGCGGCCCTGGTACGTTTCGCCGCGACGGCCACGGCGATGTGAAGTCCCTCAAAGACCGTCCCGGTGAACTGCGCCCGCGCGTCGGCAAGTGGCGTGTCTTTTTCTGCCTCGAGCCACCTGATTTCATCCGCGTCCTCGGCATTGACAACCGGGGTGAAGCTTACTGACCAGCCACAACGGGTTTGACTCACCGGATAGTCCGCGAAAAGTCAGGCGAAAAAGGGGCACGCCTCTCAACCGCCTTGAATCATAATCCCGACGGTAACCCGCCGAATCATGACACTGCCCGCGAAACACGCAAACCAACAATTGGACTGGAGTCAACCCTGCCGCCGCAACCCCACATAACGCATTGACCAATCGCCCGCCGCCCCGCGTACCGGTCCCTTACCCCCCACTCAATCTGAATCCAAACCGCCTATGCGCAAAACACAGCCTCATATCGCCCGCCCGGCAAACCGGTCGCACATCTGCGAAAAATCCCCCGCGCCCTATTTTCCCTGCCTTTTCAATCACATGCAAGCCTCACCCCGCCCCAGCCAACCCAGTTCCCATCCTCCCCGATGCTAACCTGAACTCAGAAGAACCTACGCGGCCTCGTCGCGTCGCCCCCGCGTCGCCGTGTCACCGCGTCGCCCCCTCCGCCGCCCAATTGGTTTCGACTGTCCGAAAAGGTAACTCCATGGCAACAAAGAAACAAATCGCGGCAAATCGCCGCAACGCACAGAAGTGTACGGGTCCAACAAGCCCGCAAGGCAAGGCCACGGCCTCCATGAACAACCTGCGCCACGGCCTGCGCGCCCGCACCATCATCCTGCCCGGCGAAAAACAAGAGGATTTTGACGAAATCCACGCCGGCCTCCAGGACCAATACCAGCCTCAGAACCCGGCCGAGCAGCACCTCGTCGACCAGGCGGCCATCGCGCAATGGAAGCTGGCCCGCGCGGAAGCTTACGAAGCCCGTTCCTTCGCTAAGGACTCCTCTATCGAAGCCTGCCAAAAGGTGTTCAGCCAGATGACCCTGGTCACAGGCCGCCTGGAGCGCGCCTTCTTCAAGGCCTATAAGGAGTTGGAGCGCATCAAAGCCGCCCGCCAGAAACAACAACCGCAGCCACCGGACCAATCCAAGGAAGAGCGGGAATCGGACAAGCACCCTGCCATCAACCTTTACTGGATTAACCCCGAGACCGGCGAGAGGACCCTCGCCGCCCAGACGCCAAAAGCCATAGAGATCACCGAAAGGCTACAGCGCAACGACCCACCCAGCTAACGGCAGCCGGATC
>Ga0224558_1001920_pt1 | contig 20311 bp, 15 predicted proteins | sample 714S32024metaG_FD_180682 | JGI IMG/M metagenome (GOLD analysis project Ga0224558, IMG submission 180682) | Peat soil microbial communities from Stordalen Mire, Sweden - 717 S3 20-24 | ecosystem: Environmental > Terrestrial > Soil > Wetlands > Peat | place: Sweden: Norrbotten County, Stordalen...
CGACAGTGCTGTCACTTTTAGTCTGAGTGCCTGTGCCTACGTAGGTGAACTTGCCGATAGTGATGGAACGGGTATGCTCCGTTGCCTGCGAAACGGGCACCCGAATAGCAATCGCCAAGCACCAAAGAAGAGCGAACTTCTTTACCACGCTGTCACTCCTGCTCGTACCTTGCCATGATAGGCTACTCAGTCGCCGACTTCCGTTGTCACAATTGATTCCATTTGATGTCAGCCGGTTCTGGCCGGTCTGGATGCGCGGTACCATGGGCGGGAATTGCGCAAACACACGCTGGAACCAAGAACAGCCAACCCAAATGACAGCCCCAGTTTGCGAGCCGCCGGTTTGGATATGCTTTTTCAAAATGTACTTCCCACGCAACTTGGCTGGTTCAAGCGGGAGACGACCCAAGGACAGATGCGTCACACACGATCTCGACCACGATGGATATTTTCGCCCAAATCGTGCCGCAGGCCCAACGCGGAGCGTTAGAGCAACTATCGGAGTTTGCCAAAAGCTTCCGCAGTAGATTCACGGTCCATTCGGGTCCAATAAAAGTGAGTTTTTCGATGGTCAAGAATGGTTGCTTAAGTCCGCAAGTCATTGAAAAATTTGGTGGAGCTAGTCGGGCTCGAACCGACGACCTCATCGTTGCGAACGATGCGCTCTCCCAGCTGAGCTATAGCCCCATATGGCGGCGAGTTTACTTTTTTGATTTTAGCAGCCGTCTCTTGATTCTCCTATACACACGTGATTTTGCAACTGTGCCCACCGCGCACCGTGGAACACTCGAAGCATCGACCATCGAGACAATGCACTCGAAGCGGTGTGTACCTGAAATCGAAGGCTATAATTTAGTGGTGAGTTCTTTAAAGGTAAAACAAGTGGCGTCCGCGGACTTCCCGACGCGCTGGGGACATTTCCTGATTCACGGGTTTGCGACCAGGGCGTCGGCATCGGGCGACAGTGCCAGGACCGAGGAGGCCGTGGCGCTGGTGATGGGCGAAGTGCACTCCGGGTCGCCGCTCGTGCGCATCCACTCGCAGTGTCTGACCGGCGACGTATTTGGCTCGCTGCGCTGCGATTGCCGCCAGCAACTTGAAATGGCGCTCTCGATGATCGCCGAAAAGGGGGCGGGCGTCCTTATCTATGAGCAGCAGGAGGGCCGCGGTATTGGGCTGATGGCGAAACTGCAGGCCTATGCGCTCCAGGACAGCGGATTTGACACAGTGGAAGCGAACGAGCGCCTTGGTTTTAAGGCCGACCAGCGCGAGTTCCTCATGCCGGTCGCGATCCTGAAGGCGTTGGACATCAAGCGGGTTCGCTTGCTTTCGAATAATCCTGACAAAGTGGCGGCGCTCGAACTCGCCGGGATCCAGGTGACCGAGCGCGTGCCGTGCGAAGTCGCGCCTACCGAACATACCGAAGAATATTTGAGGACGAAGCAAGAGAAGCTGGGACATCTTTTCAGCAGTCGCCGGACCCGGCATTAGAGATCACGCGACCGGCGAGCTTCGCTCGTGGACGGCCGAGGGCGGTAGTCTCTGCCTAAGAGTCTCAGTCGTGCAGCAACCGCTTTAGTTCATCCGGGTTCTTCACCGGCAGGCCGCGCATCGCGGCTCGTGCCAGCGCCTGGTAAACCTCGCGGGCTCCGGGATGCTGCTTCAGCACCGCCAGGTGTTTCGCCACAGTTTCCGCGTCTCCACGAACCAGCGGCCCGCTAAAAGACTGCGCCGGACCGAGGCGCGAGTAGTTTGCCAAAGTCTGCCGGATGATGGGCAGGCTCTTGCGGCGCGCATCCCGACGCGTGAGTCCGGCGGCACGAGCCGCATCTTCTAGCGTCACCAGGAATGCCAGCAAGAGCGGCGAAGTCATCGTGGCCCACGCGTGGTATGCGGCTTTGCGCGCCGCAGGCAATGAAAAACTCTCGCCTCCCAGTTCGCGGACGATCCGCCTTGCAACGCGCGTAGCCGCGTCATCGCCTTCCATGGCAAAAGGCACGCCCGTCAAGGAAGGATGCGCTCCGGCAACGAACGTCATCAGCGGATGCACCGATGCGACCGCGGCGCCTGCTTTGCGCAGAGGATCCAGTTCGCGGCTGAGCAGCGCTCCGCTGGAGTGGAAGGCGAAGCGAACCTTACTCGGAACTTTACTCGGAACTGTGCCCTGAACTTTACCCTGAATTCTGCCCTTCTTGTGAGCGGTTGCGCGAGCCGCTAGATGATCCGCCAAAGCCGAAGCCGCGCCGCGAATCTCGCGATCTGGAACGCAGAGCCACAGCAAAGTGGCGTCCAGCGCGGCGGAATTTGCGGTGACGATCTGCGCGCCCACCTTCGCGGCAAGCGCGCGAGCGCGCTGGCGCGACTGCGGCGAATCGCGTGTGACGATCTCGGTAATCGTGAAACCGGCGTCGTGCAGTGCCACGGCCAGAAAAGCCGCCAGGCTCCCGGCCCCGACGATGGCTACGGAGGGCTTTCCGGTCGTTGTTCTTCCGATCGTTGTTCTTCCGATCATCTTTTCGGTAATGGGTTTTCGTCTCACCGGCGCAGCATACCTTATATTGTTGTCATGGCGAAATCAGCAGGAACGAAATCAAAGGAAGCACGCGTCCTCTCTTCCCGCATCAGTTTCCAGGGCCCGGTGTTCAGCGTCACTACGGATGAAGTGGAAGAGCCAGGAGGCGTGCGCGCCCGCCGCGATGTCATACGGCATTCCGGCTCCATCGTTGTTCTGGCCGTCGATGATCTGGCCATCGATAACTCGGCGAAGGCGACCAGCAAAGTCGAGCCGCGCATCCTCCTCGAGCGCCAGTATCGGCACGCCGCGCAATCGATGATGTGGGAGCTGCCCGCCGGGCGCATCGACGATGGCGAAACGGCGCTCACCGCCGCCAAGCGCGAGTTACTCGAAGAAACCGGCTACAGCGCTCGCCAGTGGAAGAGAATCCTGCATTTTTACGTGAGCCCCGGCTTCCTCGACGAAACCATGACCATCTACCTGGCCCGCGGCCTCCAGGCTGGCGAAGCCCAGCCCGAGCCGGACGAGAAGATCGCAACCAGGTTTTTCACTTTATCAGAGGCGAAACGGATGGCGATCAATGGGCGCATCCGCGACGCAAAGACTATCTCGGGGATCTTGTGGCTGGCTCAGACGCCGCGACCAGCGCGCTAGAAAGAAGCCGCGGAAAGTCGGCTCATTTCCTCGATTTTTCCCAGCGCTGAAGCCCTCCACCCCATCACACCAAAACCGGGCGTGCTTGGGACCCCGGCGTGGCTAAGCTGGTTCGCCCCTCCGGGGCTGGATCATCTCCTTACTCCGCAAGCCCTGCCCACGACCGCAGATATGTGACGCTGAGCCTTGACAGCCCCCTCGGTGAGCAGCACAATTCCTACACATTTTTTTGCGGGCCCTGAAATCGCGCCTTTTCGGGGAAAGCCGCAAGAAAGAGGGGCGCACGTGGAACGTTTGAAAGGTACCGTCAAGTGGTTCAACAACGCCAAGGGGTACGGCTTCCTCGGCCGAGACGATGGACCGGATGTATTCATTCACTACAGCTCAATCACCACCGAAGGCTACAAGAGCCTGCAGGAGGGCGACAAGGTGGAGTTTGAGATTGTCCAGGGACAGAAAGGGCCGCAAGCGGCCAATGTAACCAAGGTCCCCTGATTGGAGGTCGCTTTGCTCAGGCCAGTTTTGCGGATCAGGCTGTGTGTGCGCTCGACGACCGGACTGTCCTCCGGCCCGTGCTAACTCCCTGCTGTGACGTTTTCATCAGCGTTACAATCATTCCCTCGGGTTGACAACTCTGGATGGACAACAAAGCCATCGCCGGAATTCTCTACGAAACTGCAGATCTGCTGGAGATCGACGGGCAGGACTCGTTTCGGGTGCGCTCTTATCGCAACGCGGCGCAGGCCATTGAAGCGCTGCCGCAACAGGTGGCCGACCTGATCCAGGAGCCGAAAAAGCTGCTCGAAGTGCCAGGCATTGGCAAAGGTATGCTGGCCAATCTGCAGATGCTTTTCAAAGATGGCAGCATCGAAGCGCACGCCGAACTCCTGAAAAAATACCGCCCCTCGATGCTGGAGCTGCTCAAGATTCAGGGTCTGGGGCCGAAGACGATTGCCTTGATCTGGAGCGCCTACCAGGTCAGCGACCTCGAAGGGGTAGAGAAATTGGCGCGTGAAGGCAAGATCCGCACCCTGCCGCGCATGGGTGAAAAGCACGAGCTGAAGCTGCTTAAGGCGATCGAAGACTACCGCCGCATCGCCGGACGATTCTTGCTCGACACCGCCGAAGAACTGGCCGAAAAACTGGTGGAGCATCTGCTAGCTGCTCCGGGCGTCGAAAAGGCTACGCCTGCCGGATCGCTGCGCCGCGGACGCGAAACCGTCGGCGACCTCGACATCCTGGTCACGGGCAAGGCCTGCATCGAGGCAGAACCGCGGCAGAAGATCATCGAACATCTGCTCCGTTTCCCTGGCCTGATGGACGTTATCGCGCAAGGAGAAAACAAGGTCAGCTTCCGGCACCGCAATGGCATGCAGGTGGACGTGCGGCTGCTGCCGCCGGAGTCTTTTGGGGCGGCCATGCAATATTTCACCGGGTCGAAGGCGCACAATGTGGCCTTGCGCCAGCGCGCCCTCAAGATGGGCTTCACGCTCAACGAATATAGCCTCGCGAAAGTCGAAGACGAGAAGCCGGTCGCGCGCAAGACCGAAGAAGAAATCTACGCCAAGCTCAAGCTCGACTTCATCCCTCCCGAACTGCGCGAAAATCTTGGAGAGATCGAAGCCGCCGCCAGACACACGCTGCCCGTGCTGATCCAACTATCCGACATTCGCGGCGACGTGCATATGCACACCGTCGAAACCGACGGCCGCAACACCATTGCAGAAATGGCCGAGGCGGCGCGGGAACGCGGCTACGAGTACATGGCGATCACGGATCACTCGAAAAATCTCGCCTTCGCCAACGGCCTCACCGACAAACGGGCGATGGCGCACATCGAAAGGATTCGCGCGGTCGAAAAAGAGATGAAGGGCATTCGCATTTTCGCGGGGATTGAAGTCGATATTCTGGGCGATGGCTCTCTTGATCTCTCCGACTCCGTGCTCGAACAAATGGACATCGTGATCGCCAGCGTGCACTCGCAGTTCAACAAGGATCGCGCCACCATGACTGAGCGGCTGCTGAAGGCGATCGCCAATCCCAATACCTCGTTGATCGGGCATCCCACCGGACGCCTGCTGCTGCGCCGCGATGCCTACCAGTTCGATCTCGACGCCGTGCTCAAAATGGCGGCCAAACATAAAGTAGCGATGGAACTGAACTCCTATCCCGACCGGCTCGATCTCAGCGACGTTCATCTGCGCCTGGCCAAACAGCATGGCGTGAAAATCGTCATCAACACCGATTCCCACCACACCTCGCACATGGAGAAAATGCGCTACGGAATTCTGCAGGCGCGGCGGGCTTGGCTCAGGAAGGAAGATGTGCTGAATACCTTGCCTGTGGCGGAGTTTACCCGAGCCATGAAGCGTGTTTGGTAAGCGAGCGGGGCAAGAAAGGGAAACAAATTACCCACAGTAGATGGTCGCTTGCCCAGGAGATTTCAGTGCCTCTTCCTGCCGACGGTAAACATCCATTAAAATCAAACAGTTAGACTGAGGTACTTGGACGGTTTTGGACTCCGGGTTGCTGGATCAGGGTCGCGGGAGGGGTGTGCATTTTGGACGAGCGGCAACAACCTCTGGTAAGCGTCATCATTCCTGCGTACCAGGCGGCGGAGCGTATCCGGGAAACGCTGGATTCCGTCTTCGCCCAGACGTATCCGAATTTTGAGATTGTGCTGGTGAATGACGGCTCGCCGGACACGGAGGCGCTGGAACAGGCGATCCGGAGCTACGGCGAGAGGCTAATCTACATCCGGCAGGGAAACCGGGGCCCATCGGGGGCGCGCAACACGGCGATCCGCACGGCGCGAGGCAAGTACATTGCCTGCCTCGATAGCGACGACATCTATTTGCCCGAGCATCTGTCGCGTCTGGTTCCGCTGCTTGAGGAACACGGGCTGGATCTGGTTTACTGCGATTCCTGCTTTACGAGGGATGGAGTGCATGTCGGCCGGTCTTTCGAGCGGCAACCGCAGAGTCCACCGGTGAAGTTCGAAAAGCTGCTGACGGAAGAATGCGCGGTGACGACTTCGGCCGTGGTGGCCTCGAGGCAGGCGATGATCGACGCCGGACTGTTCGACGAACGCTATCGGCGCTCGGAAGACTTCGACCTCTGGGTGCGTATGTCGTTTCGCGGGGCGAAGATGGATCTTCTGCGGCAGGTAGGGATTGAACACCGGCTGCTCCCCGGCGGGCTTGCATCCGACGGCTATCTCCTCAAGCAGGCGCAGATCGAGATCTACAAGAAGGTGCTGGCGACTTTGCCGGTTTCGGCAAAGCAGAAAAGGCTGATCCAGGAACTGATTGCGCGGGTTGAAGGGCTCTCCCAAATGGATCTGGCAAAGCGCTACTTGCGGGAGGGTTGTTACCCTGAAGCGCGCGTAGCGGCGGGCAAAGCGGCAGCACTGTTGCAGGACCGGAAGAGCCGACGAGTAGCGCTGGCGGTGCAGATTGCGCCTTGGGCAGCCCGCCGTTTTCTAAGCTTGCGGGAGGCACAGTTGGCGCGGAAGGGCAAGCAGAGAGCGGAACGGGCCAACCGAAGTGGGCCAATCGAGGACGGGAAACCTTCGGCTATAATGAAAAAGATCTAGGAATAACGCAAGCTTGCAGTACTAGGACGCCCCCAGCCGGCGTGGCTACCCCGGATACAAGCCGCGTCTCCCCCGAAGGTCCCGGGTGGGTAGTCGATCAAGAGAGCGAGAGGGTCGAGCGATGATGCAGTGGCTGATCCGCGGAACGCGGCGGGCTCTGGGCTTGCACCACCCAGGACGCAATCTGGACGTTTGGCCGGATGACGTATTCATTCTTTCTTTTCCGAAGTCGGGCAATACCTGGACCCGGTTTCTGATCGCCAACCTGGTGTATCCGGAAACCCCGGCGGATTTTTCCAACATCAACCGGCTGACGCCGGACCCGGAGGGGCTGTCGAAACGCGCATTAGCAAAAATGCCGCGGCCCCGGATCATCAAGAGCCACCAGTACTTCGATCCACGCTACCCACGGATCATCTACATCGTGCGGGACCCGCGGGATGTGCTCCTGTCCTGGTACCACTTTCAACGCAAATGCCGCGTGATCGACGACCAATATTCGCTGGAAGAATACGCAGCCCGTTTCATAGCGGGAGAAATCGGCCCCTACGGCTCGTGGGGAGACAATGTGGCATCGTGGCTGGTAACCCGGCACAACCGCCCCGGGTTCCTTTTGCTGCGCTACGAGGACATGCTGGCCAATACCGCGCAAGAATTGGCTAAAGTGGCAGTTTTCCTGGGAATCGATCCAGATGCGGAACGGATCGCAACCGCAGTAGGCCGGAGCGACGCTGGCACCATGCGGAAGCTGGAGAAATCGCAGGCCCTGTTGTGGAGTTCGACCCGGGAGACGCGCCAGGACATTCCTTTTGTGCGGGCCGCCAAGGCCGGAGGCTGGCGCACCGAGGTGCCGGAATCCGCCATTTTGCAACTGGAAGCTCAATGGGGACTCCTGATGACTTATTTGGGATACGAGCTTCATTCTCCCGCTCAAGAGACACATTCCGGTTCGCACCCAGTAAGCACTCTGCTCGGCGGGGCTTTTCGGTAGCTAAGAGCGACGCAGAGCACGACGGTGTTCTTCAGCATCGAGAAAGCGCGAAAGATGCTGGGCTGCGAGCCGCGGGTCCGGTTTGCCGAGGGCATGAAACTGGTCGAACAGTGGCTGCGCTATGCGGCCTACCTTTAGGAACTGGTCGCGAAGAACTGGACACGAGAAACGGGACAGACCGGAGCCGATGCGGAAGTACGAAAAAGCGCAGATCCTGAAAAACGTCGGCTCCAGCTGGTCGGCGCTGGCCATGAACGTGTTGGTCGGGATTTTTCTGTCGCCCTTCATTCTGCACCGGCTGGGCGATGCCGCCTACGGCATCTGGATCTTGATTTTTTCGGTCACGGGTTACTACGGACTGTTTGATTTAGGAATCCGCTCCTCGATTATTCGCTACGTCTCCAAATACACTGCGACCGGCGAACGCGGTAAGCTGGCGTGCTTCGTCAATACCAGCCTCTTGACCTACACCATCATCGGGGTTGTAAGCATGGCCCTGACCACGGTGCTCAGCTCCTACGTGGGAGGACTGTTTCGTATTCCGCCCGAGATGCACAGGCAAGCGCATATTCTTCTGCTGCTAGTCGGGGCATCCGTCAGCGTGGGATTTCCGTTGGGCGTCTTCGGCGGCATGCTGGAAGGCTTGCAACGGTTTTACATTCTGAATTGGACGGGCATCGGCTCGACCTTGCTGCGGGCGGCGCTGATCGTGCATTTCTTGAGTCGCGGCTATGGACTGATCACCGTCGCACTGATTACGGTGGGGCTGCCCGTCCTGTCTTCAATTCTGCGCGCCATCATCGTCTTGCGGTTGTGCCCCGTGCCGCTCGGCCTGCGCTACGTAGACAAGGAATCCTTGCGCAACATGGCCACCTATGGCGGAACGACGTTCCTTGTGATCGTGGCGGGACGGCTGCGCTTCCGCACCGACGAACTGGTGCTCGGCAGAATGATGTCAGCGGTGGCCATCACTTATTTTTCGATCGGCGCGCGGATCGTGGACTACGCCCAGGAATTCGTCTCGAGCTTGGCGCAGATTTTTGTTCCCATGTCGAGCCAGTCGGAGGCGAAAAACGATCTGGACCGTTTGCGGAAGGTTTATATCGCGGGAAACCGCGTGTGTGCGCTGCTGATTCTGCCCATCACGGTAATCCTGATTCTGCTGGGGAAACATGTCATCCGGATCTGGGTCGGTGCCCGCTACGTTCCGCACAGTTACCCGGTGTTGGTGGTGCTGATTATTCCCTTCGCGCTGATGCTCATGCAGTCGGCTTCGGGACGGGTGCTGTTCGGCATGGGCAAACATCAATCCATGGCAAAAGTTACCCTCCTCGAGGGGATCGCCAACTTGATCCTGAGTATTGCGCTGGTTCCGCCCTTGGGGGTGGTGGGTGACGCGCTGGGCACGGCAGTTCCGCTGTGTTGCACTTTCCTCCTCTTCATGCCGCGCCATTTAGGGAAACAGATCGGCGTGCCAGTGAGCAGTTTCGTTCGCCAGGCGTATTCGTTGCCTTTTCTGCTGAACTTGCCACTGGTTGGAGTGGTCTGGCTGGCAAACAGGCTCTTTACTCCCAAGAACCTGGTCCAGTTGGTGATGGAAATTGGAGCGGCGTTCCTGATTTATGGCATAGGCGTACTCTGGGCTTATAAGACAGGCCGTGTGTTTCAGGTCACGGAGTCTGGGGTGCCCGTCCAGCCTCGGGCCCCCCAGGTTGCCACGGAACCCGTGATCTCGGTGGAGTACCAGGAGGAATCTTAAGAGGAACCATAGATTCCAGTTTGAGGATGGAATAGTGCAATATTTTTCACTCAGGTGCAGAATGATGATCCACCAAGACGTTTCCAGTTGTAGCACGCTTTATTCCAACGGTTTTACCTGCTAGATCGGATCCCCCTAAGGAAGCGGAATTGCTGGGTTTATCCTGATAACATTGATTGCACATGACTCTCTTGGAAGTGGTTATGGCGCCGCCTGAACAGCGGCCGCCCAGCTTCAGCGGGCCAATGGAACGAAGATCGGGAGTTTCGTCCTTCGTCATTCTGGACAAGGCCCCAGTTTGAGGTACACATACGGGAGGAATAACACTTTGAACGCAACGACCAGTCATCTTATCGCCCCCCACGGGGGAGAGCTTGTTCAGCTGCAAGTGCCAGCCGCGCGCGCCGCGGATTTGAAAGCGCAATCGAAGGATTGGCCGTCATGGGACCTGACCGCCCGGCAGCTCTGTGATCTGGAACTGCTGATGAGCGGCGGCTTCTCGCCGCTGCGCGGATTCATGAACCGCGCCGATTACGAAGGTGTTTGCCACAACATGCGGCTGGCCGATGGCACCCTGTGGCCCATGCCGATCACCCTCGACGTCAACGAGGAATTCGCCAAGAAACTCACGCCGGGCAGTAGCAAGGTGGCCCTGCGCGATGCCGAAGGCGTGATGCTGGCCGTGCTCAGCGTTGAAGATGTCTGGCAGCCGGACCGCAAAGCAGAAGCCCAGTCCGTTTTCAATTCCACCAGCGCCGCGCATCCGGGCGCCGATTATGCCATCAACAAATCGAATCCGTGGTACGTGGGGGGAAAGATCGAAGAATTACAGGCTCACGCGCACTATGATTTCCGCTCACTGCGCCTGACTCCCGCCGACCTGCGCGCCCAATTCGGCCGCCTGGGCTGGACCAAAGTCGTGGCATTCCAGACGCGCAATCCCATGCATCGCGCGCACGTCGAACTGACCATGCGCGCCGCCAAGCAAGTCGAGGCGAATCTTCTGATTCATCCCGTAGTCGGTATGACCAAGGCGGGCGATGTCGATTACTTCGTTCGCACCCGCTGCTACCAATTGCTGCTCTCGAAGTACCCGCACGGCACCGTCCAACTCGCCATGCTGCCGCTCGCCATGCGCATGGGCGGACCGCGCGAAGCGGTGTGGCACGGCCTGATTCGCAAGAACCATGGCTGTACCCACTTCATCGTGGGCCGCGATCATGCCGGCCCCGGAAAAGATACTGACGGCAAGCCCTTCTACGGTCCTTATGATGCCCAGGAACTGTTCAAGAAGCATGAAGACGAAATTGGCGTCACCATGGTTCCGTTCCAGATGATGGTGTATCTGCAGAACGAAGACCGTTACATCCCGGCCGATGAAGTGCCACCGGGCGCCAAGGTGCTCGACATCTCCGGCACGGAATTGCGCCAACGGCTCAACGAAGGCCGCGACATCCCGGCGTGGTTCACGTATCCCGAAGTCGTGCAGGAATTGCGCCGCAGCTATCCGCCGCGGCACAAGCAGGGCGTCACGATTTTCTTCACCGGGCTTTCGGGGTCGGGCAAATCGACCATCGCCAATGCTCTGATCACCAAGTTTCTCGAGACGGGCGGACGTCCGGTCACGCTGCTCGATGGCGATCTGGTGCGCAAGAACCTGTCGAGCGAACTCGGATTCTCCAAGGAGCATCGCGACATCAACATACGCCGCATCGGCTATGTCGCCTCGGAGATCACCAAGAACGGCGGCATCGCCATTTGCGCTCCGATTGCGCCCTATGAAGCGACGCGCAAAGCGGTGCGGCAGATGGTCGAACCGTTCGGCGGGTTTATCCTGGTGTACGCAGCCACCTCGCTCGAAGTATGTGAACAGCGCGATCGCAAAGGCCTGTACGCCAAGGCTCGCGCCGGCATCATCAAGGAATTCACCGGCATCTCGGACCCGTACGAGGCGCCAACCGATGCCGAAGTCGTGATTGACACCGTCAAGCTGAGCCCCGAGGAAGCGGCGCAGACCATCCTCCTGCACCTCGAGCGCGAAGGCTTCGTCGGCGCCAACGGCAACGGGTAAAGGCAGTTCTCGGTTCTCAGTGGTTGGGCTCGGTTTTGCTGCGCCGAGAACTGAGAACCAGGAACTGAGACCCGGGCACCGAGACCCGGGCACTGAGAACTGGTTTCGAAAAACGGCATGGAATTCTTGCTGCTAAGAGTGCTGATCGGCTTCACGGTGGGAACGTTGATCGGGTTGACGGGTCTGGGCGGCGGCGTATTGCTGCTACCCATGCTCATCTTCGGCTTGCGTGTGCCCGCCATCATTGCCGTCGGTTCGGACGCGCTGTTCAACTTCTTCACCAAGATTCCCGCCAGCATCATCCACTTTCGCAAAGGCACGGTGCGGAAAAAAGTCGTCCTGGCGATGGCGGTTGGCAGTGTTCCCGGCTCTTACCTGGGCGTGACTTTTCTGGTCCACCTGCGCCACGTGTATGGCAACGGTGTCAACGATTTCATCAAGTCCGCCGTGGGACTGCTGCTGGTATTGATTCCCATGCTGCTTCTGTTCCAGGGGCGGATTGAAGAACATCTCGCCAAGCGCGAGCCCACGATGAAATCGTTTGCCGGCATGAGTGTCATCGGATTAGTCGGTGGATTCCTGGTGGGCATCACTTCGGTTGGGTCGGGCAGCATCATCATGATGTTGCTTCTTTTGTTTTATTCGTTCGTGCCCAAAGTGATGGTCGGCACCGACATTGTCCATGCCGTGATTCTGACCGGCATTACCAGCCTGTTGCACTGGCGGGCGGGCAACGTCGATGCCCATTTGGTCGGTTCCCTGCTGATCGGTTCGATCCCCGGCGGTATGCTCGGCTCGCATCTGAGCACGCGGGTTCCGGTGCTGTGGCTGCGGCGAATCCTGTGCACGGTTTTGCTGATGACGGGGGCTAGAATGCTGTGGGCTTAGGTCGCGTGTAGAGTAAGGAGCGTCTTTTTTGAACGCGGCGGGAGACGCGGCAAGCCGCGTCCTTACAGGAAAATGGACAACGGCTTTTAACGGAGATTTAATGTCTTCTTCTAATTCCAAAGAAACTCTAAAACGCATTCACGCCGCGCTGGAAGCGGCGCGGAACGTGCTCAACCGCTTCACTCCCGGCGCCACTGAAACCGAATACAAAGTTGGACACGACCCCGTCACCGAGGCCGACCGCGCCGTCGACGACGTTCTGCGCAAGACTCTTCTCCGCGCCGGCGAAGGCTGGCTCTCAGAAGAGACCGTGGACGACTTCACTCGGCTCGACAAACAGCGGGTCTGGGTGGTCGATCCGCTCGACGGCACGCGCGAGTTTGTGCAAGGCATCCCAGAGTTCTGCGTTTCGATCGCCATGGTTGAGAATGGAATTCCCACGGCTGGAGGAATCTGCAATCCGGCAACCGACGAGCTCATTCTCGGATCGCGCGAAACCGGCGTGACCTATAACGGCAAGCCCGCACAAACGAGTCAGCGCAAGGACCTGCACGGCGCGCTCGTGCTCGCCAGCCGCAGCGAAGTGAAGCGCGGCCAGTGGAAGCAGTTCGAGTCCGCCGAGTTCAATATTCGTCCCATGGGATCGGTCGCCTACAAACTTGGACTGGTCGCCGCCGGCCGCGCCGACCTTACCTTCACGCTGGTTCCGAAAAACGAGTGGGACGTTGCCGCCGGGGCGGCGCTGGTCGAAAGCGCCGGAGGCTGGGTGCGGAAGCTCGACAAATCGCCGCTGCGCTGCAACCAGAAACATCCGCTGATCTCCGGCCTGCTGGCGGGCGGCCCGTTTCTACGCGATCCGCTGCTCGTCCTGCTCGACCGGCACTCGCAGACGATCGGCAGCGACAAGCAACCCTAACCTCAGAACATCATGGCTGCCTCGCGCATTGTCTTCCTGATGTACCACGAGTTGGAGCTCGCTGGCCGCAAGCTCTGCCAGTCCCAGCCGGGCTATATGCGCTACATTCTGCCGCTCGAAACTTTCCGCGGCCAGATGGCGTGGTTGAAGAAATCCGGCTGGAGCGGCCTGAACGTCGGCGAAGCTCTTTGCTATCCTGCCGAGCCGAGTGTTTGCATCACCTTTGACGATGGCTGCGAGACCGACCTTATCGCCGCCGCGCCCGTGCTTCGCGAGTTCGGCTTCAACGCAACCTTCTACCTCACCGCTGGATTCCTGGGCACGCCCGGTTATCTCAATTCCAGCCAGGTGCGCGATCTTGACGCGCAGGGTCTCCAGATCGGCTGCCATTCGATGACGCACCCTTATCTCTCCGATCTCACGGAACCGGAACTGAAGCGCGAAGTCGTGGATGCGAAGCTCCAGATCGAAACCATCGTCGGACACCCAATCGAACACTTCTCCTGTCCCGGAGGACGCTACGATCGGCGCACGCTCCAGATGGCGCGCCATGCCGGATTCCGAACCGTTGCCAACAGCCAGTTTTATGCGAATTCCTCCAGCATTAGCCCATACGAACTTGGCCGCGTAGCCATTCTGCGTGACCTCACCATCAAGGAGTTCGGTGCGATCTGCCACGGCCGCGGGTTGTGGAAGAGACGCCTTCAGCATAAGGCCCGCCGGAGCGTGCAGAGCGTGCTCGGAAACCGCGCCTACGATCACCTGCGCGCGGTCTTGCTAGGGGAATCCCGCCGGTAACGCATTGTTGGTTACTTTAGTTTTCCCTGTTCTCGGCCTCGTTTTCCAGGCCATGCCGCGATCAGCGCATCTCCCTCTCCGCCCAAACGGCCCGTCCCGCACCTGTGTCCATACTTCGCACCAAGCACACTAGTGGACACTGGGCGCCGCGAATCTGTACATGTCACCCGCAGGTACTAACGCTTTTCCAATGCACTTCTGATATCTGGGAACCCTTGAGACCTCTCGATAGATTCAGCGTGAGGACCCATATCGACTGGTCCCCCATTTTTTAAAGTCGAGGGCTCGCAATGTTTGAAACCGAAGTTGCTTTTCGAAAGCGTCATCACTCTCATTCCAGATTTTCCCGAGCGCTCGCACAGCGCCTAAGCGTTTTGATACTCCTGCTGCCGGTCGCGCTGACGACCGCTTCCTTTGCCGGTAGCAATTACGATGGTCCCGCGAGACTGCCGAGAGTGACCGTTCCCAGTGCGATGGCCGACACGCCCGCGCCGGGATCCATCATCACCGTCAACGCTGGCGGCGATCTGCAATCGGCCCTGAACAACGCTAGCTGCGGCGATGTGATCGAACTTCAGGCAGGCGCAACCTTTACCGGTAAGTTCGTTGTGCCGGCCAAGAACTGCGACATCAACCATTGGATCTGGGTCCGCACCAGTGCTCCGGACAGCGCTTTGCCTGCAGAAGGGCAGCGTGCCACGCCCTGCTATGCCGGGGTCGCTTCTCTGGAAGGGCGCCCGCAATATAGCTGCACCAATCCCCAGAACGTGATGGCGAAAGTGCAGATTCAAACGCGCGGCAGTGGTCCGCTTGAGCTCGCCGCTGGCGCGAACTATTATCGCTTCATCGGCTTGGAAGTTACTCGTCCGGCCGGAACCCTGGGAACGGCGCGGCTGATGTTTGTCAAAGGCACCGCGGATCACCTTGTGGTCGATCGCTCATGGCTGCATGGGGCGCCTCAGGATGAAACCGACGACGGGGTGGCCCTGAACGGCATGACCAACGTGGCAATCGTCGATTCCTACTTCAGCGATTTCCATTGCATCTCGAAGACCGGGGCTTGCACCGATTCTCATGCGATTGCCGGAGGCACCAGCGACACCCAGGATGGTCCCTTCAAGATCAAAAACAACTTCCTGGAAGCCTCGGGCGAGGCCATCATGTTCGGCGGCGGAGCGGCCACCTTGACCCCTGCCGACATCGAAATCCTGAACAATCACTTCTGGAAGCCGTGGCAGTGGATGCCGGGCAACCCGAACTTCATCGGCGGGCCGGCCGGCAATCCCTTCGTCGTCAAGAATCAGCTGGAACTGAAGAACGCGGTTCGCGTGCTGGTCGAGGCGAATCTCATGGAAAACACATGGGGAGGCTTCAGCCAAACCGGTGACGCCATTCTGCTCACCCCCAAGAATCAACACACTGTGAGCGGTGCTAACGTTTGCCCGATATGCCAGGTGACCGACATCACGATCCGCTATGTACATATCTCGCATGGCGGGGGCGGAATCCAGATGGCAACGGTCCTCTCCGGGAACGGGAAAGATGGCGCCCCAGCGCTGGCTGGCACTCGCTGGAGCATCCATGACGTGGTTCTCGACGACCTCAGCACCAAGTACAAGGGCGGCGGCAACGTGTTCGAGATCATGAACGGCTGGCCCAAGAACCCGCTCAACACCGTCACCATCAATCACATCACTGGTTTCCCGGATCCTACCAGCCACGTGATGATCATAGGGAACCTGGCCAAAAATGCGCCAATGTATGGATTGGTCTTCACCAACAACCTGGTGACCACCGGCAGATACCCGGTGTGGAACACGGGAGGCCACACCAGTTGCGCTATTGAAGATGTGCCGATCACTAGCATCAGCAAATGTTTCGCCACCTTTGTATTCGGCAACAACGGCCTGATTTCGCCTCCACCGGCGTTCCCGCCGTCGACTTGGCCGGCGAGCAACATGTTCGCGCCAACCATCGACAATGTCGGGTTCGTCGACTACAACAACAGCGATGGAGGGAACTACGAGCTTCAGCCGAACAGCCCTTACAAGAACAAGGGGACGGACGGCATGGATCTCGGGGCCGACATCGTTGGGCTCAACGCAGCGCTGGCTAACGTCGAATAAGTCACAGCTTCGACGGATTTTCAGCTTGCACGCAATCGGGGTCCGCGGCTCGCCGCGGACCTTCTCTTTTTTTGCCGCCATCACGACCTGCCATGAAATTCGAGTCGCTCCGGCCCCGTGCTATCATCCGCTGATGCCGGTACACTGTGGACGGAAGGCGTCTCCGCGGTGATTACAGCTGCATGCGCGGGGCGTGCGGCGGATCAAAGGAGAAACTGAAACATGGCTCCGCTCCCGTTGCGGTCCTTTCGCTCTGTTCCCGTGATGAGAAGCTTGCCCCCGAAAAGGTTTCATTTCTTCTGTCTGGTTTCCGCTTTTGTCGTCTGGGCAACGGTGTTGGCGCTGGCGGCTGCCCCTCCCGTCGGTGAAAATGCCTATTGCGGTAAGGGCAATGTCGCGCAGTTTGGCGACAAGGACGGCCCCGCCGATCTTCCCAAAGCCTGTTACTACACCGCGCTCGACGGAACGCCGTCGCCGGGGAAACAGATTCGCGTCGCCGCTAATGCCGATCTTTCCGCCGCCATCGAGGGCGCCAAGTGCGGAGACACGCTGCTGCTGCCCGCCGGATCTTCGTTCAATGTGAACGAGTTGCCCTCGAAAAAATGCGACGACCAGCACTACATCACGGTGCGAACCGACACGCCCGACTCCAAGCTCCCCCCCGAAGGCACGCGCATCTCTCCAGCATGGGCCGGAGTCGCGAGCCTTCCTGGACGTCCGCCCTTTGCGCAGCCCTCCAATGGACCGGCCAAGCTGCTCGCGACCCTGGTAGTGCGGCGTGCTTCGGGCGCAATCGTGGGAGATCACGTCCGCTTCATTGGAATCGAATGGACTACGCCTCCCGACGCCAACATCGGCCGAATCGTCACCGCCGAGCATTCAGACCACGTCATCCTCGATCGCAACTGGGTCCACCCCGCCGATGGCAGCGAAGTGGGCCACGGCATTGGAATCGTCCACGGCTCGCACATGATCGCGGTCATCAACTCCTACATTAGCGGCTTGAATTGCATCGCGCGCACCGGAAAATGCACCGATGCGACCGGCGTCAGTGGCGGCAGCGGGGACGAGCCCATCTCCACTCTGAAGATTTACAACAATTTTATCGAGGCCGCTGGGGAGAACATAATGTTCGGCGGCAGCGCCGCTACGCAGGTTCCAAGCGATATCGAGATCCGCCGCAATCATTTGTTCCGACCCATGCTCTGGAAGGAGGGCCAACCCGGCTACACGCCAACTGCTTCGGGGGAGCCTTACATCGTCAAAAACAACTTTGAGCTCAAGAACGCGATGCGCGTTTTGTTGGAGGCCAATCTGCTCGAGAACTCCTGGGGCGGTTTCAGCCAGACCGGATATTCCATCCTGATCACCCCCAAGAACCAGTCCAGTGAGTGCCCGGTTTGCCGCGTCAACGATGTCACCATCCGTTTTGACCGGATTCGAAATGTTGCCGGAGTCTTGCAGATTGCCAACGCGCTCGCGAAGACCGGCGCAGCCGCCGCCGACGGCGGACGCTACAGCATTCACGATATCTTCGCCGACGACCTGCACGACACGGACTACAAGGGCAGTGGCGCCTTCCTGATTCTGGTCTCCGTGCGTCCACCGGTGCATGACATCCAGATTGATCACGTAACCGCGTTTGTCAGCGGCGTTTTGCTCACGATTCTGAACTCCGGAGCGAAGCTGCCGAATTTCACGCTGATCAACAGCGTGTTTTCTGTCGGAGATCGGCGGCCGCCAGTCGCCTCGGCGGGCGGAGCTCCGCAGAGTTGCGCATCCAAGAACCAGGCGCTGGGCTCGGAGGCCGTCCTGCAAGCCTGCTTTGACCCCTATAGATTCGATAAGAACTTGATCGTCAGCGGGCGCGGATCTTTTCCGAAAGGAAACATCGCCGTCGGATCCCCTGAAGCGGCCGGCATCCGCGACCTCAAGGACGTCATCGCCAAAGATCCAAGGCTCTGCCACGCGAAAGGGCCGGGCTGTTCAAAGGCTTCTCCCGGAGCAGGCGCTGCTTCCGATGGGCGTGACTTGGGGGCGGACATTGACGCGGTTGAAGCGGCCATTGCGGGGGTGGAATAGAACTGGATCATGTATGCGGAGCAAGTGCGCCGAATGCCTTATGGTTCCGGAACATGATTCTGGAACAGTCCCCCCTCTACCTGGTCCGTTCGAACTCGACGATAACCTTGATAACCATCTCTACACATCCGACGGGAAACTTGCCCACGGCTGTTTCCGCCGCGAGAACAAGGCCATCCACACCGTCGGCCAGCGTGTTGTAAATGTCGTTGATTTCCGCCAGCGTAGGCACTGACGAGTGGACCATCGACTCAAGCAAATTGGTAGCAACGTAGACCGGTCGACCTATGGCCTTTACGCGCCCGATTATATCCTTCTGCTGCCCAGGGATTTGTTCCAGTTCCACCTGCCGTGAGAGGTCGCCGCGGTCGATTAAGATAGCGTCGGACAACCGGGCGATCTCCACAAGATTCAAAATACCGTGGCGGGATTCAATTTTCGAAATAAGCGTCGCCGCTGGGCCGATCAGCTCTCGCATCTCCTGAACATCCTCCGGCCGATTTGCGAAGGAGAGCGCGAAATGGTCGACGCCCATCTCTCGCCCAATCTCGATGGCCTTGCGGTCCTTGACCGTGATTGCAGGCAGTTCGATCTCACGATGCACGTTGCAAGCCTTGTTGTTGCCGACGCGACCGCCTTTGATGACACGCAGAACAGCTCGGCCGCCTTCAATCTCCATAACTTCGGCGACGACTGCATGGAAGTCAATGGTGATGAAATCGCCGAGCTGTAACAATTCGAGAATGGCCGGAGGCGTGAAATTGAACTTCTGCGCATCGCCGCAAATTGGATACGGGCAAACCTCGATGAGGCTGTCTTTTCTCAGATTGATTGGCGCGGCTGCGAACTTGCCGGTCCTGATCTGCGCCCCCTCGCTGTCGAGGCATACCGGCACAGTGGTGTGCTTCTGCAGGAAGGCGACTGCCGGACGGACCTCCTCAAGCGGCGTATGAGAAAGGTTGATGCGAAACAGGCTCACGCCGAGCGCCTGAAGACGTCGGATAACTCTGGGCTTAAGCGAAGCCGGGCCGACGGTGCAGATCACTTTTCTATGAACGCCGGGGACTTTGTCCCGTTGAATAGAAGGACTCATTTCCTGTCCAATGGTCGCGCCAACCACCAGTTTCGATGCAACACCGACGTCATGCTCCGACAGTATTCGTGAGTTCCAATCTTGTCCCCTTGGCGAACCGACCCACAACGGTCTTGGACTGCAGGAACAGTTTAGCTTCGAAATACCACGGGTAAAAAATGCGCATGAGACTAAGCGCAGGATCAAGGCGGGCGAAGCCGCGGCGCTCCGTTGTGAGGGGGTAAGAGAACTCCTCCAGACAGTCTCCGATCAAGGCCTCCAGCGTGGCAATCTCCGGTTGGGAGAGCTTGGTTTTCCATCGATTGACCGGGCTGAAAGTCTCCGCGCTCAATTCCTCTTTCCAGACCGTGTTCGGAGCAGCCACGCGCCCGATGGCGGCCTTCTGAATGCGGCCATAGTCGAGGTCGTGGTCCAGAAACTCTCCGAGCGTGCTGAAGGTCTTCTCAGGTTGCCTGACCAGATCCTCGTAGCGCACTTCAATGTAGTCGGCGGAAAACTCCTGCCCGTGGCGTCTTCCTTGCCGCACCGTCCATTGCCAAAGCAGCGCCCACGCGAACAGGGCGTGCTTCCGGGCCCACAATCGGGGAGGGACGGTATGTTGCTTCTTCATCGAAAGCGCCGCGTCCCGGCCATCGCGAACGACGTGGACAAACAAAGCATCGGGAATCTCTCGCTTGATGGTGGCCATGTGCATGATGTTGTCGCAATCATGGACGGCCCAGCGTTGGACGCCCGCCCGGCGCGCGAGTTCTCCCATGGTAATTCGCAGGAAGTCACCGCCACTCTGGCATTCTTCCATGATCTTGGATCGAAGGTCCTCCGC
>Ga0224558_1001921_pt1 | contig 20307 bp, 20 predicted proteins | sample 714S32024metaG_FD_180682 | JGI IMG/M metagenome (GOLD analysis project Ga0224558, IMG submission 180682) | Peat soil microbial communities from Stordalen Mire, Sweden - 717 S3 20-24 | ecosystem: Environmental > Terrestrial > Soil > Wetlands > Peat | place: Sweden: Norrbotten County, Stordalen...
CCCCGACCGGAAAGACATTCTCAATCAGAACCGCCATGACCGATACTCCTTTGTCGTAGTTCTGCACATCATGACAGAAGGTCGACTCAGACGCCGGGGGAAAGCAACCCGGAGATTCCGTTGCTTTTTTGCTCCAGCCCCCGCAGACAACCTGTCCCCTCGCTGCCGGGACAGCGGCGGCTATCCAGTGTGGTTGAACGGCACATTCTGCCGCTCCCGCTGTTAGCCTCCCGACTGATGCGTCCCAGACAGGGGTAACAGGGGCGATCTAGATGGAGGAGGATTGCTGTGAGCGTCATTGTCATTGCTCGATTCAAAGTTGCTGATGTCGGCAAGGCTGCCGAGTGGGCGAGGGCCAACGCCGAGGTACCCGAGGACATCACGGCCTACGGCAAGAGCCTGGGTCAGATCGGGCACAGGATTGTGACCGATGGGAAGGACCTCGTCGTGATTGACGAGTGGCCGGACGGACACACGTTCAATAAGTTCTTCGCAGGTGCCACGAGGATGGGCGAGTTCCTCAGCGGAGCAGGCATCGTCGGAGAGCCAGAGGTATCGATCTTGGATGCTCTGGACGTGCCCGGCACGTTCTGATCGCTCCTGGATGGTCCGGTGCACTAGGTGCTGGCTTGCCTGCCTCTAACACCATCCCCCAACGCACCTAGGGGTCAGTCTGGAGACCGCTCCGTCGTCGCCAAATGGTGTGCCCGAACCACCACACGTATGACCTCTGCGGTCTTCCCTCTGACTATCCGATGGTGATCGTGAAGGTGGCGACAGCAGTTTCGTACCGGTGCCCTGGGCCACGGGTGTCTCGGACGTGGACGGTAATGGTCCGTTCGATCGCAACGTGCGGGGTGCCCGAAAGTACACCAACCCCAGACACGGTGTGCATGGACATTCCTCGGAGCAACGCAGCGGCGAAAGAGCTGCTCGCCGGCATCCTCGAACGCCTGGCCTACGGCTCGGAGGCCGCCACCTGGCGGAACTGCTTCCTCACCGGGGCTTACGAGTTGCGTAACGAGGTGCAGCACTCCAACCTCAACAGCGCAGGGGTGGCCCCGGCGCTCACTACCACCCAGCTGTTCGACTCGATCGCCATCCGGGTCAACGGGCCGAGAGCGTGGGGCGAGTCCCTCTCGATCAACTGGATCGTGACCGACGAGGACACCCGCTACCGGATGGAGCTCTCGAACGGAGCACTGGTGCATTTCCCGAGCAACGTGGACCGGAAGGCGGACGCAACGTTGACACTTACACGGACCCAGCTCCTCGGCCTGCTGTTGGCCGGAAACACCGACGGGGTGTCGATCGAGGGCGATGCCGCCCTCCTGGGCAAGGTGGTCGCCCTAACCGAGACGCCCGACCCGGACTTCGCCATCGTGCTCCCGTAGGCGGGATGGGTTGCCGGCACGGGGTCGGACAGGACTTCGCGTCGAAATGCCCGGCCTTCTATCCGGCCAGGCTATCGACCTCGGCGGACTCCTGGATCGAGGGCGTCGATATCGGCGGTCGGGACTTCAGCCACTGGAGTGCAACTTCGTAGGCGGCCAGGAGCCCGCCGATGAGCAGGAAGCTCCACCAGGAGATCTGGATGATCCACAGAAGGATCCCCGCGACAACGGCTCCGATGAGTTGCAGGCTGTCGGCATGGGCATTCGCCCAGGCCAGCACCGCCGCTCGTCGCTCGCCCGACACCGCTTCGATGCCACTGCGCCAGCCACGGACGCCGAGTCGGCGCAGGGCCACGGCCCAGCGGTAGGGCCCGGTCAGGAGAGCCACGACCAGGACGACGAGTGCGGCGCCCAGGATCCAGGCGGTGAGCACGAAGAATCCATGAAGCAGGTCCGTCAGGATGGTCAGTGCGACCTGGGGGTTGTTGGCCGACTTGGCCAGCGCATTCTGCTCGTACAAAACGATCCGGCGGAGGATGATCAGCAGAAGTGACGTGCCGACGAGCAGCTGAACCAGTGTCCGGCGGCGACGTACCGACAGCCACAGGGTGGCGGCGATCAGGACGATCGTGAACAAGGGCAGCGCCAGGGAGAGGCGGTCGAACGCCCTGACTCCGCGTTGAGCGGTGGCGAGGTTCTTCGACCGCACCAGAGTGATCTGGCCGAAGTTCGAGGGGAGCTGCACCCCGAGTGCCTTCGACAATTTGTCGACTGCCTGTTGGGGCACCTGGACCGTGGTGACGGCGGGAAGCGTGACCTGGCGGCCGGTGAGATTGGAGGCCAGCCCGGCGACCGACCCCAGCGCCTTGTTGATCACCGGGACGGTGTTGAGGATGATGTACCCGTTTGCTGTCGACAGCGTCGAGGTCTTCTGCCCACGCAGCACGGCCACCACTGCCTGGTGGGTAGACGTGAGTGTCTGGATCCAGATGGCTTGGAACCGGTCGGATCCCAGCACCTTGGCCAACTGGTCCGACACGTACCCTTGGGTGGCGTTCACGATGGGGCCCGCGGCGAAGCTGACCCGGGGAGGAAGAGCTTCTCGGAGCCGGGCCTGGAGCTGGAGCCCGGTGAACAGCTGGTCGGTGGCACGGGTGGCGACCGCCTCGTCCACGTCCGGGTGCTGGAACACCGGACTGACCGTCCCGACGAAGGTGTCCGTGTTGAGCACCGTCCGATGCGCCCACACCACCGTCGTCGACAGGACGACCAAGAGGCAAGACACGGCGACGAGCACGGTTACGACTCCCCGGCGGAACCGATGCCGGCGGGGCGCCTTGAGCCGCTCGAGCTCCTCGGCGAGAGCATCGCGCTCGGCCTGGAGCCGCTCGAGTTCCCGTAGGGAAACCTCATCTTCTGCATCAGGCCCAGAGTTTGAAGTGGCGTCGCTCATTCTGGGTACAACCTACGCCACCCGGGCTCGATCCGGCGGCCCCCCAACCAGGTAATCGGTGTTCGGCGTAAGGGCCGGCATCGATCTCAGCGGATGGGGGTCACCGAAGGGGCTGCCCCATTCGTGCCGGAGTGTGGCAGCTCGTGCTCAGCAAGCACGATTCCCTCGATAACGCGCCCCGAGCCGGTATTTGGAGTCACTTTCCGGACTGGCACCCGACTGACATTGTTGGACGTTCCAATGGTGCCATTCGAGGTGTTCCGGCTCTTCACATCCATCGCTCGATGTGCCGACAGTCACGTCGCTTGCCTGGGTATCACTGGCCACCAGACATCGACCGCTCGCAGAGGAATCCGAAGCTGTCAATCATCCCGACTCCCTTTCCGCACTTCTGACATCGGTTTCACGTCCCCCACCCCTCGGCACGCTCGACGCTGAGGATCTCCAGGCGCTCGAGGTCCGAGACCAGCTCGCGTAGGTGGCGGGCAGCCTCGATCCGGGGCCTGTAGCGCTCTTCTTGCTGGGGAGTGAGCCAGCGGGTGAACCTCCTGTTCTGGTGGGTGTAGCTCCACTGGAGGTAGGGCCCGTGGAGTTCTGGTGGCTCGGCGTGGCAGCGGCAGTTGGCCTTGCCACAGCGCGTGCTGCGCTCGAGGAGGCTGCCGGGAAGCACATGGCCGCCCTGAGCAAGGAAAGCGATCAGGCGCTCGCGGGCCTTGTCGGCGCGCCGGTCGTCGCGTGCGCTCACTGGAGTATCCGCCCGTTCATGTCCCACACTGTGCACATTGTGGGACATGGTGGCAAGCACTCGGGGGCCGTTCCGGTTGCACGCCGAGGTGCTCGGTGCCCTGCCGGTGGTGGACCACTTCTTGGTGCGCCTCGGACTGGCGGGGTTGCTGGACGATCACCTGCCTGCTCGAGATGGCCGGGTTCAGCTGGCGCCGGCCAAGGCCATCGGCGTGGTGGTGCGCAACCTGGCGCTCTCGCATCAGCCGCTGTACTCGTTCAACGAATGGGTGGGGGGCCACGACCCGGCGGTGCTCGGGCTCGAGCCCGACGAGGTCGCCCTCATCAACGACGACCGCGTCGGGCGGGCCCTCGAGCGCCTCTTCGAGGCGGATCGCTCCAGCCTGCTCGGCCGTCTCGTGCTTGATGCCGTGGCCAGCTTCGACGTCGACTGCTCCGAGTTGCACAACGACTCGACGTCCGTCAGCCTCCACGGCACCTAGACCTCGGCGACCGGGGCGGTGCGTGGGGGCAAGCAGACGGTGCCCGCGGCGAGAGGGCACAGCAAGGACCACCGCCCGGATCTGCTGCAGCTGGGGTGGATCCTCACCGTGACCGCCGATGGGGCGGTGCCGATCGCCCACCGGGTGGAGTCGGGCAGCACTGAGGACTCGACTACTCACATCGCCACCTGGGGCAGCCTCTGTGTTCTCCTCGGGCGCAAGGACTTCCGCCACGTGGCGCACTCCAAACTCGCCACCAGGGTGGACATGGAGCACATCGACAAGGGGGGTGGGCGCTTCGCGAGCGTGCACCCCGCCACCCGGAAAGAGGACGGGGCGTTCCGGCGTCACCTCGTCGACCACGAGGTCGAATGGACCGAGTCCATGCGCCGCCCCGCCCGGCGGATGGGCGAGCTCGACGACGTCTTCTCCACCGGCGAGGCGCCCTGTCCGTCGGCCGAGGGGTTCCGGGTCGTGTGGGTGCGCTCGTCGTACAAGGTCGTCCGTGACGCCGACTCGCGAGCTGAGCGCGTCGGGGCGGGAGTCGCCGCCCTCGATCACCTGAACCAGAAGGTCTTGTCGAACCGTTCGCGGATGAACTCGCTCGAAGCGGTCGAGGCCGCGGCGACCAAGGCTGTCGAGGGCGCCCGGGCGTGGCGCTGGGTGGGGTTCTCGACAGAGGAGTACACCGAGGTGCGCCAACGCCAGGGGACACGCGGGCGTCCCGGCGCCAACACCCGCTACCGCCAGATCACCCGCACCAAGTACCCCGTCCACTTCGTCGTGCGCGAGGACGTCATCTGGGCCGATGCCCGATCGGATGGCTGCTGGCCGCTCATCACCAACGAGAAGACGGCAACCGGAACCAGCATCCTCACCTCCTACAAGCACCAGCCGAGCCTCGAGCGCCGCCATTCTCAGCTCAAGGGCGACCAATTCGTCGCCCCGGTGTCCCTTCGCGACCCGGCGCGCATCGAGGGGCTCATGGCATGCCACTTCATCGCCCTGCTCGTCCATGCGCTCGTCGAGCTCGAGATCCGACGAACCATGGCAGCACGGGGCCCGAAGAAGATCCCCCTCTACCCCGAGCATCGACCCCGTGAGTCGCCGAGCGCCGTGCGGATCTTTGAGGTCTTCGGCGGGCTCGCCAGCCAGCACCTCATCGACGCGAGCGGAGACGTCGCGCAGACGTTCCCACCCGAGCTCACGAAGCTGCAAGCAGTGCTGATCGATCTGCTGGGGATCCCAGAAGCCCGCTACGAGTGACCCACGGGGGACGTGAAACCAATGTCAGATGTGCGGAAATGGAGTCCCGATCATTCACAATCACCTGACTTCGGAGAGACCTCCGTCGACGGCAAGGGTCTGGCCGGTTATGTAGTCGGCAGCGTCGGAAAGGAGAAAGACGGCGGCGGCGGCGATGTCCCATCCGGTTCCCTGACGACCAAGGGGAATCGGGGTGCTGTCCCGGTCGGGCTTGACAAGGCTGGCGAGTCGTCCGAGCGATGTGTCGATAAGCCCGGGCATTACGACGTTGACTCTCACCCTCCGTGGAGCTGCTTCTTTGGCGACGTATGCGCAGAGTCCTGACAGGGCCGCTTTACTGGCTGCATATCCGGGGCTATCCGTGGTACTGACGACTCGTGCAGCCGTGGAAGAGGTGAGAACGATTGCGGCACCGGGTGGCAACAGTGGAAGCGTGTGCTTGCAGAACAGGAACGGTGACCGCAGGTTGATCGCCATGACTCTGTCCCAGTCGGCCGACGTGGTGCCGCCCAGATGGTCCCCGACGGCGATGCCGACGTTGAGGGAGATGGCATCCAGTCCATCCAGATGCTCAAAGGCCTCGAAGACGAGTCGTGCCACATCTGCTTCGTTACTGCTGTCACCAACGAGGGAATGAGCAGTGCCTCCCTCCCGGGTGACGCGATCTGCAGTGGTCTGGGCGGCGACGGCATCGATGTCGGCGACCGCAACCGATGCTCCTTCGCGGGCGCCCAACAAGCTGATCGCTCGCCCAATGCCTATCGGAGGGTCGTCCTGGTCGTAGGACTGCTGACCCCCGCCCACTACGAGCAGGCGGCGGCCACGCAGTGTGTCGTGACCGTCGGCGGTGCCAGCAGCGGTGTCGCTGACATGAGCCGGAAATGCTTCTGGTGCCTCGGGGCCGGCGGTCACGATCAACGCCCGTCGCCGGTGTTGCCAGCAGCGAGGTCGACCACTGCCATCTGAGCGGATTCGTCGAGGTCGAGACGGAGGGTTTCGGCCAACAGGGCGATCCCAGAGTAGTGACCGATGACGAGAAGGAGCTCCACGATGCTGCGATCGGACAGGTGCTCCCGGAGGGCGACGACGTCGGCCTTAGCAGCCCGTCCGGGGCCGGCCACCTGATCGGCGAAACTGACCACAGCCCGCTGGCCAGGGGTGAACGCCCGATGCATCTCGTCGTGATTCCGGCTCTCGCTGGGGGTGGCGAGCAACGTGACCTGTTCGCTACTGGCCCCGACGCCGATCGCGATCGCTTCGTGCTGCACTCGCTCGTACTCGCAGCCGGAGGTGCAGGCGACCTGCAAGATCGCCAGTTCACGCACCAGTGGGTCGAGTTCGAGCGAGGCCAAGATCGCCCCGCCAAGGGCCAGCCAAGGGCCAAACAGCGTGGGAGCTTGAGCCACGAGTTGGAACACGTGCAGGTCGGGCAAGACGTCGAGTAGCTCCCGAACCTCTTGGGGTGCGCTCTTCGGGTCGACGTAGGGGATCAGCGGCATATTAGACCTCGATACTAATCAGTACTGAATACTGGCCAGTATGCTGATCGGGATGACCGATGTCAAAGACAGGAGGGGAGCAAGCACTGCTCCGCCGTCTAGATCCAACCCTCCGTCGGTTGCTCGGGTCCGGAGGCCCACGCGTCAGGAGGTACGCCGTCGACTGCTGGACGCGGCGCTGGAAGTCTTCGCCGAGCATGGATTCGATACCGCGAATCTGGACCAGGTCGCCGCAGCCGCAGGTCTGACGAAGGGCGCCATTTATTCCAACTTCACCGGCAAAGACGATCTGTTTTACGCCATGATGGCCGAGCAAGTGCTGGCCCGAGTGGAGTCAATCCGAACCGCCCTGGCCGTCAGTGCGGCCGAAACTCGAGACCCCCAGGATCTTGGCGAGATCGGAAGTCTTCTCACTGAGGCGTTCACCGACCAGCGGGAATGGCGGTTGGTCTTCTTGGACTTCTGGCACCGAGCCGTGCGAGACGAAGACGTTCGCGCAAGGTTCATCGCTCACCGGCGAACCCTGCGGGATGCGATAGCTGCGAGCGTCGAGGAGTTCCTAGGCGGAGATCCACCGGTTGGTGACTTTACCGTCGACGACGTCGTGACCGTGGTGCTGGCACTCTCCAACGGCCTGGCCATCGAGCAGTATGTCGACCCGAGCACCGTGAGCACGGACCTGTTTGGGCGGGTCCTCGTACAGTTGTCGAGCCAAGTCTGACCACGGGTTGGAAGTGCCCCATTGCGTGCAGTGAGCGGTCCCGGACTTGCATTCTCAACGTGCCATTGCGGGCGTAGCAACGATCACGAGCACTGCGGCCCAGGATCAAGCACCGATTCCAACGGTACGGAACGGCCTCCGAGGCGTGGGCCATCCTCCACTGCCATCCCCTCGGTCCGGAGGTTGCTCAGCATTCATCACATCAGTTACCCCACGTCTTCTGCGGGGTGCCTGAGACGGGGTCTCGGGCCGGGAACCCGCAGTGCAGAGAGCCGTACAGCTCACGTAATGCTGACTATCCGGAGGCACTCGGCGCCCGGGTCGTGCCTTCGACGACATGGCGCCATGCAGATGGCTCAGAACCGTTCGGCGAAGGCGGACACCCCGTCACCCGTGAGGTCGGTCTGGGCCCCTGTACGGCCCGCCATCGCCGCGATCAGCGAGATCAGCGGACCTGTCACCTCAGGTCCCTCGCCCCTGATCCAGTCCGAGTCGGTGGCACGGAGCCGCAGTCCCGCGCTCCGCCGCTTGGCGCCGATCAGGAGATTGGTCTTCCGGTAGCTGTCGGCCAATGCCACAAGCGCTGCCTCCGGCGACTGGTGGGACAGCCCTAGAGGCCGGCGGATGTCTTCGCCATGCACGACGATCTCTCCCAGCATCGCCATGACGGGGGCAGGAGGGTGATTCGTCGTCGAGGTGCGGGCCTTGAGGCGACGAACCAGCTCGTCAGGGCCGACGGCTGCAAGCCGCCTAGCGTCCCGGTCGGCGAACACGCTGAACCGGAACCCGGCCGAGATCATCTTCCGGTAGAAGCTCAGGGGGGTCTGCTCGGCGGCGGCCAGAATGTGCCCGGAAACGATCTGAACGGACCAACCGTCACACCACGAAGGCGCCGCCCACTGATCCGAGGACAGCGAGGCCAAAGTCTCCACCATCGCTGACCGTTCGGTGTGGATGTACTTCCAGGTCTCTTCGGACTTCATCTCAGACTCCACTTTCCTCAATTGCCCGAGTTGGGCGATGCTCGACGCCGGTGACCGGCCCGCACTTCATGCGTCGCGGAGCTTTCGTGCTTCATCCGATGGGCAACGCCTCATAGACCTCGATGGCGCCTCCGTTGGCCAGGACGGGACATCCTTTCGCCTTGGCCGCGGCGTCGGTCATGCCCTCCGCCTCGATGACAGAGTATCCGGTCAGAGCCGACGCACCCCCTTCGCTGACCGACCCACTGGAGGCGATCGTGCAAGCAGCGCCGAAGGGGTTGCCCGCATCGACGGCCGAGGCCCCGAGAGAGCCGAGCCAGGTCATCCACGCCTCCATGAGCTTCTTCTGCTCCTCGGGAGCGCCCGCCATGTCTCCGCCGCCCGTGTATGCCAATACGTACTTCGCCATCGTGGCTCCTTGCGTGCTCTTGTTACTGCTTCTCGTTCAATCTGGGCGCCGTGGTGTCCGGATCACTGTGGCCGACGCCCAGTAAACGCCACCAGCCGGTCGAGAGCGTCCGCATCGGCCCCCACCTCGACGACCCCCGCGAATCGATCACCATCACGCATCGGGGGGGCGATGACATCTTGGGCCAGGCCGAGGACGTAGTCGCTCAGCATCTCGCCCGGTGCCAGCGGTTGCGAGGTGGCAGAGGCCAGGTCCCAGGCGTGGACCAGGAGTTCCAGCGACAAGATGCCGACGGCCATGGTGGCGGGGATCTCACTTCCACCGAAGGAGACCTCGCCGTCGGTCCCCCTGGCCCGCCATGCCTCGAGCGTCCGCTGGGCCGCGTCGGCCACCCTGGATTCGTAGGTACCGGTCAACGGCAGCTCATCGGTTACTCCGGCCATGACACCGATGCTGACGATCGATCCGAGCACATGGTTCACCAACTCGTCCACATCGAACCTGGCACACGGTGTCGCTGTCACACTGTCCGTGTCGTCGATGCCTCGGAGGACTACCTGACACACGGCGAGTGCGGCCTCGGCGGCTGTGAGCCTGTCCAGCGAGTCGCTGCGGGTTGCCCACTCATCGGCACCGGCATCGCCCGTCCGGGCTGCCAGCACCAGACGGTCGAGGTAGTGACTCCAACCTTCGCCGTGGCCAGTTGCCTGCTCGTCATTGAGGCCCTCGTGGACCAACCGGACGAGGGTCCCACCGTCGGATGGTTCGACGGTGATGGTCACCGTCGAGACGCCGGGCGGAAGCTCCGTCGAGCCCTCCCACCCCCAGGTGATGACCAAGCGTCGTCCTGGCTCTACCTCGACAACGGTGCCTGCTGCGGTATGGCCGGGGTCGATTGTCCAGCGATAGCTGCCCCCGGCCCGGAGGTCGATTCGGGCCGTGACCGCCTGCCAGCGTCGAAGGCGTTCTGGTTCCGTCAGGAGGGCGAAGGTCTCGTCGGCACTGAGTGGGACGAGCACGGACTTCTCGAGCGTCATCGTCGCTCCTTGCCGTGGGGACAACCCAGCCGCTGCCAACTCGTCGAGCTCCCGCGTCCAGAACACGTCCAACGACGCCCGCAGCTCCACCAGTCCGTGCGGGTCCACCCGGTAGTAGCGGTACCGACCCTGGGGACGAACCTGGACGAGGCCAGCCTCGGCGAGCACGCCGAGGTGCTGGGAGATCGCCGACCGGGAGACCGCGAAATGGGCCGCCAGATCAGTGACGGTTTGCTCGCCTCCCACGAGGAGCTCGAGCAACCGTCGGCGGTTGGGTTCGGCGAGCACCTGGACGAGATCACGCATCGAACAATATATTAGCGGTGACTAACGCGTCAACTGTCTCTTACCCATGCCGGAGGTATGTTGCATTGAGGGCGAACGACGCTGAACCCGCATCCATTGGCGCCATGGCTGAACGTCAATCCCGTGGCGCCCATGCGTTCACGATGCACCCACTATGAGGTTTTCGGCCCATCTGATGCTTCGCATCGGGTCGCGCGGCTCACTGCAACAGTGCCGGGTCAGCTCAGCACTTCGGGGGTGCCTCGAGCCGGTGCTGCTCTAGCGGTCGGACCAAGCGACCGCCCAATGGTTCAAGGCGATGAGGACCGGGCGCAGAGCCTCACCCTTGGCCGTGAGCCGGTAAGAGCGCCGAGTCCCACCCTCTTGAAGAACACGCTCCACGACGTTCACGCCTTCGAGCTCGCGCAGCCTTTCGGTCAGCAAGCGGGCACTCAATCCGGGAATTGCGACCTCCAACTCCGAGAACCGTTGAATCCCGTGCGCCAGGGCGTACAGGATGGCGCCGGTCCAGCGCCGCCCCACCAGCTCGGCCGCCTCGTGGAACACAGCACTGAACGGCCCTTCGGTACGGGCCCGGTCGGGGATGTCCGCCTCGGGCTGGGTATGGGTTGCTCGGGCGCTCATAGCATTAGGTTACGATACGTAACCAACACTTTGGAGGCATCCCCATGGACCTGAGCGAGAACGAACGCAGCTACCTCACCAATCAACCCCTCGGGCGCCTGGCGACCCTCGCGTCAGACGGATCTCCCCAGACGCGTCCGGTCGGTTTCTTTCTCAACGAAGAGCTCGGCACGATCGACATAGGCGGACACAACCTTGGGCAAAGCCAGAAGTTCCGCAATATTCAGCGCGACGGTCGAGTTGCGTTTGTTGTCGATGACTTGGCGTCGATCGATCCTTGGTCACCTCGCGGCATCGAGATCCGGGGCGAGGCAGAAGCCATAGTTGACGCGGAGCCCTCCCGTCCCGGTTTTTCGAGCGAGCTCATCAGGATTCGCCCCAACCGCCTGCTCTCGTGGGGCCTCGAAAGCGACGCCTTTGCCCCGCCTCTCGCCCGCAACATCAAGAGCGTCTGAGGCAAGTCTGCCGATCTCGCAGGGCTTTCCCACGTTTCATTCCTCGAGCCCGAATCGAACGGCGATCCCGTCGAGAATGGTCTCCATATCCATTGCGAGAGCGGAGGTGGAAGTCATTCTGCCGGGTGGCTGGCCCATATCTGACAAGATCCGAGCAACGGGAGGCGTCAGTCGCCAAGTGCCATGCTTGACTGATCAGACGTTCGTGTCTGGTGCTCGATTTCGACACAGAGGGACGGGACGATTCTCGACACCGGGGAGTCTCAGTACCGCGCCTGGGCGGAATTCAGGGTAGATCACGCCGAGGAGCTTTCACTCGCCGAACCGGCCTGGTATCCGCGGAGACTCTGGCCAGACGCCCGGTGGTTTTGGCCACGCCGCGAACCGGCGATGTGTGACACTCACCTCCGCTGTTGACCTTCGACCAAGTCGCTCGCCCGATGCCGTGCAATAGTTGCCTTCGGGTTCTCCATTTAACCGGAGTAGCCTCTGGCGGTGGAACGTCCCCGTGGCGGTGTGCACTACCCGAGGGCGCTCGGCGAGTTCCAAGCCTGGTTCGGGACCGATGCCGCGTGCCGGGACTACCTCCATTGGCTGCGCTGGCCCCAAGGATTCGTCTGCCCTGAGTGCGGCCATAGTGGGGGCTGGTGGTTGAGTGACGGTCGGATCATGTGCGCCGGCTGCAGCCATCGCACCTCGGTAACCGCTGGCACGATCTTCGACAGGACTCGGACACCGCTCACGGTCTGGTTCACCGCCTGCTGGCTGTTCGCCACCGCCAAGGACGGTATCTCGGCTCTCAGCCTCCAGCGGAGCCTCGAGATCGGCTCGTACCAGACTGCCTGGGCCATGCTGCACCGGCTGCGGTCGGTACTCGTGACCCCGGGCCGTGACCGGCTTGTTGGCACCGTGGAGGTGGACGAGACCTTCATAGGCGGCGAGGAACCGGGACTTCGGGGTGGACGGGCAAAAGGCAAGAAAGCGTTGGTAGGTATTGCGATCGAGGTCAAGGAGCCGAAAGGGTTCGGCCGGTGCCGGATGGCGATTCTCACCGACGCGTCCGCCGTCTCGCTGCGCCCGTTCGTGACTGACCACGTCGAGGTGGGCTCGATGTTGATCACCGACGCGTGGCAGGGCTACCACGGGATCGCTGGCCTCGGCTATGAGCACGATCGACGTAGCCAGAATGCAGCGAGAGCAGCTGGCGAAGATCCAGCAGCGCTACTTCCCGGAGTGCATCGGGTGGCGTCGTTGACGAAGCGATGGCTGCTCGGCACTCACCAGGGCAGATTCGACCAGGCGCACCTCCAGAGCTATCTGGACGAGTTCGTATTCCGTTTCAACCGTCGCAAGTCCCGAAGTCGAGGCCTGCTCTTCTACCGGGTGCTCGAGCTTGCCGTCGGGCATGACCCCGTGCGCTACAGCGACATCACTGCCGGCCAGAAACCACGGACGGTGCTACCCACGCCTCCACAGAACCGGGGGCACCCGCCCACCCTGGATCGTCCGCCAATGGACCTACCGTGGAGGACCGCTGACCTGTACTACTCCGGTTAAATGGAGAACCCGAAATTGCCTTATCCGGTGACGGGGCCGGCAAATTGAAGGAGCATAATGCGCGCACCGAAACGCCTCCTGGCGCTCGTGGTCGGAGTGCTGGCCGTTGGGGTCATGACCGGCGTGGGAACGGTAACGATCGTCGGGGCTGCCGCGGCGGCCGCGGCGGCCGCGGACGGACAGGCTCCCATATCGATGCCGTTCGGCCCGACAGCGCTGGCAGGCACCATTCCATTTCCGTCGGCCTCCCGCCGGGCGGCGGCGGTACGAAGGAACGCCGGTCTGGCACCGGCGACCCACTTGACCATCGTGCCCATTTACGACTCGTCGGTGACGTCCTCGCCCCAAGCGGCGCAGATCGAGGCGGGGTTCGCCTATGCCGCCAGCCAGTTCGAGACGGAGTACAGCGATCCGATCACCGTCGACATCAATGTGTCAGATACCGGATCTGGGCCTGGCGAGAGCGATTCCTACCAATCGTGTCCTGGGTACTCAATATTGCGGAACGCGCTTGTTGCCGGTGCGACCACTTCCGACCAGGTCACGGCGGCCGGCTACCTACCCGCCACTGATCCGACCGGGGGTGGGCCGAACGCACAATGGTGTGCGATGCTGCCCGAGCTGATGGCTCTCGGCCTGCTCCCGCCCAATTGCTTTGCCACCAGCACCTGCAGCAGCTCGGTCCCCACGATCACTTTTGGCAGCTTCCTGTCGTGGCCGGCCAACCCCGCCACAACTGAGTCCGTCGCGGTCGGTGTTGCCGAGCACGAGATCTCTGAGGTCCTCGGCCGGGTCAGCCAGCTAGGCAGCGAGCAGTACTATGCACCCACGGTCTATTACTACCCGGACGACCTGTTCCGCTACACCGCACCGGGCATGCGTAACTTCACGGCCTACGTCTCCGGCACCTACCTCTCGATCGACGGTGGGACCACGAACCTCGCGAACTTCAATGCAGTAAGCGGTGCTGACCCCCAGGATTACGCGTCACCGCCACTGGACGTGTTCGACGCATTTACTCCCAGCAGCCCCGTAGCATTGAGTTTGGCGGATATCGCCAACATGGATGTTTTGGGTTACCACCGGATCCCTACGACCCTGACTGTCGCCCCGACCGGCTCGACCACGGTGGCAGGTTCGCCGGTGGCCTTCACTGCCTTGGGTACAGACTCGCTCGGCTTTGCCATTGGGGACGTAACGTCTCAGACGGTGTTCAGTATCGCTCCGGACGGGTCAGGTTCAACGGCGGGGGCGTCGTGTACCTCCAACTCCTGCACCGCCACTACGGCCGGCACTTGCACCGTGACCGGCACCGATAGTGGCGCTACAGGCACCGCCACCTTCACCTGGACCATCCTGCCATTCGGTATCGCCACCAAGTCCCTCCCGAGTGCCACACCGGGGGTCGCCTACGGTCCGATCACCTTGCAGGCCGCCGGTGAAGGGACCAGCACGAGTCCTTACAGCACAAGCTTGAAGTGGAAGAAGGTCGCCCTGCCCAAGGGCATGAGGTTGTCATCAGCTGGGGTGCTGTCGGGGATCCCGAACGCCATGCTGGCGGCTCCGAGTTCGGTCACGGCCCGGGTGCCAGAGACGGTGATCACCCTCAACGGTAGGAAGAAGATCAAAACCCCGACGACCGTCGAGGCCACCATTCCCTTCGCCTGAGCCAACCTCACTTTGCGATGGTTCCCGGTTCCGAACGGGGGGTCTTTCGCGTGTGGGCTCAAATGAACGGAGGTTGTCCACACGCCTACATGCGCCGTTCATGGGCGGTTAGCCGCCGGCAAGCACACCTTCCTCGTTACGCCCCCCGAGCCGGCGATCAGATGCCGGCCCGTGTGATGCCAAGCATCGATGAACTCGTGCCGTCCAGGTCGTTGGGGTGCGTTCATGCGGCTCGAAGAGACCGGCTTCCCTCCGGGCAGCGACGATGAGAAGGTGCTGCTTCTCCAATGGCTCAGCTACCTGAGAGGCGCTGTGCTCCGCAACATCGAGGGGCTGGATGATGCATGGGCCCGATGGACTCCCAATGGGAAGCTGATCCCATTGATCGGCATCGTGAACCACCTAACCAACGTCGAGTGGAGATGGATCGACGGGGGGTTCAGTGGCGCTGACGTGAGTCAGACCGAGCAGGAATTCACCCCAGGGCAAGAACTGACCCTACGTGAGGCTGTCGCTGCCTATCGCCAGCGGGCAATCGTCACCGATGCCAAGGTCCGCTCGCTCTCGCTCGCAGAGGTCTCCGAGCCTGACAGCTGGGCTGAGGGCAGAGACCTTCGATGGGTAGTCCTTCACCTGATCAACGAAACTGCACGCCACGCCGGTCACGCGGACGCCACCCGAGAACTGCTGGACGGCGTGATCGGCGAATGACGCAGGTGCGGGTGTCCCACCGAGCCGGCAGCGATCGGGGGACCCCCGACTGATTTTACACTCAGGCGGAATCCCGACCGCCTGAGACTACCGAGCGGGTCAAAGATCCCGTCGCTAGCATCCAGGGGTGCCGACTGGCGCCGAATCGCCAACTGCGTCAACCGTTGAGGTGACAGAGCGGGGCTCTCATTCCGACTGGCAAGTGCGGACCTCCCTCTACGCGGGCGTTTGGTGGCTGGCTGGTGCCCTCGTGGCTCTGGAACTGGCAGTCAGCGCCCGCTACGGCTTCCACCGTGACGAGCTCTATTTCATCGTAAGTGGCCACCGCCTGGCATTCGGCTACGTTGACCAGCCCCCTCTAGCTCCGCTCGTGACACGGCTCGGAACAACCTTGTTCGGCACCAACCCCACCGCGGTCCGCGTCGTGCCGGCCTTCATGGGCGGAGCCATCGTGGTCGGCACAGGTCTTACCGCAAGGGAGCTTGGCGGCAGGCGGTTTGCCCAGCTTCTCGCTGCATTGGCAATGGCGTGTTCCCCGATCGTGCTCGGATCGGCCCATCTGGCGGGTACCACGGTCTACGACCTGGCAGCCTGGACGTTCACGATTTGGTTTGTCCTCCGGGCCATCGTGCTCGGGCGGCCACGCTATTGGCTGGGTGCCGGGGCCGTCGCCGGCATTGGGCTGGAGAACAAGGATCTGATCCTTCTCCTTGGCGTCGCTGTCGCCATCGGGCTCCTCGCCACAACTGCTCGTTCAGTACTGGCCACTCGCTGGCCATGGCTTGGCAGTCTTGTTGCCCTGGCGCTGTGGGCACCGAACCTGGTGTGGCATCTGACGAATGGCATCCCGGGACTGGCTATGGCGCGCTCTTTACGCATGGAGCACTCTGGAGCGGGCGACTAAGTGAGCTTTCTGCCTGCGCAGGTGATCCTCGTCGGAGTTCTGGCGTTCCCGATCGTCGTGGTCGGCATACGCCATCTGATGCTGCGCAGAGAGCTTGACTTCGCGCTGATCACTGTCGGGGTCGTGGTGGCGTATGTCTTCGTAGTGATCCCCGGCCGTCCCTACTACACGGCCGGCATGCTCCCTCTCCTGTTCGCTGCCGGAGGATGTCGGATCGAGAGCAACCGATCGGAGGGAACCCGCCGGAGGGTCTGGCTCGCCGCACCGGTCGTCGGGGCCGTGCTGACACTGGCCTTCGTCCTCCCAGTGTTGCCATTGTCCGCATTTGCCCGGATGACGTTCCTGCACAAGACCAGCTACGACCTCGGCGAAACCGTTGGCTGGCCCCAACTCACTGCTCAAGTGGCCGCCGTGTACGACGACGTGCCCGTGCATGAGCGAAAGGAGACTTCGATCTTCACGGCCAACTATGGAGAAGCAGGTGCGCTGGCGGTCTACGGGCGGAGCTACGGCCTCCCGGACCCACTATCGGGGCACAACACCTACTGGCTCTGGGGTCCCGGCAATGCTCACGACCGGGTGGTCGTGGCCGTCGGCAGTGTGGACCAGCTCCGCCCCCACTTCAGTGACTGTCGCCACAGCGCGACCATCCATAGCCCGGACAACGTGGACAACGACGAAAACGGAACGAGCATCTGGACCTGCACCGGTCCCCGGGGGACCTGGTCGTCGTTCTGGAGTGATCTGCGTCACTACGGCTGATCGCGCAGAGCACTGGATTGGTCGAACCCAAGGTGCCCCCGAGGTTTCGTTCTGCCTCGACCGATAATCGCCCCGCTCCCGGCGGTAGGTGGCACCCTCAACCGGATTGTTGGCCGCACGCTATGGGGCACTTTTCGCGCTCCAGTTCCGTCCAGCGGGCCACCTCAAGAACTGTTCCGACGTCGAGCGAGTGACAGGCCCAGTGAGCCATCTCGACTGCTCACTCGAGTTTGCACCGATCCCAGGAACTCCCAAGAAGGATGACATTGAACCGGCCGATCTGGTCACCGTCGCCCGCCGACCGCAACCGTCTTTTTTGGGCATTGTGTGTTCTCGGTCAGGTTCAGAGATGAATCGCTCCATCGTGACCCCGGGCGGGCGACTGATAGGGCGCATCACCCGGACCACGACCGTGCTCAGTGTCTTGAATGCACCCCGTGGATACACTGCGGCGTGGTCGAGTTCTGGTCGCGCACGGGCGACCAGCACGCCGAGGGCTCCGGGTCAGTCGATCGGCAGCGACACCGCGGGAGCGGGTTCCGGCACGACCGCCGGCAGATGACGCCTCCCGAGCAGCACCCAGGCAGCGGCCGCGGTCGCCGCGCAGATGAAGGCGGCGACGAGCATGGTCAGGTCGAAGGCGTGGAAGTACGTGCCCGAGGCCAAATGCAGTGCCCGGTGGGCCAGCTCGCCCGGGGCCACCCGGCCGGTGTTGGCGTAATTGGTCACGTCGTCGAGGCCCTGGCCGGTCTGGCTGGGCGGCACGCCGGCGGCCTGGAGCTTGTGCTCCACGCCGAGGATGGTCACGTTGCTCACGACCACCATGGAGCCGGCCAGGCCGAAGGCGTAGCCGAACTGGCCGATGGTGGTCTTGGACGAGGTCACCGGGCCGAAGCTCCCGGGAGGCGCCTCGCTCATGAACAGCCGGCCCGAGGCCACCACCGCGTAGGGGAGCCCGTAGCCGATGAGGAGGATCCCGGGTAGGTAGTAGAGGTAGCCGAAGTCTTTCTGGGCGAGGCCGAGCCAGAGGAACCCGACGGCCACCAGGCTGAGCCCGAGCACGTTGCGGGAGCGCTCGGTCTTCCCCTTCTTGAGACTCCGGCCCACGATGATGGAACTGGCGATGCCCACCAGGCTGACCGGCAACTGGCCGAATGACACCTGGGTGGGCGAGTAGCCGGCGATGTACTGCCACACGTTCGAGAGCTGCAGGACGACCGCTGCCTGGGCCAGGTTCCAGCACAGGACCACCAGCACCGACCCAACGAACACCGGGTTCTTGAAGAGCTCGAGGGGGAACACCGGGTGGTCGGAGCGCCGCTCGATCACCACGTAGACGGCCAGCGCGACGACGCCGACGAGAATGGGCAGCCAGGTCCTCGGCGTGACCAGCTTCGAGGCGGCGTTCGAGACCCCGTAGAGGATCCCGATTACCCCGACGGCGATGAGGATCAGGCCCGGGACGTCGACCGGCCGACCCCGCTGGCCCCTGATCCGGGGCAACAACGCGAGCACCAGGCCGACACCCATCAGGCTGAGGAGGGGGATCACGAGGTAGGCGAGGCGCCAGCTGGTGCTGGCCAGGGTGCCGCCGGCCACGCCGGCCACCATGGTGACCAGGCCCGCCGTGGCCCCGAACTGCCCGAGGGCGCCGCCCACGTTGTCCGGGGCCACCTCCTGGATGAAGGCGAAGGCGGCGCCGAAGACGCCGCCCAGCCCGACCCCGGTCACCGCCCGGCCGGCCAGGTAGAGGGGCGCCCCGTGGCTCACCGCCACGGCCAGGTCGCCCACGATGGTGACGAGGAGCGCCAGCACCAGCAGCCGGCGCCGGCCGATCCGGTCGGCCAGGAGGCCCGCGGCGATGACCGTCGAGGCCAGGGCCAGCGTCGAGATGCTGGCTGCCAGGGCCTCGGTCGAGGCGCTGAAGTGCAAGTCGGCCGAGGCCTTCACCAAGGCGACCGAGGAGATGATGGGGTCGGCCGTCTGGAGTCCAGCGACTGCGCCGAGCACCAGAACCGGCACCAGCGACTGGCGCTCGGCGCTGGCCGGCACCGCCGTCGTGGTCACGGCCGGGATCTACTCCCGGAATCCTCGGCCCGGTAGGTGCGCTTCCCGCCCATCCAGGTCTCGAGCACTCGGATCTGGTCGATCTCCCGGGGGTCCACCTCTTCGGGGTCCCGGTCGAGGACGACGAAGTCGGCGTGTTTGCCGACGCTGATGCTGCCGAGCACGTCGTCGGCGTGGAGCTGCCAGGCGGCGTCGATGGTCACAGCCCGGAGGGCCTGGTGGACCGAGACCCGCTCGGCCTCGTTGAGGGTCCCTCCTCCAACCATGTCCCGGGTGGCGGCGACGCGTACGTAGTGCAGCGGGTTGATGGGGCTCACGTTGTAGTCAGAGTGGAGGGAGAACCGAAGCCCGGCCGCGGAGGCCTGGGCCGTTCGGTCGAGCAATTGGATCCGCTCGGGGCCGAGGAGGTTGTCCCGGAGCGTCTGGCCCCAGAAGTAGACGTGGTTGATGAGGAAGCTCGGTGACACCCCGACCGAGGCCATCGTCTCGAAGACGCCGTCGTCGACCAGCGAGCAGTGCTCGATCCGGTGGCGCAGGTCCTTGCCGGGTCGGCCGCCAAGGGCCTTCTCGTAGGCTTCGGCCACCAGTTGGGTGGTGGCGTCCCCGTTGGCGTGCACCATGAGCTGCCACCCGTGCTCCTCGCACCAGGCGATCCGCTCGACCAGCACCCCGGGATCGATGTCCATGGCCCCCCGCTCGGTGGTGCCGAGGTAGGGCTCGTGGAGGTAGCCACTCCGGCCCTGGTTGGATCCATCGCCCAAAATCTTGCGGGCCCCGATCCATACCCGGTCATTGCCGGCCCCGGGTTGGACGTGTTTGCTGTCCCACTCGGTCGCCTTGTCGTCGAGCAAGGCGAGGCTGATCCGGGTGCGCAGGCGCCCCAAGGTGGAGAGGGCCCGGAGCAGGATGATCTCCTTTTCGCCAATGATGGCCCCGGTGGCCGCCTCCCGCATGGTGGTGACTCCGACCCGGGCGGCGTCGTCGGTGATGGCATGGATGTTGTCCACCAGGCTGCGCAGGCTCAGCCTGTCGATGTACTTGAGTAGGACCCCCACCGCACCCATCTCGCCCAAGACCCCGTTGAGCCGCCCGTCGGCGTCCCGGCCGAAGTGCCCCCCCGGGGGGTCCGGGGCGTCGTCGGTGATGCCGGCGATCTCGAGGGCCTTCGAGTTCACGTAGGAGAAGTGCATGGAGGTGTTCATGACGGCCACCGGGTGGTCCGCCGACACCGCGTCGAGCTCCTTGCGGCCGAACTCGGGGAACCC
>Ga0224558_1001922_pt1 | contig 20307 bp, 20 predicted proteins | sample 714S32024metaG_FD_180682 | JGI IMG/M metagenome (GOLD analysis project Ga0224558, IMG submission 180682) | Peat soil microbial communities from Stordalen Mire, Sweden - 717 S3 20-24 | ecosystem: Environmental > Terrestrial > Soil > Wetlands > Peat | place: Sweden: Norrbotten County, Stordalen...
GATGCGCGACCCGAGCTACCAGCGCGCCGAAGCCAAAGAAGTGCGCCCGCCCGGTGCCGAAGAAGCCGCCGCTGATGTCACCCGCGACACCAAGGCCTTCACCGCCGCCATCCGCAACCGCATCTTCATGTTCCTGCGCGGCCTGGTGAACGGCGACTACGAGCAGGCCATCGCCAATCTCTCCTCACCGCAAGACCCCGACGGCCAGCCCTGGACCGCTAACCGGCTACAGCAAGCCTTGGATGCTTACCACGCCGAGCACGAGCGGATATGCCTGGACCCGAACGCGCGAAACGTGCGCCATACCTACGTGCTGCCCGCCGAGGATAAGCGGACCTGGCGGGTCCAGCAGATGCTGGTGGACCCAGAGGAGCATAACGATTGGGTCGCGGCGTTCGACGTGGACCTAGCCCGATCCCGGGAAGCCGCGGAGCCCGTGCTGCGCCTGGTGCGGCTGGGGAGCTTGACCGGATAGCCTTCCCCCGTCGCAGCCCGCTCGCGCGCCCCGTGGCTCGACGGCGGCGGTTCGGTGACACCCTGGAGGCACTCCGGCGAGGCTCCCATGTAGTGCGCTTAAGCTTCTGAGATTGTGGCACTTGTGGTGCAACCGCTGTCTTTATACCGTTGCCATGTGCCTTCTGCAGCGCATATTGCCTGCGAATCGAGTAAAGCTGGCCAGTGAGCGGACCGGACTGACCCAAGCGGGGACGGCTCCGCAATTTGGCCCCGGCGGCGACGCAGGCATCGTGCTGTTTCTCGGTTAGGGAGCTGCTGTACTTTCTGGAGGCAGCACTGAGGCGAATTCGGGAGCGCAGTTGCGCGGGCGTGCGCGGGTCGTGGGGACGGAGGTAACGCCGGCGGATCTGTTTGCCGTGGCGCACAAACCAGATCCAATCGCCGCAGCGCCCACTCTTGATAGTGCGCTCAAGACATTGTCCTGAGGGCGCGCAAAATGGGCAGCGGCGGCACCGGCGTCTTGCGATGGCAGCTCGTCTCATATCAGGCACTACACGCTAAGTGACTTGAGCCAAACTCGGGCAAACGCCTGTGCTTTTCAACAAGAACCTGCAGGCAATTGGGGAGCCTGACCTGAACCGGCCTGCGGCCAGTCCACTTTAGTCTGGAAAGATGCAGCGCACCGGCCGCCGCCCATGCCGGCGATAGACGCTGAAGTCCTTCCGGTCCACCGTAGTCTCACCTTGAGCGCACAGCGCGGCGCGAACCTGGGCATTCGAGCTGCCGCGCGAACGGAATCGTCCCAGCAAATGCAGGCTGGCAAACCGCCGCTTTGACCTGCGCGCAGGCCGCGCCAGGTCCTGATCCACCAGGCGCAGCAAATGCTTAGTCCGGTCTAACCCCGAATCGGCAGCCCGCCGGTCAATCGCGGCCACCTTCTCCGACGGCATCCGCAGAGAGACTACGTGTGTCATACACTTATGTTTACAGCACTTGCCCAAGTGCTGTAAACTTGAACCCGCCGCGCGCGGCGCGCGTCCAGGCGCGGGCTCGCCGCAACGGGCACCGCACCTCGACGCGCGCAGCAGCGCCGATCGTGGAAAAACTTAGGTCTGGCCCCAACTCTGGCATTAGCAGGTCGTTTCAGATGAGGCACTACGCGGCAGGTGCATCGGCTCATGCTCGGGCAGGCGCCTTGGTTTTTCAACTAGAACCTGCGGCCACTTGTGCCAAGCTCTCGAACTTTACCCCCCGCAGGCAACCCTCGCGCTCTTACGGCGGCCAGAGCGGGTTGCGGATCACGCTGCGCGGAGTTGAAGCCCTACTTTGCGCTCGCCGGCCTCCAAATCAAGAAGCAAGGGCGGAGAGCCTGTGGAGTCGAGGAAATGGTTCGAGTTGGGCCTCAGTACGCCGCCATGGCCAGCGCATTATCTTCACCTGCAGGCTAGGGCTGAGGGCTTACTCTGACGGGCGCATTCGTCGGCGTTGGCTCGCCGAGCACGCGCTTTGCCTCCTCAATGGTTGCGTCTTTGAGGTTCAACGATAGCGCCTTACGCATCCACTGCGCGGCCTCGCTCTGGATTCCAAGCCGGTGACAGGCCATCCCGAGGTGGAAGAATAGCTCTCCGTCGCCAGAGCGGTTTTTCGCGCTCTCGGTAAGATATTGGACGGCGCGAGGATATTCACCATGACGGTAGGCCATGAAACCCAGAGCCTTTGTTACCAGTGCGTCGTTAGGAAGCTTGTCTGTCTGCTCATACATGTCTGCCAGTCGGCTGAGCGCTACAGGATCGTCCGGGGCTTCAGCGAGACGGGCCTTCAGTTTGGCGACGAGCTTTGATCTTGGCGTGTGCTCCTTTATACCCAGCACCTCCAAACACTGCTTTGCCTGACCTTTCTCGAACAAGTAAACCGGGGCCTGAATTACTTCTTGCAGCTCTTTCTGAGCACGATCCTCCTCCATCAACATGTAGTGCGCCATTGCCCGGTGGAACGTAACTCCAACGGTGGCTTGAAGCTCGGGCAGCCTGTTGAGCGGCTGCAAGACAGCGAGTCCTCGTTCGTAATATCCCTGCTTGATGAGAATCCAGCCCACGGTATCCGTAATGAATGGCGCGACGTACGAACGGTTGGCTGGGTCTTGAAGTGCAAGCGTTTGTGCCCTTAGCGCAGCTTCATAGGCGCGGTTGAGGTTTGTTCCTCCTTTCTCCACATAGTCGTAAATGGTCATGTTGAGAAATGTTGCGTCGTCGCAGTCCGCTACGAAAAGCTTCGCGTAGGCAGCTTCAACTGCGGCGTAGTTCGTAAAGGCTCGATGCTCCTGCGCCAGCCCCCAAAGTGCCCATACATCCGACGGGGCCTTGGCCACCATCGCCTCGTATTCCCGCACGCGTGCCTCATGGAGTTCCTTCGTAAAGTCATGTCTTGCCGCCTCCTGTCTCGTCATGCCAGGCGGGAGCGTTTCAGGCCAATCGGGCGGACTCAAAGTCGCATCGCCACCTCTTACCCCTCCACCAGCGTAACGGTCTGTTTGAAAACTGAAGCCGTAAAGGGGCGGATAGAGTGGGCCGGGCTGGCGGCCGCCGCCTCCCTGCGCATCCAAAACCATAAAGCCGAATTGAGCAGTTGTGTTCCCCACATTCTTCACGGCGCAATACAGGCAGCGGCGCCCACGGACAGTAAAACTCGTCGGGACAACACCGCGAAAGGTCCCCGTGCGGGACCTGTCAAGCTCATAACCGACGACTATGGGAGTGCCGGTTGTTCCGGACACTTCGACATTCCAGTTGCGCACGGGCGCGAACACTCTTTGCTCGAAATACGCTCGAACCGCCGAATATAAGGACGCTGGGGACTTGGGAAAGACTGTACGACGAGAAGGAACAAAATGAGAACGTTTGGGAAACAACAGCAACGCGACGATGCTCCCGACCAGAATAGCACCCAAGATCAGGAAGATTGCTCGCTTCATATCCCGAAAGCGTTTATATGCCCTCGGTTCGTGAAAGGGAAGCCTATTTGGCCCGCCTATCAGATGCTACCCAGTAAACTGGCCAGCGACGCTAACCAACTCAATCGACTTGCCGCCTTGGCGAGCGTCTGCGTTACCAGACCTCCAACCAGAGACCAGGAGAATTGCCACCAGTTCTCGGACGAGCAATGCCCAGGGATTGACTGCCCGCGATGCCATTACTCAATCCGTCTGCATTGGCGGCAGGCTCTTGACGATCTTGACCGTCTCGAGGCTGACGGTGATGACCTGAGCGATGAGGCGGACAATGTATTGGGGGTCGTCGGGGCGGTTGGGGTCGTTGGTGATGCCGCTGCGTTTGTCGGTGCTGACCTGGTATTGGTCAATGACCCATTCGAGGGCGGAACGGTTCTCGCTGCCCCTGAACCTCGGTTCGCCAGAGACCAGCCGACGATTCCCCCTCTCCCCTTCCGAAGGGGAGAGGGTTGGGGCGAGGGGTCCGTTTTGGCTCCGGGGTTCAGGGGCGCAAAGCGCGTCAAAATGTCGGCGGGTTCTCTCCCCGCCAGCGGAGCGCCGGGAGAGGGTTGGGAAGAGGGGCATAAACCAGAGCATGTCGTTATGAAAAGCCCCATTTATTGCACCGATCGCCAGCTTAGCTGCATTACCGAATTTCCGCGCTTGCGTATCTTCCGGCGCAACCGCATATTGCCCGGGACATCCAAAAGAAACGATGAACACGCCCATTCGAGTTGCTATTACCGGCGCGGCCGGCCAAATCGGTTATTCCCTCCTGTTTCGCATCGCCGCCGGCGAAATGTTCGGGTCGCACCAACCCTTGATTCTCCACTTGCTTGAAATCCCGCCGGCGATGCCCTCCCTGCAAGGCCTGGTGATGGAGCTGGAGGACGGCGGCTTTCCACTGCTCAAGGGGGTAGTGGCGACCTCCAACATCGAGGAAGGCTTTCGCGGCGTGAATTGGGCGTTGCTGGTCGGCAGCGTGCCGCGCAAGCCGGGCATGGAGCGCAAGGATTTGCTCGGCGTCAACGGCAAAATCTTTGTCGGCCAGGGCCAGGCGCTTCAGAAGAACGCCGCTTCCGACGTGCGCATCCTGGTGGTGGGCAACCCCTGCAACACGAACTGCCTCATCACCATGCATAACGCGCCGCAAATCCCGCGCGACCGGTTCTTCGCCATGACGCGCCTGGACGAGAACCGCGCCAAGGCGCAACTGGCCAAGAAGGCCGGGCTCGATGTGACGACGGTTACCAATGTTTGCATCTGGGGCAACCATTCCTCCACCCAGTATCCCGATTTCTACAACGCCAAGATCAAAGGCCAGCCCGTCCCGAACGTCATCCCCGACGAAGCGTGGCTGAAAGGTGAGTTCATCACCTCGGTCCAGCAGCGTGGCGCCGCGATCCTCAAGGCACGCGGGGCATCGAGCGCCGCCAGCGCCGCCGTCGCCATCGTGGACAGTGTCAGCACCATGATCAAACCCACCCACGCCAGCGATTGGCACAGCCTCTGCGTCTGCTCCGACGGCAGCTATGGAGTCGAGCCGGGCCTCATCAGCTCCTTCCCCATCCACAGCAACGGGCATGAGCTGGAAATCGTGCAGGGCCTGCCGATCAATGACTTCAGCCGCGCCAAGATCGACCTCACGGTCAAGGAGCTGAAGGAAGAGAAGGCGATGGTGAAGGAACTGCTGCTCGCGTAGCCGCGAGCGCAGGGACAACGGGACGCGCGGGAGACAAAGAGGCAACAACCGCGTGTAGAGGCAAGCAGGGCCGCCGTTCTTCTGCCACTCGGCTAACTCTCCTTGGAAACGCGGTTGTGGCCGGTGTCCCGGAGGGACAAACGACAATAGCCCAAGGTTTCAACCTTGGGGGATGGATGCCGTGCAAGGCCTTGGCGAACAGGGCTCGTGTCGCGGGCGTATTCTCCCGGAGGAACTCGCGCGCCATGTACGCCTGGGCGATACGGAAATTGGGCCGGATGGCGGCCAGCACCTGCAAGACCGTAGGGATGTTGTCCATGAGGGAGAGGTCCACCGTCTCGATGGTTGGCCAGAAGGGAAAGCCGCGGTCGGCGATCACCAGGGCATTGGTATGGCGCACCCGCGCCAGCAGCGAGAGGAGTTGAGGGTTGAGGATTCCAGTGTTGAGCATACCAGCATGAGTTGGCCCGAGTTACATGGGCTAAATGAGTAACATGAGTTATATGCGCGCGCGGTGACTCTCCAAAATGCGCGCCCCGGTGGCAAGCAGCGACTGCACTTCTGGTTCGGCGGGAGCTTGAGCATACTTACGCCGGGCACGACGCATTACAACCTGTGCGGCGGCGGCAAAGACAGGCCCTGAAGATGCGCGCTTCCCAGGCGAAGCAGAAAAAGCTTTATTACTTCCCGCAGAAGCGTGAAAACAGGGGGATGAAAATGATTGAAACCGTTCGCTGGGGCAGCTTTTGCTCCACCCTGATGCTTTTTGCCACCGGCTCCCAGCTCGCCTTGGGGGCAAACATGGCTTTCCCGGCCATTGGCAGCGTGAGACCTCCTCCAGGCTTCACGGCCTTGTTTAACGGCAAGGATCTTACCGGTTGGCGCGGGGGGGACACTTTCGACCATCGCAAACTCCTGGCCATGCCTGCCGAGCAGCGCGAGGCGCAAATCGCAAAGTGGACGGAGACCATGAAGGCCCACTGGCGCACTGAAAACAGCGAGCTGATCAATGACGGCGAGGGCGCCTATGCCACCACTGAAAAGGATTACGGCGACTTCGAGTTGATCCTCCAATACAAGACCGTGCCCAAGGCGGACTCCGGCATTTACCTGCGCGGCTGTCCGCAGGTCCAGATCTGGGATTATACCGAGAAGGAGAAGTTCCCGCTCGGCGCCGACAAGGGCTCCGGCGGTCTCTGGAACAACAGCCCCGGCGCGCCGGGCAAGGACCCGCTGGTGCTGGCTGACAAGCCGTTCGGCGAGTGGAATACGGTCCGGGTGCTCATGGTGGGCGCGCGTGTGAGTGTCTGGCTCAATGGCAAGCTCGTCGTGGACCACGCCCTGCTGGAGAACTACTACGACCGCAAGACGCCCGTGCCGCCCAAGGGCCCGATTCAACTTCAGACCCATGGCGGGGAGATCCGCTGGCGCAATCTCTTTATCCGTGAGATCGGATCCAACGAGGCTGACAAGATTCTTGCCAGCCATGGCAACGGAGGCTTCCAGTCCATCTTCAACGGCCGCGACTTCACCGGCTGGGCCGGGCCGACGAATGAATACGAAGTCGTGGACGGAGCCATCCAGTGCCGTCCGCAAAAGGGCGGCACGATCTACACCACCGAGGAATACGCCGATTTCATGGCCCGCGTGGAAATCAAGCTGCCGCCCGGAGGCAACAACGGCCTCGCGATCCGTTACCCCGGCCACGGCGACACCGCTTACCTCGGCATGTGCGAAAGCCAGGTGCTCGACGACAACTACGAAAAGGCCACGGGCGAGAAGATCGACCCGCGGCAGGCCCACGGCTCCGCCTACGGCATGGTCGCCGCCGCGCGCGGGTATCAGCACCCCATCGGTGAGTGGAACTTCGAGGAAGTCACCGTCACGGGCTCGAAGATCAAGGTGGAGTTGAACGGAACGGTGATCCTGGACTGCGACCTGTCCACGGTAAAGGAATTCATGGGCGGCAGCGCGCATCCCGGCAAGGACCGCACCAGAGGCTCTTTTGGGTTCGCCGGGCACAACGACCCGGTCGCCTTCCGCAACATCCAGATCAAACCGCTCTGAAATTCAGGCCGGCGGGGTGCAGGCAGGCTGGGAAGCTCCCAGCCGCTTTATTTCCGGGTTTGTTGCTTTGGCCGAATCACCGCGATGGATGGAAACGGTTCGCCCTTGCTCCACCCATTGAGGACCCGGTCAAGCACGCCCTGCTGCACCGCCTGCGAGTAAAACCACTCGGCGTCGAACCGCATCAAGGCGCTCGGCAGCCGGTAGGGCGTATCGGCAGCGTCACAACCAGCGCCGTGCTGGTGCTCGGCGGCCTGGCTCTCATAGTGCTGCCCAGCCTGATAGTCGGCAATGAACTGCTGATACTGGGCGGCGTGGCGCTGGCGGTTGGCGGCTGGTTTCTGGCGCATCGGCACGGGCAGTTGCGAGGCGTGGTCGCCGCGAGCAGCGCCAGTCCTGTGAAGCATGAAACGTGAAACGTGATGCTTGATGCGTGATGCGTGAAGCAGAAGACGTGAAACGTGATTAGGAGCGAAGCCTCATGAATACAAATCTAAACTCCCAAATCGGTTCGCCCCGCGTCGTGTCGAGCGAGGGCTGGGCGGCAACAGCCGGCGTGATCGGCTCGGCGATCCTCCTCGCGAAGAAGCTGCTCAGTCCCAAGCCAGCCCACAAGCCGGAGTTGGTCACCCGGGCCGACTTTTACGCGGAGATGCTGGCGACGCGGGAACGCATCAACGCGACCCACCTGACGATCCTGGACAAGCTGGACGCCAATCACCGGGAACTGCTGGCCGCGCTGGATCGCCAGGCCACTCGGACCAATGCCCTCGAATCCGGCCTCGCCCGCGTGGATGAGCGCACGAGGAAGTAGCCATGCAAACTGCATTCCAAAGGAGGACAGGCGAGACGCCTGCCCCACTTTGGCAAACACTTTCGGCGCGTGGAATTGTCGGCCCACAACGGGCCACGCGCGCCGTTCACAACAAACACAACAACAGAAAGGTAAGTAATATATGAAAATACAAGACATCCCACAGACCGGGAAATTCGGTATGAGTGTGACGTGGCCGGCCCGCAACGGGTTGGTGCGCCGCATCCTCGTAACCCCCGCCAACCCGCGAACCGACCGACAGCTCGAGGTCCGTGACCTGCTCTCGCAGCAGGCGCGGCGGTTCGACGCACTGACCGACGCCCAACAGGACGCCTGGAACGTGGCCGCCGCCGGCTACCAGTCCAGACCCAGCCTCGGCCAAAGCGGGCCGCTGACGGGTATGCAACTGTTCATCCGGGTCAACTGCAAGCTGGGGCTCCTGGGTCAGACCCAGGTGGACGTGCCGCCTGAGGCGCCACAGTTCCCGGACCAGGCGCCCCAGAACCTGGTCATCACCAACACCGGTGGCGTCGTCGCGGTGAGGTTGACCTGCCCGACGGACCCGGGTGAGACCACGGTGCTGCGGGCGAGCCCGCAGCAGAACTCGGCGGTTCGGGCGTGCCGTAACTTCCGCATCATCGGCGTCTGCCCGGCGCCGGTCGCAGGGGCGGCGGACATTACGGGGCTGTACACGGCGGAATTCGGCGCGGTGCCTGTCGGCAAGCGCCTGTTCGTGCGGGCGAGCACGATGGTGGATGGGTTCGAGAGCCTGGCCCGCCAGTTCCAGGCCCGAGTGCCGGCTGCTACTTCGTAAGCCTGGCTGGTAATACTGGGGCCGGCGGCGGGTGGGGGGAGACGTGAGACGTGAAGGGTGAAACGTGAAGCGTGGAGCGTGGAGCGTGGAGCGTGAAACGTGAAGAGTCCTACCACCGCCGCCGGTTCTCATTACCGGTTTGGCTTTATGGAGCCCAGGTGGACCACGCTTTGGCCCGTAACCATTCAATACAACCACAGGTGCACCCAGCGAGGCAGAGAGACGGCGGTAAATGGCAGAGGGCAAATTCAGTGCTCTGATGCCTTCAGCTTCTGCTCGAACTTCTCGACCTTTGGACGAATGACCATCCGGCAGTAGGGCTGGTTCGGGTTGGAGCGGTAGTAATCATGGTGATAATCCTCGCCCTTGTAGAACTTCGTCAGCGGCACAATTTCGGTGACGATGGGCTGGCGGAAATGCTTCTGCGCCTCGGCTTTTGATTTCTCCGCCGCCGCCTTCTGGGCTTCGCTGCCATAGAGAATGATCGAGCGGTATTGCGTGCCGCTGTCTGGCCCCTGGCTGTTCAGGGTGGTCGGGTCGTGCGCTTCCCAAAAGGTCGCCAGCAGCTTTTCGTAGGAGACCACCTTCGGATCGTACACGATTTGAATCACTTCGGCGTGGCCGGTGTCGCCGGCGCAAACTTCCTTGTAGGTCGGATTCTCTTTGGTGCCGCCCGCATAGCCACTGGTCACCGACTTGACGCCGGGGAGCATTTGAAACTCCGCTTCGGTGCACCAGAAACAGCCGCCGCCCAGCGTGGCGATTTCAGTCTGATTGGTTGAGCCGTTCATATTCTTGGTCTGCGCGGTCCCTGCGCTCGCGCCAATAAGCAGCAAGCCCACGGACAATAAGATCTGAGATTGGAAGGAATGCCGCACCACGAAACCCCACACTGGAAAGCAGTGCCGGCTTCCGGTTTGATGCAAAGTTCTTCGATTCATCGGTCTGGGGAAACCTCGCACATAATCCTGCCGCCCGCGAATGGGCGCGACCCGTAATGATCCCGGCAGATCGGGCGGGCTTCCCGCTAATCACTGCCGAGGCCACCGCTCGGCTCAGCCTGCGGGCTTCTGGGTCTCGGCAGCAACGGCTTTAACTTGATCCACTATCTTCACCGCATCTTTGCGCGCCATGCCGTTGGCCTGGAAGATCGCCTGGATGTCGGCATAGATGGCCTGCATCTGGGCCGGCTGAATTCGCGCCGGGTTGAGCACGGCAGCGAGGCGAGAGACCAGCCGATCGCGATCCTTATCCGGAAACGTCGTCTGGGTGAATGCGGCTGACAAACTGTCGGCCAGGACTGAAATGGCCGCTGGCGAGGGCTTGCTCGCCCCTTGTGCGCTGGCCAGGAGGTCATTCTTGAGCTGCAGCTTCTGTTGAGGCGTAACCGGGGAATTGGGTTTGAAGGCGGCTAGATCAGCCCGCACCTTGGCGAGGTTCTGTTGCAAGAGTGGCGAAGGAGCGGACGAGGCCGCCGGCGCCGCCGGCTGGCTTGGCTGGGCCGGCTGGCTGGGTGCCGCCACGCCCTGCTGGACGTTGTTCTGGTTGCGGATTTCCAAGGCACGCTGCTTGATGATAACATCAGATTGGGCAACGACGTTGCCGCCCAGAAGCAAAGCCGCACCAAGCAAGGCAAGGACTGTTTTCATAAGCTTGTCCACTGTGTTCGTAAGACTGCAACGCGCCGGAGACCTCGTCAATCTCATCCGCGTTCCGGCCGCTGGAGGCCGGCAGGCGTTACGGCCGGGGACAGCCGTGCGCCGGCCGGTCAATGGCCGACCGTCACCAGATTGCCTTTCGGCAGCACTGAAAGGTAATCAACCAGAATATGTTCCGCCTCCACCAGCGGCGCATCCGTCACGGGAGGTTTCTCCGCTTCCGCGTCGTCAAGACTCTCTTCGCCGGGCGCGGGGCCGGTGGAAGCGACGGCTGTATTGGCGCTGGCGCCGGGAAGGGCAGCACCCGGGCGTGCTGAGAGCTTTGCCAGCGCGGCGTTGGTCTTTGTGACCGGCGGCGGGAGCCCCGGCAAAGCCGCCTGTTTGAGCGTCAGTTCATAGACCTTTTCCGGCGGCTCCGGGCGAGCCAGGCGTTCCTTGTCTCGCGTTTTCTGGCGGGCCTCGGCCTCTTCCTGCTCCTTGAGCCGCTGCCCCTCATTGAGCGAAATCGTCTTGTCCGCCTGGTGCTTCTTGAACTGCTCAATGTCCTCGCGCACATAAGCGAACTCCTTCTCGGCCGCGACGCGTTCCGCTGAGTGCTTGCGCAACTCCAGCAGATACGGTTCGACTAGGTTGAAGCGGTCGTATGGCGCACTCGAGATGGTCTCACATGGCAGCGGATTCTCCAGTGCGTCCTCGCCAATGTCCTTCGATTCATTGGCCACCGAGGGCAGCACGATGTCAGAAATGACGCCTTTCAACTGGGTGGACGTGCCGCTTGGGCGGAAGAACTCCTTAATGGTTAGCTTCAGCGCGCCGGGGTCATTCGTCAGCGATTTGTCCGGATAGTGGATATACGGCCGCAACTGGTTGACGCTTTGGACAGTGCCTTTGCCGTGGGTCGAGACATCCCCCACAATCAACGCGCGGCCATAGTCCTGCAACGCCCCGGCCACAATCTCCGAGGCCGAAGCGCTGAAACGGCTGGTCAATACCACCAACGGCCCGTCGTAGCGCACCGCCGGGTCGGTATCATCGGCCTGCTGCACATTGCCATTCTCGTCACGGACCTGCACCACCGGGTTGGTCCTGACAAACAACCCCGTCAGCTTGATCGCTTCTTCGAGCGAGCCGCCGCCATTCTGGCGCAAATCCAGAATCACCCCGGAGACATTCTCCTGGTTGAGTTTTTCCAGCAGCGTCGCCACATCCACCGTGGTGCTCTTCGGCTCCGGCTTGTCCTTGGAAACCGAGACATCAAACGGGGCGTAAAACGAAGGCAGGTCAATGACGCCCAGCCGGACGGTTCCCCCGTGCATGTTGGGCATGTCGATAATCTTGGCTTTGGCCGCTTTTTCTTCCAGCGAGATCTCATCCCGGATAAGGCTCAGGACCTTGCGGGTGGAAGCTGCCTCGCCGGCCGGAATAATCGTTAGCCGCACCTCCGTTCCCTTGGGCCCGCGAATGAGTTGCACGGCCTTGTTGAGGCTCATATCCACCACATCCACGGGCGCCTGGTTGCTCTGGGCCACGGCCACGATGCAGTCGTTTTCTTTGATCTGCTTGCTCTTGATCGCGGGTCCGCCGGGCATCAGCCGGCGAATCTTGCAATACCCGTCCTCCGAGAGCAATTCCGCACCGATGCCAAACAGGCTCAGGTTCATGCTGATGGAAAACTGCTCCAACTGCGCCCGGCCGAGATAATCCGAATGCGGATCATATACATGCGCCAGCGCGGTCAAATAGTACTGCAGGACATCCTCATTATTCCAATCAGCAAAGAACCGCAGGTTGCGGTGGTAGCGGTGATTGAGCGTATCGACAATCTCCTCCTCGTCGGTCTTCTTTGGCGGCGCGCCGGCAAGCTGGTTCGTTGAGGCAGTATCTCGCGCCTCTACTGCAGCCCCCTGCTTCTCCGCCTCCGCCTTGGCGGCTTGGGCGCCGGGCTCCGCGGCATTCCTGGCTTCGGCCTGCGCCGCAACTCGAATGGCTTCTGCCTGTGCGCGCGCCTTCTCGGCAGTGGCCGGCAGGCCGGAAGCCCGCTCCGCCTCCTTCGGGGATAGCAACACCAGAGGGCGCGTGCTTTCCTTGCTGGCTGGCGTGGCGGACCGGGTTGGCGGATAGCCTGCACCGATGGTGGCATCCGTTTCCGCCGCCTTCGGCAGTTCGGGAACCTTGACCAGGGCATTGGTTTCGGCGGACAGCGGCTTGTTCTTCGTGGCGGCGGCGACGTTCTTCTTCCGGGCGCCGATCTTGCCCAGTAGTTCCTGCAAATATTCGAACCGCAACCGTTCCTTCCAGAGTTGTTTTGCCTCGTCAAGATCGGCGGGGTAAGGCAGTCCTTTCCGGTTGATCGTGATCCTCTCATCCGTATCAAACGTGAACTTCTCATTCTTGAGCAAATCTTGCGCGTAGGCGGTGCGTTGCTCCAGCCGTTCCATAAAGCGGTTGAATATTTCGCAAGCGGGTCTCGTGTCGCCCGCACGGCGGCCGGGGATGGTGAGGTGATTGAGGTTCGTTCGGTAAGGGGCGAACTCAGCCAGATCGGCTTGCGTGAAATGGTCATGCCGGGGGTCAAGCGTCTCCAGGTAGCGATCGAGGAACTGGCTGGACAGCGATTCATCGAATGGCTTCTTCAAATAGTGTAAATTCGTGAGCAGGCAGGCGGTAACTGTGGCAATCTGGCCGTCCACCGGGCCGGGCGTTATCAGTTGAAAACCGTTCGTGGCTGAGTCGCAGGCCGCCGCCGCCGCGGGTTGGTCGCCGCTGGCGGAGCGAACAACAGCCTCGGCCGCCCACAGCGGCAAGGCTGCCCATAGGCTCAGGAAAAGGGGCAGTATTCTGAGGGTAACACGTTCAATCATGATGTTTTAGATGCTTAATGATAGCACAGCTTAGACGTAACGCAGCAAGAACTGTTCACACCCATTGTGAGATTGCGATCCCTTGCCCGCTGAGGCGCCGCCGCTTATGCGCCTGGCCTCTTTGGCCCGGCAATTCGGGCCCTGGCCCACTTCCGCGCCTCGGCTTTAGTCTTAAGTTCATCCTGCAATTGCTTTTCGCGGATCTCAGCCAGCAGCGCCCCCAGCGCCGGACCGGGCTTCAGGCCCAGGGCGATCAGGTCGTCCCCCTTCAAGAGCGGAGGGCGGATTTGGGGCTGTGCCTCCAGTTGTCGGGCCTGCGCCGCCAGGAAATCATGCACGTCCAGGTGCCCATGCGACCCCAGGCAGTCGAGCCGGTGCAATTCCAATTCAAGCGGGAAGGTGGGGCGCATCAGCAGACGGCGAAGTGTGGACTTGCGCATCTGCAACGCGTCCTTGAACTGCATGTGGAAGAGCACCGCTTTGATGACCTCGTCTATCTGTTTGCGGGGAAAACGCAGCCGCTCCAGGATCTCCCCAGCCATCTCCGCCCCGATCTTCTCGTGGCCGTAGAAATGCATGCTGCCTGTTTCCGGGTCCGCGGAAGCCGTGACCGGCTTGGCGACATCATGAAGCAGGACCGCCCACGGCAACGACGCGTCAGCATCGCGCGGCAGATGTTGCAACATCAGCCGCAGATGGTTGAAGACCGTGCCCTCAGGATGGAAATCGGGCGATTGCTCGCAAGCCAGTGTGGCCGCAATCTCCGGCAGCACCTGTTCGAGCAAGCCGCTTTCGCGCAGCAAATCCAGCCCGCGCGGCGCGTGCGGCGGACGGAACAGCTTCACCAATTCCTCGCGCACCCGCTCGGCGCTGATGGTCTTGATCTTCGCCGCGTTGGCTTTCAGGGCGGCAAAGGTGCCCGCTTCGATGCCGAAATCCAGTTGCACGGCAAACCGCACCGCCCGCAGCAACCGCAGGTGGTCCTCCGCAAAACGTTCCACCGGAGTGCCGATGGTGCGGATGATCCGGGCGCGCAGGTCCGCTTCGCCCCCCACCCAATCGTGCAACTGCTTCCGCACCGGATCGTAAAACAAGCCGTTGACCGTGAAGTCGCGCCGGCGGGCGTCAGCCTCCGCATCGCCGAAGGCGACCCGCTCCGGGTGCCGGCCATCCTGGTAATCCGCCTCGGCGCGAAAGGTGGCCACCTGGAACTGGCGGCCGCTTTCAACGACCACCATCACCCCGAACTTGCGCCCGACCGGAATCGTGCGCTTGAAAAGTTGCTCGATCTGTTCCGGCAGGGCGGAGGTCACAATGTCATAATCGCCCGGCTCCCGGCCTAGCAAGAAGTCGCGCACGCAGCCGCCCACCCAGAAAGCCAGGAACCCGGCGCTGTGCAGCCGGCGAACAATGGCCAGCGCGGTGTTTTCCGGGGATTTGGAAGCCTGCGCGCTCATGTCCGGTCCCTCCCTCCGTTTGCCATGGGATTCCCGCCTACTCCTCTCCCCAAATCCGTTTAACGTGTTCGACCCCGCTCCTCACTTCCTCCACGGTCAGCCCGGGGCTCAGCTCGAACACCTTGATGTGCTCCGGCTTGATGAGCGGCGTGAGGGCGGCGAAGTCAATCATGCCCGAGCCGGGCGCGCAGTGGTCGCGGCCAGGGAACTGCACGTCGTGGACATGAAGGCCATAGAGGTGCTCGCGCAGAGACTCCAAATGCATCGCGTGGCGGATGAACCCCAGGTTCTCCTTGATCTGGGCGTGGCCCGTGTCGTGCCAATAGACGAGGTTCGGGCTGTTCAGTTCGCGGAAAAGGAACTGGAAATCGGTCTCCACCGGCAGCTCCTCCAGCGCCTGCCGGTTTTCAATCCCCAGCTTGATGCCCTGCCCTTCGGCCACCGGCAGCAGCTTCTTCAACAGCTCGTTCACCCGTTCGACAAACGGCCCTTTCTTGGCCTCGCGCTTCTTATCCGCCTCGGAGCAAAGCTTGGCAAATTTCACGGCGGCCTTCTCGCCCTGCCCGGCCAGGTCGAGCAACTTGTCAGTGTAATCCTTCATGTCAATGCTGCCGCTGTGCAGCACCACCGCCGGCGCCTTCACCCGCGCCGCGAACTCAATGGTCTTCACCGTGTAACGCTCCGCCAATTCGCGCTCCCGGGGCCGTTCCGCGGAGAACTGGTAGAGGTTGGGCGCCGCGTAAGTGATGCCCATCGGCAGCGGGCAGAAGTTGTGCAGGCTCGAAATCCTCATCTCCCCGGCCGCCACAGCCTCGAGGATGCCCGGCAGGAGGCTGATCCGCGTGCCGTGGCTCAGCTCGGCGTATTGGAACCCCAACTCGCGGATCTCGCAGAGCATTGCCCGCCCGTCAGTGTGCCGATGGGAATTCCAACACGTGGAAAAGGAATACATAGAACCGAACGGAGTGTTGCCGCACTAGAGTGACGGAGCCTCGGAGTCCGGGAGCGTTTCGTCACTCCACCACTCCCGCACCCCGGCACCCCGTTGTCGAACGGGCTGGATGCGGCAACCCGCCGCGCCCGGCCTTGAAACCCGGCGATTACATGTCGGCGTAGCGCGCCGTCAGCATCGCGGAAAACCGCGCCGCCTTCTCTTTGCGCCGCCGCTTCTCGCTCGGCTTCTCGAAATGCCGGTGATTGCGCACCACTTTCAGCGTCCCTTCGCGGTCAATTTTCTTCTTCAATCGCCGCAGCGCTTTCTCGACTGGCTCGCCTTTTCTTAGCTTAATCTCGGTCAAAACTATCTCACTTCCTCTCCAACGACCTCGGGATACGCCGGACCGTCATGGCCGGCATTCCCGTTTGGTCAGACGGCACAGCATATTTTGTCGCCCGAACTTGTCAAACGGCAAATGCGCCCGAAACCCGCTTGCCTTTCCCCCCGCCTTCAGTGCATTGTCGGCCATGCCTTTGCCCAGTCAGCCAGTCACTTTGACCGTCGAACAAATCGCCGAGCTGAACCGCAAACTCTCTTCCATGCGCCATGACGTCAACAATCAGCTTTCTCTCGTTGTCGCCGCCGTGGAGTTGATCCGCCACAAACCCGACACCGCCGACCGCATGCTGGCCACCCTCGTCGAGCAGCCCCCGCGGATCGCCGAGACCCTCGGCAAGTTCTCCGCTGAATTCGAGCGCGCCTTGGGCATCACCCGCCGTTAGCCCCGCCCTGGCCCGGACGCCGGCTGCTTCCCCGTCTTCATGTGGCGGTGCACGAAGAAGTAGTACAAGCCGCCCAGCACGACCATCGCCCCGCCCAGCCAAAGCGTGACTCTGTGCATCTCCCCTTTCATCAGCTTCTCGTCGTTCCCCGCCTTGATCCCCACCCAGCACAGCACGCCGCACCAGACCCCCGAACCCAGCACGGTGTAAACGGAAAAGGCCTTGTAATTCATCCGCACAATGCCGGCGGGGATCCCAATCAAATGGCGAACCACCGGCAGCAGGCGTGAAATGAAAATGCCCATTGACCCGTAGTGCGCCGCCCAGCGCTCCGCCCCTTCCACCTTGGCCGGCGAGATCATGACATACCGGCCGTAGCGCAGCACCACCGGCCGGCCCGCCAGCCGCGACGCCCAATACATCGCCGTCGCGCCGATCCAGGAACCGATCGTGCCGGCAATGATAATCCCGGCCAGGCTTAAGGGAATCTGGTGCGTGTGCGCCCAATGTGCCGCCGGCGGAATCACGATTTCGCTGGGCAGCGGGAAGAGCGAGCTTTCAATGGCCATCATCAAGCCAACCACCCAATACCCGCCCGTCTTGAGAGCCCCAACATACCAGGTCTTGAGTGAGGCGATAACAGCTTTCAACATGCGGCCGGGGTTATAGCCGAATCCCGCCCCAGGGCAAACCACATTCGCGCTTCAGGCCACGGCGCTGCTGCCTTCGAGATTCGGTCGGGTTGGCCGCAAGTACTCTTGCCCTCTAAGATACCGGATTGGTTGCCTACCACTACCGGATCAACACGCTACCAATGGGCCGGTCGCCCTCCTGGCCCAAGCCAGCCGCCGGATAGTGGGGATCGCGCCCTTTTCACGCCGCGATTTGCACGGGAAAGGCAGAAGGACGAAGTAACCGGGAAGAAATCATGGGTCGCCAGAGGGACAAGGGCAAAGCTCACCCGCTCCTCGCGAAAGCCAAGGGGAAGTCCGGCGCCGGAATTAAGAACTCAGCCGTCAGCCGCTTAGGGCTGGCGCACTGACCGCCAACCGGCGCGGGGCGTTGTCCCAACTACCAACAAGCCGGTTTGCGCGCAGAAACAGCGTCGGGCCGACCGGCCATTGCTCGAACCGGCCGCTGTAGTTGAGGCTTAGAACCATCCGCTCGGCCGCCTCCGAATGCTCCGGCGGCAGGTCCACCTGAGCAAGACCCCGGTTGGCCAGCGCCACGTTGATCTTCACAAAGTAAAGGAAACCCGTCAGCGGACCGCATTGCCGCAGCCGCACCCGCGACTTCTTGTGCTTCGCCGCGGCGCACCACATCAATCGCTCCTCCTCGCGAAGCGTACGCCACCGCGCGGAGACCGCTCCGAATACCCCGCGCACCGCCACCTGCGCCGGCGTCCGGGGATTAAACGGCACAAACGCGGGATACGAGTATTGGCCGTAGCGATTGCTCTGCCAAACTCGGTCCCCGCGCTTGCCCGATCTCGGAATGTCCAAAACTTTCATACCCAGTTTGCGCTTCGATCATATCGCATCCCCCAGAACTTGTCAATCACATTGGAATTCGCGCCAACGGCTTCGCGGTGCCACTGACAAAGTCCACGTAAATGGCTGTAGCAGCCGACGTAAGGAGGCTCTGATCCGGTGCCGTCCCGTTCCCTTCAAACTCCTTAATCAGAGCCTCCTGCCGTCGGCGGCTACAACGATTCGGCGAAGACTCTATCCCTTATCAATGACCCCGGCTGCGAACGGCCGCAAAATAATCCTTGTCCTCCCCACCCCAAGCCGCTTTAATCCTCCCGTGAGCGTAATCGGGCTCAATGGTTGCCGTCTCGGCTGGCCCTCACTTATTTCTATGATAGTCTTTAATAGAAATTCGCAGGTCGGCCTTCATAACCCTTTGCAAATACTATCCTTTGCCAAGGTCAATCGTGCACGCTCTCATGCACACACTTTGTCCCAATATCACTGTTGATCCCATTCAAGCCTGAGGGCAGCCCGGGGTGGCTTCAGCCGCCGCCACTCATCAACTTTGGACTTTCGACTTCAGAGGCTGGCCTCCAACAGATCGAGCGGGCTTTTCGCCTCCTTGAGTGTCAGGCTCGGCACCGTCTGCAAGTAAATCATCGTCGTCTTGACCAGATGAACTCCTTGGCGGCGTTCTTGTACTTCTTCTCGAGTTGGCGGGGCAGAAATGTGCCCGCGTAGCCGGCGGCAAGGTCCTGCGCATGCAGACGGCGCACATACTCCATTTGCTCGCGAATTTCTGCCAGCGCCCGAGCCGGAAGTGGCACCGTGCGGTCCTTTTGGCCTTTCCCGTCATGGACGGTCAGCAGCATCAAGTCCAGGTTAAAGCATTGAACCCGCAACCCCAGGCCAGTTGAGGGTTGAAGGTTGAGAGTTGAGGGGTTAAGACAGCAGGCACTATGTTCAACTTTGAAAAGCTTGAGACTTGGCACGAGGCGATTGCCTTCGCCGACATCGTATACCAACTGACACGTAACTTCCCTGCGGAAGAGCGATTTGGTCTCACCAACCAGATGCGCCGAGCCGCAGTATCCATCTCCTCGAATTTGGCGGAAGGCTGTTCGAGGTCCTCCAAAACCGATTATGCCCGGTTTGTGGAAATCGCCACTGGCAGTGTGTTCGAGGTGGTCTCTCAAGCGACCATCGGCCGCAACCAAGGATTCCTCAGTCCGACCGACTACGAGCGACTCTATGGTGCCGCCGAGAAGCAGAGCCGCATGCTCAGCGGCCTGCGCAAATCCCTCGAACTGCACTGACTCTCAACTCTCATCCATCAACCGTCAACCAACTCAGCACCCTCAACCCTCAACCTTCAACCCTCAACTACCCCAAACGCCTGGTTCTGTGTGGAGGCGGCCACGCCGTATCGCACTGCCAGCTCTGTGAGAAAGCCCCGCACCTCCTCGGTGCCGAGCTGCTCCGTGGGCCGGCTGCGCACAAAAGCCTGAAACTTCCCCACCCAAAGGCGATAGGCCGCCAGGGTCTTTCGAGAGTAGTTCCGCAGCTTGATGGCCCCCTCCAGGTCGCGGTATTCCTCCTCCCAGGAGGCGCCCCGCCCTCGGACCGGTGCCGCGCGGGGCGCTGAGCCGGGACCTCCCGCCGGCGTGGGCTTGGGCGGAGGAGGGAGCGGCCCGGTTGGGGCCAGCGGCATTGGTCGCGAACGTGGTGCCACTGCCCGGGGCGCCGCAGCCGGGCCTGGGCCCCCTGGCGCGGCTGGGGTGCTCGCTGCGCCTGGGACGCTTTGCCGCGGGAGCCTTGCGCTCGGCTCCGCAGATCCCCCAAGCAGCAGCCTGATGGCATGAGCCGCTTGCTCTCGCTGCTCCCCCGACTGGTTCTTGGCCGCCAGTTTGCTTAGAAATGGCCCAAGACTCGTGGGCGAATCCGACTCATGGCCGTACTTGTGGCAGAAGTCCAGATAGAAGCACACCCACTTCCGGTAATCCGCACGCCGGGGTGCTGGCACCCCGGCTTCGTTCAGCCGCCGTTCAAAGCTGGCCCATACTTCTGAGGGAACCGGTTGCATGGCAACGCTTCTGACTCATACTGCCCATTTCCGGGCGCATGCTGCGGATCGTACGAGAAGCCGCTCGCCCATGCCAAGCTCAAAACCTTTGCAAATAAGCTCTTTACAGATGAGCCCGGCAGGCGTAGAAACGCCGGTGATGAAGCCATCGCGTTCATCCGCGCCCCGGCGGCATTCGGATATCACCCCAAAATGGGATGATATCCAAGTTTGTATAA
>Ga0224558_1001923_pt1 | contig 20305 bp, 14 predicted proteins | sample 714S32024metaG_FD_180682 | JGI IMG/M metagenome (GOLD analysis project Ga0224558, IMG submission 180682) | Peat soil microbial communities from Stordalen Mire, Sweden - 717 S3 20-24 | ecosystem: Environmental > Terrestrial > Soil > Wetlands > Peat | place: Sweden: Norrbotten County, Stordalen...
CGTCGCCCTTGAGCAAGAACTCATGGTCCTTCTCCAGGCAGTCCAGGGCCTCGCCCAGGCTCCCTGCCACATTCGGGACCTTCTTAAGCTCTTCCGGCGGCAGCTCGTAGATGTTCTTGTCCAGCGGTTCTCCTGGATCAATCTTGTTGAGGACTCCATCCAGCCCGGCCATCAGCAACGCCGCAAACGCCAGGTACGGATTGGCAGCCGGATCGGGCGGGCGGTACTCCAGGCGCTTGGCCTTGGGGTTATCGCTATAGGTCGGGATGCGGATGGCGGCCGAACGATTACGCGAGCTGTAGGCGAGGTTCACTGGCGCTTCGTAGCCTGGTACCAGCCGCTTGTAGCTGTTGGTCGTCGGATTGCAGATCGCGCACAGGGCGCGCGCATGCTTCAAGAGCCCGCCCGCGTAATAGAGCGCCATCTTCGACAGGCCCGCGTACTCGTTTCCGGCGAACAGGGGCTTGCCCTTCTTCCACAGCGATTGGTGGGTGTGCATCCCCGAACCATTGTCGCCAAAGAGGGGCTTGGGCATGAAGCACGCGGTCTTGCCGTGCTTCCGGGCCACGTTCTTAACTACGTACTTATAGACCATCATGGCGTCGGCGGCTTTGACCAGCGTCTCGAAGCGGTAGTCAATCTCGGCTTGCCCGGCTGTTGCCACTTCGTGGTGCTGGCGCTCGATTGCGACCCCCAGTTCCTCCATCACCAGGCACATCTCGGTGCGGATGTCCTGCTGCGTGTCGGCCGGCGCGACCGGGAAATAGCCTTCCTTGTGCCGGATCTTGTAGCCGGTGTTGGGCATTTCCTCTTTGCCGGAGTTCCAAATAGCTTCCTCCGAGTCAATGCTGTAGAAGGTGCCATTGCTCTTGCTGTCGAACTGCACGTTATCGAAGATGAAGAACTCGGCCTCCGGCCCCATGTAGGCCGAATCAGCGAGACCGGTGCTGATCAGGTATTTTTCCGCGCGCTGGGCAATGCCACGCGGGTCGCGGGTGTAGAGTTCCTTCGTGCCGGTTTCGGCGGTGGTGCAGGTCAGGCTGAGGGTCGGTACGGCGCAGAAGGGATCAATAAACGCCGTAGCCGGGTCCGGCATGGCGAGCATGTCGGAGGCTTCGATGCTCTTCCAGCCGCGGATGCTGGAGCCGTCGAAGCCCAGTCCCTCGGTAAAGATTTCCTCCGTCAGCTCCCGGATGGGACAACAGAAATGCTGCCAGGTGCCAAAGGTATCGACGAACTTGATGTCCATCATCTTGGCCCCGGCCTTCTTTGCTAACTCAATTACGCTCTTGGGTGTGCTCATTATTTAGTATGTTTAGTTTTGTTTCTATTTGTATTCGAGGCGCCAAAGCCGGCCATCGCCCGCTGCGATGAACCGGCAGCGGCGCCCCCGAAATTATAACTGTCCGGCAGTGTGATACCCTTCTTCCCCGTGTTCGGACAAGTCCAGACCGGAGACCTCGATTTCGGGTGCCACCCTCAAGCCGAGGATGGCCTTGACGATGTAAGCGATGATAGTGGTCCCAACGATCGCCAGGCAAAGGGTAATCCCGATGGCTTTGAGTTGCTCCACCCAGAGGCCGCCTTCGGCGACCAGTTTGGCCAGGCCGTTCTGTGTCGCAGCGTTTGCGGCGTCCATCTTGCCGCCTACATCGGCCAGGTTATTGGCGAGGTTGGCATTGGCTTTGGCGCTGGCGAGCACGCCGGTCAGGAATGCGCCCAACGTGCCGCCAACGGCGTGCACGCCGAAGGTGTCCAACGCGTCGTCGTAACCCGCGGCGGACTTCAGCTTCCAGCAGGCCAGGTAGGGAATCAGGCCCGCCGCCACTCCGATAATGACTGCCCCTGTCGTCGTCACAAATCCACACGCAGGAGTGATGACGACCAAGCCCGCCACCGCGCCGGAACAGAAGCCGAGGATACTCGGCTTGCCGCGGAAAACGTATTCCGCCATGGCCCAGGTAAAGGAAGCCACTGCGGTTGCGATGGTCGTTGTCGTGAACGCGTTGGCGGCGATGACGTCGGCGGCGACTGCGCTGCCAGCGTTGAAGCCGTACCAGCCGACCCACAGCATGCCGGTGCCGACCATACAGAGCACCATGTTGTGCGGCGGCATCGGTTCTTTGCCGAAGCCCAATCGCTTGCCGAGGATGAGGCAGAGGATGAGGGCCGACCAACCAGAGGACATATGCACTACGGTGCCGCCGGCGAAGTCAATGGCACGGATGGTGGCCGTCGGGTTCCAAACGCCGTTCATCATGCCGTCCGAACCCCACACCATGTGGGCGAGCGGGAAATAGACCACCAACATCCAGAGGCCCACAAAGAGCAGAACTGCGGAGAACTTAATGCGTTCGGCGATAGCGCCAATGATCAAGGCCGGTGTGATGATGGCGAACATGAGCTGATACATTGAATAGACGTTGTGCGAGACCCAGGCGCCGTAGTCCGTGTTTGGCGTGGAGTCCACTCCGGCCAGCAACGCCCAATCGAGGTTACCGAGAACACCTTTGATGGCGCCGCTCTTGGAAAAGGCCAAGCTGTAGCCGCAGAGCCACCAGAGGATGGTCACCAGGCCGGCAATGCCCAGGCATTGGGCGAGAACAGAGAGCACATTCTTCCGGCGCACCAGGCCGCCGTAGAACAACGCGAGGCCAGGGAGCGTCATGAATAGCACCAAGGCAGCGCAAACCATCTGGAAACCGTTGTGCCCGGGGCCGGGGCCGCCGACCTTGGTGTCCAGGTTGGTGTTGGACGCGTTGCCACGCGCTCCGTTGCTCATGTAAGCCTCCAAATCCGCCAACCGCTCCTCGACACTCGGGGCTTTGAGCTTCGGCGCGGCAGCCGCGGGCGCGTCGACCGCCTGCGCTGAGAAAGGCCGGACCGTCAGGGTCAATAAAAGGCCGCAGAAGATTAATATCCTTTTCATGTAAGTCGGTGTATTCGGAATTGCTACAGTCCTGGTTACACTGCGGACTCGCCCTTTTCATCCGTTCGGATACGAACGGCCTCCTCGATGTTGGAGACAAATACCTTGCCGTCCCCGATCTTTCCTGTCTTGGCGGACTTGACGATTGCGGCCACGGCGGCGTCCAGGTGCTCATCGCCGATCACGATGTCGATCTTTATCTTCGGCAGAAAGTCCACGGTGTACTCGCTGCCGCGATAAATCTCGGTGTGGCCCTTCTGCCGGCCGAATCCCTTGACTTCACTGACGGTCATTCCTTCGATCCCTACCTCCGCGAGGGCGTCTTTGACTTCTTCCAATTTGAAAGGCTTGATTATCGCTTCAATCTTCTTCATTTCGCTCTAGGGTTAACAGAACAAGTGGCGGCTGCGAGTGGTCCACGTTTGCCTCGCTACAGGGCGAGATTCCGAACACACCGAGCCGCGATGGCACTCCTTATGCACTCTTCGTGCCAAGGCTTGCACAGCCAAGTATTAAATGAACCGTAACATGCTGATTCGCAGTGAGATAAATAATTGAAAGGCACGGTGAGTGGGCACAGTTTAGCCTGCCGCAGTGGTTCTAATTGACCAGCTAGGATAAAACTCGTCACGCTCGGAAGGTGATTGAACTCTGCTGCGGTGCTGATTTATGGTTCGCAGGCTTAGCGCGCCGTACTGCTCTGCTCCGACGATTCCCTCGGGGCGCATCATTTGCCGCCGACCTTGCAAATGCGCGGGCGTGACGGCAAGCCGCCAGGCGGCACACTTCAGTCTTCTGTGTTGTGTGCCTTCAAAACTGACGCCGGCGTAGGAGTTGAAACCCTGCTTGGTTGTCTCTCTGGTTTGACGCCCGGCCCGGTTTCTGCTTTACTCCTGCCCAGCAGCCTAAGTCCTGTCCCCTTCCTGAGACCGGACGCGGGGAAACCGAATCCCACGGACCAGCCGTCCGGGGATGGGGCGAACGGCGCACGGCAGCGCGCCAAGGCCACTTTCAAGGCCAAGCCCGTCAGCTAACCTCGTTGGCATTTGGAAGGGCGATCCTTCAGCCCCGTGGCATTCACGGGTGTCAGGCGCTCCCGATAGAAACAACCGCTCCTGGAGAGCATGACGGCCTATTCGTGATGATCTTGCAGTATGACAGACCTTAACGTAAGCGGCAGACTGAAAACAGTCTTGATCGGCAAGTCCCGTGATCTTTCTGACCGGGGCATCTTTCACAAACTGTCTCTCATCGCCTTTTTCGCCTGGGTCGGATTGGGAGCCGACGGATTGTCCTCGTCCTGCTATGGGCCCGAGGAAGCCTTCAAGGCGCTCAATGGCCATGTTTACCTGAGCCTGCTCGTGGCCGCGGCTTCGGTGGTGACGGTGTTTGTGATCAGCGCCAGCTATTCGCAGATCATCGAGCTGTTTCCAACCGGCGGCGGCGGCTACCTGGTCGCCAGCAAACTGCTCTCGCCCGGGGCGGGTGTTGTCTCCGGCTCGGCCCTGCTCATTGACTATGTCCTGACGATTACGCTGTCAGTGGCGAGCGGGGCCGACGCGCTGTTCAGTTTGCTGCCGGCTAGCGGTCTGCACTACAAACTCACGTTGGAGATTGCCGGTGTCTGCCTGCTGACGTTGTTGAATCTGCGCGGCGCCAAGGAGGCGGTGCTGCCCTGGGTGCCGATCTTTATCATGTTTGTGCTGACCCACGCGTTTGTGATCGGATACACCCTGTTCACCCACCTGGGGAACATCGGCGAGGTTTGGCACAACGCGAGCACGGATGTGGCGGCCACGCACAGCCAACTTGGGTGGCTGGGGATGATCTTGCTGGTGCTGCGCGCTTACAGCATGGGCGCCGGAACCTACACTGGAATTGAGGCCGTGAGCAATGGTCTCCCCATCTTGCGCGAGCCGCGGGTCCAGACCGGCAAGCGCACCATGCGCTACATGGCCGTGTCGCTGTCGCTGACCGTGGCCGGCCTACTGGTGGCGTATCTCTTCTTCCGGGTGACACCCCAGGAAGGCAAGACGCTGAATGCCGTGCTCTTTGAGCGACTGACCGGCTCCTGGCCTCACGGCGTGGCCCTGGTCTTTATCCTCGTCACGCTCGCTTCTGAGGCGGCCTTGTTGTTCGTCGCCGCACAGACAGGGTTCCTGGACGGCCCCCGCGTCCTGGCCAATATGGCATTGGACCGCTGGTTTCCCACCCGCTTTGCCACCCTGAGCGACCGGTTTGTGACCCACAACGGCATCCTGCTGATGGGCGGCTGCGCGCTGCTCCTGATGACAACTTCGCGCGGTTCGGTGGATTTCCTCGTCGTGCTCTACAGCATCAACGTCTTTATCACCTTCAGCCTGTCGCAGCTTGGAATGGTGCGGCACTGGTGGGCCAAACGCAAAGAAGTGGCCGACTGGAAACGGAAGATCTCGGTCAATGGCGTCGGCTTCCTGCTCACCACGTTTATTCTCGTCACCCTGAGCGTGATCAAGTTCTTCGAAGGCGGCTGGATCACGCTGGTGGTGACGGGGCTGCTAGTGGCCGCCGCGGTCGTGATCAAACGCCATTACAACCAGACGGCGCTGGACCTTCGGCACCTTGACGAGCTGGCCGCCGTGGTTGACATGGACAAACTAGACGCTCGCCGGCCGGCCAGCGACAGCCAGCCGCCGCCCGAACTGGACCCCAAGGCCAAGACTGCCGTGGTGCTGGTCAATGGCTTCAACGGCCTGGGGCTGCACACGCTTTTCGCGGTGCTGCGCATGTTCCCGGGGGTCTTTCGCAATTTCGTGTTTGTGCAAGTCGGTGTGGTGGATGCAGGCAATTTCAAGGGCGCCGACGAAGTCGAAAACCTTAAGCGCCATATCCAGAGCGGCAATCAGCGTTATGTTGATTACCTCCAGTCGCGGGGGCTCTCGGCCGAAGCGGTGGCGGCAGTCGGCATTGATGTTGTGCAAAAGGCTTCCGAGCTGGCACCTACGATTTTGCAGCGGTTCCCCAATGCGATATTCTTCGGAGGCCAGCTTGTATTTCGCCATGAGACGTTCTTCACCCGGTTCCTGCATAACTATGCTGTCTTCTCGTTGCAGCGGCGCTTTTACCAGCAGGGCCTCCCGCTGCTGATTCTGCCCATTCGGGTTTGAAGGTTCGGATTAATCGGCTTGCCGACCACGATGATAAGTCGGGACGCCGACAACCCGGTCCAGAGTTTCGGCGACCGCATAGGACCGCTGCCTGAAGAGAATGGCCGGCCATGATCTCGACGCTCCAGGCCCGCAGGTGCAAGACATCGAGGCCAGGCACGCGAGGAGACAGGATTTGCCCCGGAGGATACGGAGTCGTGAGTTCCTCGCAAGGCCACAGAAGTGTGCATAAACTGAGAAGCTCCTGCGCTGGCCTCGTCAGCCTGGCTTCGTCACAGCCTGGCTTCGTCGTTGACAATTATTGCCTTTCGACTACCGTTGCGCGCTCTGAATAATTGATAGACCTTGATTTATGCCGAATACGAAGTCAGCCGAACGCCGCATGCGCAACAGCGCTCGCAAGAACCTGCACAATCGCAGCGTCAAGTCGAGCCTCCATACGATCGAGAAGGGCTACCTGGAACTTCTCGAAGGGGGCAAGAAAGAGGACGCCGCCAAACAATTACGGGCACTGAGTTCCGCGTTTGACAAGGCCGCCAAGTCGGGTGTAGTGCACCGCGCTACTGCCGACCGCAAGAAGTCCCGGCTGGCCCTCCGTTTGGCTCACGCCAAGTAACGGGGCGCGTAAGTCGGAGCACGGCCCTATTCTGCAGGCCGATGCGGCCGATGTGAGGAGGTTCTGGCTCGTTTAGCTCCCGATGTGTGAGCCTCCTCACATCGGCTGCTACGCGTTTGGGGCAATCTTGGGGAACAACCGGCACCCCACCAGCCCCATACGGGCCAACCGGAAGCGCAAACCGGTGCCCAGGCAACCAAAGCCATAGCGGATGCTCCGCCGCAGGTTGATTGATGAGGCCTCCGGGAAGTACTTCGTGGGACAGCTCACCTCGGCAATCGTGAAGCCGTGCCAGAGGATTTGGGCCAGCATCTGGTTGTCGAACACGAAATCATCTGAGTTGCCCGCCAGATCCAACGTCTCCAGGACCGCGCGCGAGAACGCGCGATAGCCGGTGTGGTACTCGGACAGCTTGGCACCCAGCAGGATGTTCTCCGCCAGCGTGAGGAAGCGATTTGACGCGTATTTCCAGAAAGGCATGCCCCCCAGCAACGCGTAGCCTCCCAGGATGCGGCTGCCGAGCACGCACTGATGCAGCCCGTTGGCGATGATTGACACCATGGCCGGGATCAGCTTGGGGGTGTACTGGTAGTCAGGGTGAATCATGATGACGATGTCCGCACCGGCGTCCATGGCGAGCCGGTAGCAGGTCTTTTGATTTGCCCCATAGCCCCTGTTCACCTCGTGCACGTGGACCTGCACGCCCTCCAGACCTCGCGCGACGGACACCGTTTCATCCCGGCTGCTGTCGTCCACCAGGATAATCGCGTCCACCATCTGCTGCTCGCGCACTTCAGCGTAGGTCTGGCGGAGCGTTCGGGCCGCGTTGTAGGCCGGCATCACCACCACTACTTTCATGTCGCGATACATAATGCGTCCGGGGGAAAGTGCCTGAGCCGGCGCTGGTATGAGAAGCTTAAAAGCGCCAGTCGAGGCGTCTTGTTGGCCACGTTTGGGAGCGTTCGCCAGGGGCGGGCTGAGGGGCGGCTTGGCAGTGCGGGATGGATACGGGAGAGGCAGGCTGGCATAAGCCAGTTGCTAGCCAGGGGAGCGCGAGGTGCACTGGTGTGGTGCTCTATTGTTCCTCTATTCTTCCTCTTATTCTCCTCATATTCACCTCTTGTTTTGTGCGCCTTATCCCACCGTGATTTCGGTTGCACTTCGGCGGGTTCACCGACGCGGCACGTGATATGGACAGTTCTGGTTTGACGGTTATTCAAGCCAAATCGCATTTTCCGCAGGAAGCTTCTGCTTTGGCCCTTTTAGGCTTCTCAAAGGTTCAGGCCTTAGGGCAAGCTTCGGTTCGGTGAGAATTCGGCTCAGACTATGCGCGTACTGATTGCAACTGTGACGGCGGGCGGGGGGCATTTGGTGGCAGCCGCGGCTTTGGAGGAGGCGTGGCGGGCGCTGCGACCGGGTGATGTGGTTGAGCAGGTGGATCTGGGGAAGTTCTTCTCACCGCTGCATCGGAAGATTGTGTCAGAGGGCTATGTGAGGCTCGTCAACCATGCGCCCGAGCTCTGGGGCATGGTGTTTGCCAAGACGGACAAGCCCAAGGCGGCGCAGGCGCTGAACCGGGTGCGGGCTATTTTCCCCAGCAACTCTCGCTATCGCTTCGGGCGCTACGTGAAGGAGTACAAGCCGGACGTGGTGCTGTGCACGCATTACTTTCCGCTGGAGACACTCAACCACTTGCGCGTGAAGCGAGGCGGGCCGAGGCCGTTGGTGGTGAGCGTGGTGACGGATTTTGAGGCCCACGCGTTGTGGATGGATGCGTGCGTGGATTTGTATTGCGTGGCGGCGGACCAAACCAAGGCGAGGCTGGTGGCGCGCGGGGCCGCGGAGGAGGATGTCGTGGCGACGGGCATACCGATATCGGCCAAGTTTTCGACGAAGCTGGATGCAAAGGCGGTGCGCAGGATGCTTGGGTTGCGCGACGACCTGCCGGTGTTGCTGGTGCCGAGCGGCGGGTTCGGCATGGGGCCGGTGGGGGCGATCCTTGGGGAACTGGATAAAGTGCACCGCCCGTTCCAGAGCGTGGTGGTGACGGGGCGCAATCAGGAGTTGCGGCGCGAGTTGGCGGCGCAGGACCGGAAGCATCCGACGCAGGTGCTGGGTTTTGTGACGAACATGCATGAATTAATGGCGGTGGCGGACCTGATCATTACTAAGCCGGGCGGTCTGACATCGTCTGAGGCGTTGGCGATGGGCAAGCCGCTATTCATACTGAACCCGATCCCGGGCCAGGAGGCTGCCAATAGCGATTTCCTGCTGGAGCACGGTGCGGCGGCGAAGGTGAATCGCGTGGAGGATTTGCCTTATCGAATCGAGCAGTTGCTGGGGAGCCGGAAGCTGGCGGAGATGGGGCGGGCCGCGAAGGCGTTGGGCAGGCCGCGGGCGGCGCGTGATATCGTCAATGAGGCGGTGAAGCGGGTGTCGCGAGGGGAGGTCGTCGGTGAAGTGAGCCGTAATAATCCAACTTGACCTAGCGCCGAACAGCGAACATCCAACATCCAACATCCAATCAACGGCAGACGGCAGATGGCAAATCTACATTTGAAACGGGCCTGGTGGAGTTCAAGGGCTCTGCGATTCATGGGCTGGGCGGATTCGCGAAGGCGGGTATTGGCAAAGGCGAGCGAATCGTCGAGTACGTTGGCGAACGAATCAGCAAGAGCGAGTCGCTGATCCGATGCGAGCAGAACAACGAGTATATCTTCGCGCTGAACGAGGAGCAGGACCTGGACGGGAATGTGGTGTGGAATCCGGCGAGGTATCTCAACCACAGTTGCGCTCCCAATTGCGAGGCGGAACTGGAGGACGACCGCATCTGGATTGTCGCAACGCGCGATATCCAGGCAGGGGAGGAGATCACCTTTAACTACGGCTATGATCTAGTTGATTACCGTGACTATCCTTGCCGTTGCGGGGCGCCGAACTGCGTTGGCTACATCGTGGCCGAAGAGTTCTTCGAGCACGTGTTGAGCCGGAAAGGCGGCTAACTGCCGTACTTGACACCGCGACCATAAAGAAGCACGGGACGGGGGTCTTTGCAAATGGGGCGGTACTACCGCGTGGCGCGGTCCAGGGCGGCTACGACGATACCGGGTGTCAGGGCTTCAGGGAGGACCTGAGGCGGTTCGTTGGGATTCTTCGAGTAAACCAGGACCAGAGGGACTCCGGCACGGCCATAGCGATTCAGCTCGGTGGTAATGTCGTCGGGGAGTCGCGTATAGTCGCCAAGCAGCGAGGCGGCGTTGATGTCCTTCAGCTTGGCGCGGACGGCAGGGACGTCAATAGCGATCCGTTTGTTCGCCTGGCAGGTCAGACACCAGTCGGCGGTGAAATCCACGAATACGGGGCGGCCCTGTGCGCGTGCCTGGGTCACCGCGGCGGGGCTCCAGCGCTGCCAATCAATGCCGTCGGGGCTTTCCTTCAGCGAGCCTGCGAGGGAGATGTCGGCAACGGGCGAGCGCCAGCGCAACTGGCCTTCCACTGCATAAAGGAAGCCGCCGGTCATAAGCGCCAATGCCGCAGTAAGGCCCAATCCCCTATGGGCACGCCCGCGTTGGAAGAACTCGCCGTAAATCCACGCCGCCAGAGAAAGAATGACCAAGAAGAGCCCGAGCCACAGGGCTCGTTTGCCATAATGCAAAGGGATGAGGCTGAAGAGCCAAACGGCGGTGGCGAGCATGGGGAAGCCCATAGCGACCTTGAAGCGCTCCATCCACGCACCGGGCTTCGGCAGGAACCTGAGCCACGCCGGTTGCCAGCTCAGGATGACATAGGGGGAAGCCAGCCCCAGAGCCACCACCACAAACATCAGCACAATGATGCCGGTGGATTGCGTGAAGGCGAATCCCAGGGCGGCACCGAGGAAGGGAGCGGTGCAGGGGGTGGCCAGAATGGTGGCCAGCACGCCGTTAAAGAACGCGCCGGCGGGGCCGTGTTTCGATGCCAAAGTGCCAGCCGCATCCATGACCCGCGCACCCGGATTGATCTCAAAGACGCCGAAGAGGTTCAAAGCGACGAGGGTGACGAGAGCAGTGAGCAGCACCAGGAATTGCGGGTTGCCGAACTGCATTCCCCAGCCCGCCTTGTGTCCGGCGGCCTTGACGCCGATCACGAGGGCTGCCAGGACAAGGAACGAGGCGAGCACACCCAGCGCGTAAATCAGGCCCAAGTTGCGGACCTGGCGCGGTTCATCCTTGGCCTGCCCGACGAAGCCAAGAATCTTCAAAGCGATGACCGGCAGGACGCAGGGCATCACGTTTAAAATCAGTCCGCCGAGGAAGGCATAGAGCAGCATTTTCCAAAGTGAGGGAGCGACCAGCCCGGTTGCAGAGGCCGGACCGGTGTTTGTGGCGGCAGCAGTTGTTGAAGATACGATCGGCAGATTGACTTCGTAGGCTAAACGAGCCGGGCCGGATTGCTGAATCAGGAGGCCGGAAACTTGCGGCGGCCAGTCGCCTGCGAATTTCTTTACTTCCTTGCGCAGCCGGATTTTGCCCGACTCGGCTGGTAATCGTTCGGTAGCCGGCTGCACCTCGAAGTCTTCGTTGGCATCGGGGAAGAAGTCCGCTTCGCCGGCTGGCGTGGGGGAGTTCCATTCCAGGAGGAGGAAACGGGACTTCCCGGTGGCTTCCTTATCCCATGAGGCGCGCGCGGACAGCGACTCACCGCTCTTGGGGAGCTTCGATTGCCAGGCGTGGAGCAAGTCGGCGGCCTGCGAAGGTTTGTTCTCGTTGCCGACGTTGAGGGTTGCCTGCACCTCAGCCGAGCCGGGAACGCATTGGGCGTCACACTCCAGCCAGGAGACATTAGCTTTGAGGCCGAGCGGCCCGGGGCGCAAATCGTCTGCGAGCTTGAGCGGCACGAGCAGGACGACCTCGTTCGTATAGATGTAAGTAGTGAGATCTTCGTCGGGAAGCTTCTCGGAGACGGGCCACTGGATCGCGCCGGGGGTAATGCCTGCGGGGAGTTGCCAGGCGATCTTGGTTGCCATGCCAGAGGCGCCGGGGTTCCGCCAGTAGATGTGCCAGCGCGGGTCCATCCGAAGCTGCACGCCCGCGAGGACCGTTTCGCCTGGGCGCGCTGTTGCCGCAGCCAGGACCAGCCGCGCCTGCGTGTGGGCGGCTTGGGCCGCAAGGCCAGCAAGGCAGAACCAGGCGGCGCCCACGAGATTCACTATTCGTCTCACAAACATAAGATGCCTCAATTGCGGTAAGTTAGAAACGAATTCGCTTGATTGCAAATGTGCCTTTCGCGCCATAGGCTGATCAGGATGTTGGCCGAGCCTGTTGCTTCTGACTGGACCTGGTTCTGCGCGGGGCGCGAGCTTTTTCCCGCGATGCTCGCCGCCATTGAAGCCGCGCGGGACTCGGTTTGCCTCGAAGTCTATACCTACGCCGCGGATTCCTTGGGGATACTGTTTCGTGAAGCGCTGGTCCGCGCTCGGCAGCGGGGGGCCCGTGTGCGGGTGCTGGTTGATGGCGGCGGCTCGATCGGTTTGGCGGGCGCGTTCTGGAAGCCGCTGCGCACGGCTGGAGGGGAGGTCCGCGAATTCAACCCGCTGACATTAGATCGGTGGGGAATTCGCAATCATCGCAAGCTGCTGGTATGCGACGAGCGGGTCGGGTTCATCGGCGGGTTCAACATCACGGCTGAGTATGACGGCGACGGGGTGACGCGTGGTTGGTTCGATTTGGGGCTGAGGGTGGGCGGAACGGTGGCGGCGCAACTAGCGGCTACCTTCGAGCAGATGTTCGCGCGCGCTCCTTTTCAGCACAAGCGCTTCATCCGCTTGCGGAAATCCACGGCCCGAAGGCTGGTGCTGACCCCCCAAGAACAGCTCTTGCTCAGCGGCCCCGGGCGCGGGCGCAATCCGGTCAAGCGGGCGTTGCGTGGCGATCTGGCGCGTGCAACCAACGTGCAGATCATGGCCGCCTATTTTCTGCCGACGTGGCGCATCCGGTTAGATCTGGCGCGCATCGCGCGGCGAAGCGGCACGGTGCAATTGATTCTACCGGGCAAGTCTGACGTGGTAGTCTCGCAATTGGCGGGGCAGAGTCTGTATCGGCGTTTCCTAAAAGCCGGGGTGCAGATTTACGAATACCAGCCGCAAGTCTTTCACGCAAAGCTCATCATCGCCGATGACATCGTCTATGTGGGATCGTCGAACCTTGACCCGCGCAGCCTCGACATTAACTATGAGCTAATGATCCGGTTCGACAACAAAGCCATGGCTGAACAAGCGCGCGCCATCTTTGCCAGGAGCCTCACACATTGCCGCCAGATTACGAAGGAAGAATGGCACCAATCGCGAACGATCTGGCGACGCTTCAAGCAGCGTTGGGCTTACTGGCTGCTGGTGCATATTGACCCGCACCTCGCCCGCCGGCAGTGGCGGATGTTGCCGGACTAAGGGGTTGAAAGATGCCCTAACGGGCCAGGGCGACCAGGTACCGCTGCAGGCGCATCGCCTCGACTGCCTGTTCCAGGCGCTGATAGATCTGGTGCAGATTGCTGCAGATGCGCAGCAGCAACCGGCGCGGACTGACCGGCGCCAGGTAATCATCCCGCAGGCTGAAATTCGCATTGGCCAGGTACTGAACGCAATCCGCCTTGGTCAGGAGTTTGCCGCGATTAAAGGGGTCAAAGTAAATCTCAGCCGCGGTAGATTGGTAGCGGCAGATAAAGTGTCCCGGCAACCCGATGCCGGCGACAGGAAGCCGCAGTCGCCGCGCCAGTAGAATACATAGCAGGCAAAGGTTGATGGGATTGCCTGTCCGCCGGTCCATGACGCGGTTGAAGTAGCTGTTTTCGGGATCGTAATAGTTCTCTTCATTGCCCGCAAAGCCGAGTTCGCTGAAGAGGTATTGGTTGAGGATCGTGAGGATTTCCTTCGGCCCTGCTGTGGAAGCAAGCCGGCCGCGCAGTTCGTTCGCGTAACCCTCCAGCACCGCCTGATAGGCTTCGACGTTAATCAGCGGGTATTGGGTTTTCGAGAACAACCAGGCGCCCTGTTCGAGGTCGAATTCCTCACCGTGGCGGATGCAGAAGGCGAGAAAGTGGTCATCGGAGGCCTGGCGCTCGAAGTGGAGGACGATATGCCGCGCGCGCCGGCGCAACGCGGGATCATCGCTCATAATGTGGGGCCTCAACCACTCGGCGGCCGGCGGACCATAGGAGAGAATCTTCTCGCGGACCGTCCGGAAGATGGCTGGGTCCTCGTCCGCCAGCAAGCTGATCAAGGCGAGCCGCTCGCCCTGAGAGAGCTCTTTCGCTGACAGTGTAGTGCTCGCCGAATTCATACTCTCACGCTCCATGCCAGAAGAACAGAAAAGGCGCCTCTAATCAAGGAAGAAATGGCTCCTCCCGGAAACGGGGCGCGAAGCAGCCTCAACAGGCCGATCCGAGGCAAGAATTCGTGCGTTCAGTAGCAGTCTTCGTTTTCTTCAGGCCTTGGCACCACCGGCTACCAGGGCTATGACTACGGCCGGCGCCGGCCCGGCCGATTGGGTCTGGGCCTGGCCCGGGATTGAATTTCCTTGAGAGTGGTTTTGAACAGGTCACGTTGTTCCTGAAGAGTCCGGCGTTGCAGCGCCCGGGCATCCATGAACGCGACGACAACGGCCACACCAGTAAGCGCAAGACAAACCAGCCAGTAAGCGATAAACGTCAAATCCGCGAGCTTCGCCTTCAGCACGGTCTCGCCGCATATGAGCATCGCTAAAGCCGCCAGCAGAGCAACGGCACCGAACCAGCGGCGGCGGGTAGTAGCGTCGATCGCCATGGTCGGATCTTAGCACGAAGAGGGGCCAGACAGGTAGAACAAAGGTAGTGATGGAAGTGCGGCGGTGGCATGATGGAGAAATGGGGTTCTGGAAATGAGCGCATATGCCCTTACACCGATGCTCAAACACTTTGTTTCCTCATCATCGCTTTAATGCCGGAGGATCTCTCCGATTTCGGATTGGCCATTGCGGGCTGAATCGAGTATGATGGGCGAGTGAAGCTGATTTGGCATCTTCAGCTTCGAACTCGGAACTGATGTATGCAAATTACCAAACAACTCGCGATCTTTTTGGACAACCGGCCCGGCATGCTGGCGCGCGTGGCAGACGCGCTGGCTAAGGCCAAAATCAATGTCTATGCGATCACTACGAGTGATACGGTGGACCATAGCGTTATTCGCCTGGTGGTGAGCGATTACCGGCGAGCGCTGCATGTATTTGAGGAACACGGCACGCTTGTGGTCGAAGATGATGTGTTGATGTGTTAATGGTCGAGGGCAGCAATAAGCCGGGCGAGGTTGCTCGCATTGCCCATAAGCTTGCGGAAGCCAAAATCAACATCGAGTACTGTTACAGCGCGACCCCGCAGGATGCCAAAAAGGGTCTGCTGATCCTGCGCGTGTCAAATCCGACGAAGGCGCTGAAGGTGTTGAACTCGTGAGGAAAGGGCTGAATCGTATCACGCATTACGTCTAGCGCTTCACGCATCCCTCCTCCATGCCCTATCCGCTGCTTTACGAGGTAAACACCCGGTGCTGGCTGCGTGCCCTCTCCGAAAAGAGCGGGACGACGATCACTCTTGCAAATGTTCCAGACTCGGAGCTCGCCACGTGGGAAGAGCTCGGCTTTACGCACATTTGGCTCATGGGCGTTTGGACCACTGGCCCTCGGGCCCGTGCGGAGGCTCTGAAATCTCCCGAACTGCGCCGTGCTTACGATGAGGTCCTGCCAGGTTGGACTCAAGCGGACGTAGCCGGGTCGCCCTATGGGATAGGCGATTATCAGGTTCCGCCAGGTTTGGGGGGAGAGGCGGGCCTGAAGGAGTTTCGCGAACAGCTCCGGCGGCGAGGGTTAAAGCTGGTGCTGGATTTCGTGCCGAATCATGTTGGCCTGGACCATATTTGGGTCAGCCAGCGGCCTGAGTTGTTTGTGCAGAGTCCCGCCGCGGCGCCTGGAACATTCGCGCAGCAAATCGGCGCGGAAGTTCGCTGGCTCGCCCACGGCAAAGACCCGTACTTCGCGCCCTGGTCGGATACTGTCCAACTGGACTACCGCTGTGCTGCGACGCGGGCCGCCATGACCCAATTGCTGGAGGCAATTGCTCGACGCTGCGACGGCGTCCGCTGCGACATGGCGATGCTTGTGCTGAGTGATGTGTTCGCCAGGACCTGGGAGCGGTTCCCGATTTCCAACGTGGGGCAGGCGTCCCTGCCGGCCGGCTCGGCGGACCCCCGGCACAACGACGGGCCGAACTCGCGCCTAACGATTCCTGAGCGCCTCGCCACAGGGTTGCCGCACGGTGAATTCTGGTCCTCGGCGATCTCCACTATCAGGCAAGACCACCCCGGCTTTGTCTTTCTCGCAGAAGCCTATTGGGGTCTGGAGCCGCGATTGCAGGAGCTTGGATTTGACTACACGTATGACAAAGCACTGTATGACAGCCTGGTAGCCCACGAGACCGGCGGACCCCAGCGTCATTTGCTTGGGATGAATGCCGAAGCGGTCGCGGGCAGTGCCCATTTTCTGGAGAATCATGACGAGCCACGTGTCGCTTCCATTTTGTCGCCTGCCGAACATCGGGCAGCGGCTTTGATCATTCTGGGCCTGCCTGGAATGCGCTTCGTGTATGAGGGCCAGCTCACCGGAGCGCGCCGCAAGATCCCGGTGCAACTGGCGCGCCGTTCCGAGGAGCCAGGACAAGCGGAGATTACGAACTTCTACAACCAATTGCTGGCAACACTGAGAGGCAGTGCGGTGGGGCAGGGGAGAGGCGAGCTGCTTGCACCACGTGCCGCTTGGTCGGGCAATCCGACGGCGCAGAACTTCGTGATCGTACAGTGGCAAAGTCGCACCCCTGGGTTCGAGGTGGTGGCTGTGAATCTCGCCCCTCACCGCAGCCAGTGTTACGCGCCTCTGACTGTCCAGCACTTGGCGACCCACAATTGGGCGATGAAAGACCTGCTCGGCCAGGAGTTTTACAAACGATCCGGGGACGACCTCCAGAACCAGGGACTCTACCTGGATCTCCCGGCTCACGGTGCTCAACTGTTCGAGTTTGAGCCGATAAACTGATCGGCGAGACTCACGACCGCCGGTTTGTGCGGTTCCCAATTTCGCGCAGAGCAGCGATGCCCCCCCCTTTCCTAAGCCAAATATCCTAAACCAAATATTGCATCCTGCGTTATTTCGAGTTAACACTAAAAGAATTTAGTTAGATTCAACGTGGAGATCTATATCTCCCCAAAATGACGATTAGAATAGAAAGCAAGCGCGACCGCCGCCAGGCTCAACGGACGGGCCCCCCGGTCAAGCAGGGCCTTTATGACCCGCAATTCGAACACGAAGCCTGTGGTGTCGGGTTCGTGGTCAACATTAAGGGACGGAAGTCCCACGCTATCATCCAGCAGGCTCTCCAGGCCCTGTTAAACCTGAATCACCGCGGTGCGTGCGGTTGCGAGGCCAACACCGGCGACGGCGCGGGCATCCTGATCCAGACCCCGCACGAATTCCTGAAACTGGTCGCGCGCGAGGCGCGGGTTACCTTGCCCGCAGCCGGTGAGTATGGCGTCGGCATGGTGTTTGTTCCCAACGATGCCGCTCAGCGCGCCGAATGCGAGAAGGTCTTCGCCGACATCGCGGCCGAGGAAGGCCAGCCCGTCCTCGGCTGGCGTACCATCCCCACCAGCAACGTCACGCTCGGGGCGACCGCCCTGGCCTCCGAGCCGCTCATGCGCCAGGTTTTCCTCGCCCGCAACTCCAAGCTCGCTGATCACGCGGCCTTCGAGCGCAAGCTCTACGTCATTCGCAAGCGCGCCGAGAATGCCATCCGTTACTCCGGCAAGGTCGCGGGCGGCGAGTTCTTCTACGTGTCCAGTCTCTCCTACAAGACGGTCGTGTATAAGGGCATGCTGCTCACCGAGCAACTCAGCTATTACTACCCCGACCTTTCGCACCCGGCAATGGAGTCCGCCTTGGCGTTGGTGCATTCCCGGTTTAGCACGAACACCTTCCCGAGCTGGAACCGCGCCCACCCCTATCGCTACCTCGCCCACAACGGCGAAATCAATACCCTGCGCGGCAACATCAACTGGATGCATGCCCGCCAGGCCATGTTCGAGTCCGACCTGTTTGGCGACGACCTCAAAAAGGTGTTGCCGGTGATCTGCACCGATGGCAGCGATTCGGCGATGTTCGATAATTGCCTCGAACTGCTGGTTCTGGCGGGCCGTTCGCTTCCGCACGCCATGATGATGATGATCCCGGAGCCGTGGACCCGGCACGAGAGCATGAGCGACGAGAAGAAGGCGTTCTACGAGTATCACTCCTGCCTGATGGAGCCCTGGGACGGCCCGGCCTCGATTGCTTTCACCGACGGCCGGCAAATTGGCGCGGTGCTCGACCGCAACGGCCTTCGCCCTTCGCGCTACTACGTCACGAAGGACGACTTGGTCATCATGGCCAGCGAGGTGGGCGTGCTCGACGTGCCGGCCGACCGCGTGCTACAGAAAGGCCGCCTTCAGCCTGGCCGCATGTTCCTGGTGGACACCGAACTGGGCCGTATCGTTGCCGATGAGGAAATCAAGCAGCAGGCTGCCACGGCCCATCCCTATCGCGACTGGCTGGACCGGAATTTGATCAGGCTGGCGGATGTTCCCGATCCTGGCATCTTGCCGGAGCCGGACCACGAGACCGTGCTCCAGCGTCAGCTTGCCTTCGGCTACACGTTCGAGGATCTGCGCTTCCTGATGCTTCCCATGGCCCGCGACGGCGCGGAAGCCGTCGGTTCGATGGGTACGGATACCCCGCTGGCGGTCCTGTCCAACAAGGCTCAGCCGCTCTCGAGCTATTTCAAACAGCTTTTCGCTCAAGTCACCAATCCGCCGATTGACTGCATCCGCGAGGAGATTATCACCGCCACGGCGACGGCCATTGGCTCCGAGCATAACCTGCTCAAGCCGGGGCCGGAACACGCCCAACTCGTCGAGCTTAAGTCGCCTATCCTGACGAATGAGGAGTTCGCCAAGCTGAAGCACATCCAACTGCCCGGCTTCAAGTCAGTGACTTTCCCCATCCTGTTCAAGGTGGCCGATGGTCCGCCTAGCCTGGAAAGAGCTATGGAGGAATTGTGCCGCCAGGTCAGCCAGGCCATCAAAGACGGCATCAACGTTGTCGTGCTATCCGACCGTGGCGTGAACAAGGACTGGGCCCCGATCCCGTCGCTGCTGGCAGTTTCGGGTGTTCATCATCACCTGATTCGCGAGGGCACGCGCACGCGCGTGGGGCTGGTGCTCGAATCCGGCGCGCCGCGCGAGGTCCATCAGTATTCGCTGCTCATCGGGTATGGCTGCGGCGCGATCAATCCTTACCTCGCGTTCGAGACCCTTGATGACATGCTGCGGCAGGGGCTCCTCACCGGCATGGATCACAAGACCGCCTGCAAGAATTACCTTAAGGCAGCCATGAAGGGTGTCGTGAAGGTGATCTCGAAGATGGGCATCTCGACCATCCAGAGCTATTGGGGCGCGCAAATCTTTGAAGCCGTCGGCTTGCAGAAGTCATTCATTGACAAGTATTTCACCGGCACCCCGACTCGTATCGAAGGTGTTGGCATCGAAGTCATAGCCCAGGAAGTGCTTCTCCGGCACCAAGGGGCGTTCCCGGATCGGTCGGTCAACGGCCACGTCCTCGACGCAGGCGGTCAGTACCAGTGGCGCGAGGACGGGGAGTATCACCTGTTCAATCCGCAGACCATCCACAAACTGCAGACCGCGGTGCGCACCGGCAGTTACAATGTATTCAAGGAGTATTCCACGCTGGTCAACCAGCAGGTCAAGAACTGGTGCACGCTGCGCGGCTTGCTCGATTTCAAGAAAGTCAAGCCGGTGCCGATCGAGGAGGTTGAATCGGTCGAGAGCATCATGAAACGCTTCAAGTCAGGCGCTATGAGCTACGGTTCTATCAGCCAGGAAGCGCACGAAACCCTCGCCATCGCCATGAACCGCATCGGGGGCAAGAGCAACACCGGCGAAGGGGGCGAAGACCCCGAACGCTATGTCCCGTTGTCCAACGGTGACTCGAAGAATAGCGCGATCAAGCAGGTCGCTTCGGGCAGATTCGGCGTCACCAGCCAATACCTGGTAAACGCCAAAGAGCTGCAGATCAAGATGGCCCAGGGCGCCAAGCCGGGCGAAGGGGGTCAATTGCCCGGCCAAAAGGTTTATCCCTGGATTGCCAAGGTCCGCTATTCGACGCCTGGCGTCGGCTTGATCTCGCCGCCACCACACCACGACATATACTCGATCGAAGACCTGGCCGAACTGATCCACGACCTGAAGAACGCGAACCATCACGCGCGCATCAGCGTCAAGCTGGTATCCGAGGTCGGTGTCGGCACGGTCGCCGCCGGGGTTGCCAAAGCGCACGCGGACGTGGTGCTTATCAGCGGTTACGATGGCGGCACGGGCGCCTCGCCGCTAACCGGCATCAAGCACGCGGGTATCCCATGGGAGCTCGGTTTGGCTGAAACCCACCAAACCCTCGTGCTGAATAACCTCCGCTCACGCATCATCGTCGAGGCCGACGGCCAGCTCAAGACCGG
>Ga0224558_1001924_pt1 | contig 20299 bp, 20 predicted proteins | sample 714S32024metaG_FD_180682 | JGI IMG/M metagenome (GOLD analysis project Ga0224558, IMG submission 180682) | Peat soil microbial communities from Stordalen Mire, Sweden - 717 S3 20-24 | ecosystem: Environmental > Terrestrial > Soil > Wetlands > Peat | place: Sweden: Norrbotten County, Stordalen...
GCCGCGGTGGCGTGCTTCGCCGATGACCGCGAGGCGCTGTTGGCTATACATCGGGTTCCGGTGCGCCATCGCATCAGGGTGAGGACCACCAACCTCGCCGAGCGCAGTCGAGGAGGAGCGCCGGCAAGACCACGTTGTTGAACCTGGCGGTCGGCCTAGTTGCACCGACCGCTGGCACGATCACCGTCCTTGGGCGCGCGCGGGCCGGTTCGTCTGCCGCGCGCGACAGCATTGTGTTCGTCGCCCAGGCTGTACCGCTGTATAAGAACCTGTGGACCGGAACAGGCAACTGGAGGCGTTCGGCTCCGTCTTCTCCTCGGTGAGTTTGGTCACTCGATCGGCTGATGGGCCATCGAAGTCGGCTCTCGGCCGGCGAAGATCCAAGCGACGAGCGCGGCAAATGCTGGCATAGCGAGGAGAATGAAGAGAAGATCCGCGACCGGGACGTTTCCGAGCGAGGAGATGCCTCCGTTCAACGAGTTGCCACGGAGCCAGCCGATGAGCGCGACGTAGCCCCCGACGGTCCCGAGCAACGCGCCGAGGAACCCGAGCGCGCCGGCCGTGATCGCCGAAAGTGTGCGCCGGGTGTAGCTGCTTGCCCCGGTCGCGGCGAGCGTCCGTAGCTCGCTCGCGGTCTCGCTGCGAATGAGGCCGACCGACATGCCAAGCACGCCGAGGGCGATCACGATCCCGAAGATCGTCGCCCAGCCGATGACGGCGAAGGACGTGGGTTCGTCGTTCTTCGACTCGACGGAGAGCTGCGTCGTCGAGGCGGCAAGCTGCGCGCTGGCGATCTGGGAGGCGCTGAAGGCCTGAGTGCCCAGCACCAGCCAGTCGGTTGTGGTCGCCTGGATGTGGAACTCTCTCATCGCGTGCTCGGTGATCACCGTGTTCGGCGCCGAGGTGCCGCTCGGCAAGGCACCAACCTGCTGGATGACCGGGTTGGCGAGGCAGTCTGTCGCAGCGTTGCACCTCGACGATGACGGCGGGCCTGAACCAGGGTTGCTAAAGCCGTTGTCGTTGTTCGACCCGTAGGGGAAGGTCATGTTGGAAACACCGGAAAGGCCTGGCCGTGAGCTCAAGACGTCGGCATCGGGATTGATCTGCGACGCCTTGATCCCGAACGCCCGCATTAGCTGTGGGGTCGCTACGTAGATCTGTCCGTTCCAGCTCCGGCCGCCTTGGGTCGCGTTGAGGCCCGCATCGGGGGTCTCGAGCGCGATGAGCTGCGCGCCGAGCCCCTTCGCGATTGCCTCGGCGTGGTTTGCCTGCTGCTGCAGCATCCTGGCCACAGTCGCGGGCGACGAACCTTTTTCAATCACTTGCTTCCCGTTAGGTCCGACAAGAATCGTGCCCGCCGGAGGCGGCAGGTTGGCGTGGAGGGAGAGCTCGTTGGAGGCGAGGTTCGGCCCCGCGTAGTCGAGGACGTTGCCGTAGCGGGCCGAGGCGGCGAGCATGACGATGACTGCGGCGAGGACGCCGACGCTGATCGCCGCCAGAGCCGAGCCCGAGCGGGCCCGGTAGCGGGCGAGGTCGCGAAGGGCCAGTCGGGTCGCGATCGGTGCTCGTCGGGCCAGCCTCGCGGTGAGCGAGAGGAAGAACGGCGCGAGCAGGATGAGCCCGGGGATGAGGATCGCGATTCCGAGCACGAGTTCCGGCGCGCCGCCACTTCCGTTCCCACTGTTCGTGCTGCCCGAATAGCCGAGGAGGAGGAACGCCGCTACCAGGCAGACGATGCCGGGGATCGCCGAGCGGTGGATCTGGCGGGGCGGGGCGGGGCGACCTGAGAGAGCGGCAATGATCGGCACTCGGGTGATCGCCCGCGCGGGTCGGGATGCGGCAAAGAACGTCGCGACGATTGCGAGCACCATCGCTGCGGCGACGACGACCCATGGCAAGGCGAACACCCCGATGACATGGTGGGCGCTCTGCTCGAGGCTCGGCCGATAGGCGAGCCACACCACAAGCCCTAAGACGAAGCCGGCAACGGCACCGACCACACCGACGACGGTGCCGTTGGCACGGACGACGAGGCGGACGTGTTTGTCCGTGGCGCCGGTCGACTCGAGCATGCCGATCGCGCGGAGGCGGCGCTGGGCCAACACGGTGAAGCCGCCGACCGAGACGAGCGCGATGAGCAGCATCCCGAGCACGAGGGCCGCGAGCGAGATCGTCTCGGGATTGAGCGGGTTCGACTGGGCGACTGACGCTGGAGTCTGCACCTGTGACGCGATCGACTTTGGCAGCGCACCCGTTGCGTTGAACAGCGCCACGACCTGGGTAGGCGTCTTCACCTGCCCCAGTGCGACGAGCGCGAACTCGTCGAGGAGGCTCTGGGGGTTCTCGACGGTGCCAACGACCCGACGCTCGACGCCGCCGACGCGCCAGGTGTCACCGAGCTTCAGCTGGAACGCCGAAGCCACGCCGCTCGTCACGGCGACCTCGCCCGCGCCCAGCGGGTAGCGCCCGGAGACGAGTGCGAGCATCGGGCCACTGAAGGGTCCGTGCGGATCCTGCGCGCGGAGTTGGAACGTGTTGATCGAGCCGGGGATAGACATCGTCTCGTTCTCGATCACCTCGACGCGGCCGAAGCGATGCTCGAGGTAAGCGATGTCGTTCATTACGTGCGCGTTCAAGCTCGAATAGCTCGCGGAGTCCCCGGCGGTGCCGAAGCCGAAGGTCGCCGGCTGCGGCGTATTGGTCGCGACGGCCGAACCGACGATCGTCGCCACGACCGCGACGGCGATGAGGGCGAGGATCAGGAACTGCTGACGCCACTCCCTGCGAAACAGGCGCCAAGCCCACCGGACGACGGCACGGCGTGCGGGCACCCCCCCGTCGGACGGACGGGCGTTGCCGGGTGGCGCGAGAACAGCGTTGCTCATCGATGTTCCTTTCGGATCGCGCTCACGAGCGGTGCGTCGGCGCGACGAGCGCGTCCGCGGCCTCGGGTGCGACGTGGTCGACGATGCGGCCGTCGCGAAGGAAGACGATCCGATCCGCCCATGAGGCGAGGTGGGCGTCGTGGGTTACGACGACAGCGGCCACACCGCGCCTGCACGCGTCGGCGATCAGCTGCATCACTGCCTCGCCGTTCGTCGAGTCGAGCGCCCCGGACGGCTCGTCGGCGAGAAGGAGGTGGCGCTCGCCGACCAGCGCGCGGGCGATCGAGACCCGCTGCCGCTCGCCGCCGGAGAGCTGGTCGGGAAAGTGCCTTGCCCGATCGGCGAGGCCGAGCCCCTCGAGGACTGCCATGCCGGCGGGCCGCGCCCGCCGTGCCGAAAGGCCGTCCAGCTCGAGCGGCAGCGAGACGTTTTCGAGCGCGGTGAGTCCGGCCAGGAGATTGAAGTCCTGGAAGACGTAGCCGATCGTGCGGCGGCGAAGCCGTGCCTTGTCGTTGCGCGACATCCGCGACAGCGATGCGCCCTCGATGACGACCTCGCCGATCGTCGGCTCCTCGAGGCTGCCGGCAATGGTGAGCAGGGTCGACTTGCCCGAGCCGGAGGGGCCCATCACCGCGACGAGGTGGCCCTCGTCGACGGAAAGGTTGATGTCCTCGAGCGCGAGGACGGCTGTCTCGCCTTCGCCGTAGGACTTCGACACCTGGCGGAGCTCCAGCAGACTCATTGGGCTGCGACCATCCTTTGTCGAATGCACGGCACCGAGAGCGATAGCAATCTACAAATCATACTGCGTATGATACATACATATACCGAGCAGTCAAGTGCCGGTGGGGCTTATTCCTAGAGCGGCGTCACCGATGTGGGCTCGACGGCGAACTCTCTTCCAGGAACGATTCGGGGCTTGGTGGTGGCACCGTCTGGTCAACGATGCGTCCGTCTCGGAGGAAAACCACCCGGTCCGCCCATGAAGCGAGCTGCGCGTCGTGGGTGACGACAACGGCGGCGACTCCCCGCTTGCAGGCCGCGAGCATCAGGCGCATCACCGCTTCCCCATTCGTCGAGTCGAGCGCCCCGGACGGCTCGTCGGCCAGGAGCAAGTGCCGTTCCCCGACGACCGCCCGCGCGATCGCAACGCGCTGGCGTTCACCGCCGGAAAGCTCGTCCGGGAAGTGGGTCGCTCGATCGGCAAGGCCGAGCCCCTCGAGGGCGGCCATCCCCGCGGCACGGGCCTTTTTCGCCGAGAGCCCGTCGAGCTCGAGCGGTAACGACACGTTCTCCACGGCGGTAAGGCCTGCGAGCAGATTGAAGTCCTGGAAGACGTAGCCGATCGTCCGCCGCCGGAGCCGGGCTCTGTCATTTCGCGACATCGCTTGGATCGACGCGCCATCAATGAGCACCTCGCCGCTCGTCGGCTCCTCGAGGCTCCCGGCAATGGTGAGCAAGGTCGACTTCCCCGACCCGCTCGGCCCCATGACCGCGATGAGCGACCCGCGTTCGACGGCGAGATCCACGTCCTCGATCGCGCGGACCAGGGTCGGCCCCGCGCCGTAGGACTTGGAGACTCGGCGCAGTTCGAGAAAGCTCACCGACGGACCACGAACCGCCGCGCGAGGCGTGGACCACTCGGCGCAGTGGCTGGTTCGGATGCCGCCCGCTTGAGACGCCCGTCCGCAGTGTCGAGCCAGCGCACGACCGAGTCGAGCCGGAAGAGCTCTGCGTCGACGACGAGCGCGAAGGTGAGATCAAAATCGGCCTCGTCCTCTTTGAGGCGCGTCCACTGTTGCATGAGCTCGACGACGTAGCGGCGGTGGATCTGGATCACGTCGTGAACTGAGACGCCCGGCACGCGAAGCGCCGAGAGGATCTTGATGACGAGCTCATCGCGCGGAGGCGAGGTCATGTCTGGTGGCGTGTTCAGCCAAGAAGAAAGCTCCTCGGCACCGGCGTCGGTGATGTGGAAACCCTTCTGGGGGCCTTCGCTTTCCGTTTCGTCGGACTCGACGAGCCCGTCGCGCTCGAGGCGCTGGAGCGTCGTGTACACCTGACCGATGTTGAGTGGCCACACCTCGCCGGTGCTCGACTCGAACTCCTTTTGGAGTTGAAGGCCGTACTTCGGTCCCTCGCTGAGGAGGGCGAGGATGGCGTGGCGGACACTCACCGTGCTGTCCGATCATTAATCATACGCAGTATGGTACCGGTCTCAGGTCGTGGGTCAAGCATCAGCGATTGGCTGCTCGCACAGCGCGTTGTTTCGCCGGTCCGTGCGCGCACCCTGCCGTCGAACGCGGCCAGCCGCCGCGTACTGGAAAAGGCCAGCTTCACAATCGTGAGCACGACAGGCGACGAGAGCCTCTACGAACGCCACGCGTAACGTGCCTCACGAGCCGGGATCCTGACCTCTGCGGAGGAAGCGCCGTTGTTGACCATGTCGCAACGAGTGTTCGGCAATACCGACCTCAGCGTCGACTATCCGTTCTGTTGCTCTGCTGTCAGCGGCCGGACACCCAGACGAGTCGACTCGAGACGGCTACGGGCGCGGTGGCCGAGCAGCGCCAAGCGGCGATCAGGGCGCCACCTGACGTGTTCCTTCGGGCAAGCGTGACGACATTCGGGTCGCATCGCGTACCCGTTGTCGGCGACGCTCAACGAGCGCGTCCGATGAGCACGGCGAACACTGTCACCTCTTCGCTCCCCACGTGTGGCCGGACACTGCCCAGACACAGAGGCACCCGCAATTAGGGTCGTCCCCGATATTGAAGTCAGGGTCATTCCCCATACACATGAAGGCCCTGACGGGCAAGGATTAGAAGCTGAAGGTGGGCCCCATCGAATTCCTGTCAGTGGTTCGAACTCGGCCTCGTTCGATGGAGGCAACAGACTTGAGCAGCCCTGTCGAAGAGCAACGGGCCGATGTGCGGCCCGATAGAGGCGGTGTGCCGGCGCGACGCGCCATGGCACGTTGGGCTTGGCGGCTGTTCCGTCGGGAGTGGCGTCAGCAGCTGCTGGTACTTGCGCTCATCACGATCGCCGTCATGGCGACGATCCTCGGCGCAGCTATCGGTACCAATACGCCCCCACCGGGCAATGAGACTTTCGGAACCGCCGGTTACCTGGCGACCCTGCCCGGCTCCGATCCTCATCTCGCGGCAGACCTTAAGAAGATCACGACCCGGTTCAGCCCTGCCGAGGTAATTGAAAACGAGAGTCTTACGACCGGCTCGGTGAATCCCATCGAGCTGCGCGCCCAGAACCCAAACGGCCCCTACCTTCGCCAGAGGCTGGCTCTCGTGAGCGGCCACTACCCGACAGGCACGAGCCAGGTGGCGCTGACCAGCCAGGTCGCGGCCCTCTACAACGTCGGGATCGGCGATCTCTGGCGCGGAGGCGGCAGGTCCTGGCGCGTAGTGGGAATGGTGGAGGATCCAGACAACCTCCTCGATCAGTTTGCCCTGGTCGCCCCAGGGCAGCTGCGCGCTCCGACGTCAGTGAACATCCTCTTTGACGCTTCGCAAGCCCAGGTCGCGGCCTTCAGCTTCCCCCACGACGCGACCTACGAGACGCCCCCGCCCGGCGCTTCTGGGATCAGCCCCGCCATCGTCGTGCTCGTCCTTGCCATCTTCGGGCTCCTTTTCGTTGGCCTCGTCGCTGTGGCTGGATTCACGGTCCTGGCCCAGCGGCGCCTACGTGCGCTCGGCATGGTGAGCGCACTCGGGGCAACTGATCGCCACGTCCGGCTCGTCATGGTCGCGAACGGTGCCGTCGTGGGCGCCCTCGCCACACTGGTCGGCGCAGTCATCGGGTTCGCGCTCTGGTTCGCCTACGCCCCGCATCTCCAGGCCACCGCCGGTCACCGCATCGACCAGTTCGATCTGCCCTGGTGGTCAATCGGCACGGCGATGGGTCTTTCAGTCGTGACTGCGGTACGCGCCGCTCGTCGTCCGGCACGGGTCGTTGCGAGAATCCCGGTTGTCCTGGCTCTGTCCGGCCGGCCGGCCAACCCTCGCCCCGCGCATAGGACGGCGGTGCCCGGTGTCGTCCTGCTCGGAGTCGGGGCTTACCTGCTCGCGTACGCCGGTGGGTGGGGCGGGAACACTCGGAGTGACCTAGTGCACTTGCTCAGTGGCCTCGTAACGATCGTTCTTGGCACACTGTTCGTCGGCCCGCCGTGTCTCACGGCGCTCGCCGCGCTCGGTCGGCGCGCGCCGATAGCAGTGCGCCTCGCGCTGCGCGACCTTGCCCGCTATCGGACGCGCTCAGGAGCAGCTCTCTCGGCGATCAGCTTCACCGTCCTCGTCGCGGTGTTCATCTGTGTCGTGGCCGGCGCGCGCTACTCCAACGCGGTCGACTACTTCGCGCCGAATCTGCCGTCGAACCAGCTCGTCGTCTACACGCCTGTCGGCGCGGCTGTGGCCGGACTTACGCAGAACCTCTGTGCTCCGACGAACGAGCAGATGGCGAGCGGCAGCGAGCTACGGCGCGACCAGTCGACCGTGAACGCAATCGCCGCCTCGCTGAACAGCAAGAACGTTCTCACTCTCGATACCGCGAGCGGACCGCTGCTTCAGACTACAAACGGAGGCACCGACGTCGGAGAGCCTTATGTGGCGACGCCAGCAGTCCTTGCGCATTACGGGATCAGCCCGAGCGAGATCAGCCCCATCGCGACCCTTCTCACCTCCCGCGTTGGTCTCGCCGGCACCTCAGCTCTCCAACTCCCCTTCGGGTGCTCCTTCGCTAACAGCTGTCCGCGCAGCAGCTGCGTCGCGAATCCGAGCATCCAGACCGTGAGCAGTCTTCCCGCCTACAAGTCCGACCCCGACCTTCTCCTCACCGCGTATGCCGTGCACAAGCTCGGGCTTCACCTCTCCACGGTCGCCTGGCTGATCCAGGTGCCTCACGCGCTAACTGCAGCGGAGATCAACAGTGCTCGCCAGAAGGCCGCCGCCGTGGGGCTGACTATCGAAACAAAGAACGGGAATCCCTCGCTTGCCGAGCTTGACAACTGGGCAACTACCGCCGCGATCTTGCTCGTGCTCGGCGTGCTTGCGATGACCGTCGGCCTCGTTCGAAGCGAGACGGCTGGTGACCTCAGAGTCCTGGCCGCGACAGGCGCCGGCAGCCGAATCCGCCGAACAATCACCGGCGCCACGGCGGGTGCCCTTGGCCTGCTAGGCGCCGTCGTCGGCACTTCTGTCGCCTACCTCGCCGCCGTTTGCTACTTCAGGAGCCAGCTCGGCGAACGGCTGAGTCACGTGCCGGTGCTGGACCTTCTCCTGATCATCGTCGGACTACCTGTTGCCGCAGCGGTCGGTGGGTTCCTCCTCGCAGGTCGCGAGCCATCGGCCATTGCCCACCAGCCGCTCGAGTAGCACTGCACCGGGCGGCCTTCTGGACTTTCCCAATACTTCGGCTATTCGAATACTTCGGTGCCGCACAGATGTATTGTTATTGGCGATGTATTCGAATACTGAAGGCCAAGAGCCGAAGGATCGTACCCAGCGGCGGCTCGCCGCGGCTCTGCGTGCGGTGCTGCCGTCCTCGGTCACGCTGAAGATATCGGCCAGCGAACATGCCTTCGACGCGACGATGCGCATCGGTTCGCACCGGCTTAGCGTCCGGTGGGTCGGTCGCGGTGGGTTCCGGGAGGTCCAAGACGTTCTCCGATCCAGCCACCCGCCTGACGTGATTGTGGGTTCGGAACTGTCGCGTGCCGCCCGAACAGCAGCGAGCGAGGCCGGCATCGGTTGGCTCGACGAGACAGGGGCGGCCGAAATCGTCATAGGCGACATCGTTGTGTCGCGAAGCGGCGAACCTCGACGGGACGCCGTTGTCACACGACGCTGGACATCAAGCGTCGTTGGCGTAGCCGAATCCATCCTCTGCGGGGTGACCCCGACGGTCTCGGCAACGGCAGAGGCCACGGGACACTCCACGAGCTCGGTGGCTCACGCCCTAGCGACGCTTTCGGAGCTAGGACTGCTTGAGTCGCCGGCGCCGAGGGGACGCAACTCTGGCCGTCGGGTTGCTGACCCTGACCGCTTGCTCGACGAGTACGCGCAAGTCGCTGTTCGTCTCCGACCGAAGATGGAGCTCCGCTGCGGCGTGCTTTGGCGAGAGCCATTCGTGCTGCTCGAGCAGATAGGCGAGCGCTGGGACCATGCCGACATAGGTTGGGCGGTCACGGGAGTGATGGGCGCCTCGATGCTGGCCCCCTATCTGACCGAGACGACCACTGGCGATGTCTATGTTGACGCAGCCAGCCTCCCGGAGCTCCACAACATCGCCCGCTCGGTGGACATCGAACCCTTGGACGGCGGCAGGTTGGTCCTCCGGCCGTTCCCGACCGCCACGTCCAAGCGGCTGGCGACAAAGACAGACGGCATCAGAGTTGCACCGTGGCCGCGCGTCTATGCCGACGTTCGCCAGGTCGGTGTTCGGGGCGAGGAAGCGGCGGAGCACCTGAGGGAGGTCCTGCGTGACCGATGAACCTTCCCGGTCGGGAGCAGCTCGGCGCGCTGCCGAACAGGCTCTTGTGCGTGTCGTGCATCACTATGGGGCTACGCCCGAGTTCGTCCTCCTCGGCGGCCTCGTACCCGATCTGCTCTGTTCGAGGAGCGGCATGCGACACGCCGGGACGACGGACGTGGACGTCCAGGTCGACCTTGAGATTGCAGCTGGGGCAGTCAACACGGTCCGCCTCGAGCACGCCTTGGTGAATGCAGAATTTGAGGCTGATCCGAGTCGGGTCTGGCGGTGGCAGACCGAGACCGATGGTCACAACGCCGTCGTGAAGTTCGAGCTGTTAGCAGACCTCGATGGTGAACCCGCGGGAGCCGTCGTGCATTTCGACGAGTGCGATGTGCTTGGAGCTGTGAACGTCCGGGGCACGGGGTTCGCAGCTCGCGACTACTCGTCGCTGACGCTTCGGTCGCGCATCGGAGGTGTCGACTACGAGGTCGGGGTGAACGTCACCGGCATCGCCGGCTTCCTTATCGGAAAGGCGGCGGCGGCTCGCAGTCGTCGCGCGGAGAAGGACTGGTACGACATCGCCTTCGTTCTCCTGCACAACGATTTCGGCGGTCCGGAATACGCCGCGCGCGTGACAAGTGAGCGCTTCGGACAGGATCTGGTCGGGTCCATGCGGACTGCTCTCGACGACCTTCTCGCGAACTTCGATTCGCCGGGCAGCCAGGGACCACAGGCCTACGCGTCCCAGGTGCTCGTGGACCATCCAGGAGCCGATGACGCTCAACTGCGCGCTGACGCGGTCCTGGCTGTGCGCTCCTTCTACAGGGGACTGTTCCCCCAGTAGCGATCGCTGCACTCGGACCCAACGCCGTCAGGTGTCCAGGAAGTCCCACTCGCTCCCGGGTATGCAGCGCAGGGCTGAGAGCTTCCCGTGGGCAAAGCCCCATTCCCAGTCATCCCAGGGGACTATCGCGTTGCCACGTCCTCGTCGTGCCGCGTGCGACTCAGCTGGCCTCTGCTTCCGATTTTGCTTCCGAAGCTGTGCCGAGCCGACCGCCGAGCCGACCGCCCATGCCGTAAGCGAGCTGACGCATTCGCTCTGTGGCGGCGTGCTGATAGCGCATCGCCATGCGTTCGCTGCGGTGCCCGAGGCGCTCCATAACCTCTCGAACTGTGGCACCCTCCTCTGCGAACCAGGTGGCACCAGTGTGTCGCAACACGTGGAAGGTGACGTCGTCGAGTCCGGTCACCTCTTTCGCCTTGTCGAGGAGAAGTCGAAACTGGGATCGGGTCAGTAGCCCCTTGTTAGGGTCCTCGAAGAGCCAGGCGTCGGTTGGAGGCCAACAAACTGCTTCAAATGGTCCTCGAGCACGGGAACGAGCTCGTCGGGCAAGTCGACTCTCCGTGTGGCCTTCTCGTCGCGCGCCTTCAATGGTCCGACGAACTTCTCGCCCTTGTCCGGCTCCACGATGACCCGCCGGAGCGTCACCATCTTGCGATCGAGATAGATGTCGCGCCGTTGGAGAGCGAGAGACTCCGACCAACGCATTGCGCCGAAGGTCGCAAGCAGAATCATTGCCCGATAGCGAGCTTCGATCGCGTCGGATAGCGCGACCAGTTCGTCGACCGTGAGGGCCTCCCGCTCAGGTGCGTTCTCCGCGCCTGCTCCTCTGATGTGGACGGGGTTGCGGATAACTGCTCGCTTCTCGTCCGCGAAGATCATGATCTCGGAGAGAAGACGGTAGGCCTTCGCACACGCGACAGCGTGGTTGCGACCCTTGCACGCCAGGTACCACTGCTCGATCTCGTCCTCGGTGATCTGCATGACAGGAGTGTCGCCAAGAAGGAGCGACGGACGAGCTGGCCGCTTCACTTCGGTGTAGATCCAGTTCTTGAGAAGTCCCTCGTACAGCTCGCGTGTCCGAAGGGAGAGATCGACTTTCGTCGGCCACCAAACCTCGTCGACGAACTGGCGCAGCGTGGTGCGGCCTCGTCGGTCTGTCCAGGTTCCCGATCGCCGGCGGTTCCACTCGTCCTTGAGCCACTCGTCGGCTTGAGCTTTGTTTGGAAACGTATGGCCGGCAGTGTGCCGTACCCCGTTGATGACGTACCAGGCGCGCACGCGCCCGCTCGGGAGCTTCTTGATCGCTCCGAAGCTCGATCGTCCAGCCACGTACCCGAAGTGGAGTCGCGCGATCTCGCGCTCTGAAGGAAGTGGCTCTCTAGTGGCCCTCAACTCGCCCATCGGAAGCGAAATATGGCTCTGAGCTGGAGCGGGCGACCGGGATCGAACCGGCATGACCAGCTTGGAAGGCTGGTGGAGACGACGTGACCACAAGCCTAAATGTCGCTTGACCTGCTAAAAGACACGCCGGTAGTTTGCATTTGGCTGCGTTGTTTTGCGGTGTCGCGCGGACATTTCGCGGACAGGGCGTAGGGCTGGCCCGCTGGGGAGACGCGATCGGCCATGAACCGGTCAGATCAATCCGTCTTCACTGAGTTGAGCGAGCGCGGCTTCCGGATCGCGTCGAACCGCGGCCCGAAGCTGTCTCCGCTCCCATTCGTCCCTTGCCTCTTGGATGACCTCGCGCCAATCGGAACGCGCGTCCGCGAGATCTTCCAACACAAGGAATTCGATGACGTCTTCGAGAATCGGTCGATACCGCCGTCCTCCGACCGGAAAGTGAAAATCCCTCAGCTGCTTCCTTGGCTGCCCTCGTTGCTCCGCCAGGGCAGTTAGTGCCGCAGCTTCTCCGACAACCTGGACGTGAGCGGGTTGGTACGGGTGCGCAGGTTCGCGCTCATAGTCATAGTGGAACACGAGCTGGTCTCGATCGGCGTCCAGATACAAGGCGTAGCCAGACTTGGCGACAGCGAGGTATCGATTCTCCGCGTCCAGCTGCAGTATGTATGCAAGCCAGAGATAGGCGCTGGGGTCCCTTTGACCAAGCGTCAGAGGGACACACTGGGGTTCGAACTGCCTCTTGGTCACGCCGCAGCCGACGACAGTCCCGTAGGGAGTGATGACCGCTGACAGCCTCACGCCTTGGGTAACCGTCCGGTTCAGGCGCTCCGAAACGGTCGCAGCAAAAGCGCGGGCCTGCGACTCCAGATCAGGCGTGTGCGACGAACGGCGAAATCACGAACCAGGCTGAACGCGCCCGCTCGGACGTAAAGCGGCTATCTTGCGCCTGTTGCCTGAGCTGGTCGAGAGTGACGCCGGCGTTCGAGAGTGCAGAGCCAACCGCAGCCGCGACGTCTCTTTCGGTCGCGAACTCCACGTGAATCTCTGCTGGTGTCATGATCCTGTTCCCTTCCTGACACACATTTTACGCTGTGGGTGATCGCTGATCTGCGATGCCACGGAATCCCTCTTCGCAGGTCGTTTCTAAGCCCCCAAAGTCCTTGGCGAGGGGTGTAGGTGTCGGGCAGTTCGCGGTCACTCGCTCCGCTAACAGCCGGCGCACGGATTACATCCGATGACCGAGAGGCGAAACATCTCGCACGATTGTTTGCCTGTTGCTTTGGGTGATCAGGATCTGCGCTTGCATTCGCAGGATCTCGCCTTCGGCAAGGATCATCGCCACCGCAATAGCGGGATCAGGCCCAGTCAGGATGCCGGGTGTGTTACTCGGTGATGTTGTCGTCACTGTCGGGCTCCCCAGTTCCATCTTTGCGAGTGAGCGGCGTCCCTTCAAGGGTAAGCGCCTCGAGTCTTTGTTGCAGGTCGGTGCGGCTTTGGGCCTCGACGTCAGCGAACATTTGAGCAAGCACTTCGATCTGGTCGCCGATCAGCAGCTGAACTCCAGATTGCGAGATGATCGCCATGTCGGTCCCGGCGCCAACGCCGGGCGCCGCCTCTGACCTTCGCTTCGCTGCATATACGCGGTACACGGTCTCCTTGAGCCTGTCCGCGTTTGTGTGCCTGAAACCAATCATCGCCTGCAGGGCGTGGATCGCGCCGCTGCCAATGGCCGCGTAGCCGATCATGTCGTGCTGGAGGTCCATTCGGCCAGGATTGTGGACCGAGTGGATATGCGCGCCAGAGGGGTCGATGCCGCCTATCAAGATCTCGACTCCGAGATCGAACTGCGTCATCGTCTGATCGATCAGCATCGTGATCTGTCCATTGAGCGAAGCGTGCGCCTGATAGAAGGTCTGAAGATTTAATCCCCTAGGAGAAAGCACGTGCGTTTCGATCCGCTGGTGCCGAACCGTCTCGTAGCCGCTCGCGAGTTGCTTCGCAATCTGAGCGATTAGTGGACTTGTGCCATAGAGAGTCGCGGCGATCTCGCGCGTCAGTCGCGCTCCGGTCAGCGCGTCCCCTGCGACCATGGCCACCGCGCCAGGCGACATCGCAGTCATCTTCGGGACGCCGTGCTCGAACTCGATGAAACCGGGATACGTAACCATCCGGTCCGTCGCGATAACGACCGCCGGTCGAGCCGCATCGTCAACGCACAGCGCTGCTATGCCAACGGTCACGTTCGAAGCGTAGTCCCTGTTTGGGCACACGAAATGCGCTTCAGCCCGGAGCCAACTTGAGCCCGAACCTTCGAATACATCTTCCGGGCGCGACGCTGCGTAAGCACCGAGGCCACGGGAGACAGCGCGGACGTCGTACGATCGGTTGTCGACTTGGCGGAGGTGATGAGCCGAGAATGAGCGCCGGGGACCAAGAAGAGTCAGAGGATAGGGCTCTCACGCAGCTTGCCTCGTACCGGCACTGCGTTGACCGGATCGAAACGAACTGGACCGCCTTCGCCGCGCGACGCCGACAACGGCTACGACAAGGCCTCTTCGACAGCCCGGTAGAGAGAATCGCGGAGAACATCCTCGAGGACCTGTTCACGATGGTCCTCGACTGGTCACTCGAGGACGTGAACTTGCAAGTCGGCAGGGCCGATGTCGTGCTCTCCGAACTCGGCATCAAGCGGCTCGTGCTAGAGGTCAAACGCCCTGGCACCCTTCTCTGGCATCGGCGGGCGGTTGAGGCGGCCCTCGATCAGGCTCGGCGCTACGCGGCCGAGCAGAAGGTCGGGGCCGTTGCCGTCAGCGACGCGCACATGCTTTACGTGGCGGACGTTGTTGGTGGCGGACTCCACGACCGGGTCCTGGTCGCCCTCGACGCCGAGGAAGCTCCCCGGGATCTGTGGTGGGTATCTGTGCACGGGATCTACCGGCCGGGTCCGACGAATGCCGCTGAGTTGACGCGGCTCCTCGACGCGGGTCCAGGTTCAACTGCTGAGGCACCTGCAGAGGGGCTCGTCCACCCCAAGTACCACCTTCCATCGCGTTGCTTCGCGTACGTGGGCACGGCGAACGAGGTTCACACGTGGAAGCTCCCCTACCTCCTCGAGAACGGCGCGCCCGACACGAAACGGCTTCCGAAAGCGATCCAGTCGATCCTCAGTAACTACCGGGGCGCCAAGGTCGACCTCCCGCGGGAAGAGGTTGCTGACATCCTCGTCCGCCTGGGCATCGCGGCAGCCACACTTCGCAAGCTGCCTTGTCAGTGCGCGGAACCCTCTCCCGCTTACTGCGAGGCGCACCATGCACTTGAGCAGCTCGGGCGGCTTGCGGACGTTCGGTGCTGCTCGTGATCCGCGGGTCCGAGTAGTTGGTCGGGATCGTGAAGGAGGAGCGATGCACCTGATCATCAACAACGGCTACATCGTCGGTGACGTCCTGATTTGGGTAGTGGTGGCGATCGCCTTGGTCTTGATCCTGACGTCTTTCTCCGTTGGCCGGGCACTGGGCCACGCGAAGCCTGACATCACCCCGGAACAAATGGCGCAGCACTGGGGTAGGTGCAGGGTTTGCGGCGGACTCGCGGTCAAGATCTGTACGTGCCGCAGCGGTCCCAACCCTGCTTAGGGTCGTGAGCGGCGCTCGCGGTCCTCGGTCAGCTCGTGCGGGCGCTGAGGTACCTACGGCGACGGTAACTGTGGCGCCTTCCGGCTTCGGCACCGTCTAGGTCACGGTGTCCGCCGTCGGCGGGAACAGGAGGAGAACCGCCGCGGACAAGTATCGCTACTGAGCCCTGTGCAGCCGGTCGTCGCGACCATCGGCCGTCCATGTCCTGAGAGGCGATTTGGCTCACCTGTTCCCGGTGCCGACCCAGACGGATGGGCTGTACTTGCGTTCGGACGTGTCCGCAGGCCCGACTTGTCAGATCTCAACAGGGGGTCTACAATGGCCCCATTGAGAGGACCATCGTAGGACAGTTCGCAGAGTGCGGGCCATGAGCGTAGATGAGAACTAAGGCCGAAAGGGAACTGTGCCGATTCAGTCAACAGGGTCGGTACGAGGGGCATTTGGAGGAGGAACGTGAGCGCTGCACTGGATGAGCTCATGACGATGACGGAGGCGAAGACCGAGTTTTCGGGCCGCATTCGTCGGCTGCGATCGGGAGAACTCGACCGTGTTGTTGTTATCACTAGAAGTAGTCCGGTGGCCGTGATCTTGGCGGTCGGCGAGTACGAGCGATTGCAAGAGCTGGAGAGCAAGCGAGAGGAAATCGAGGACATTTTGATGGCGCTGAAGGCAAAGGCTGTCGATGACGGCACGCGCCTGACACTCAGCGAGCTGCGGGAGCGTATCGGTTCGATCTAATCCGGGGGGCTAAATGGCCCAGGAGTACCAAGTCACCTGCCTTTCCTCTGTGGTGGAACAGATCTCGGACCTGACCACGGCAGAAAGGCGACAGGTCATAAGTCAGCTTCGCAAGCTAGAGCGGGCACCGCAGCTGGGGAAACCGCTAGGCAGCCGCGAATACAACCTTGCGGATTGCCGACGCTTGGTTGCTGGTCGTCTCCGGGTCGTTTTCGAGGTGGACGAGCAGCAAAGGCAGGTGACAGTGCTCGCCGTCGCTGCTCGGGAGGGAAAGCGCGTTTACGAAGTGGCCGAGTCGGAACTCGGTCGACGCCGGTTGCGGCGTATCTCGTAAGGAACTTCCGCGTCGTACTACGAGTCGTCGGCCTAGCGCGCCGCGGCTGCACGTTGGCGATCTCGGACTGCTACACGGCGCTCCGGGAGGTGCCGAAGCAACGGTGAGATGGGGCGGGGCACGGTACCTGAAGCCCCAGGAGACACTGAAAACCCTTGGAGGTGTGCTCGTACAGGCCAGTCGCTTCCTGGTCTCTACGGGGCGCCAGGGGCTGAACGCACCCCGTTCGAGTGCGTAGGCTAAACCTTGTTGGCGTTCTTGGTAGCGGCTCTCCGTCGCTTTGCGAGGTTCGGCATGAAGATCCCGACGAGCACCAGGATTCGAACGCGGTCATGAAATGCGCCGCGAACAAGGCTGCCAGGAAGCAGATCGCGAACAGCCCGAACAGGATCACTTTGATCGGCCCCCAGTTGGGGCGCTTCGTGACCACTCGTCCCCCCGCCACCAGGCCCCTCGAGGTTCTCCCTCCAGTCTCCCCCGGGGCCCTCAGACTTTAGGACGCTTCGACCCAGTCGAACTCGACGTACTCGACGTCGTGGGGCACGAGCTGGCCTGACGCGTCGATGCGGGCTTCGTAGTAGCCGAGGCCGCCCGCGACGTAGATCATCCTGTAGGGCGGCAGGACAGCCATCTTGCCGTCCCAGGGGCCACCATTGAGAAACGCCCTGACGGGAGGCTCAGCCACCCTTGGCCTGCCTCTCCAGCTTGCGCAACTTGGCGTAGTTCGGCAGCGTCAGACCCAAGAGGATGAGGAACCATATCGCGGTCTGGAAATGCGCCGCGAACAGGGCCTGGAACGCGCAGACCGTGAACAGCACGACGAGGATGACGCGGAGCAGCCCCCAAGTCGGCCTCCTCGTCACTACCTTGACGCTCCCGTCGGGCTGAGGGATTTGCCAAACCTTTCTGGTCGTCATATGACCACCTCCTTCGCCTCGCCGTGGCGGACGCGCTCTTCCAACTTCTCAGTTTCCGCCCACGATGAAGAGCCCCAAGCAGACCGCCCGGAAGAGACCGATCGCCGGCCCCTGGCCGATCACGTGGAAACTCCCGTCAGGTTCCGGGGTCACCGTAGAAGTCTGGATACCGCATCGCACCACTCCTTCAGCTCACCGCACGTCCTTGCAGCTCGGTATGAGCGTCTTCGTCGCCTTGGTACGGGATAACCATGCCAGTCAGGTGTGTCACTTCTGGGAGCCACCCGTGCCGAAGAATCGTTTTTCGTAGACCCTCCGCGTCGGCAGCACTTCAAGCAGCGCCGCCTTAAGAGCGATGCGCGCCCTCTTGAGGCAGCAAGGCACGCGCTTCAGGGGTCCTTGCCTCGCGCTCGCTTTACGAAGCGGCCTCGACGACCGTTCGGAGCAGCTTCGCAGCCTCCGTGGAAGGTCTTCGTCCACCTCACGAGTGTGGCGCACGGGCAGATCACAAACGTGCCGCCCTTCACGACTTGTTGGAGGGTGGCAGCACGGCCGCAGGCCAGTAGCGCCAGAAGCAGCACTCAGCCCTCTACGGACACCAGGATCTCCGACGCGATGAGCGATCGGAAATGGGCGTCGAGTCGACGGGGTACCTCGCCGCCTTCGACAAGTAGGCCCAGCTCCATATTCTCGCTGAGGGCCTGCCCAGTCAGATTTGCGCTGCCAACGAGAGCAGTATGGTCATCGGCAACGGCTGCCTTCACGTGCATTCGCACCGTCGCACCGTTTGGTAGCAAGGTTCCGGCAGCCGGCCAACAGTAAAGCTCAGCCACGCCAGCCAAGGCGCTGAACGCGTTGGCGGCATCGGTTCCCTCGTCGATCACGACGGCGATCTTCACACCCTGTTCGGAAGCCGCGAGCATCGCTTCAACGACCTTGGCCACCTTGTATGCAGCGAAGCTGACCACGATGAGACGCTCACGAGACGCCTTGACGACCTGGAGGAGCACGCCAAGTGTCTGGCGGAGCGGGACTGCCTTCGTCGTGGGCCCGGTCCAGACGGTCTCGATCCGCTCCTCGTTCCGAGCCCGCTCGACAGCAAGAGCCGTCGCGCGCAGGGCAAGCGCGACGGCTCCTCCACTCACGCCAATGGTCTCGGACCACGAACGCCCAAGCGCATCCGCCTGCGTGGCGAATCCGGGGTTAGGGACGAGCTTGTGGAGCTGGCCGAGCGCGGCGCCGGTGGGTTCATCCCAAGCATCCAGGAACGATGCGACGACCTCGACCTGCTCGAGTGGCAGCGTGCGAGCCACTTCGGCGACCACTTGGTCGAGGCGCGCCGACGTCATCGGGGGAAAAACTCGATGCCGTAATGGGCGAAGGTCTCTACGGCCAGCGATCGGTCGAGGTACCGATTGGAGCGTTCGCAGGACGTCTCGGGTGCGAAGAGGCACGCGTGGCAGGCGGCCGCATGCAGAGCGTCCTCATCAACCGAAGGCTGGTGCTCTGAGCACATCGGGTCCGAAGAGCACAGCTTGGCGTGGTCGAGCGCTTGACGCAGGAGTCGATCGAGGGTGTCGGGATCACCGAGGCTCACGAGACCGCCAAGCGTGCCTTCACTGTCAGGGGCTGCCGTGTACAAGAGGATGCCGGCCATGGCGACGAGCCCGCTGCTGGCATAGAGGCGCTCGCTGATTGACGCCGAACCGTATCCGCACTCGAGTGCCAGCTCCCGCATGAGCAGGTGGCTAGCCGTGTGCAGCAACACGTAGCGGATCCCTGGCCAGCTCAGGCTTGGGTCGAGACGCCGCTTATCGCGCCAATCACGATGCGCCTGGCGCAGCGCTTCGACTTGTGGCGAGTCCTCAACGCGTGATTCCCAACTTTGGAGCGCCTCTTCGTTGAACTGCAAGAAGATTCCCTCGCCACGCACCTCCGCACACGGAACCCAGGTCGGCACGCCCCGACTCAGCGGGCCCACCTTGGCCTCGCGCCCATCGCGGTCTGGCTCGCCGGGCGGATCGACGCGAGTGAAGCCGGTAAGGGCCACGACCTCCCGCAAGCGCTCGGCTAGCACGACCCTCTCGAAGAGAGATGAGAACGTTGCGGGCGAGTCGACTTCGCGAAGCCGGAAATCGTCGCCGTCCTTCGCGTTTGCCGGGTCGGAGAACTGCTCCCACTCGGGTGCGAGAAGATCCTCGTCCTCGTCCTCAGCGTTCTCGCCACCGCGACGCTTCTCGATCTCGACCCACACCTCATCGCGGTCAAAGTTCTTCAGCTCCTTGAGCGCCGACATGTTCTTGACGGCGAAGTCGAGCGTCGCCTTCGAGTCGATGTCCTCGATCGTGTGCCACAGGTCGTCGATCAGCTGACCGAGCGAAGAACTGGCCGTGGGCAGCGCTAGCACCTTGATCGTCGTCGAGAACCACAGGTTGGAGGCGCCAAGGAGAATGGCCCGGTTCTGCTCTTCACATTTCTTCTCATCGATAAGCCCGAGCTGCGGATGCCGGCCGCGACAGCACGGCAGGCTTCCGGCGGCGTTCTGTCCGAAGGCATCCACCAGGGAGCGAGAGGGCAGGCCGCAGCTGATGCACTTAACGAACACGTCATCGGGTCCGGTGCCCTGGCCGAGCTCGAACATCTCCAGGATGGGCGACATGCATGGCTGGTTTCGGTGGGTGAACTGAACCCAGGGGACGTCATCGAGGTGACCATTGCGGCAAGTCAGCAGGAAGCGGACCGGGAGCGACGGTGGGGCCTTCGCCTTCGCTTTCTGGCAGTTGGTATGTACGTAGCTCGACTGCTCAGGACGGTATGGCTGCTGTTTGAGCTCCCAGATCTTGCTCGAGACTGGTGCGATGCGGTCACATGCCGGGCACCGCAACCACGTCGGAAACACGGTCACCGGCACTCCGGTGCGGGCCCAGTCGCCGAACACGTCGTTGGGTTTCTCGGGAAGGTGCGGAGGTGATCGCAACAGTTCAACCTGCTGGCCGAGCTGGCGGCGTACCGCCGCGACGAGCCGCTTCTCGGGAAGCACCCGGGCGTTGGCGTCATCAGCA